>Ga0209160_1002177_pt1 | contig 16395 bp, 16 predicted proteins | sample GraSoiAngelo_153_FD_186167 | JGI IMG/M metagenome (GOLD analysis project Ga0209160, IMG submission 186167) | Grasslands soil microbial communities from the Angelo Coastal Reserve, California, USA - 14_1009_12_40cm (SPAdes) (version 2) | ecosystem: Environmental > Terrestrial > Soil > Grasslands ... | reverse complement strand
AGCGTGACGGAAGTCCCGGCGACAAAGAGGGTCGAGCAAATGCCACTGTTTCCCGTGCTGCAGCTGATTGCCGCCGGAGTCGAGGTCACCGTTCCCCCGCCGAGCACCGAGACACTGAACTTGAAGAAACTCGCCGGCGTCGCGGCGTCCACGAACACTTCGAACGCGAACGCTCCCACGGTGCTCGGCACAGCCCATTGCCATGTCCTGGCGCCCGATGTCATCCCGTGCGATAGAGTCTGGTTGTAGAGGAAGAACGGCTGATTCGTCTGAGTAAACGTGCCCACGCCGTCTGCGTTCGCCACGCTCACCGCCCCGGTTCCCGACACGACGCTCGGCTCCGCGGAGAAGAACACCTTCACGCCCGTCACCGTGCTGCCGTCGGGCGTTCCCAGCAGCAGCGCCGTGAGATTCTGCACCGTCACGTCCGCCTGAAAGATCTGGGTGGCCGCGTCGTAGCTCACGTTGGTCGAGCTCAACTGCACGTAGGTTCCCTGACCGCCGAGAATCACGTCCGCCGAGACCTGCGAGGTACCAGCGACGCTGCTCCCGGCGCCGGGTGCCGCGCAGGAGAGTGTTCCCGCCCGCACGTCGGCCCGACAACTGAGCAGTTGGCTCGTCCATGCCGGCGCCGTCCGCGGCGCGCTCGGTACGCCCTCGCGGCACGCCGCCGCCAGCGGCAGCAGCGAGATGAACGCGATCGCGCGCGCGGGGGGCATGACTCCTGTTACGACGGCGCTGGCGACCCGGCTAGACCCAGATATTGCAGTCTTGCAACGCTCCGGGGCTCCCGAAGAGTCGCGGCTGAAGCCGCGGCTCGGCCCTGCCGCTGAAGCGGCGTTTGGGCCACGCCCGCAATGGACTGGCTACACGGCGCCGCGGCTGTCTTCGACATTCGTCACCGTCCCAGAGTGGGCGACTCCGCGGTGATCGACAAGCACAAGGCGCGCCGGCTGCTCGGCGAGACGATGCGCGCATTCGCGCCGAACGCCGCAGGGACGCCCCTCACCGGGATCCCCCGATATCGACGCGCAGACGGAAACAGCTCCCGCGCCTTCCCGGAAAGAATAAGCAGGGTGGTTTCCCCTCTCTTTCTTCGCGGAGGGCGCGAGCCTGTCATCCTGAGCGCCGCAGGGTCGCTCCGCACCCCTTTGAATCCCCGCTCTCATGTTGGTCCTCACCCCCTGTCCCCCTCTCCCTGCGGGAGAGGGGGTACGAAGAACGGGCTGAGTTTCCCCTCTCCCGCAGGGAGAGGGGATCAAAGGGGTGAGGACTACTAAGAGACAGGGGAGACCGGGGGGTGAGGCCTCTTGACTCGGCCGCCAAGCCGAGCGTACACTCGGCAAGCGTCGGGCCCCGCGCGCAATGTTTCGATGCCGCGGCTGGTGCGCCCTATCGTACCTTGGTGACCGCGTTCTCAAGAGGGGCGAATGGTCACCGCGAAGCTGTCGCAGAAATTCTATGAGAAGCTGGGCGAGGACATCACGAACGAACTCGTGAACTGGTTCAACGCTGTGGACGCCACCTATCGGGCCGACCTGCGCGAGCTGAATGAGGTCAATTTCGCGCGCTTCGACGCCAAGATGGGCGAGCGCCTGGCGCAGTCCGACGCGAAGTGGGAGGGGCGCTGGCACCAGCTCGACACGAAGCTCGCGGAACTGAAGAGTGAGCTGCTTAAGTGGATGTTCCTGTTCTGGGCCACCACGGGCGTGGCGCTGGGAGGGCTGTTCCTCCGGAAGTGAGGGGGTGAGTCGGTCCTTTTCACCGCTGCGTGCTCCACGCCGTGCCATCGTAGTGCAGGATCGTCCCGCCCGCGCCGACGGCAAACAGCGTCCCGTTGAAGGCCGCCGGCGCGCGCGCCAGTCCGTACAACGTGTTGGTGGTCCCGCTGGGCTGAGCGCTCCAGCCCCCGCGCATGGTGTCGAACTGGAGAATCGTCCCCCCGGCACCCGCCACGAACAACGCCCCTAGGAAGTTCTTGACGATCGCATGCAGATCGCTCGTCGTCCCGCTGCACACGGGAGTCCAGCCCGCCCCACCAGGTTGGAGCATGGCCCCACCGTCACCGATGGCGAAGCGGAACCGGACGGTCCGCAGCGCGGCGGTCGCGGTGCCGGTCTGCAGCGCCACTCCCGCCGTGCCGCTGTGCCCCTTGCTGGTCGCCGTGATCGTCGCCGAGCCGGGCGCCGCTCCCGTCACGGCGGCTAGACGAGAAGATTGCAGGTGTGCAACGTCCGCGCGTTGCGGGGGGCGTGGGCGGGGTGCACCTTAGCGATCCCGCGGCTTGCAGAGTCGTCACATGAAGTGGCGCTGGTATGTCACAACCGTCGCGCTCGTCGCCGGGTGCAGCGAGTCGGCGCGAACGCCAGCGGGTCCGGGCCCGACGCTCGATCCGCTGACCCAGAACGATCACGTTTTCTGGGCTCGCGGTGCGGGGCCGGCCCTGCCGCTCGGCCTGATGACGTGGCACGGTGGTGACGTGCTGACAGCGTCCAAGACCTACGCCATCTACTGGGGCCCGAGCTGGAACAATGCGACCTTCGCAGGCGACAAGATCACCGGCCTCACCGCGTTCCTCCAAGGCTGGAGCGGCAGCGCGTACGCCGGCACATTGACTGAGTACAGCGGGGCCAACGGCCAGATTACGTCGACGTCCACGTTCGAAGGCGGGGTGATCGACGCCAGCACGCCGCCGGCGGGCCCGCCGGGCGACGCTACCCTGATTGCGGAGGTCGCCAGCCTGGTGGCCATCCCCGACCCACAGACCCTCTACCTCATCTACGGCACGACCACCCGCGGCACGGCCTCGTTCTGCGGGTTTCACACCTTTGGGAGTTACAAGCGCCATCTCGTGCAGGTTGCGTGGTTCTTCACCCTCGACGGGGACGCGGCGTGCGACCCGCACGACAGCTTCACGACGCACTCGCAGGGGCTGTCGGCGCTCGCGAACGTCACCGCGCACGAGCTGGCGGAGACGATCACCGATCCGCGGGGCCTGGGGTGGTTCGCCCTGGGTGGCAGGGGAGAGAACGGCGACAAGTGCAATTTCGTCGAGGACACGACGTTTGTGACGTTTTCTAACAGCAGCAACTGGCACATTCAGGCGGAATGGTCCAACGCGGCCGATCTGGCGAGCACGGGCTACCTCAACCGCTACGGCGAGCCCGGCTGCATTTATCACCCCTGAGCACCAGGCTCAGCGGGAGCCGCGCACCACGCTGCCGAAGTCGCCGACCGCGATGACCTGCGTGCTCGAGCTGCTCCAGCCGCCGAACAGCACCTCCGGTACCGGGCTGGATTGCACGACCCACGCCGTCCCGTCGTAGTGCAGGACGCCGAAGAAGCCGCCTACGACGAACACGTCGCTTCCCGATGAGCCCCACACGCCGTCAAGATCGATCGCTGCCGTGCCCAGCGGCTGCGCCGTCCACGCCGTCCCGTTGTAATGCAGCAACGTGAGGTTGCTGCCCACCGCGAACACGTCGCTCCCCGAGCCGGCCCACACGCTCAGCAACGCGCTCTGGGTGCCGCTCGCCTGCGGCGACCAGGCGGCGCCATTGTAATGCAGGATGGTGCCGCCGTCGCCCACCGCGAACACGTCGCTCCCCGAGCTGCCCCACACGCCGATGAGGGCGTTGGTGGTGCCGCTCGCCTGCGCGGTCCAGCTCGCGCCGTTGTAATGGAGGATCACACCGCCGTCGCCCACCGCGAACACATCGTTCCCGGCATGTCCCCACACGGCGGCGAGCAGCGCCGTGGTGCCGCTCGTCTGCGTGGCCCAAGCAGTGCCGTTGTAGTGCCGCACGGTGCCACCGCCGCCGACCGCGAACACGTCGCTCGCCGAGCTGCCCCACACGCCGGCGACGAGCGCCGTGGTGCCGCTCGTCTGGGCGGTCCAACTCGTGCCGTTGTAGTGTCGAATCGTGCCGACGTCGCCAACGGCGAAAATGTCGCTCCCGGAGCTCCCCCAGGCGCCGAACAGCGGAGTGGCCGTCGCGTTGGTCTCTGCAGTCCAGCTGGTCCCGTTGTAATGGAGCAGTGTGCCGACGTCGCCGCCCGCGAACACGTCGTTACCGGTACTGCCCCACACCCCGATGAGGGCGTTGGTGGTGCCGCTCGTCTGCGCAGCCCAAGCGGTGCCGTTGTAGTGCACGATCGCCCCGGCGTCGCCGACCGCGAACACGTCGCCGCCCGTTCTCCCCCACACGCCGAACAGGTCGGCCGTCGTCGAGGACGGCTGGACGCTCCAGGTGGTGCCGTCGTAGTGCAGGATCGCGCCGAAGTCACCCACCGCGAACACGTTGCTTCCCGAGCTCCCCCACACACTCGCGAACACTACCGGCAACCCGTTAGTATGGGACCGCGTCGCCTGAGCGCTCCAGGTGCTCCCATCGTAGTGGAACACCTGGCCCAAGTCCCCCACTGCGAACACGTCACTCCCCGACGTGCCCCACACACCCAGAAAGTCCTGTCCGGTGCCGGTGGCCTGTGCGGTCCAGGTGGTACCGTCGTAATGGAGGATCGTCCCGCCGTCGCCGACGGCGAACGCGTCGCTCGCCGAGCTGCCCCACACGGCGAACAGATTGACTCCCGTGGGGCTCGTCTGCCCTGTCCAGCTGATGCCGTCGTAGCGCAGCAGCGTGCCGCCCAGCCCCACCGCCCAGACGTCGGTCCCCGAGCTCCCCCACACGCCGGTGAGCGGCACCGGAATCGGACTGGCCTGGGCCGTCCAATTGGTGCCGTTGTAGTGGAGAATCTTGCCGCCGTCGCCGACGGCGAAGACGCTGGTGGCCGAGGCGCTCCACACGGCCGCGATGCCGGCGCCGTCGCCAATCGGGTCGTACAGCCAGCGGAGCACCGTGTGCTCCTGCGGCGACGCCGCGTCGACGAGCACCTGGAACGCGAACCTGGTGACCGTGGTCGGCACGGTCCACTGCCACGTTCTCGACGCCGACACTTCAGCGGTCCCGAGTATCTGGTTGTACAGGAAATACGGCTGGGCGGCCTGCGTGAACGTCTGCGTGCCGTCCGGATTGGCGACCGTCACCGTCCCCGTTCCCGACGTCACCGTGGGCCCCGAGGAGAAGAACACCTTCACGCCGGTCACCGTGTTGCCGTCCGGCGTGCCGAGCGGCTGCGCGGTCAGGTTCTCGACGGTGACGTCGGCCTGGAAGGTCGTAATGCCGCCGTTGTAGCTCACGTTGCTCGACCGCAACGCGACGTACGCCCCCTGGCCACCCAGCACGAGGTCGGCGGAGATGCCGCTCGCTGGGCTCGGATTGGGCGCCGCGCAGGCGAGGATCCTCGCGCGAACGTCCGCCTGGCAGCTGATTACACGGGAACTGGACGGCGGGGCCGGAGCGGTGGGCCCATTATGGTCGGTGCACGCCGCCACCCCGCAGAGCGCGGCGAGCAGTACCAGCTGGCCCCGAATCGCGATGCGCATCGCCCCCGCTTGTCACGTCCCCCGTGAATAGGGACTCCCCCGGCAGGGTATGGCTAGACGAGAATGTTGCAGACTTGCAATGCTTGTGCGGGCTCCGTCTCCGTCACGCCGCCAGCGGCCGCTGCGCCGCGCGACGCGTCAGGTAGGCCAGCCACGCGATCACGCTGCCGCTGTGCGCCTCGAACGCGGCCGCGCTGCGCCACGCTTCTCGCAGCGCCGCCGCCACCGCCACGTCCGCGGCTTCGCCGTCGAACAACAGACCATACGCGAGCGCATACAGCGTCATGCCGTGACGCGCGTCCAGCTCGAGCAACGCGGCGCGGTCGCTCAACGCCGCCATGCGCTGCACCAGCAGCGCGTCGGGGAGAAGACCAGGGGATGGGGACATCACCCCTAAAGAGCACGCGAAATGAAATAAGTCACCGTGACGGGCGTCACGTCCTCACCCCCTGTCCCCCCCCACGGATGTGGAGAGGGGGAACGACAGACGGACTGAGTCTCCCCTCTCCCTTCGGGACAGGGGATCAAAGGGGTGAGGACTCCTGAGACGGGGAGAGGGAGCGAGGCCTACAACGCCCCTCGATGGTGCCCCACCGCCACCAGCACGGCCGCGGCGGCGAGCGCGATATTCTTCCAAAAGTGCGCCTGTTGATTCGCTTTCATCATCGGATCCGACTCGGTCCAGTAGTTGTGGATCAGGAACGCGGCCGGCAGCAGGAACAGCACCAGCAGCGCCGCTCCCACGATGGCATGCCAGCTGAACAGGATCAGTAGGCCGCCCACGATGAGCATCGCCCCGCTGACCGGGACGCCGAGCGCGGCGGCCGGGACGCCCTTCGCCTGCGCGTATCCCGTGATTCCCTTGGCGTTCGTAAAGTGGCTCACGCCGGCGTTCACGAAGAAGGCGGCGAAGCCGATGCGACCGACCCAGGCGACAATGGTCCAGAGATCCACGGCGGCGCTCCTGTGGGAGGATGGGTGAATGGACGGATGAATGATAGATGCGGAAGCGGGGAGCGGCGAGCGGGACGTCTCTTGACTCGGCCGTCGAGCCGAGCAGAGATTGCGATTGCGCGGCGTTTTGGGCCCACGCGCGACGATAGGATGACACACCACGACGCGCCGCAGCCTACGTTCGCCACCGGCCACCACTGGAGTGTCCCGTGCCGGTCACGGCGAAGCTGTCGCGCAAGTTCTATGACACCTTCGGCGACGAGCTCGCCAACGAGCTCGTGGACTGGTTCAACGAGGTGGATGCCACCTATCGCGCCGATCTGCGTGAGCTGAACGAGCTCAACTTCGCCCGGTTCGACGCGAAGCTCGAGCAGCGCATGGTCGAGTTGGACGCCAAGTGGGCTGGCCGGTGGACGGAGCTCGACGCGAAACTGGACCGACGACTCGCCGAGCTGAAGACGGAGCTCGCGGAACGACTCGCCAAGCTCGAGACGGGCCTGATCCGCTGGATGTTCGCGTTCTGGGCCCCGACCGCGCTCGCTCTCGTCGCTCTGCTGCTGCGGCGCTAGCGGAGGGCTCCCGCGGAAGGCACGCATCACGGACCACGGCGCCCTCTGCCGCACTCTCCGCAGCTTGCAAGAGTTGCTGGCGGTACGCCCCCGGCACCGGCGTCCAAGCCATGATACGACGACGCCTTAGCCACGCCCCCCGCCCGGCACAGCCCGTGCTTGGTGACCGGGCATCACGGGAGGTGTGAGATGACAATGAGTGCACGGAGTGTCGCCGCAGGCATACTCGCGCTGGTGGCGCGGTCTGCGCAGGTGTCCGTGGCGCAGAGCGCCGAAGCCAAGCTCGCGCCGGCGCGCGGCATGCTGCGCACGCTCGCGGGCACGTGGCGCTTCGAGATGCGGTTCGCGGGCAACTTCGACGGCCCGGCCGACGTCTCGGGGACGCGTCTGTTCAAGCCGCTGTTCGACAGCCTGCGTCTCGAGTGGACCGAAGCGCTGGATCATTCTCCCGTGCAGGGTCAGGGCGTCGTCGGATTCGAGGAGAAGAGCGGGCGGTTCTTCAGCTCGGGCGTGTACAGTGCCGGCTCGACGCCCGAATTCATGACGGGCACGCTCGATGACGCCCAGCCGCTCGTCACCTTCACGCCGCTCCCTTTCGGACCCGACGCGGGCCGCGGGTTCGCGCTGAACCTGATCGACGCAGACCACTTCACCGTGGCGGCGCTGGATCGCGCGTGGCGCGCGGTGTTCACCAGGGTCCTCACCCCTTGATCCCGTCTCCCTTCGGGAGAGGGGAGACTCAGCCCGTCCTTCGTGCCCCCTCTCCCGCAGGGAGAGGGGGACAGGGGGTGAGGACTACCAGGGAGAGGGAATATGAAAGGGTGAGGACCTACCGCCTCCTCGGCGTCCGCTGCGGCGGGATCGGCAGATTGACGGTGAACGTGGCGCCCCGCCCCACCGTCGAGCGGACCTCCACGCCGCCGCCGAACATGTCCCGCGTGATCTGGCTGACGACGGTGAGGCCGGTGCCCGAGCCGGAGCCGAATTCACGCGTGGTAAATCCGGGCTCGAAGATGCGCTCCAGGTGCTCGGCCGGAATCCCCACACCCCGGTCCTCGACCGCGAGGCGCAGCAGCTCGCCCGCCTGCTCCAGCGTCACCACCACCGGCTGTCGAGTCTCGAGCGACGCGCCCACGGCATTGCGGATCAGGTTGGTGACCACCTGGTACAGGGCGTTGGGGTCGCCCTGCAGGAACACGTTGCTCACCGTCACCAGGCCCTGGAGCGCGACGCCGCGCTGGCGCGCCAGCGGCCGCTCCAGCGCGACGCACGAGCGCACCACCTGCCCCGCGTCGAACCGCTCGGAGCGGGCCAGCGTGCCGCGCGCCCGGTCTTGAATCGACCGGAGAAACTGGATCGCCTGGTCCATGCCGTCGCCCACGCCGGCCAGCTCGTCGAGCAGGGTCGCGCGAAAAGCGGAATCGATCGTGTCCGCGTCGCGCACCAGCTCGCGCGTCAGGTCGAGCGCCGCCAGCGCCGCGGTGAGCGGATTGGCCACCTCGTGGGCGATGACGGCGGGCTGGCGCGCCAGCTCGAGCAGCGCGTCGGGCTCGGCCCGGCGCGGGCGGTCGGTCGGCGTCGGATGATCGAGCAGCCCGAGACAGAGACCGGCCAGCTCGAGCGTCATGCGCTCGCGGCTGCGGCGCTCGACGCCGTCGGGGGGCGGGGCGGGCGGCTGCTGTCGCACCGGCGCCACACACCAGGGGCCGACCCCGTCGCCGGTGTCGAGGCGGCACCCGACCCAGCGGCTCCCCTGGATGATGGGGGCGGACCAGCGGTGCAGCGTGCTGTCGAGATCGAGCCGGGTGTCGGCGGGGCGGGCCGCGGTGGCGCTGACCAGCACGGGCACCACTTGGGCGCTGGGCGACACCTCCCACAGCGCCACGGTGCGCCCCCCGAGGGCCACGCTCGCCTGGCGCAGAACCTCGTGGCGGCGCAGCTCGAGAGCCGCGAGTGCCGTGTGGGTCTCCACTACTGCCACAGTATGAGAAATACGGGCGGAGCACTAGGGCGTTTTTGCGGCACCTGCGGGCGGAAATGCGGCACAAGCGCTATTTTGGGGGCACCATGAACGAGTCGGCGCCGGGACTGAACGGCCTGCCGCACGCCGTCTTCTTGCGCCGCCTGGCCGGCGCCACCCGCGGCGCGTCGCTCGACGCGCGGCTGGGCCGGGCCGCCTTCGTCGCGCTGCGGCTGATCGATTTGCTCGGCCCCGACGAGCACGCGCCCTCGCCCGACGCTTTCCGTTATCAGCACGCCGCCACGGAGCGCGCTTGCCGCGGGCTCCCCGCCGACCGCCCCGAGACGAGTCACCTGATCGGCGTAGTGCAAAGCACCGCGCACGCGTATCACACGCACGATATCGCGCTGTTGTTCCCCGCCCTGTTCGCCTACGCGCACTACCTCGAGGACGAGATGTGTCTGGAGGAGGCGCTGGACGTGCTGCAGACGCTCGAGGTGGTGGGGAGCGGCGCGTTCCGCGCCGAGGATCAGGTCGCGGCGCGGCTGCGCGTCGCCCGTGTGCTGCGGAAGGTCAACCGGTTCGACGAAGCTGAGCGCGCGTACGAGCAGGCGAGTGCGCTGGCCGAGGCGACCGGGGACTCGCACTCGCAGCTGCTCAGTCGGATCGGGCGGGCCGAGGCGACACGAGGTCGCGGAAACTTGGCCGAGGCTGAACGGTCGCTGTGTGAGATACTGACGGATGCACAGGCTGTCGGTGATGGACCCGCACTGGCGCGCGCCCACCATGTTATCGCGGCTGTACTGCACACGGGTGGTCGACCCGCCGAAGCCATCTCGCACGCGTGGGTCGCTTTTGAATCCTACGAGGACGAGACAGGGCAAGGGCGAGCACTCGCCGATTTAGGTGGCTTGCTCCTGATGGTGGGCGACACGGAGGGCGCCGAGCGAGCGCTCACTGAAGCTGTGCGGCGGGGCGGACCACAGGACTACGCCACCAATGCGTTGATCGAGTTGATGAATTGCGCTTCCTACAGCCGCGATCGAGTAGGATTCGAGAGGTGGCGGGATCGTTGTGAGACACGACGTGCGGGCATGCCACCGAACATCGTAGTGGACTTCCTGCTCAAGGCTGGGATCGGGCGTGCCCGGTTCGGGCAGTTCGATCGCGCAGAGGAACTGCTGGGGAAGGCGTTGGAGACCGCAGAGTCCGCTGGCCTGCACGAGTTCGTGTTCCGCATCGAGCGCATCAAGAACGGATTGCGTGAGTGCCAACGCGCACTCCGCACGGGAACTGAAGTCCTCGAGACATTGGAATTGGAGAGCGACGCGGTCCGGGAAGTGTCGGCCTCACTCGCCCGGCTGGAGTCGTGAAGCCTCCCGGACCGCCTCGCTCGATGATGCTTTAGTGACAAACGTTGGCGCTGCTCACGTCACAACCGTGTGTCGGACCGGTGGCATCGGCACACGCGGAAACGCCGAAAGCAAACGAGAGCACGACCAGAGCGACGAGCATGCGAATCGACCGCGACATAACACCTCCGCAAGATTTTGGGTAAAGGGCGTACGACTGCCGCGATGCTAAGCTGCCCCTGTGCGGGGGTCGTGTTTAGGGCGTTTTCGCGGCAGTGGGGGGCGTTTTTGCGACAGCCATGCTCGTTTTAGCGGCCGTCCCCGAGGTCCAGCTCCATAAGCTGCGGCGTGCGGCGGGCCTGCGGTTCGCCCTGGCGCATGCCCGCTGCTGGGACGATGCCCTGGCGACCATCCGCACCCGGCCGGTCGAGCTGGCCGTGGTCGACCCGCTGCTCGCCGGCACGGCCAGCGCGACCGAGATCTCGCGGCTGCGCCGGCTGTTCCCGTCGCTGCCGCTCGCCCTGTACACGACGCTCTCACCCGCCGTCGCCGCAGTGCTGCTCGGCCTAGGCCAGAGCGGCATCGACCGCGTGGTGTTCGCGCGCTACGACGACCACCCCGCCCGGCTGCGCGAGGTGCTGGCCGCCGAGGAAGCGCGGTCCACGTCGCACCGGCTGCGCGAGCAGCTCGCCTGGATGCTCGCCCCGCTGCCGAGCGAGCTGCGGTGGGTGCTGGAGGAAGTGCTGCGCTCGCCCGCCGAGCTGCAAACGGTGCAGGACGTCGCCGCGCGCGCCCGCGTCGACCGGCGCACGTTCGAGCGCTGGTTCCTGCGGCTCGGGCTGCGGTCGCCGCGCCACTTCCTCGCCGCCGCCCGCGTGCTGCACGCGCACCGGCTGTTACAAGATCCGGGATTCACCGTGGACGACGTGGCGCAACGGCTGGGCTACGCCCAGACCAAGACGCTGCAGCTGCACGCCCGCGCCTACCTCGGGCTGACGCTGGGCGAGATGCGCGACGCGCTCGACGCCACCGAGGCCCTGCAGCGCGTGGCGCACGGGTTCGCGCCGGACCGGGCGCGCGCTTCAGCGTCCTGACACGTTGCACGTTCCACGAGTCCCGAATCCCGAGTCCCGAATCCCGACTGTTGCATCGTCGCCACACTCGCTGACGAGTAGCTAACGAGCCGAGTGACTGCGCTCACTCGCGTGTCGCGTGCGCGACATTATGTTCTCCCGATGCCCGAGGCCCGGATGCAGCAACCGCACATTCTCGTCGTGAGCCGTCACGGCGAGGCGGCGCTCGAGCTGCAGCAGGTGGCCGCACGGCGCGGTTACGCGGTGCGCCGGGCCTACACCGGGGTGCAGGCGCTCGAGCAGGGCTTGAATCACCCGTCGGGAGCCGAGCCCGACCTGATCGTATTGGACGATTCCCTGCCCGACATCGACCCGCTGGACACGAGCCGGGCGCTGCGCGACGACCCGCGGCTTGGGAGCGGGGTGCCGATCCTGCTACTCACGGTCCACAAGCGCACCAGCGCCGAGCATCACGCGGCGCTGCGTGCGGGCATCTGGGAGTATGTGGCGCACCCGTTCCACGCCGAAGAGCTGGGCGGCAAGCTGGACCGCTATCTCCACTGGAAGCTCGAGGCCGCGCGGGCGCGCGCGGGAGACGGCCTGGCCGACGCGACCGGCCTGTACACGGTGCGGGGACTGGCGCTGCGCGCGCAGGAGCTGACGCTGCAGGCGTTCCACCACGCCGCGTCGCTCGCCTGCGTCGCGCTCGCCGCCCCGCATGGCGCCGGCGAACTGCTGGCGCGTGTGCTGCGCGCCCTGGGGCGGCGCTCGGATGCGATCGGGCGCGTGGGTCCGGGCGAGTGTGCCGTGGTCGCGCCCGGCACCGACCGCGCCGGCGCGGTGATGTTGGCCGAGCGGGTGGCCCAGGCGGTACAGGCCGCTGGGCACGACGGGGCGCGTGGCGGGCTGCGCGCCGGCTACGACGCGGTCACCAACGCGCGCTACACGCCGATCGAGCCGAAGCACCTGCTGGGCCGCGCCACCAGCGCCCTGCGGGTCGCCAAGACCGACGCGGGACCCGGGTGGATCAGGGCGTTCCAGTAGTCGAGAAGAACTCCCCCATCTCGGGCGCGGTCGCCGCGGCGTTGGGCAGCGCCGTGAGACCGAGCGCCTCGGCGCTGAGCCGCAGCAGGCTCTGGTGCTCGTACACGCCGGCCCCCTGGTAGCCACGCTTGGCCTTGGGGCTCACGATCACGCAGGCGACGCGCCCGCCGCCATTCATATTGTCGCTGCCCGCTTCGTCGAACACGATCACGAGTAGGCCGTCGCGCTGGAACGTCGCGCTCTTCACGAGCGGATCGATGTTGGTCTGGAGCCACTGGTCCGCCGTGGCGAGCGGGCAGTCGTGCGCGTCGTTGCACAGGTTGGGCGCGACGAATGCGTAGCCGGGGAGATGGCCGCCCGCCAGGTCGGTGGCGAACTGGGTGAACGGCACCAGGTTGTTGCGCTGCGTCGAGTCGTTCACCACGTCGGAGAGCAGCGCGATGACGTTGTGCTTGCGGGCGTAGTTGCCGACGCTCGGCCCGGTGTAGCCGACCGATGGGAGATCCTCCGCGTAGGACTTCCAGGTCTTCCCGGCGGCGATCAGGCGGCGGACGATGTTGTCGTCGCTCACCACCTGGGAGTAGCCGTCGTCGTTGGTGATGATCTTCCCCACCGTCATCATGAAGTAGTTGCCGATGGACGGATGCGTGACGGCGTAGTACTGGGTGGCGAGCGCGTACTGCTGCGCCAGGCCGTTCAGGTACGGCATGGACGAGTCGCCGATCACCGCCGAATAATCGGTGTTCTCCTCCACCACGATGATAACGTGCCCCATCAACGGCACCGCCCGTGCAACGGGCGCGACGGAATCGGTGCCCTTGCACGCCATCATCAGGAACGGCAGCAGCAAGAGTCGTCGCATATGTCGATCTCCTTATTAGAGCGGCGCGCGGTGCAGTGCAGCGAAAAACGTGCCCGAGCCCGCCAGGTCCCGGTGTAGTGGCGCCGCCGCCACATCGGGCGGGGGTGTTCCGTCCCCTTCTACCTTTATGACATGGCTCCCACGCTCACGCGCCGGCGTTTTCTCGGGGCCGCGGCTGGTGCTCTCGCCGCCGCCGCGCTGGGCGACGGTTTCGTGCGCGAGCCGGCGGCGATCGAGCTCACCCGGCACGATCTCGCGATCCCGGGGCTCGACCCGCGTCTCGCCGGCCTGCGTCTCGCCTGCGTCACGGACGTGCATCTGCACCGCGCATTTTCGCGCGCGGCGCGCGCCACCCTCGCGCTGCTCGAGCGCGAGCGCCCCGACGTCGTGCTGCTGATCGGTGATATCTGCAACCGCCGGAGCGACCTGCCCGTGCTGGGCGACTGGGCACGCGCGGCGCGGGGCACCCAGGCCACGTTCGCCACGTTGGGCAACTGGGAGCATGACGGGGGAATCGATCGCGGCCGGGGAGAGCGGACGTACGGTCAGGCTGGCGTCGAGCTGCTCTACAACTCGAGCGCGCGCGTGACGATCCACGGCGCGGAGCTCACCCTGGTAGGCATCGACGACCCGGTGGCGGGGGAGCCCGACCTCGCCGCCGCGGTGCGCGGGCTCGATGCCGCCGATCCGGCGATCTGGATCGTGCATGCACCAGGGTTCGTGGACGGCGTGCCGCGCGACCGCTTTCCCGCGCCCGCCGCCATCCTCGCCGGCCACACCCACGGGGGCCAGATCCGGCTGCCGTTCTACGCCCCGTACACGCCGGCGGGGAGCGGGCGCTTCGTCGCAGGCTGGTACCGCGACACGCTGGCGCCGCTGTACGTGTCGCGCGGGATAGGCACCGTGTTGATTCCGGCGCGGCTGTTTTGCCCACCGGAGGTGGCGGTGTTCACTCTCAGGAGCCGGAGCGGCAACTGATTGTAACGTCTAACGTCAGGGCCCGAGCTTGCGCAGGACGATGCCGGTGAGGCGCACGTCTTCACCCGGTGCCACGTGGACGCGCTGCTCGAACGCAGCGAAGCCGTCGCGCGCGATGCGCACGGTGTGCCAGCCCGCGTCGAGCGGCAGCGCCTTGGGTGTGTGCCCGATCAGGCGATCGTCGATGTAGAGGTCCCCCCAGGGTGTCGCACCGACGAGCACACGTCCCCGGGCGACGGCGGTGGCGCGCGGCACGGCGCGCGGTGGCGCGCGGCGTGGCGCCGGCGGCGCCGGCGGCGCCGGTGCCGGCCGGGAGACGAGCGGGGCCGTGGTGTCCTGCGGAAGCGGCGCCACGACCGGCGCCGCGGGAACGAGCTGCTCGGTCGGCGCGTCCGCGCGGCCGGCGCGTCCACGCGCGACTACGGCGGCGGCCACACCCAACAGCACGAGCGCGACGGCGATGGCCACCCAGCGCACCCAGTGCCTGCGCGGCGGCGCCGCGTCATATCCATCATCCCACACCAGCGGCGGGGCGCGGCGCGGCGGGGCCACCGGCAGCGGCGCGAGCGGTGCCGCCGGTTGCGACTCTGGGGCTGGCGTCGGTGCCGCTGCCGCGTCGAGCGCCGCGACGAGGTCGAGAACCGTGGAATACCGATCTTGCGGAGCCGGGCTCAGGGCCCGAGTGAGCGCCTCGGCCACGCCGCGGGGCAGGGGCGGGGTGGCGCCGGGCGATGCCGCCGCCTCCAAGCACTCGAGCGCCAGCACAGCCAGGCCGTACTGATCGCCGGCCGGCCCGATTTGGCGCGTGTGGCGCTCTTCGGGCGCCATGTAGTGCGCGAGCCGGGAGCGCGCCGCGGCGGGGTCGCGCGGGGCGCCGGCTTCGAGCGCACGGGCGACGGCAAAATCACCCAACAAGGCCGACCCGTCGGACACCACCATGACGTTCCCAGGCTTGACGTTCCCATGCGTGATGCCGCGGCCATGCGCGTAATGCAGGGCGGTTGCGAGCTGCGCGACGAGGCGCAGGCAGGTTCGCGGCTCCAGCGGCCCGCCGTTGCGCAGCACGTCGTCCAGCGATCGCCCCTCGATGTGCGGCATCGCGTACCACAACAGCTGCGAGGTACGGCCGTAGTCGCGGACGGGGATGATGTGGGCGTGATCGAGTGTCGCCCACGCGGCCATGGCGGCCTCAAACCCCTCGCTGGCCCGCTCCTGCGTCCACACGTGCGGGAGCACCTTCAGGGCGACCACCTGTCCGGCGGCCAGGTCCCGAGCGCGGTAGACGCACGATAGCGGCCCGCAGCGCTCGCGCCGCTCCACCCGGTACCGATCGCCCAGCTCCTGAGCGACCGCCATGTCGAGCTCGTCGCGCGCCGCCGCGGACCTGCGGAGCTTCCGCGTGGTGGGTCGCGTCATCTGGTCCGTCACCATCGCGGTCACTCCACGGTGACGCTTTTGGCGAGGTTGCGCGGCCGGTCCACGTCGCAGCCGCGCAGCACGGCGATGTGGTACGCCAGCAGCTGCAGCGGGATCGTCGTCAGCACGGGCGAGAGCAGCGGGGCGGTGGCCGGCACGCGCAGCTGATGCTCGACCAGCCGGCCCAGGTCGTCCGACCCCTCGGTCGTCACCGCGATGAGCCGCCCACCCCGCGCCTTCACCTCCTGCATGTTCGAGCGCACCTTCGCGTAGACGTGATCCTGCGGCGCCACGAACACTACCGGCATCGCGGCATCGATCAGCGCGATCGGGCCGTGCTTCATCTCCGCCGCCGGGTAGCCCTCGGCATGGATGTAGGAGATCTCCTTGAGCTTCAGGGCACCCTCGAGCGCGGCGGGGAAATTCACGCCCCGCCCCAGGTACAGGAAATTCCGCGCGTCGGCGAAGCGCGCCGCCAGCGCCCGCACTTCCGGCTCGAGCGCCAGGGTGCGCGTCACCAGCTGCGGCAGCTGGATCAGGCGGCACACCAGCTCCCGGCCTTGCTCCGCCGTCAGCCCCCGCGCCCGCCCGAGATACAACCCCAACAGCGCCAGCGCCACGATCTGCGACGTGAACGCCTTGGTCGACGCCACGCCGACCTCGGGGCCCGCGTGCAGGTAGATCCCGCCCCCGCACTCGCGCGCGATGGTACTCCCCACCACGTTGACGATCCCCACCACC
>Ga0209160_1002170_pt1 | contig 16420 bp, 13 predicted proteins | sample GraSoiAngelo_153_FD_186167 | JGI IMG/M metagenome (GOLD analysis project Ga0209160, IMG submission 186167) | Grasslands soil microbial communities from the Angelo Coastal Reserve, California, USA - 14_1009_12_40cm (SPAdes) (version 2) | ecosystem: Environmental > Terrestrial > Soil > Grasslands ... | reverse complement strand
GGGGCCGACCGCCCAGGCCGGACCGCTGCTGGACATTCGCGCAGACGAGAGTCGAACGGGAGCGGCGGGCGCGATCGGGACCACGGTCGGGGGTGGGGGCGTTGCCTCCATATAGATGATGACGGTGGCCCGCGGCTGCCGCGGCAGCGGATCGTCCGCCGCCTCTACCACCGAGGCGGTGACAGGCAAAGCCGTCGGGGACGCCGAGACCGGTGTCGGCAGCTGCGGTGCTGCGGAGAGTGCTCCTCCAAAGCCGAGCGCGAAAATCGCCCCACGCCCGACGGACCGACGCACGCGTACGCCAACGGTGCGGTTCACGGTCCAACCTCCTTCCCTCAGTTGGATCAGATTCGCCGTCTACCCTTGGCTGTAGAGGACGCCGAGTAAAGAGAGGGAGTCGGACCGTAACGTAACTAGCCGTGGTACACCCTACTACAAAGGGTCCACACCTTGTCAAGGGGAGTGGGAAATGACCCGGCTTTAGAATCAACGGCATGCTGAGCCGGATCGACCACGTCGGAATCGCTGTTCGCGATCTCGACCGGGCGATCCAGACCTACGAACGGCTGCTCGGACTGCGCGTCAGTGGCAGGGAGCGGCTCGAGCGCGAAGGCATCGAGGTCGCCCTGATCCCGATCGGCGAGAGCCGGATCGAACTCATCACGCCGCTCAACCGGGAGTCGAAGGTCGAGAAGTTTCTTGAGGATCGGGGCGAGGCCGTGCACCACGTGGCCTATGCCACCGACGATGTCGCGGCGTCACTCGAGCGAGCCGGCGCTGCGGGGGCCCAGTTGCTGGATGCGGTGCCGCGGCCGGGAACGCACGGGACCCGCATCGGCTTCGTCCATCCCAAGAGCGTCTGCGGCGTGCTCACCGAGTTCGTGGAGCCGGATGGCCCGCCCGGCACCTAAGCCGTCAGATGGTCCGGCGGCGTCGACCACCGATAGCGGTCTGCCCCTGAAGGCGGTCTACCGGGCCATCGACGCCGGACCGGAAGCGCCACCGCCCGGCGAGTATCCCTTCACGCGCGGTATCTACCCCGAGATGTACCGCCGCCGGCCCTGGACGATCCGCCAGTATTCTGGCTTCGGCAGCGCCGCCGAGACCAATCGTCGCTTCCGCTACCTCCTCGAGCAGGGGCAGACCGGCCTCTCGGTGGCGTTCGACCTCCCGACCCAGATGGGCCACGACGCCGACGCCCCGATGGCGCGCGGGGAGGTCGGCAAGGTCGGAGTCTCGATCTCTTCACTCAAGGACATGGAAACGCTGCTGCAGGGCATCCCTCTCGGCGAGGTGAGCACTTCGATGACAATCAATGCTCCGGCAGCCCTCTTATTGCTTCTCTACGAGCTGGTCGCCGAGCAGCAGGGCGTGTCCCCGGAGCGGCTGCAGGGCACGGTGCAGAACGACATCCTCAAGGAGTACGCGGCCCGCGGCACCTATATCTTCCCGCCGCGCGCATCGATGCGGCTGACCACCGACCTGTTCGCCTACTGCTACCAACGGCTGCCCAACTGGAACACGATCTCGATCTCCGGCTATCACCTGCGGGAAGCGGGTGCCACCGCCGTCCAGGAGCTCGGCTTCACCATGGCCCACGCGATCGCCTATGTCGACGCGGCCAGGACGGCGGGCCTCCAGGTCGCGGATTTCGCGCCGAGGCTGTCCTTCTTCTTTGCCGTCTTCTCGGACTTCTTCGAGGAGGTGGCGAAGTTCCGGGCGGCACGCAACCTGTGGGCCCGCCTGGTGAAGGAGCGCTACGGCGTGACCGATCTAAAGGCGCAGGCGCTTCGGTTCCACAGCCAGACCGGTGGGAGCACCCTGACCGCGCAACAGCCGCACAACAACATCGTCCGGGTTGCCTTGCAGGCGATGAGCGCCGTCCTTGGCGGGACCCAGAGCCTGCATGCCAACTCCTTCGACGAGGCGCTGGGCCTGCCGTCGGAAATGGCGGCCACCCTCTCGGTGCGGACGCAGCAGATCATCGCCCACGAGACCAACGTGGCCGGCGTCGCCGATCCGATGGGCGGCAGCTACCTGGTCGAAGCGCTCACCCGCGAGCTCGAGGCAGGCGCGACTGCGCTGATCGGGGAGGTCGACCGGCGGGGCGGAGCCATCGCCGCGATCGAGACGGCCTTTACCCAGGAGGCCATCCAGGAGAGCGCCTATCACTACCAGCGGGCCGTCGAGGAGGGCCGTCGCGTTGTGGTCGGTGTCAATCGCTTCCAGGGCGACGAGGAGCCGGTCGAAATCGTGAAGATCGGTCCCCGGCACGAGCGCGATCAGGTCGAGGGACTCAAGCGGTTGCGGGCGGAGCGCGACCCAGCGGCGGTCGAGTCGCGGCTCGCCGAAGTCCGCCGGACTGCGCAGGGGGGCCAGAATCTGTTGCCCCCCATGCGGGCCGCGCTGCAAGCCTATGCCACCATAGGAGAGGTGTGCGGGGTCCTGCGCGATGTTTTCGGCGAGTATCGCCCCGGGTCGCGTAGCTAACGCATGGCCAGCCGAGCCGCCCGCGATGCAGCGCCGTCGCCCTCCGAACGCCAGATCAATATCCTGCGCAAGCGCAAATACGACGCCATGCATCGTGGTGGCGATCCCGATGACAAGCAGCACCCAAAAGGCAAATTAACCGCCCGCGAGCGCATCGAACTGCTGGTCGACCCAGGGTCGTTCACCGAGCTCGACGCCTTCGCCGTCCATCGCACCGAGGCCTTCGGCATGGGCGAAAAGAAGATCGCCGGCGATGGGGTCGTCACCGGCTACGGCACAGTCGACGGCCGGGAACTGTTCATCTTCTCGCACGACGCCAGCGTTTTCGGCGGCTCACTGGGTGAAGTGTTCGCCGAGAAGGTCTGCAAGGTCATGGATCTCGCGGTCCGTGCCGGCCGGCCCTGCGTTGGGATCAACGACTCCGGCGGCGCCCGTATTCAGGAGGGCGTCGTCAGCCTCGCCGGCTATGCCGACATCTTTTACCGAAACGTTCAGTCCTCGGGTGTCGTGCCGCAGCTGTCAGTGATCGCCGGTCCCGCGACCGGCGGCGCCGTCTACTCGCCGGCGATCACCGACTTCATCTTCATGGTCGAGCACCTCGGCTACATGTTCATCACCGGGCCGGAAGTGGTGCGGGTGACGACCGGCGAGCAGGTGGGCTTCGACGAACTTGGTGGGGCGGAGGTCCACAACATCAAGAGCGGGGTCGCCCACTTCCTACACGACTCGGAGGCGGAAGCATTCAGCGCGGTACGGCGCCTGCTGTCCTACCTGCCGGGGAGCAACCGAGAGCGGCCGCCCGCGATAACCCCGCGCGACGATCCACAGCGCCGGGACCGGATCCTGCAGTCGCTGATCCCGGAAAACCCGAACCAGCCCTACGACATGAAGGCGGCCATCATCGCGGTCGTTGACCAGGACAGCTTCCTCGAGGTCCAGGAGCACTTCGCGCAGAACCTCGTCGTCGGCTTTGCCCGGCTGGACGGCGAGGTGGTCGGGGTCGTCGGCAACCAGCCGCGCATCCTCGCCGGGGCGCTGGACATCAATGCCTCGGTCAAGGGGGCCCGCTTCGTCCGATTCTGCGACGCCTTCAACATCCCGCTAGTCACCTTTGTCGACGTGCCCGGGTTCCTGCCGGGGACGGCGCAGGAGTACAACGGCATCATTCGCCACGGCGCCAAGCTGCTCTACGCCTATGCGGAGGCAACCGTGCCCAAGCTCACCGTCATCACCCGTAAGGCTTACGGGGGCGCCTATGACGTGATGTCGTCGAAGCACATCGGTGGCGACTTCAACTACGCGTGGCCGGCGGCCGAGATCGCCGTCATGGGCCCGCAGGCCGCCGTCAACGTCATCTTCAAGCGAGAGATCGCCGCGGCCAAGGACCCCACCAAGAAGGTGGAGCAGCTGGTGGAGGATTACAAAGAGAAATTCGCCAATCCCTACATCGCGGCGGAGCGCGGTTTCCTCGACGACGTGATCGAGCCGCAGGACACCCGCCCTACCCTGATCCGGTCACTGCACCTGCTCAAGGACAAGCAGGTCGAGCGGCCGCATCGTCGCCACGGCAACATTCCCCTATGAAGTTTCTCGAGTACCAGGTGAAGGAGCGGTTCCGGGCGGCCGGCATTCCCGTTCCGGATGGCCGCCTGGCACGGACCCCGGACGAGGCGGCGCTGGCCGCCGGCGCGCTCGGCCCGATCGCGGTCAAGGCGCAGGTACCCATCGGTGGACGGGGAAAGGCGGGTGGGATCAAGCTCGCCAGGACCGCGGCCGATGCCAAGCGCGTCGCCGGCGAGATCCTGGGCATGACGATCAAGGGCTACACCGTCAAGGAGGTCTGGTGCGAGACCGCCCAGGACATCACGCGCGAGCTCTACCTCGGCCTCACCCTGGACCGCGACGCGCGCAAGCCGGTGCTGATCCTCAGCGCCAAGGGCGGCATGGAGATCGAGGAGGTGGCCGAGACTCATCCCGAGGCGATCGCCAAACTCCACCCGGACCCGTGGCGCGGGCCGCTGCCCTTCGAGGTGCGCGACCTCATCTTTCGTTCCGGGCTTGGTCCGCTGCAAGTGCAGCTGACGCCGCTGGTGGTCAAGCTCTACGCGCTCGCCCGCACCTACGACGCGCTCACCATCGAGATCAACCCGTTGGCACTCACCCAGGACGGCGGTCTGGTGGCGGCGGACGGCAAGCTGGAGATCGACGAGAACGCCATGTTCCGCCACAAGGACCTGCACGGCGCCGACGAATCGGACGAGGACCCGCTGGAAGCGGAAGCGCGGCGTCGCAAGCTCACGTATGTTCGGCTCGATGGGTCGATCGGGGTCATCGGTAACGGCGCGGGGCTGGTGATGAACACGCTCGACTTGGTGCAGCGCGAAGGCGGTCGCGCCGCGAATTTCCTCGATGTCGGCGGCGGTGCCAAGGCCGAGGTCGTCCACAGCGCGCTCGAGCTGCTGGCCGGCGATCCGCACGTCAAAGGCATCCTGATCAACATCTTCGGCGGGATCACGCGCGGCGACGAGGTGGCGCATGGCATCATCGACGCCTCACGCGATCTCAACCTCAAGCCGCCACTGGTGGTGCGCATGACCGGCACCCGCGAAGAGGAGGGACGGCAGCTGCTCCGCGAAGCTGGCATCACCCCCGAGGCCACCGCCACCGGCGCGGCCCGGAAAATCGTCGAGCTGGCAAGCGCCACCGGCCAATGAGCATCCTGCTCTCAAAAGCGAGTCGCGTTCTGGTCCAGGGTCTGACCGGGCGGGAAGGCAGTTTTCACGCCGAGCAGATGAAGGCCTATGGAACGAACATCGTCGCCGGTGTGAGCCCAGGCAAGGGCGGCAGCTCCCAAATGGGCATCCCGATCTTCGACACGGTGGTCGATGCTCGGCGCGAGACCGGCGCCGACGTGAGCGGCATCTTTGTGCCGGCGCCCTTCGCCGCCGACGCCATCATGGAGGCGGCCGCTGCGGGGGTCGGCCTGATCGTGTGTATCACCGAGGGCATCCCCCTCTACGACATGGTGCGGGCCCGCGCCTTCGTCGCGGACGCCGGCGTCAAGCTCATCGGCCCCAACTGTCCAGGCCTGGTGACGGCGGGCCAGGCCAAGGTGGGCATTATTCCGAACCACATCAATCGCGAGGGATCGGTGGGCATCGTGTCGCGCAGTGGCACCTTGACCTATGAAGTCATCCAGGGACTCAGTCAGGCGGGGGTGGGGCAGACGACCTCGGTCGGGATCGGCGGCGATCCCATCCTCGGGCTTTCTTTCAAGGAGGTCCTGCGGCTGTTCAAAGGCGATCCGGCCACACGCGCCGTGGTCATGATCGGCGAGATCGGGGGGAGCGACGAAGAAGCAGCGGCGGATGAGGTGATCAGCCCCGGGTTCGGAAAACCGGTGATCGGCTTCATCAGCGGGCGAACCGCGCCCCCGGGGAAGCGAATGGGACACGCCGGCGCCATCATCTCGGGCAATACTGGGACGGCGGCGTCGAAGCTGAAAGCATTGACGCAGGCCGGAGCGCAGGTGTGCGACACGATTGAGGAGGTGGTGGCGGCCGCCGCGGCCGCCGTGGGTCAACCGTCAAGCGCCATGCCTCGTTAATCCGTCGGGGACGACGGCCAGCCGGTTTGGAGCCGGCCGCCCGCGCCCCGCGACGCCGCTTCCGCCGATCGCGGCGCGTCGGTCTCGTCTTGCTGCTCGCCATCGTCGGCCTCACGATCGTCGCGTACCTGCCGGCCGGCAGCCTGACGGCGTCGGTGCCGCCGCCCCGCTACGGCGACGCAGCGCTGAACTGGCTGCGGGTCAATCACGGACAGATCGTCGATGGCTCCGGGCGCAAGGTGTTGCTCCGCGGCTTCAACGTCGATGCGCTGGTCTCGTACCCGAAGAGTCCGCCGGCGCCACTCGATGAGATGGACGCCACCTTGATGCAGCGCGCGGGGTTCGACGTGGTTCGGCTCGGCATCGACTGGGCCCAGCTCGAACCGGAGCGCGGCCGCATCGACCGCACTTACCTCGAGCGTGTGGCGACCGTGGTCGACCTGTTGAACCGGCACGGGCTCTATGTCGTGCTCGACATGCACTTCCGGCTTGGCTGGAGCCCGCGCTTCGGCTACTCCGGGGCGCCGGGATGGGCGACCCTGCCCGTACCCAACTGGAACCCGCTGCCGCAATACTCCTGGAGCCCCTCACTCTCCCCGGCGGCGTTTACGTCGGACACCTACTTCTGGCTGTCCTCCGACTGGAAGAAGGAGTTCTTCAGCGCCTGGCAGGTGGTGGCGACACGATTCAAGGACAGGTCGGGGGTGGCGGGATACGACATCTTCAACGAAGCGCACCCGCTGCCGATTCCGCCGCGCATCTTCGAGAAGTCCTACCTTTGGCCGATGTTCAAGGAGGCGATCGAGGCGATCGGCGCGGTCGACTCGAACCACCTGTTCTTCGTCGAGGGCATCCTGTTGCTCTCCCTGGACACGGTGGTGGTTCATCTCAAGGCGCCGAACCTCGTCTACGGCACGCACCTCTACGAGGGCTCGCTGGTTCCGCCGTTCTTTACCGGCGATCCGACGTTTCTCCGGTCGCGGTTTCAGCAACGCGTCAAGGAAGCCGCCGAGGTGCCGGCGCCGCTCTGGATCGGCGAGCTTGGTTACGACCTGACCCAGAAGACCGCGGCCGGCTATGCCGATGCCGCCCTCGACGAGGCGGACGATCTTGGGATCGGCTGGGCCTGGTGGCAGTGGCGGGAGAATCGCTACTGGGGCATCGTCGACGCCGGCGGTCAGATCGTCAACATGGACGCGCTGCGCCACCTGGCTCGTCCCTACGTCATTGCCGCGCCTGAGGGCGTCCATACGGGTCGAGGTGATGGCATCCGCGGGACCCTCACGCTGCGCGTGGATCGGTCGCATAAGGACCAGCCCGTCCAGATTGGCTGGTCCGCCCTGACGCTGACCGCCGGACCTTCGGTGACCGGCACCTGCGTCACCAGCTCCCACTGGGACGCCACGACCGGAAGGTTGACACTTACGCTCGATGCCGGCGTGGGATGTCAGGTCAGCCTGCGGGCCGCGTAGCCGCTAGGCGGCTCGGTGGTAGGCGTCCTCGAACAACCTCGCGATCACCGCGTAGCCCTGCCCGCTCGGATGGAACCCGTCGGCGCTGAGCCACTCGGGATGCTGATTGATCTGTGCGTCGTTGAGGTGCAGGTCCACCAGGGTGGCGCCTTCCTGCCTGGCGGCCCGGCCGATGGCGGCGTTATAGGCGTCAACCGTCGCGGCTACTGCCCGCGGCGTCGGGAGCAGGCCATCGGGGATCAGACACGCGGGTCCACCGGCGGGCGCGTTCGGCAAGCAGGCACGGTACGCCGGTAGCTGCCCGAGGTCGGGCGTGTTCGCCACCAACACCTGCGTCTGACCACCGCGCCGCAAGCTGTGCAGCAGCTGGCGCAGTTCTGCCTCGTAATCCGCGACTGACACGCCGCGGATGAGGTCGTTGACATTCAGCCAGACCGTTACCAGCGTCGGGTGGACCGCCATCGCAGCTGGGACCTCATCGTGCAGCGCCTGGTCCGTGGTGGCGCTCGGGATGCCGAAGTTGTAGAGGACCGCCGACGGCGGGAGGACATCGTTGTAGAAAACCTGCGGCCAGGCCTGACGGTACCGGTCGTTGGCGCCGATCCCGTAGGTCTCGCTCGCTCCGATCGCGGCATAGATGACGGGCGCCGGCGCCGCGGCCGGCGGCCGGACGCCGACCACCGGTGTCGGGGCGCAGGCGCCGAGCGTCAAGGCCGCCCCCAACAGACCGGCGCCGATGCGCGCCGTAATCGGGCCTCTCATGCAGCGGCCACCGCCTCTTTCGGTGAGAGCCGCGCCGCCTGCAACGCCGGGACCACGCCGGCCACGATCGCCAGCAGGCTCGTCCCAAGGATCGCGGCCGCGATCAGCGGCCATGACACGTCGCCGAACTGAATGCTCTGCAGCCCTTGTTCGCTCAGGTAGCTGTTCACGGAGACCCCGACCCAGAGCGCGATGAGGAGTCCGGCCAGCGTCCCGATCACGCCGCCAGCAAGACCGACGGTGAAGGCCTCGAGCAAGAACCAGCGCAGGATGTCGCGGTCGCGCGCGCCGATCGCCTTCAGCACGCCGATCTCTCGGCGGCGCTCTCGCACCGCTGCCACCAGCGCATTGGCGACGCCGAGCCCGGCGATGCCGAGCGCGATCGCGCCGATCCCTGCCAGCACGATGTCCACCACTCGCAGGTATCGAAGGACCGAGGCGACCAGGTGCTCCGGAGCGGTGTTGGCGTAACCGAGGCTGGTGATCATCTGGCGCACGCCGTGCACGTCATCCAGGCTTGACGCCACCACGATCAGGCCGGTGTATTTCGACGCGGGCAGGGGAAAGACGTCGCCGCCGTCCACGCCGCCCTGCGCCCAGGTTTGCGCGAGCTGCGCCTGCTGGATCGACACCAGGAAGGCGCCGCTGCCGACCTGCTGAGAGACCACGCCCACGACCTCCGCGCGCACCCAGCGGCCGCGGAACTGCAGACCGTTCTGGCTCTGGTACGCCTGGGGCTCGGCGATCTCGACCTGCGTGCCGAGCGCGCTTTGCACACTCATGCCCGAGCGATCGAGGTATGACTCGGTGATCGCCACCTCGTTCAGGGCTCCCGGATGCGGCACGCGGCCCGCCAGGACCGTGATCGGCAGATTGCGCACCTGGCTGAGGTCGACGCCGACCATGGTGTCGCCGAATGCCGGCTGGCCGGAGGTTGCGGTCGCGGTCGAGCCGAACGGCGGCGGCACCGCCAGGATGCGAGAGGTGATGACCGGGATCACGGTGGCGACATGGGGCGACTGACGAACGGCACTGAGCGTGGCGTCGTTGATCGCCTTCGGTCCGGCCACGCGCAGGTCGTCGGTATAGGCCTGGTCCGAGTCGGCCTTCGACGCCGACACCTTGATCGCGGTGGCGGGTCCGCCATTGGTCAACTTGCTCACAATCCGGCTGCCGGCGCTGGTGGCGACGCTCGCCAGCGCCACCAGCAGCGTCGAGCCCAGGGTTACGGCCAGGATCGTCAGCAGCGCTCGGCCCGGGCGCCGGCGGAGGCTCCGGGAGGCGAGTGTGAGCGAGTCGAGCCAGGTCATGGCAGAAGCCGTCCGGCGTTCAACCGGTAGCGCCCTTCGGCGCGCTCTGCGACGGCCTCGTTGTGCGTCACCACCAGCAGGGTGCAGCCGCGCTCGACATGGACGCGCTCGAGCAGGTCGAGCACGCGCATCGCGCTGTCGGCGTCGAGATTTCCGGTCGGCTCATCGGCCAGGATCAGACTCGGGTCGTTGACGAGGGCGCGCGCAATCGCGACCCGCTGGCGTTCACCACCACTCAGCTGACCGGGGCGATGCTCGGCCCGATCGAGGAGACCAACGTCCTCCAGCAGATCATGCGCCTGCGGCCGTCGCCGCGCGGACGGTACCGATAATGACGCCGCCAGCTCGATATTCTCCCGAGCGGAGAGCAGGTCGAGGAGACCGAAATGCTGAAAGATGAACCCGATGGTGGTCCGCCGATAGGCGGCCAGCTCATCGACCCGCAGGTCTCGCAAGTTGTGATGGCCGACGATCAACGTCCCCGACTGCGGGCGTTCCAGGCCACCGATGAGCGACAGCAACGTGCTCTTGCCTGCACCCGATGGTCCGGTCAACGCCACATAGCCGCCGGCCGGGATCTCGAGGTCGATGTCGTGAAGCGCCTCCACCTGGGAGCGCCCTGATCGATACCAGTGATTGACGCCGCGAAGGTGAATCGCCGAACCGAGCCGGGTGACGGTGTGGCCATGCGCGACACCGCGAGGTTGCGCGAGCCTGGGTCCGATGAGCCGCATGGGAAATCGAGGCTATCAAAAGCCGGGTCAAAAAAACCGGATTCTCATCTTGCTTTAATTACCGGACCGAGGAAGGTCCAGAGGTGATCTGCGATGGCCCGATGTTGAGCCGGGCCGGGATGAAGGCCGTCGCCGGCGAGCCAGTCCCTGCCGCGCCTCGGCTCGCGACTGATCGCGCTGATGTCGGCATAGTGGAAACCGTGCGCCGCGGCCTCGGACTGGGCAATCCGGTTGAAGGCGTCGATTCGGGTGCGAAGGTCAGTCGCCGTGCCAAACGGCGTGGCACCGGGTAAGGCGGAGAAATCGGGGGTGGACACCGCCAGGACGTTGGTCGCCGGAAGCTCCAACGCAACGAGCGCGTCATAAATCTCGGCCAGGCGCGTCCGATAGGCGCTCTCGCCTGATCCCTGCACGACATCGTTGGCGCCGATCAAGATGGTCACGAGCTCCGGCCGCAAGCCCAGTGCAACTGGCAATTCTTCGCGAATGAGGTCAGTTGTCGTGTATCCATTGACGCCAAGGTTGACGAGGGCGACCTCGATGCTGGACTCTTCACTGAGTTTCTTGGCCAGGAGGCTCGGAAAGTTCTGCGACCCGTCCGTAAGTCCGGTGCCGATCGTGTACGAATCGCCAAGCGCCACGTATCGGATAGATTCCACAGGGCGATGTTAGGTCCGACCCCACCGTCGATCGAGCCCCCTGGCGAACTTTCCTATATGGCACTCCTCCGGGTGCCTGGGTTCGCGCGCGTCGTGCTCGGGACATTGCTAGCGCGGCTCGGCGGTTCGATGTGGGAGATCGTCCTGGTGCTGTTCGTGCTGCAGCGCTATCGGTCACCGAGCCTGGCAGGCCTGACCGTCCTGGTCTCAATCCTTCCCGGGCTTGCGTTCAGCCCCGTTGCCGGCGCCCTGCTGGACCGCCAGGGACGAGTTCGATTGATGATCTTCGACTACGCCGTGACCGCCGGACTGACGACGGCCATCGTGGCGCTATCGCTGGCTCACCGGCTCCCGCCGGCGCTCCTGTTGGTCATGGTGGCGGTCCTCGGTGTTAGCAACATCCTGAGCATCACCGGTGCTCGCTCGCTCTTTCCGCTCATGCTGCCGCGAGCCCTTTGGGATCGAGCGAACGGCCTGGACACCAGCCTGTACTCGCTCACCGGCGTCATCGGTCCCGCGACCGCAGGCCTCGTGGTGGCCGGATTCGGGCCAGAGGCAGCCTTGCTCGTGACCGCCAGCGTGGCGGCGATTGCGGCCGTCTCCCTCGTCGGCGTCCATGAGCCAATAGCCCGAGCAGAGCCGAAGGGGACATTGCTCGGAGACTCGTGGTCGGCGCTTCGGTATGTCGTGCGTAACCCGAGCCTGCGCGGCCTGGCCCTGGTGTTTTTTCTAAGCAACCTGGGATTCGGCGTCGTTCCCGTGGGGATCCCCGTGCTCGTGCTACGGCAGCTCCATGGCAGCGCCGCGACGGTGGGCCAGATCTTCGCGGTCCTCGGGCTGGCCGGACTAGTCGCTGGGCTGCTTGTCGGTCGCGTCCGCACCGATGGGCGGGAGCGGGCGCTGATCGCCGGTTTCTGTGCGGTCGAGGTCCCCGTCCTTTTTCTATTGGCGTTCGCAAACACCCTGCCCATGGTATTCGCGATTGCTGCGGTCCTCGGCGCGGTAGGATCGCTGGCCAACGTCGCGATCTTTGGTCTCCGTCAGCGCCGCACGGATCCGGCCTGGTTCGGCCGCGCCTTCGCTGTCTCCATGAGCCTCAACTTTGCCGGCCAGCCCATCGGCTCGGCGCTATCGGGTCCTCTCCTCGAACACTCCATCGTGGTGCCGTTCGTCCTGGGTGCCGCGCTCAATGTGGTCGCCGCGGCCGCGGCCTTGATGCTTATCCCGAAGCGCCAGCCAGCTGAAGATCGGTAAACGAGTAGCGCAGCGCGCTCTCGAGGAAGGCAAGGGCTTCCTCGTCGTGCGCGGTCGAGACAAAAGCTGCTTCGAACTGCGAGGGCGGCAGCGAGACCCCTTTCGCCAGAAGACGCTGGAACCAGCTGGCAAACGAGGTCGCATTCGCTTTCCGGGCACTGGCGTAATCCGTTACCAGCCCGTCCGTGAAGAAGGCCGTCAGGATCGAGCCGACACGATTGACCGTCAAGGGGATCCCGGCCGCGTCCGCCGCGGACTGCAGCGCGTTCGCGGCGCGAGCGCCGGCGTCCTCCAACTGCTGATACGCGCGCTCGTCAAGAGCATCAAGCGTGGCGAGCCCGGCGGCGACCGCGAGTGGATTGCCGGACAGCGTCCCTGCCTGATAGACGGGTCCGGCCGGCGCGACCTGTTCCATGATGGCTCGGCCCCCGCCGTAGGCGCCGATGGGAAGCCCGCCGCCGAGGACCTTGCCGAGGCAGGTCAGGTCCGGGGTCACGCCGAAGCGTTCCTGCGCTCCACCGCGGGCGACCCGAAAGCCGGTGATGACCTCGTCGAAGATCAGCAGGCTGCCGTCGTCGCGGGTCAAGCGGCGCAACCCCTCTAGGAACCCGGGTTCGGGTGGCACCACGCCCATGTTGCCGGCCACCGGCTCGACGATGACGGCGGCGATCTGTCCCGGCCATCGCGTCATGGCGGCTTCCACGTCGGCCAGCGCGTTGAATGACGCAACCAGCGTGTCGCCGGCGGCGCCCGTGGTGATCCCCGGGGTGCCCGGGATGCCAAGCGTGGCGACGCCGGATCCGGCTTCGACCAGCAAGGCGTCGGCATGGCCGTGGTAGCCGCCCGCGAACTTGATCAGCTTGGCTCGTCCCGTCACGGCGCGCGCGAGCCGCACCGCGGACATGGCGGCCTCCGTTCCCGAATTGACCAGGCGGAGCATTTCGATCGCGGGCATCCGTTCGGATACGGTGGCGGCCAGCTGCAGCTCGCCCTCGGTCGGGGCGCCGAAGGTCCATCCCCGTTCGAGCTGGGCATGCAAGGCCGTCAGGACCGGCGCCGGACGGTGACCGAGGATCAGCGGGCCCCACGAACCGACGAGGTCCAGGTAGCGGTTCCCGTCGACATCCCAGATCCATGGGCCGTTACCGCGCGCCATGAATCGCGGTGATCCACCGACGGCGCGATAGGCACGAACCGGGCTGTTGACGCCGCCCGGAATCAGGCGCTTCGCCTCCTCGAAGAGGGCCGAGGATCGGTCGATGCCTACGATGGCTCCCGTTCAGTAAGCGGCGCCGGCGTGGAAAGGCCGAAGGCGTCCGTCATCACGGCCGCATCGAGGGTTGGATCCGGGCTTTCGCGCAGCGCGCGCACGGGACCGTGAAGAAACCTGGCGGTCAGGGCATCCGCGAGCTCACGCATCGCGTCCCGCGTCGCCACTTCGTCGGGCGGCACCCGCGACAGCTGCCGTTCGAGAACGCTGTCCCGTAACTGCTCGACATGGTGGACGAGCGCTTCGACCGTCGGCGCCGACTCGCGCGCGTCGAGCGCCAGTCGCGTCGCCCGCAGCTCGTCGTCGACGATCCGCTCGGCGGCGGGCACCCAGGCTTTGCGCTCCTCGCGGTTGGTCTGCGTGATGGTGCGCAGGTCATCGATGTTCAAGAGGTGGACCCCGGGAACCTGGTTGACCTCTGGGTCCACGTCGCGGGGAACGGCCATGTCGATGATCAGCAGTGAGCGGCCGTCGCGCCGCGATTGAAAGCGCGCGACACGCTCGGCATCGAGCACGTGGTGCGGCGCGCTGCTCGACGTCAGGATGATGTCGACCTTGGCGATGATCTCGCCGACGCGATCGAAGGGGACCGCCTGGCCACCGAGCGGCTGCGCCACCTGGTCGGCGCGGTCGAAGGTTCTCGACGCGAGGTAGACGTCGCCGATCCGCTGCTTGCGCAGGAGCCGTAATGCGACCTCGCTCATCTCGCCCGCGCCGATCAGCAGGACATGGCGGCCGGCGAGGTCGCCCAGGACGGTGGCGGCCGCCGCCACCGCGGCGTGGCTGACGGAGACTGGGCGTCGCCCGATCCCGGTCTCGTGCCGAGTGCGCTTTGCCGCCCGGATCGCACCGCGCGCGATGATCTCGAGCCACGCGTTAAGTCCTCCGGCCCGCCGCGCCGCAACCAGCGCCCGCTTGATCTGGCCGAGGATCTGGGCCTCGCCGATCACCATGGAATCGAGGCCGCTGGCCACGCGGAAGAGGTGCGCCACCGCATCCTCGCCGCTGAGCTGGTAGGCATAGCGTCGCCATTCATCAAAGGGCAGCGCATGCGGCCATAAGCCAAACGATTCGAGCAACCGATCGGGGGCCGCCTCGGGAGCGGCGACGGCGTATAGCTCAGTCCGGTTGCAGGTCGACAGCAAGATGCCGCTCTCGATCAGGTCGCGATCGATGAGCCGGCGAACACACTCGCCCACGCCGGCCTCGGGAATGAACAACTGCTCCCGGATCTCGACAGGGGCGGTCTTGTGAGAAAGGCCGACCAGGACGAACTTCACAGCCTACCTGTACCCAAGCATAACGGTGGAGACCGGAATAAGCGGCCCCGGTGTGGAAAGGCCGCGTGTCAGATTAAGCGGCCCCGGTGTGGAGAGGCCGCGTGTCAGACGGGGAAGACGCCGTGCTTGCGATTGACGCGCGGCTGCTGGCTTGTTGCATAAGCGGCGAAGCGATTGACGAGCTCGGTCCGCAGCTCCCTCGGGGCCACCACCGCGTCGATGATCAAGTCCGAGGCCAGCCGGTAGAGGTCGATGTCCTTGCGGTATTCCTCCTGCAATTTCGCGACGTATGCGGGACGTTCCGGCTCGGGCTGTTCCTGGATCTTGTTGTAGAAGACCGCGTTCACCGCCGCGCTCGGCCCCATGACCCCGATCATGGCGCTGGGAAGCGCCAGCGTCGCGTTGGGAGCGTACGCCGGTCCCGCCATGGCGTAGAGGCCGGCGCCATAGGCCTTACGCACGATCACCGAGATCTTCGGCACGGTCGATTCTGAGACGGCCGCGATCATCTTGGCGCCGTGACGGATGATGCCCTGCCGCTCCACGGCGGTGCCGATCATGAATCCCGGCACGTCGGCGAGGAAGAGCAACGGGATGTTGAAGGCGTCGCAGAGCCAGATGAAACGAGCCGCCTTGTCGGCGGAGTCGACGAAGAGGATGCCCCCTTTGTGCATCGGCTGGTTGGCGATCACGCCGACCGCCCGGCCATCGATGCGCGCCAGGCCGCAGATGATCTCTTTCGCATAGAGCTTCTTGATCTCGAAAAAACTACCGTCGTCGATCACCCCGTCGATCAGCTGCTGCATGTTGAAGGCGCGCCCCTCGTCCTCGGGCACCAGCGTGTCCAGCGACACGGGCGGCTGGGCGTCCGCCGCGAGCCCCGGAGCAGGCATCTCGGTCCAGTTCTGCGGGAAATAGGAGAGGTAGCGTCGGCCGGCCGCGATCGCATCGTCGTCGGAGGCCACCAGCAGGTCAGCGAGGCCGCTCACCGTCGCGTGCATTCGCGCCCCACCCATTTCCTCCAGCGTCACCTTCTCGCCGATCACCATCTCCGCCATGCGCGGCGACCCGAGGTACATGCTGGCGTTGCCCTCGACCATGATCGTGATGTCGCAGAAGGCGGGGATGTAGGCGCCGCCGGCGGCCGAGGGACCGAATAGCAGACAGATCTGCGGCACCACCCCGGAGAGTTGCACCTCCTGGTAGAAGATGCGCCCTGCGTGCCGCCGCCCCGGGAACATCTCCACCTGGTCGGTGATCCGGGCCCCGGCCGAATCGACGAGGTAGAAGATCGGGACGCGCAGCCGTTCGGCGGTCTCCTGGATGCGGACGATCTTCTCGACCGTCCGGGGTCCCCAGGACCCGGCCTTGACCGTCGGGTCGTTCGCCATCACGCAGACGGTCCGGCCCTCGATCCGGCCGATCGCTGTGACGACCCCATCGGCACCGAAGCCCGGCTCCTCGCTGTGCGCCAGCAGCCCGTCCTCGACCAGAAAATCCGGGTCGAGCAGCAACTCGAGCCGCCGTCGAACCGGCAGCTTGTGCTCCTGGCGGAGCTTCTCGGCGTACTTCCCCGACCCGC
>Ga0209160_1002167_pt1 | contig 16433 bp, 17 predicted proteins | sample GraSoiAngelo_153_FD_186167 | JGI IMG/M metagenome (GOLD analysis project Ga0209160, IMG submission 186167) | Grasslands soil microbial communities from the Angelo Coastal Reserve, California, USA - 14_1009_12_40cm (SPAdes) (version 2) | ecosystem: Environmental > Terrestrial > Soil > Grasslands ... | reverse complement strand
GCTCGCGGTCGCACTGGTCCTGACGCAACTGTGGTTTCCGTTCCACTACTGGGACCTCGCCCGCCACCTCGACGCCGGGCCGTCATGGCTCCTCCTGGCGCGCGACGCCCTCCTCGTCGCGCTGGCCGTCGTCTTGGCGCTTCCGTCGGCCGCCGAGCGCGCCGCTCAGGCCGTCACGAGACGCTGACCCGGAGCGCGTCGCAGCTCGTCGCGCGGCCGTCGGCGCCGCACTCCACGACTGCACCCTCGATCCGCACGTCCCCCTGAGCGACCTCGAAGCGAATCGGGATCCCCGTCCGCATGCGCCTGATCGCGTGCTCGGCCTGGACTCCGATCACCGAGTCGTGCGGACCTGTCATTCCCGCGTCGGTGATTGCCGCCGTGCCGCCCGGCTGGACGCGTGCGTCGTTCGTCTGCACGTGCGTGTGCGTGCCGATCACGGCGGTGACCTGTCCGTCGAGCATCCGCGCCCGGGCCACCTCGTCGCCTCGGCGTGCATGTCGACGACGATCACCGGCGTGCGTTTGCGCGCCTGGTCCACGAGCTGCTCGGCGACCTCGAACGGATGAATCTGCGTGCCCATGAACAGTGCGCCCTGAAGATTGATCACCGCCACGTCCGTTCCGTCGCGGGCGGGGACGAACGCAAGACCTCGCCCTGGAGCGTGCACGGAGAAGTTGGCCGGGCGGATGACGCGCTCGCTCTCCTTCAGGTACGGCGTGATCTCGCCACGGCGCCACGTGTGGTTGCCCAGGGTGATGAGGTCGGCTCCGGCGGCGAGCAGCTTGTCCGCGAGCTTCGGCGTGATCCCGACCCCGTCCGCGACGTTCTCGCCGTTGACGATGCACACGTCGGCGCGCAGTTCCTCGCGCAAGGCAGGGAGGCGCTCCTCGATCGCCCGGCGCCCGGGCACGCCGACGACGTCGGCGATGAAGAGGATTTTCAGGGCGTTACGGTCGCGGCAGTGCGGACTTCGAGCGCGACGTGGTTCCCCGCATCCTGCGTGAAGCGTGCGAGGGCCTGCTTCTCGACGACCGAGAGGTCGATCACGCGTCCGATCTTCGTGCTCGAGGCGGCGATGGTCGATCCGACCGTCAGTGCCGGATCGGCGCTCAGCTGTGTCAGCGACACGACGAGCGACGGAGCAGCGGAAGGCTGGATGTCGATGCGAGACCCGAACGCCTGCCCGTTGAGGATGAAGTCGGAGATACCGGTGATCGTGCCGTCAACCGGCGCATACACGTCGGTCCCCGGCGCGGCGCCGACGTCGAGCACGTCTGTCTCGCCGCCGTTCAGCTGGTAGTAGACGAAGTGGCCGTGGCCGCCGCCGAAGATCTTGTGTGCGAGGCGCGCGAGCGCCCCCTCGTTCCCCTGGCGTCCGAGCGGCGTCAGCGCGAGTGCGCCGTCGCCCGTGGAGTGATAGCCGATCGCCGTGACCTGGACCTGCGCGATCGGAAGCTGGATCCGCAGTCCTCCGTGGAGCGCCACGGTCATCGGTGTCGGCGGGGCTGCGGGCAGCAGACGGCTCGCGGGCGGCGGCAGCGTCTGCGGCACGATCTCGGGCGCGCCCTGGCCGAACGCCGTCACGAGCAGCGACCCGAGCAGCGCGCCGGCGACGACGACGAGGACGGCGAGTCGCCGGTAGCGGTGCGGCGTGGGGCGCGATCGTTTGCGGGCACGCCGGACCACGGCGGCTCGATCGGAGGGGGCCGGCATGCGGGGCACCGTAACGGACGAACCCGCGTCCCGCAAACGGGCTCGGCGCCGAGTTTGTGACCGCACAAACCGGCTTTGCGCCGGAGGTTCCTCCCAGAGCTCGTGCGGGTCGAGTGCCAGCGCCCCATCCTCGGCCCAGGACCAGTCCCACCCAGGGGGTCTTAGCTGTACGACCTCGGCGCTACGATCGCTCGAATGGCCGCTCCCGCGGCGAAGATCGTCATTCCGCGCTGGATCCAGCTGGTCGGACTGCCGCTGGTGCTGATCCTGCTGTGGGTGATTGCGGGCGCGGTCCGTCACGTCGTCTTCCTGTTCCTCGTGGCGCTGCTGATCGCGCTGCTCCTGAGCCCGCTCGTGCGCGTGATCGCGACGCTTCGCGTTCCCCGCGGCTTTGCAGTCGCGCTGGTGTACCTGATCTTCGCGCTTGCGTTGATCGCGGCCATCGGCGCTCTCGGGACCGTCGTCGTCAGCGAGACGAAAACGGCCGCCAAACGGGTCGATTCCTACTTTACGAACGTGAACGGACGAACCGGGCAGGTCGAGGCCGATCGCGACGTCGACCGGCTCCAGCACTGGCTCAACACGCACCGACTGAGCTCGATCCACGTCCAGAAACGCGGGCACAAGCTCGTGCGCGACATCCGCAGGCACAACGTCGGGAAGTACACGAACAAAGTCGTGCGTTTCGCCGAAGGCGCTGCGCTCTCGATCGGCAAGCTCCTCTTCAGCGCGATCATCATCCTCGTCGCATCGATCTACATGCTGCTCGACTTACCACGGCTGCAGCGCGCGATCGACCGTCGTTTTCCGCCACAGCCTGGATCCACGGCCCTGCTCTTACGCATGGAGCGTTCGCTGACGAGCTACGTCCGCGGTCAGGCGCTCGTGTCGCTGATCATCGGGACGAGCGCGGGCGTTGGCTTATGGCTGCTCGGCGTGCTCGGGTGGCTCCCGCACGGGCAGAAGTACGCGCTGCTCTTCGGTGCGTGGACGGCGATCACCGAGCTGATTCCGTACCTCGGCCCGTGGCTCGGGTCGATTCCCCCGCTTCTGTACGCGATCGTCACGCATCCGTTGTCCGCAGTGTGGGTCGCGCTGCTCTTCCTCGCGATCCACCAGGTCGAAGGACACATCGTCGTGCCGAACGTGATGGGAAGCGCGTTGCGCCTGCATCCGCTCCTCGTGATCTTCGGCCTGCTCTCCGGCGGCGAGATCTATGGTCTGCCGGGCGCGCTCGTCGCGCTGCCGCTGCTGGCGGCGGGACGCGCGATGTGGGAGTTCTTCTCCGAGCGGATCACACTCGAGCCGTGGGAGGAGGGCGGCCCGCCGCCGGTCGAGGTGGAGCTGGATGAGAAGACGCCGGCCGCAGAGCGGCCCGTCTGCGCCGGCGGACCGGCCGGGCCGGACGAAGAAGCGGCCGCGGCGCAGAGTTGACTGCGCTGGAACCGCTCCTCCGCGCGCGTGGGGTGGCGCGCCGCTTCGGTGCGCAGATCGCACTCGAGCCGACCGACCTCGACGTCTGCTCTGAAGAAACGATTGCGCTGATCGGTCCGAACGGCGCCGGCAAGTCGACGCTTCTGTCGATCCTCGCCGGCTCCCTCGACCCTTCGGCGGGGAGAGTCGAGCGCGTCAACGGCGTTCGGGTGGGCTGGGTACCGCAGCGGCCCTCGTTGTACGACCGCCTCACGGCGCGCGAGAACCTCGAGCTGTTCGCGCGGCTGGAGCGGGAGCAGCGACCGGCTGCGGCGGCGCAAGAGCTGTTGTCGACGTTCGACCTCCCGGCCGACCGTCCCTCGGCGTCGCTGTCGGTCGGAAACCGTCAGCGCCTCAACGTCGCGATCGCGCTGCTCGGCGAGCCGCGTGTGCTCCTGCTCGACGAGCCGACGGCGTCGCTCGACCCGGGGCAACGGCGACGGCTGTGGGAGATGGTAAAGGGCGGCACCGTCGTGTTCTCGACACAGAACCTCGAGGAGATCGGGCTCTACGCCTCGCGTGTCGTCGTGCTCCAGCGCGGGCGGCTCGCATTCGACGGTCCCGTCGCGGAATACGACCGCGTCCACGCGGCCGAGGTGTTCGAGTGAGTCGCGCCGCGCTCGTCCTGCGGAAGGATCTGCTCGTCCTCTGGCGGTCGCCGCTGCTCCTCACGCTGCTGATCGTGTACCCGCTGCTCGTGGCCGGACTGGTCGGGGCCGTTGCCGGATACGGGAGCTCCAAGCCGCGCGTTGCGCTCGTCGACGAAGATCACCTGCCTGCGGTCGTGCGGATCGGCGGGCGTGACTTTCGGATCGCGGACGCGATCGACGAGGTGGGCCGGAATGTCCACCTCGTGCGACTGTCGCGTGACGAGGCGGCGCGGCAACTCCGGTCGGGGCGTGTCGTTGCGACGCTGACGGTTCCGCCGGGCTTCCTCGCCGAGCTGAAGAGCGGGCTGACGTCTCCGAGCCTGGTCTACCAGACGACGCACGGCGGGATCTCGTCGCGCGTGACGCAGCAGGTGCAGGCGCTCGTGTACTCGCTCAACACTCGTCTGCAGAAGGCCTTCGTCCACACCGACCTGCACTACGTGCAGCTGATCCAGCACGGCGGCACCGCGACCTTCGGTGGCAAGACCTACGACGTGCTCGGCCTCGACCGCATGCACGACCTCCTCGTCAAGCTGCCGAAGAGCCCGGAGCGCGACCGCGTCGCGGGGTTTGCGCGCATCGCCAGCGTCGCGCTCGGCCAGACGGGAAACTTGCTTGCCTCGACGGCGAGCCCGATCACGCTCGAGCGGGCGCCGGAGAAGTCGCGCAGCTCGCTCCTGTCGGCGCAGGTGCAGGCCTACGCGCTGGCGCTGACGATCACGTTCCTCGCGCTGCTGCTCGCCGCGGGCGCGCTGGCCGCCTCGCGCGTGGGCTCGTGTCTTTGGGTGAGATCGTCTGGGCGAAGATCGCGCTGGCGGCGGTGGTGGCGCTCGCGCTCGGGCTCGGGATCGCCGTCGTCTTCGGCGTGATCGTCGAAGCGGGAGGCGTCGTCGGCGGGGAGCCCTGGGTGCGGCTGCCGCTCCTCGCGGTCGGGCTGCTGCTCGCGGGCGCGTCCCTCGGCGCGCTCGGCTCGCTGCTCGGCGCGCTTGCGCGCGAGGCGCGGACGGCGTCGCTCGTCGCGGTGCTCGTCGTGATGCCGGTCGTCTTTCTCGGGCTGGTGCCGAAGCAGATTGCCCCGGTTGCCGGCTGGATCAGCGACGCGCTGCCGTTCGCTCACGCCGTCCGCTACTTCTCGTCCTCGTTGTACGACACGCATCCCTGGGGCACCGTCGCGCGCGAGCTCGGGTGGCTGGTCGGCCTCGGCGCCGTCTTCGGCGCGGGCGCGCGGGTCGCGATCCGCAGGCTGCTCGCGTGATCGACGACGCGGCGAACGTCGACGGAGTCGGTGCTCCGACATCGCGCTCGGACGGCCAACTCGACAGGACTGAAAACACCACGGTCTGACCCTCGTGTGCCGAAAGTGTGTCTTTTCTTGCACACCTGTCCCGACCGGCACGGTCTAGTCTGTACGCCGTGAGCTCGTTTCCCGTCACGCGGCTGCGGCGGTTTCGGCGGACGACCGGGCTGCGCGGGCTCGTGCGCGAGACGCGCCTCTCGCTCGACGACTTCGTCATGCCGCTGTTCGTGGGCCCGAAGCCGCTCGCCAACGACGAGTTGCCGGGTCTTGCGCGCCACTCCGTCGACAGCGTCGTCGGCGAGGCGGACGAGTTGAGCGGCCTCGGTGTGAAAGCACTGCTGCTGTTCGGGATCCCGGAGGAGAAGGACGAGGAGGGCTCCGGCGCGTACGACGACGACGGAATTGTCCAGCGCGCCCTGCGAGCGCTCCACGACCGCCACCCCGACCTCGCTCTGCTCACGGACGTCTGCCTCTGCGAGTACACGTCGCACGGGCATTGCGGAGTCCTCGACGGCGACGAGGTCGACAACGACAAGACGCTGTCGCTGCTTCAGCGCACCGCCCTCAGCCACGTCGAGGCGGGAGCGGACGCCGTCGCCCCGAGCGACATGATGGACGGCCGCGTCGCCGCAATCCGCACTGCGCTCGACGACGCCGGTCACGAGTCGACGCCGATCCTCGCGTACTCCGCCAAGTATGCGTCCGCGTTCTACGGCCCGTTTCGCGAGGCGGCGGAGTCCGCGCCGGCGTTCGGCGACCGGCGCGGCTATCAGATGGATCCTGCGAACGTGCGCGAGGCCCTGCGCGAATGCGAGCTCGACGTCGAAGAGGGCGCCGACATGTTGATGGTGAAGCCTGCGCTGCCGTGTCTCGACGTCATCCGCGCCGTTCGAGAGGAGTTCGATCTTCCGCTTGCCGCGTACAACGTCTCCGGCGAGTACGCGATGCTCAAGGCCGCCGCGGCGAAGGGATGGATGGACGAGCGGCAGGCGGCGGTCGAGTCGCTGACGGCGATCAAGCGCGCCGGCGCGGACGTCGTCGTCTCGTACTGGACGAAGGAGCTCGCGCGCTGGCTCTGAGGACGCGCAGCGATCTCTACCGCCGCGCGCTCGAGCTGATTCCCGGCGGCGTGAACTCGCCTGTCCGCGCGATGCGCGCCGTCGGGCTCGACGAGCCGTTCTTCGTCCGCAGCGCGCAGGGCGCGTATCTCGAGGACGTGGACGGCAACCGGTATCTGGACTGGGTGATGTCGTGGGGCCCGCTCGTGTTCGGCCATGCGGACGCAGAGATCGTCGCCGCGGTGTGCGACGCCGCCGAGCGCGGCACGAGCTTCGGCGCGCCGACGGAGGCGGAGGTCGAGCTCGCAGCCGAGCTCGTGGACGCCGTCCCGTCCGTCGAGAAGGTCCGCCTCGTCTCGTCCGGGACGGAAGCGGCGATGAGCGCCGTCCGTCTCGCCCGCGCGTTCACCTCGCGCGACCGGATCGTCAAGTTCGCAGGCTGCTACCACGGGCACGCCGACGCGCTGCTGGCGAGCGCCGGCTCCGGGATCGCGACGTTCGGTCTCCCGTCCAGCCCCGGTGTCCCGTCCGCGACGACGTCGCACACGATCGTGTGTCCCTACAACGACGTCGACGCAGCGGCGGTCGCAGTGACCGAGTACGGGGAAGGGCTCGCCGCGATCCTCGTCGAGCCGGTCGCCGGAAACATGGGCGTCGTTCCGCCCGAGCCCGGCTTTCTCGAGGTGCTGCGACAGCTGTGTGACGCCTCCGGCGCACTGCTCGTCTTCGACGAGGTCATCACCGGCTTCCGGGTCGCGCGCGGAGGCGCCCAGGAGCGGTACGGAGTCGTCCCCGACCTGACGATCCTCGGGAAGATCGTCGGCGGCGGGCTCCCGCTCGCAGCGTTCGGCGGCCGCGCCGAGATCATGGATCGCCTCGCGCCGGCCGGCGACGTGTACCAGGCTGGGACGCTGTCCGGGAATCCGCTCGCGACTGCCGCGGGGCTCGTGGTGTTGCGCAGGTTGCGCGACTCGTCGGTCTACGACGAGCTCGAACGGCGCGGTGCACGACTCGAAGCAGGGCTCGCGCCGCATGGGCGCGTTCAGCGCGTCGGCGCGATGGCGACGCTGTTCATGACGGATGCGCCGGTGCGCGATTTCGAGGGAGCGCAGCGCGCCGACGTCGAGCGCTACGCCGCGCTGTTCCGCCATCTCCTGGAACGCGGCATCTACGTCGCGCCGAGCCAGTTCGAGGCGATGTTCGTGTCGTTCGCGCACGGGGACGAGGAGATCGACCGCACGATCGAGGCAGTTGCCGATTTCGACGGCTGATCTGTGGGACACGATCGCGGCCGAGGCAGAAGCCGAAAGCCAACTGTGGACCAGCGCCCTGCGGCCGCGCGAGGAACAGCAACGCGAGCCGGTGTTCTCTCCGCTGGCCGAGTCCCGCTACGCGCTCGGCGTCGAGACGATCTACGAGGGCTACCTCCTCCACTACGGACGCGCGCGCCTCTTCTCACCGGAGGACGACGACACTGCGCTGCTCCTCGGCGACTACCTGTACGCGCACGGGCTCGTGCGCGTCGAGCGGGTCGGCAGCGTCGAAGCGGTCGACGACCTGGCTGAGCTAATCGCGCTCTGTGCCTACCTGCAGGCGGAACGAGTCGCAGGCGACGGTCCCCTCTGGGCCGCGACCGCGACGTTGCTCGGGCGAAGCGCGCTGGACGAGGGCCGCACGTCGCTCCGGCTCGACAACGATCCGGGGCCGCTCGAGCGGCTCGCGCGCGACGCAGCCGGTGACACCGCGGTCAGCCGCTCGCTCGACGCCCACCGCACCAGGCTGCGTTAGAGTCGCCTCGCATGCTGGCGCTGTTGCACCCACTCGTCGCCGCCCAGGATGCGGCAACCGAGGGTAAACACGTCCTCATGGGCATGTTGATCGTGGGCTTGATCTTCGCCGGCACGATCGGGCTCGGTCAGACGCTGCACTGGCTCCGCCACCGGCGGCGCGTCCGCCAGTAACGCAATTCTCAGTCGCCGCGATCGTCCGCTCTGGCGGGTGAGAACAACTTGTCCAGCTTGGGCGCGAGGGTGACGTCGCCCTCCATCGTGAGCAACCCGGTCAGGAAAGCCGTCGCCGGTCTCTGCTCACCTCGGACGATCTTGAGCAGCACGTCTTCGCTCATCCCGAGGATGCAGTCCGCCTGCCCGTCTCCCTCGAGGACCGACAGTCGGCCGTCGTCGACGACGAGCCGCCAACTCCCGACTCCGGTGACGTCGAACCGGTAGGTCGCCTTGATGCCGAGAGTTCTCGCCGGCTCGATGATTCGTTGGAGGTGATGGAAGAATTCGCCGGCGCTGGCGACGGACGGCACCGGATCCTCGGCCGCGACGACCCGGCGCTCGTGCGAGGCGTGAGTAGGCACTCCGCGCCTCGCGCCGACGACCCCCTCGACGGGGAGCTCGAGTCGGCCGATGCCGTCAGGTAGCACGGGATCCATGCTGATGCCGTTCGGGCCTGACTCGAGCCCGAGCAGCGTCGTCACGAAGAGGAGCGGCGCTCCGCTGGCCCAGGCCTGAGGGCTGCAAGCGGTCGGGTACTCGACGGGAAAACCGGTCTGACCCCGCGGATAGCCTGCGAAGACCTCGGGCAACCGGTGCCGGAAGAACGCCGCAGCCTCGAGCACTGCGAAGGCGATCCGGCCGGCCCCTTCGCGGTACCCGTACCGGGCGAGGCCGGCGGCGACCAGCGAGCTGTCGTGCGGCCACACGGTGCCGACGTGGTACCCGAGCGGGTTGTAGCCGCGCTCGCCCTCGGCCATCGTGCGCACTCCCCAGCCGCTGAAGAGCTTCGGGCCGAGCAGATGGCGAGCAATCGCGTCGGCCTTGTCGTCCTCGACGATCCCGCTCCAGAGCAGGTGGCCGATGTTCGAGGTCAGAGAATCGACCTGCTGCTTGTCGCCATCGAGTGCCAGCGCGAAGAACTCCCGCTCCGACACCCAGAAGTCGGTGTTGAATCGCTCCTTCAGCGCTGCCGCTGCGTCCTCGAGGCGCGCTGCGAGCGCGGGATCGCCCCAGACGTCGCGCGCGAGCCGCGCGCAGCGACGCTTCGCGTCGTAGACGTAGCCCTGGATCTCGCACGTCGCAATCGGGCCGGGCGCAAGCCTGCCGTCGGCGAACAGGATCGAGTTCCACGAGTCCTTCCAGCATTGGTTCTCGAGGCCCGTGTCGGTGTTCCGCCGCTCGTACTCGACGTAGCCGTCCCCGTCCCGGTCGCCGTAGTCGTCGATCCACGCCAGTGCGGCGCGGGCCTCGGCCTCGAGCTCGCGCACGAGGTCGACGTTCCCCGTCCAGCGCTCGACCTCGTCGAGCAGGACGAGAAAGAGCGGCGTCGCGTCGGCGGTGCCGTAGTAGGGCGAATGCGGACGCTCCTCGAACGCCGTCAACTCGCCGAGCCGCAGCTCGTGGAGAATCTTTCCCGGTTCCTCGTCGCGAAAGTCGTCGACGCGCGATCCCTGTCGTGCCGCGAGGACCTGCAGCGTCGTCTCCGCGAGCTCCGGGGTGTACGGCAGCGCCTGGTAGCTCGTGATCAGGCTGTCCCGTCCGAACACGGCCATGAACCACGGCAGCCCGGCGGCGGGCAGAGCCATCTCCGCCAGGATCGGCGGATAGAAGCGAAGCGCCGCCAGGTCGATGAGGCTCCGGCGATACGTCAACTCGAGTGACTGCCAGTCCGAGGAGAGCGCGGGTGCAGCTTCGATCCACTCCTCGAGGCTGAGGCGCATGTTCGGACGAGCCTGCGAGTCGCCGTGGCCGTACTTCGTGCGCCGCGGAGCGGCTCCGAAGGCATGGACGGCCGCGAGGACGTCGAGGCACGTCGTCCATTCGCGCTGGGGCGGGATCGAGAGACGGAACCGAATGCCGTCGGCGCCGAGCTCGGCTTCGGGGGCGCTTGCGGCAACCCTCGTCTCGCGCAAGAACTTCTCCCGCCGGTAGCCGAGGACGAGCTGGCCGTCCTCGATCCGCACTTCGTGCTGTCCCTTCTTCGCGAGCGCGTCCTTCACCTCGAAGAGGTCCGCGAAGTCGGCACCTACCTCGAGGAAGAGCTCGAGCTCGAGGGTCTCAGACGTGTGGTTGATGACCGTGAGGTCCTCGTGGAAGCCGTCACCGACCGCGCGCTTCCGGAAGATCGAGAACGAGGCGTCGTCGTACACCGTCCCGTGCGGCGGAGCGAGGAAGAACTGGACCGAGAAGTAGTCGACGTCATCGGTCGACAGGACACGTGGCAGGTTTCCGTCAACGGTCAACCGCCAGCGCGAGAGGATGCGCGTGTCCTGGTGGAAAAGCCCGTGCGGCTGATCCGGCGAGCCGGCGATGTCCCCGCGCCGGTCGCTGACGACGCCTTCGAGAACGCTGATCGACTCGCCGGTCACGGGCTGAGCTTCGATGATCGGGTACGCGAGCGCAACCGGGGAGACGCCGGGGGCCCCTGCTTGATCTGGGAGGACGCTCGGCGCGCCGCCGTAGACTGATCTTCGATGGCCGTGTCCGCGGACCTGCGCGCCTGGATCTCGCTGCTCGAGCGCGAGGGCGAACTGGTTCGCGTCGGCGTTGAGGTCGATCCCGAGCTCGAGATCACCGAGATCACCGATCGCACGGTCAAGGCTGGCGGACCGGCATTGCTCTTCGAGAAGGTCAAAGGCTCCGACCATCCGCTCTTGATCAACCAATTCGGCACCGAGCGGCGGATGTGCATGGCGTTCGACGCGCCGTCGCTTGATGCCGTCGCCGAGCGCGTCTCGGACGTCCTCGAGATGCAGCCGCCGCAGGGACTCGTCGAGAAGGTGCGCGGCCTCCAGAAGCTGAAGTCGATCGCCGACTCGCGCCCGCGCACCGTCCGGCGTGGCGCATGCCAGGAGATCGTTCTGACCGGCGACGACGCGACGCTGGACGCGCTGCCGATCCAGAAGTGCTGGCCGGATGATGCCGCCCCATTCATCACGCTCCCCGCGGTCATCACCCACGACCCGCGCGACGGCACGCGCAACGTCGGCATGTACCGCATGCAGAAGCTCGGCCCGCGCGCGACCGCGATGCACTGGCAGATCCACAAGGACGGCCGCGCGGACTATCTCGCGACGGACGGCAAGATCGAGGTCGCCGTCGCGCTCGGCCTCGACCCCATCACGACGTACAGCGCGAGCGCGCCGCTCCCGAAGCACGTCGACGAGCTGATGCTGGCCGGCTTCCTGCGCGGGGCGCCCGTCGACCTCGTTCGCGCGAAGACCGTCGGCATCGAGGTGCCCGCGAACGCGGAGATCGTCCTCGAGGGATTCATCGACAAGGACGAGGTCACCGACGAAGGCCCGTTCGGCGACCACACGGGCTACTACACGCCGTCCGAGCCCTTCCCCGTCTTCCACCTGACGGCGATCACGATGCGGCGGGACGCGATCTATCCGTCGATCGTCGTCGGCAAGCCGCCGGCGGAGGACGCCTGGCTCGGCAAGGCGACCGAGCGCATCTTCCTGCCCGCCGTCAAGCTGACCGTGCCGGAGATCGTCGACTTCGACCTCCCTGTCCCCGGCGCGTTCCACAACTGCTGCATCGTCTCGATCCGCAAGGCGTATCCCGGCCACGCCCAAAAGGTGATGCACGCCGTCTGGGGGCTCGGGATGCTAAGCCTCACGAAGGCGATCGTGGTCGTGGACGAGTGGGTGGACGTGCACGACTACGAGGAGGTCGTGTTTCGCATGGGCGCGAACGTCGACCCGAAGCGCGACGTCCTCATCACCGAAGGGCCGCTCGACCATCTCGACCATGCGCCGACACTCCAGTTCTTTGGCGGGAAGATCGGCATCGACGCGACCCACAAGAGCCCGGCGGAGGGGGCGCGCGAGTGGCCGTCGGAGATCGAGATGAGCCCGGAGGTGAAAGAGCTCGTCGACAGGCGCTGGGACGAGTACGGGATCCGGCTCGACCCCTCTGCAGGGAACGGCCGAATCCGTCAGAGTCCCAGCCCGTTGCGCCGTTTGTTACGTCGTTGACACCCTGAATCCGACGGGGGTTGAATCCATCGTGGTGAGGCGGACAAGGGAGGCCGCGTAGTGGAGCCCGAGCACGGGGACCGGCCGCATTCTCCCGCTCCCACGCTCTACCCCGTCGGGTTCGCTGCGGGCATCGCCTGCGCGCTCGTCGGGCTGATCGTCAATCCGACGCTGATCGCGCCGATCGGCGGGGCGATCGCGATCGTCTTCGCGTTCTTCTGGGTGCGGGACGCAACGGCCGAGTATCGCGGGGTTCCCCAGCCGGTCGAGCCGGAGCGGCGAGGGGCGCCCGCCGTCGGGGCGGTGCCCGGCGAAGCGGCGATGCCGGAGCCGGAACCGGGCGAGCGCTTCCCGCGCAACAAGTTCCTCGAAGGCGCGACGCTCGGAGTCGGCGGAGTGATCGGCGGGATCGTCACCATCCCGGTCATCGGGATGACGTTCGGGCCGGCGTTCGGCAAGCAGGGGAAGCACCACGTCGATCTCGGCTCGATCGACGATTTTCCCGTGGGCGAGTGGAAGATCGTGCACTTCTTCCTCGACCCGAATCAGGGTGACGTGACCCGCCGAACCGCATACATCCGGTACAACGGCCCGCTGAACGGAGCGCCGAGCTTCACGATCATCTCCAACCGCTGCGCGCACCTCGGGTGTCCCGTGCAGCCGAACGGCCCGAGCTTCCCCGACCAGACGAAGAGCATCGACACGGGCGGCGGCCAGCACGTCACGCTGATCAAGATGCTCCCCGCCGGTGGCTTCGGATGTCCCTGTCACGGCGGCCAGTACGACCAGGAGGGCAACCGCACCGCCGGTCCGCCCGTGCGCTCGCTCGACCGCTACGAGTACTCGATTCGCAACGGCCACTTGATCCTCGGCAAGACGTTCAGCGTCGCGAAGGTCAAGGGATCGGGCAAGGACGCGATCATCTACAGGTACCGCCTCGCCGGGCCCGGCCAGCACATCACGGGCTGGGAGCAGATCTTCTATCCACTCCAACCGCCGCAGTAGTGGCTGTCTCCGCTCGCACGCGCAAGTCGGCACGGCGCCAGCGGCTCGAAGCGGCGATCAACTATCCGATCGACTGGCTGGAGGAACGCTCCGGCCTCGTCGGCGGGCTTCGGTACTTCCTCTTCCGCAAGGTTCCGGGGGATTCGAACTGGTTTCACACGCTCGGCTCGGCGACGCTGACCGCGTTTCTCGTGCAGGCGACGACCGGCGTGATCCTCGCGATGTACTACAAGCCGGAGCCGAAGACCGCGTACGCCTCGATCCAGCACATCACGAACGACGTGACGCTCGGCTGGCTCGTGCGCGGCATGCACAAGTGGGGGGCGAGCGTCTTCATCATCCTGCTGTTCTTCCACATGGCCCGCGTGTTCCTGTTCGGCGCCTACAAGTACCCGCGCGAGCTGAACTGGATCGTCGGCGTGCTCTTGCTGGTGATGGGGATGGCCGAGGGCTTCACGGGCTACCTGCTGCCATGGGATCAGACGTCGTACTGGGCGACGGTCGTGGGGATCAACCTGAACGGGACAGTGCCGTTCCTCGGTCCGTACATCGCGCAGTTCCTGCGCGGCGGCGCCGAGATCGGGCCCGACACGCTGGCTCGCTTCTACTCGATCCACATGCTGCTGATCCCCGGCGCGATTTTTGCGCTGATCGGGCTGCACCTGTACCTGGTCGTGCGCCTGGGCGTCTCGTCGCCGCCGTGGTCGAAGGAAGCGGCGGGCGCGGACTGGGTCGAGGAGCAGGTGACGACGAACGGGCGCAGCGGCCTGACCCAGCCGGCCGCGCGTAGCAGCTGGCGCCGCAACGGCGGTGATGCGGAGTGAGCGCGATCGACGAACGCCGCTCGCAGTTCAAGAAGTACAAGGAGGACGTCAAGGACCGCGGAAAGCCGTTCTACCCGTACGCGATGTTCCACGACACGGTGATGAGCCTCGTCGTCGTCGGCGTGATCGTCGGATTGGCGTCCGTCTGGTTCTACACGTCGGGCGAGAACCCCGACACCTGCGGCGGCAAGGACTCGTGTCTGCTCGGCCCGCGCTACTCGGAGCCCGCCGACCCGGGGACGACGAACTTCGTCCCGAGACCGGACTGGTACTTCTACTTCCTCTTCTACCTGCTGCGGATCTTCAAGTGGCCCGACTCGGTCATCCTCGGCACCGTCGGGATCCCGACCATCCTGCTGATCATCGCGTTCGCTCTGCCGTTCCTCGACATTCGGAGCGAGCGGCGGCTGTCACGGCGGCCGGTCGCCGTCGTTGCGGCGATCCTCGTCGTCATCTCGATGGGCGAGCTCACGTACAAGGGCGCCGTCGCGAAGGAGGCACTCGCCAGTGAGGTGGTCGCCGCCGTGCCGCAGTGGGCACAGCGCGACGGCTTCGCGAACGATCCCAAGGCGGTCGCGGGCGCGAATGTCTTCGCGGAAGGCGGATGTACGTCGTGTCACACGTACCTCGGGACCGGGGGAGGGAATCTCGGCGCACCCGACCTCAGCGCGGAGGGGAGCAAGGGGAAGGGCGTCCAGGGGCTCGAGTCCTATGTCGCCGACCCGTCGAAGTTCGGAAACACCGTGATGCCGAAGTTCGGCGCGTTCGCCAGCATCCCGGCCAAGGACGCGCAGGGAAAGGACCTGGGCATCTCGCAGCTGCGGGCGCTCGCGATCTTCCTCGACGCGTCCAAGGGTCCGAAGTAGCCTGACGGCGTGCGCATCTTCCTCGGCATAACGGGCGCCTCGGGCGCGCCGTATGCCGCCCGGCTCGTCGAGGCTCTGACGGGCGCGGACGTCGAGGTCGGGATCTGTGCGTCGAGCGCAGGCATCGAAGTGCTCGCCACCGAGCTGTACGAGAATCCGCGGCTGTCACGGGACGAGACGCTGACGCGGCTCCTCGAGCGCGCGCGGGGCGGCAACGTGACCGTCTACGAGCCGAACGACTGGAAGTCGCCGTACGCGAGCGGCTCCGCGAAGGTCGACGCGTATGTGATCTGCCCGTGCTCGATGGGCACGCTCGGGACGATCGCGTCCGGTGCGATGGACAACCTGATCCACCGCGCGGCGTCCGTTGCGCTGAAGGAGGAGCGGAGGCTCGTCTTGATGCCGCGCGAGACCCCGCTCTCCACGATCCACCTGCGCAACATGCTGACGCTGCGCGAGGCGGGCGCGACGATCCTCTTCCTCGCGCCCGGCTTCTACCACGGAGCCGAGAGCGTGGGCGACCTCGTCGACTTCATCGTCGGCCGCGCGCTCGACCAGCTCGGCCTCGACGTCGAGCTCGTCAAACGCTGGGGCTCGGAATGAGCGTCCAGACAGGCAGGTTGTCGGCGTCGGGCGTCCAGACGATGTTCGACCGGATCGCCCCCGTGTACGACTCGATGAACCATGTCATGACCGCCGGGCTCGACCGGCGCTGGCGGCGAATCACGGCCGAGGCCGTCGTCTGTTCAGGCCACGAGGTTCTCGATGCCTGCTGTGGTACGGGCGATCTCGCGATCGCGTGCGCCCGCGTCGGCGGCCGCGTGACCGGCCTCGACTTTTCCGAGCGAATGCTCGAACGGGCGCGCACCAAGGCTCCCGAGCTCAGGTGGGTGCGTGGCGACGTGCTCGAGCTGCCGTTCGACGGTGGGAGCTTCGATGCGGTGACGGTCGGCTTCGGCGTTCGGAACGTCGAGGATCTCGAGCGGGCACTGGCGGAGCTGCGGCGCGTGCTTCGCCCCGGCGGCCGCATCGCCATCCTCGAGATCACGCGCCCGCGGGGCGCACTGGCTCCGTTCTACCGGCTCTGGTTCGACGGAGCGGTGCCTCTGATCGGCAAGCTGGTCCCGGGTGGCTCTGCGTATACCTATCTGCCCGCAAGCGTTCGGCGGTTTCCCGGGCCGGGGGAATTGGCGGAGCTGATGCGTGCGGCCGGTTTCGGCGACGTCCGGTACCGGCTCTTCGCGGGCGGCATCGTCGCCCTGCACGCCGGAGTCGCGAGTTGAGCGCGCACGCTGCGATCCGCGACGCTCCCGGCCTCGACGCATACCTCGAGGAGCTGGAGGAGCGGCTCGAGCGCAGGGTGTCCTCGCACCGTGGCGTCGTCGCCGAGATCGCCGGCGAGGCGCTGGCCGCGGGGGGCAAGCGGCTACGGCCGCTCCTCGTCTACCTCGCTTCCCCGGCCGGGCCGCCGCCGGTGGCCGCCGGCGTTGCGGTCGAGCTCGTCCACATGGCGACGCTCACGCACGACGACGTGATCGACGGTGCGCGCATCCGGCGC
>Ga0209160_1002166_pt1 | contig 16434 bp, 10 predicted proteins | sample GraSoiAngelo_153_FD_186167 | JGI IMG/M metagenome (GOLD analysis project Ga0209160, IMG submission 186167) | Grasslands soil microbial communities from the Angelo Coastal Reserve, California, USA - 14_1009_12_40cm (SPAdes) (version 2) | ecosystem: Environmental > Terrestrial > Soil > Grasslands ... | reverse complement strand
CCGAAGCTTGAACGTGTACGTGAGTCCATCCGCCGCGATCTTCCACTCGGTCGCCACGTCGCCGATGACCTTGGGGTACTGGTAGGGATCGATCTGGAGCAAGGTGCTGTAGCACGGCGCCACGAGCTCGAGAGTGGCGAACGTCTCCTCCTGGTGCGGGTCGAGACTTGGCGCGTCGGCGGCGATCGCGGCGAGCAGCACCCCGCCGCGTCGTGGCGTGTCCGCCGCGCGCGCGGCGGGAGCCGACGCCACGAGGATAGCGATCGAGACCGCGGCTGCGAAGGCGACGAACGTGCGATGACTCCTCATGATCTCAGTCCTCGCTGAGCCAGACGTCCTGAAGCTTCTGGCTCGAACTTCAAACACGCTAAAACACGCTTTGGCGGTCGCCACCCCGTGCCCCACCAGGGCGCCACGATCGCGCCCCGTGCGGCCGAAGTCAAGTACGCCGGACGAACGAGATTCGCAAAATCCGAATGGCTCTCGGCGCCAAGCGTGCCGGCGTGCTCCAACTCGTCATGCGCGCATAGATGATTCTGGTTCTGGCCGGAGCTCCGCCGTCCAGTGCGATCCCGGAGATCGGCGACTCCGCGGGCGTAAGCTAGGGTCTGGAGTCGCCCCACCATGAATGTGCTGGTCACCGGCGCCACCGGCTTCGTGGGGGCCAACGTGGCGCGACTACTCGTCGCCGAGGGCCATCGCGTGAGGGTCCTCGCCCGTCCGGCAAGCAGCCTCACGGCGCTCGAAGGTTGTCCGGTCGAGGTGGTGCGCGGTGACGTCCTGGAGCCTGACTCCGTGGCGCGCGCGATCCAGGGCTGCGCGCAGGTCTTCCATCTCGCCGCGGATTACCGGCTCTGGGCGAAGGATCCAAGTGAAATCTACCGCAACAACGTCGACGGCACGCGCAACATGCTCGAGGCGTGCGTGCAAGCTCGCGTCGAGCGTGTGGTCTACACGTCGAGCGCCGGCACCCTCGGCGTGCCCCGCGATGGTAGCCTCGGCACCGAGACCACGCCGGTCAGCATCCACGATATGATCGGCTCCTACAAGCGCTCGAAGTTTCTCGCCGAGCGCCTCGCTGAGGAGTACGTCGCGCGCGGCCTGCCGGTCGTCATCGTCAACCCGAGCAATCCCATCGGCCCTTGGGAGGTCAGGCCCACACCCACCGGCCAGCTGATCCTCGACTATCTTCTGAGACGCATGTTCGCGACGCTCGACACGGGCCTCAACCTGGTCCACGTCGTCGATGTAGCGCGCGGACATCTTCTGGCTGCGCAGCGCGGGCATGTGGGTGAGAAATACATCCTGGGATGCCACAATCTCTCGCTCACCGAGATCTTCCGCATCCTCGAGAGCGTAACCGGCATCCGCGCTCCGCGAGTCCGCGTGCCCCATGCCCTGATCTATGTCGTGGCGCTTGTCAACGAAGGCGTGGCGAGCGCCACGGGCCGCCCGCCGCGCGTGCCGCTCAGCGGCGTCCGCATGGCGCGCAAGCATATGTATTTCAGCGCCGCGAAGGCGGTGCGCGAGCTCGGGCTGCCACAGACTCCGGTCGAGCCGGCCCTGCGCGAGGCCGTCGACTGGTTCGTCGCCCCCGGCTACGCGCCACCGCCGCCGGCCTATTGCGCTCGCGGAACTTGAGCGCTCGCATGTCCATCGCTCCGTCTCGACGCACCGCGCCTGGACCCACGGGCTATCCGCTCATAGGCGTGTTCCCGAGGATGCGACGCGATCCCCTCGGCTTCCTCATGGAATGCACGCGACGCCATGGCGACGTGATCTCCATGCGGCTCGGCAGACACCAGGTCTATCTGCTGACCCATCCTGATCACGTCAAGCACGTCCTGCAGGACAATGCGCGCGCGTATGCCAAGGGTCCGCCCGCCGCGCGCGTGCGCGGGCTCTTCGGCGATAGCCTGACCGTGGTTGATGGCGACCGCTGGCGGCAGCGGCGTCGGCAGGTGCAGCCCGCGTTCCAGGCCGGCCAACACGCGCAGTTCGCTTCCGTCGTTTCGAGGGCCACGGCCGAGATGCTCGAGCGCTGGCGGCCATTGGCAGCGCGGAACGAGCCTGTCGACGCCGTGACCGAGATGCGGCGCCTCACCCAGACGATCATCATCCGGGCGTGCTTCGGCGATCTTCCAACCGCGGAGATCGAGGCGCTCGGTCGTGCGCTGGATGTGGCGGTGGGCCACGTTGACCGTCGCCTCTGGAGTGCGTTCGGCTGGCTCGAGATTCCTACGCCCGCGGCCGCCCGCTATCAGCGCGCCCTCGGCGCGATCGACGCCTTCGTCTCCCGAATGGTCAGCGAGGCGCACCGCTCAGCTCCGCCGCCGAGGAGCTTGCTCGCCGCGCTTCTCGCCTCATCCGCCACTGGCGACCCTCTCTCCGACGCCGAGCTCCGCGACGAGCTGAAGGCCGTCCTGGTCGCCGGGCACACGACGACCGCGAGCGCGCTCGCCTGGACCTGGCTTCTGCTAGCTGAACGCCAAGATGCGCGGGAACGGCTCGAGGAGGAGTGCCGCGTTCTCCTCGGCGGCGGGGCGCCGGGCGTCGAGACACTTCCCCGCCTCGGCTACACGCGGCAGGTGATCGAGGAGGTCTTGCGTCTGTACCCGCCGACCTGGCTCACCGCGCGCACGCCCGTCGAGGACGACACGCTGGTCGGCTATACCATCTCGACCGACACGATCGTGCTGCTGTCTCCCTACATCACCCACCGCCATCCAGCCGTCTGGGATGCGCCCGAGGTCTTCGACCCCGACCGCTTCGCGCCCGGCCGAGGGACCGCGCGCCCAAGCTTCGCGTATTTTCCCTTCGGCGGCGGCTCGCGCCACTGTATCGGCAGCGCCTTCGCCACCACCGAGATGCATCTCATCGTCGCATCCGTGGCCCAGCGCTACCGGCTGACGCCGGTGGGCGGCGCTCGCGTCATCCCCGTCGTCGGCCTCACGTTGCGCCCTGGCCCGGCCATGCCGTCTCGGCTCCATCGACTACGCGCCGACTGAACTCTCCTCAGGCGCAGATCTTCCTTCGGACGATTGAAATATCTTGCTGCCTGGAGTGCGCGGTGGTGACGAGTTCCAGGTTTCTTGCGAGATCGAGCGCATTTCTGCCCGCGCGCGAATCTCGAGCGAAACGGAGGGTATCGACAGATCGTGGAGGGAGCACTCTGATTCTGCAGGCGATGTGGCTGCTCTTCGCCTTGGTGTTCGTGAACCAGGGCGGCGTCCCAATTCCGGTCGGCCCGACGCTGCTCATGGCAGGCGCCCGGGCCGCCGCCGGCCACACCAACTTCCTCACGGCAGCTCTCGTCAGCGTCGGAGCGGCACTGGCCGCCGATTTCGTCTGGTACGGTTTGGGTCGCTGGCGTGGTGCGCAGGCGCGCGAGCTGGTCGCGCGGATCTCCAGGAGTGCCGCCGCGCGCGTAGAGCTCGCGGAGCGACGCTTCAGTGCGCACCGTATTGAATTCTTGCTGGGCGCCCGATTCCTACCGGAGCTGAATCCACTGGCCGCCGGTGTCGCGGGCGCGACCGGCATGTCGCCGAGGCGGTACGCTCTGGTCGCCATGACGAGCGCGCTCGTCTGGGCGGCGACCTGGCTCGGTACCGGATACGTGCTTGGCCCTGTCGTGACCGGGATCCCCATACGACTCCTGGTGACGGCGCTCGGGCTCTGTACCGTTGCGGTGGGGGCTGTCGGCGCTGCCCGCAAGCACATTCGGTGGTACCCCCTGCTGCTCGTGCTCCTCGCCGGGCTTGTCCTGGGCCGCTGCGCCGTGGGTCTTGACCACGAGCGACCGTTGATCATGCAGCAAGCTGGTGAGGCCGTGACCTCGGGCGCGCGCAGGAGATCCTCGTGGCGAGACTCAGCTCTTTACCGAGGTCTTGCGATCCCCACATGAGTGGGCGTTCTTGACAACCCCGCCGCCGCGTCACACCATTCCGTTGCAGGCAGGTCGACTCTGACCGTGACCGACGGGCCGGCGATTACAGCGATCAGATATGGCCAAACGCGACGGGCGTCGACCTTCTCCGACATCTGGTCGCCACGAGCTCATCCATTCCGCGATCATGCTGACGGCCCCTGCCAACGACGAGCCGCGTCGGCGATTGCTCGAGGCCGTGCGGACGGCCCTCTCTTCGGCGTGACGGACGCCAGATGCAACGCCACGTCGCGAAATTTGCTCTCGTCCGCTACGGCGTCGCTGTGTTATCCGTCACGATCGCGGTGGTCCTGGCGCTGTGGCTGCGACCGATAGTACTGGCTGCTGCTCAGCTGCTGCTCGTTGCGATCGTGATCACGGGCTGGGTCAGCGGGCTGTGGCCGGCGCTGGTGGCCTGGATTTTGGCCACCGTGGCCTTAGCCTATTTCTTTACGCCTCCATTCGACTCGCTGAAGATCGAGGTTGCCGAGCTCCCTCGTCTGATGATCTTCACCGGACTGGCGGCGCTCTTGGCCACGATGAGCGCGGCCCGCCGCCGAGCGGCGGACTCGTTGACGACAGCCCGAGGCGAACTGGAAGCGCGAGTTGGCGAACGGACCGCGGAACTCGAGCGGAGCAACGAGCGTTTGCGCGTGGCCGTCGCCGAAGCGGTCGCTGCGCAGCAGCGGTTCCGGGACCTGGTGAATTCGGCCGAGGGGATCGTTTGGGAAGCCGACGCGGCGACCCATCAGTTTTCGTTCGTGAGCGATCAGTCCGACCGCATCCTCGGCTATCCGCCGGCGCGCTGGCTATCCAAACCGACATTCTGGAAGGATCACCTTCACCCGGACGATCGCGAGTGGGCGGTGTCATTCTGCGAACAGGCGACCGCCGAGAAGCGCGAGCACGATCTCGAATACCGCATGATCGCCGCAGACGGCAGCGTGGTGTGGCTGCGAGACGTGGTGACCGTGGTGCTCGAAGGCGACCATCCGGCTCGGCTGCGTGGCGTGATGGTCGACATCACCGAGCGCAAGCGGGCGGAGCAGGAGCGCCAGGCGCGTCGGTGGTTCATCGAGAGCATGGATCGGGTGAACCTCGCGATCCAGGGCACGAGCGATCTGGAGCAGATGATGAGCGACGTCCTCGACGCTGCGCTATCGATCTTCGATTGCGATCGCGCGTGGCTGGTGTGTCCATGCGACCCGGAGGCTCCGTCGCACGTGCTGAAGATGCAGCGTACTCGCCCGGAATTTCCCGGTCTCTTCGGCGTGGGTGTCGAGGTGCCCGTGGACCCGGAGACGGCCAGTGTGCTCCGAACCGTGAGGGCTTCGAGTGGCCCCGTGCCCTTCGGGCCCGGATCACACCATTCGTTGCCGGCCCTGATGGCGAAGCGGCTCGGTATCCAGTCCAGGATCGTCATGGCCCTCTACCCGAAGGGCGATCAGCCGTACATGTTCGGTCTCAGCCAGTGCTCGTACCCCCGGGTCTGGACACCGCCGGAGGAGCGTCTGTTCGAGGAGATCGGCCGCCGCCTGGCCGACGCGCTGACAGGTCTGTCGATCTTTCGCAGCCTGCGCGAGAGCGAGAGGCGATACCGCTATATCTTCGAGTCCACCGGCGTGTCGATCTGGGAGGAAGACTTCTCCCGGGTCAAGGCTGCGATCGACGAACTGGAGACGCAAGGGGTGCGCGACGCGCGTGGCTATTGTGCCGCTCATCCGGAGTTCGTCGAGCAAGCCATCACGATGGTGAAAGTCGTCGACGTCAATGATGCGTCGGTTAAGTTGTTCGCCGCCGAGAGCAAGGACGAGCTCTTGGTCTCCCTGCACAACGTGTTCGTGCCCGAGAGCCGAGAGGCCTTCGTGGAACAGATGGTTGCCATCGCGGAGGGCCGGACGTCCGTCGAAGGTGAGAGTGTTCTCCAGACGCTGAAGGGACAGAGGGTGACCGTTTTGTTCACCATCACATTCCCGCGGCCGCCCGCTGCGTTCGACCGCGTGCTCGTCACCATCACGGACATCTCCGAACGAAAGCGGGCAGAATATCTGACGGGACACGTGTTCGAAACCTCACCTGATGCGATCTACATCGTCGGGCGAGATTACCGATATCAGCGCGTCAACGCAGCCTTCGAGCGGCGTTGGAGAATGCCGGCCCAGAGGATCGTCGGCCTGCGCGTCGACGAGCTCTCGGGCGTGGAGCCGTTCAACGAGACGTATAAGCCAAACCTGGACCGATGCTTCGCGGGCGAAGAGGTGAGCTTCGTCGGCTGGTTTCCCACCCCGGCCGGGCAGCAATATCTGGCAGCGACCTATTCGCCGCTGCGGCCGGAGTCCGAGAGGGTCGAAGGTGCGCTCGCGATCACTCGCGACCTCACTGACCACGCCCGGGCTTCGGAAGCGCTGCAGCAGGCGCAGGCGGAGCTCGCGCACGTAACCCGCGTGACGACCCTTGGCGAGCTGACCGCGTCGATCGCCCACGAGGTTAACCAGCCGCTCGCCGCCATCGTGGCCGATGCCAACGCATCGCTCAACTGGTTGGCGACGAGCACCCCCGACCTCGACAGCGTGCGGGAGGCCCTCGACGCGATCGTGAAGGACGGCCACCGGGCGGCCGACGTGATCCAGCGTATCCGCCAGCTCATGTCGAAGACCGAACCCCAGCGAGCACCGCTGGACGTCAACGACGTCATCCGCGACGTGCTGCCCTTGGTGCGCAGCGAAATGCTCAGCCATCGGGTGTCGTTGCAGGTTGACCTGGCGCCGGTGTTCCTCCCGGTACTGGGTGATCGCGTCCAGCTGCAACAGGTGCTCATCAACCTCGTCATGAATGGCATGGAGGCCCTGGCGGGCATTGAGGACCGGCCGCGCGAGCTGGTGATTCGCTCACGGCCGCCCAAAGCTGACCAGGTGCTGGTAGCCGTGGAGGATGCGGGGGTCGGGATCGATCCCGACAGCGTGACCCAACTGTTCGACGCCTTCTTCACCACCAAGCCTGGCGGCATGGGCATGGGCCTGTCGGTAAGCCGCTCCATCATTGAAGGACACGGGGGACGGCTGTGGGCGACCCCGAACGCGACGCACGGCGCCACCTTTCATTTTGCTCTGCCGACACTGCGCTGACGACCGCTCATCCTTGAGCAACGCGGTGGCGTCGGCGCGCCGACGAGCCGTTTCTCTGCTGGCGCGTGAGCAAAGCGCAAGCGAGCTCGCCAAGGGTCTCAAGGCCCTTTTCGATCCGCGTATGCCAGGCCGAGCCGCAACTCAGTCGTAGACAATTAGCGTAGCGGTGGCTCGCCGAAAACACGTCGCCCGGCACGAAGCAAACCTCCTTCTTCAACGCCGCCTCGAAGAGCTCGCGGCTCGCAAGGGGCTTTGGTAGCTGCAGCCACAGCACAAAGCCGCCATCCGGGCGGCTCACCCTCGTGCCCCTCGGGAACACCCGGTCGACGGTGCGAATCATGTGGTCGATGTTGTCTCTGAACGTGCGTCGAACCCGGCGTAGATGACTGTCGTATCCGCCGCTAGAAAGGAATTCGGCCAGCGCCGCCTGCGGCAGCGCCGGGCCGCACAGGGTGAATGCGAACTTGCTGTCCAGGACCTTTTCCATGTGGCGTCCAGTCGCAATCCAGCCGACGCGATACCCTGGCGCGATCGTCTTGGAGAAGGAGCTGCAGTAGATCGTGTTGCCATGCGGATCCAGGGCCATGAATGGCTTCGGACGCTCTTCACCGAAGTAGATATCGCCATAGATGTCGTCCTCGATCAGCGGAATCCGGTGCCGCGCGAGCAGTTCCAGGACGGCCTTCTTCTTCTCGTCGGACATGGTGCAACCCAGGGGGTTGTTGAAGCTCGATGACAACAGACACGCTTTGACCGACGTCGTTCCGAGCGCTCTTCGCAGGGCCGTGAGGTCGACGCCGCTACTCGCGTCGGTCGGCAATTCCAGCGCTCTCAGATCGAGGGTCTCGAGCACCTGCAGGAAACCGAAGTACGTCGGGGACTCGATGGCGATCGTGTCGCCGGGCCGTGAGACGACCTTCAGGGCCAAGACCAGGGCCTCGGTGCAACCGCACGTGATGGCGATGTCTTCCGGTGAAAGCACTTGCCCCCAGCGCAGCGCACGGCGAGCGATCTCTCGGCGTAGCCGTGGATCACCCTTGGGGACGGTGTACGTGTTGTAGTCACCACCGTTGACCCGCGCGGCCCGCGCAAGGAAGCGGTCCAGCCGCCCCGCCGCGAGGAGCTCGGCGTTGGGAATCGCGCAGCCCAACGGGACGAGGTCCGGATCGGCGGCATACTCGAGGAGTTTTGGGATGACACCGGAGACGGCGACCGTCGTGGGTCTCCCCGGTGGCTTCGAGATCGCTGGCGTCTCCAGGAGAATGGGGGCGCCCTTCGCCACATAAAAGCCGGATTGCGGTCTCGCCTGCAAGATCCCGCGATCCTCGAGCGTCCGGTACGCCTGGAGCGCGGTCGACAGACTGACGCCACGCTGCTTGGTGATCTGCCGGAGCGAGGGCACGCGCGCTCCCGGGATCAGCGTGCCGTTGTCCACGAGATCAGTGATGAACCGCGCGGTCGCCTCGTACCGATATGCCGGTGCTAACCGAGCTTGTCGCCCCCCGCCGATCGCTTTTGGGCCCAAGGCGCGGTCATGTTCGCACGACATCGGGCGCCGGACAATAACTGTTATGGTCCCCCATTCGATGATCTGTAGCTGTTTTTCTTGATGCCGCTTTGCTAGATTCCGATCGTGGATCGGACGTCGGGCGTCGTCGGGGCATCACCCGGTAGACACGCGAAGAGGAGCTCGAGATGAACATGCTCGCCTTCCAGCAAGTGGATGTGTTCACCGCCGTGCCGTTCAAGGGCAACCCCGTCGCGGTCGTGCTCGATGGCGACGAGCTATCGAGCGCCCAGATGCAGTCGATCGCCGCCTGGACCAACCTGTCCGAGACGACGTTCGTTTGCACGCCGACGGACCAGCGCGCGGACTACCGCCTGCGAATTTTCACGCCCAAGAGGGAGCTCCCCTTCGCCGGTCATCCCACGATCGGATCGGCCCACGCCGCGTTACGCCATGGCCTCAAACCCACGGCCGCAGGCCACCTGGTGCAGCAGTGCGGAAAGGGGCTCGTGGACATCAAGATCGACGGTGAGCGTTTGCTCCTCGCGCTGCCCGAGCCACAATTCCGCGAGCCCACCCCGCCGCAGGTCGCCGCGGTCGCCGAGGCACTCGGCGTCATGACGGCCGACATTCAGCGCGCGGCGATCATCGACGTCGGACCCGTGTGGTTCACGGTCCAGCTCGCGAGCGGCGACGTCGTCAGGGCGCTCGCGCCCGATATGGGCAAGCTCGCCGCGCTGAACCCGATCGGCATCACGGGAGTCAACGTATTCGGCCTGTATCCCCAGGGCGGAAGCGCCGACATCGAGGTGCGCTCGTTCGCGCCCGGCGACGGGATTCCCGAGGATCCGGTCTGCGGGAGCGGCAACGGGTGCGTGGCGGCGCTCGTGCGCCGGGACGGCGTGCTGAAGGCTCACGCGTATGTCGCCAGTCAGGGCCGGTGCCTCGGCCGTGACGGTCAGGTCATCGTCCAGTTCGACACCAGCACGATCTGGCTCGGTGGCCACGCTGTCACCTGCGTGGAGGGTTCGCTACAAACCTGACGGGCTTGATTGCTGAAGGACGGCAAGAACGCGAATCCGTCGGGATGGTTGGGGGAGGAATCGAGTGGCGCGGTTCGCGAGGAACGACATCATCTCGCTAATCGGGGAGACGCCTCGCTACGATCTGGGCGAGAGCGTCGGCCCAGATCTACGGCTCAATGATGTGCTGGATCCTTCTGCGCAGCCGAGTTTCGGTGAAATGGCGCTCGGATACGGCACGGCCCAAGGCGATCCGCGGCTTCGCACGCTGATCGCCGACGCTCACGGTGTCCGTGCCGACGATGTTGTCGTCACGATGGGCGGAATGCACGCCTTGTTCCTCATCGCCTTCATCCTCTGTGATCGTGGTGACGAGGCGGTGACTGTCTCGCCCATGTTCCCGTTGGCCCGCAACACCCTGCAGGCGGTCGGCGCGAAGATCCGAACCGTGTCTCTGCCGTTCGATCGCGGCTACCAGCTCGACGCCGCCGACATCGGTCGCCACCTCTCGGAGCGAACCAAGTTGGTGAGCTTGGCCTCTCCTCAGAATCCGTCAGGAGTCATCAGCCCACTGAAGATGGTCCGCGACCTGGTGGCGTTGATGGAGCAGCGCTGTCCCGAAGCGTATCTGTTGCTGGACGAGACCTATCGCGAAGCCACCTATGGCGATGACGCGGTGGCGGCCAGTGCGGTCGGGCTGAGCCAGCGGGTGATCTCCTGTGCTTCGCTATCCAAGTGCCATGGCGCCCCCGGCTTACGGCTGGGATGGGCGATCACGCGCGACGCGGCGCTCAAAGAACAACTGGTAATGGGCAAGTTCAACACCGTGATCTCATGCTCCCCCCTGGACGAGGCTTTGGCGCTGCACGTCCTCAAGCGTCGCGATCACATCATCGGCGAACGGCGCCGGCGACTGGCCGAAGGGCTCGCGCTCACCGCAGATTGGGTACGCGAGAATGACGCCTTCGTCGAATGGGTGCGGCCCGACGCCGGGGCCCTGTGTTGCGTGCGCTTGAGGCCGTCGGTCTTTGACAACGACGCCGTGGACGGCTTTTACGCGAGCCTCGCACGGGAGGGAGTCAGGGTCGCGAACGGCATCTGGTTCGGCGACGAGGCGCGGGTGTTTCGCCTTGGCTTCGGCCGTCTCTCGAAGGCCGATCTCGAGGCCGCTCTCACGCGTCTCTCGGCAGCCGTGCGTCGAATCGCGCAGTAGCCCGATGCATTTCCCGGATCAGATTCGACGCCTTCCGAAGTTCGACGGGCCGTTCGACCGAAAACGTCGGCGTCATCACCCAAGGCGAGTTGATCCTCACGATGAACGGCGAAGAAAGCCGTTATGGTCCAGGTCGCTGGTACTCCATCCCGGCGAAGGCTCAACATGCAGCGCGCTTCGAGCAGGATACCTCGGGGATCGAATTCTGATTCTACCGCGTCTGAAGCGTGCCACTTGACCGAGGGCACCGTCGTCGAGTTCACCTGAATTTACGCCACTCGTCGCACCCCCGAACAAGCCGCTTCCGGAAACGGCACTCGGTGACTGAGGGATCTTCCCTGACCCCGATTCGGCGAAACCCTAATAGAAATCCTCCGGCCGAGGCCCTAAATTTGCGGGAGAGCGCCATGGACACCGCAGGTGCCGCCACCGGCCAAAGACAAGCACGCGCCGGTCCGGCCTGTGAGATCCGACGCCCTCCGCCGGGAGCTGACTGAGGCCCAATGCCGACTGCAAGGACCAATCACGCCGAGCTCGAAGGGATCAGACGGCACTCCGGGTGCATGTTGGCGCATGAGCGATGACGGTTCACATCGGCGACCCTTGACGAAGGAGAGCACGTCATGACTCGACGACTGGCTTCCTTGATCCTCTGCGGCGCCGTGCTCGGCTCCGCCTGCGCGACGAAGAGCTTTGTACAGGAGCAGGTCAGTGCGACGGAGAGCAAGCTCACCGAGCGCGCCGCCCTCCAGGAAACGAAGCTGCGTGAAACGGCGGATCGGACTGGGGAAAGCCGCCAGGCGATCGACGTTGCCGACCAGCGGCTCAACGGCCTCGACTTGCGGGTGAGTGAGGTGGGCGCCCGCGCGGGCAGCGCCGAGACACGGGCGGACCAGGCGACGGGGACCGCGCGTGATGTCGAAGCCCGGCTTTCGCAACGTCTCGCGAGTCGCAACAGTTACAGGCTACTGGAGACGAAATTGGTCTACTTCGACTCCGGTCAGACTGAAATCCGAAGCCAGGACACCAACGAGCTCGAGTACGTAGCCAAGGCTCTCACGGCGGACCCCAACGCGATCCTCGAGCTGCAAGGCTTTGCCGATTCGCGTGGGGGCGACGGATACAATCGCGAGCTCGCCCGCGAACGCGTGGAGGCCGTGGCGCGCTACCTCGTGCTACGTCACGGCATCGAGCTGCGTCAGCTGAGAGCGATCTCTATCGGCAAGGTGGCGCTGGGTACTGGCGAGAAGCCGAGCCCGGAGGTCCTTGCCAGGGCCCGGCGGGTGGAAATCCGGCTCTTCGCCCCGTGGTCCTCCTGGGAAGATGCCCAGAGTCAGATCCCGGCCGCCCCGGAGCAGACAGTGACAGTCCCTGAACCGCGAGGAACCGCGACAATCTCTGCTCTGCCCGTTCAGGCGGAACCCGTGCAGCCACCGCAGGCGACACTCGTCGATGCACCGGCCCCGGGACGTTTGGACGAGTTCCTGAAGACCATCACGCCAAAGGATCTCGGCGGCGAAAAATGAGCCTGGAAAGTCAGAGAGCCATCAGGCCTAAGTGAAGGCTCAGAAGGTGTACTGGATCGCGCTGTACAAGAAATCGCTGTCCCGCGACGGACCGGTCTTCCGGATGAACTCGCCCGGGAAGAAGTGGCTGTAGCCCGCATAGACTTGCAGGTGACGCGTGAAGTCATAGGTGGCGAGCAGATCCATCTCCGCGCCGACGTAGCGGGCCCTGGTGCCGGTGCCCGGCCGGAAGACGGCTGCGGACTTGTTGTAGATGGCATCGCGGTCGGATGCGCGCCAGAAGAAATACTGTTGAAGGGAGAGCGTGAGATCGCGGACCGGTTTCAAGGTGGCGCCTGCGAGGGCGCTGACGATGTTCTGCCGTCCGATGTAGTCCATATACCCCAGAAACGAGTGGCCGCTCGGTTGGAGTTGGCTGAAGGTACCGACGTCGCCGCCGGGCTTGCCGTCGCCGCTCGCATAGTCGAACTCGGCATAGACGCGGGCACCCAGGCCCGAAATAGGCAGGGTATAGCCGAGGACGGCCGTGAACATCCCCGCGGCAATGTCCCCCCGGCCCACGGTTCCGAACTGGCCGGCTCCCTCGATCTCGAAGTCCAGGTCTGTCTGGCCAATCTTGCCCCAGGTTCTCGCCCCCAGCGTCTGTCGCCGCTCCCGCCCGGGGGTGCCGTTGAAGGTGGCGCCCGCGTTGTCGGCGCTCAGCCAGTAGACGTCCAGATTCACCGGCACGAAGGGAAGGGGCCCGGTGCTATAGATACCGAAGAGCTTGGTGTCCGACGTGGACTTGTCGAACTTGTACTTGTCTACCACGACGAGTTGGGCCCAGAAGGGGTTGATGCTCCAGTCTCCGATCCCGATGATCCCTCGCCCCCCATCCCAGGTGCGGGGGAAAGCGTTGGTGAAGTCGGACACCCCGACCAGTCGCTGAGCGCCGAAGATCAGCTCCTGCCGGCCCCCGCGCAGCGTCACACTGGCCTGCTCGCCGAGAGGAATCATGATGTCCGCGAAGCCGTTCAGGAGGTCCAGCTCGTTGACGAAGCTCGTTGTCCTGCCCCCCACGAGATCTCGGTCCAGGACGAACGCGCTCTTCCCCTCAGCGAACATTCGGAAGTAGCGAGTCACGTGGAGGTCAGCACTCAGCCGGTACCGCGAGGCCAGGTAGGCGTCGGTATCCTCGGGCTCCGAGGAGCCGAACAGGAAGTGCCGGAAGTACTCCCCCCGCTCCCGGACCTGCCCACCGATGCTGAGCCACACGGACCCGTCCGCCGTCAGCGGGATGAACTTCACCCGGTCCCAGAAGTCATCCGTCTTGCTCAGATCAACCCCCTTCAGGACCGACCAGTCTTCGTCGAACCGTGCGGCATTTCCGATCTGAAGGGCGGGCCGTTGCGGTTCGCTCGGCGGCGGACCCGTCTGGGCCCACGCCGGCAGCGCGCCGGAGACGAAGGCCAGCAAGTGGAGCGCGAGACCGAAGACGACGGTGGTGCCGAAGTGACGGGGTAGCAGGCGCGACGACAAGAAACCCATGTCAGCCTCCAGCAGTGCCGCGAAATGGGCGTCGGCCGTTAAGAGGGCGGGTCGCGATGGAAAGTTACATGGTCTGCTGCCTCAGTCAAGGAGCACGCTTCATCGTGGGCTTGCCGATTCTTGCTCGTGTCGAGGACACCATCAACTCTGTCGCGCGAACAGGGCTGTAAGGTCGCGCCGCTCGACCTTTCCGGTCTCGCTCTTGGGAATTACCGAGACGATCCGGATCACCTTCGGCACTTTGAAATCGGCCAAGCGAGTGCGGCAGAATGCCTGCAGTCGCTCGGCGTCAGAGTCGCCCTTGAGCACCACGGCTGCCCAGACTTCTTCACCATACTTGGCGTCCGGTACGCCGAAGGCTGCCGCCTGAGCAACCGCGGGATGCTCCAGGAGCACGTCGTCGATCTCCGAGGGTGCGATTTTTTCTCCACCTCGATTGATCAGTTCCTTGATGCGCCCCGTCAGAGCAAGGTAGCCGTCGTCATCGAGGACACCGGTGTCCTCGGTGCGAAGCCATCCATTTATGAAAGCGGCGGCCGTCGCCTCCGGGTCGTTACGGTACCCGCGCATGACGTCGGGCCCCCGCACGACGACTTCTCCGGGATGATTCGGCGGCAGATGCCGGCCCGTCTGATCGATGATCGCGACCTCGACTCCGGTGCCGAACCCGACCGTGCCCGGCTTGCGTGGACGCGGCGGTAGAGGATTGGAGGCGACCTGGTGGGCTGCCTCGGTCAGTCCATAGGCTTCCAGGGCGGGTGCTCCGAAGCGCTTCTCCAGATTTGTCAGGACCGCAGGCGCGAGCGCCGCCGAACACGAACGGATGAAGCGTGCGCCGCGGTCCGGAGCACCGTCCGTGTCCGCGCGTGCAAGCAACACCTCATGAATCGTCGGGACGGCGGAATACCAACTGGCGCCATGCTTGAGAAACTGCGTCCAGAACTGCGAGGCGGAAAAGCGGAGCGGCACGATTACGGCTCCCCCCGACGCAAGCGTTGCCAGCGCGGCGCCAATCAATCCGTGACCGTGGAACAGCGGCATCACCACGAGGCTTCGATCAGCGGATGTCAGCGCATAATGTGAGGCGATGTTCAGTGCTGAACGGAGCACGTTCGTGTGCGTGAGAGGCACGCCCTTTGGCCGGCTCGTCGTTCCGCTAGTATGCAGAAGCAGCGCGAAGTCCTCGCCGCCGGGATTCCCCGAAATGCAGCACGATAACTGGGGGACTCCTTTCAGGCCAACTGCCCCGGACGATTCGACGGATGCTGGCCATATCGCCAGGCTACGCCCAGCCGCGGCCTCGATAACCGCGGGAGTGCTGCTTCCTACGATGACCGCACGAGGTTGTATATCTTCGAGGAACATTCGCAGCTCATTGGCTTTGTAGGCAGGGTTCAGCGGTGCTGCTATCAGCCCGGCCGCCGCGATGGCCAGCAGGACGACGATGAACTCCAGGCCGTTGGGCAAGACCATCACGACGCAGTCGCCGGGACGGAGTCCGGCGCTTCGCAGTTGCTCAGCAAGTCGCTCAATCTGTTCGGCCAAAGCTCGGTAGCTGAGTACGAGAGGGGGAGATTCTGTTATTACGGCTGGCGCCGCGGATTTGGGATCTGCCAGCAACTGCGTAAGCGTCGTTCGTTGCATCATCGCTCGCCTCACCCCGCTCGCGATAGAGCGGCCTTCGGTTCACGTCGCATTCAGGATGGGCGGCCTGCCAAGGCGCTCTGCATGAGATCACCCTGCAGCTCATCGGTGTGATGCCGGTTTTCGGCCGGCCGCAGCACCGCCAGCGCTAGGATGGTGGCAACCACGTTGATTCCTGCACCCAGTAAGAGCACGCTGTCCCAGCTACCGGCGCTCGCGACCAGCACAGTCCCAAGCGGCACCAGGAAGGCTCCGACACCCTTGGCGGTATAGAGCACCGACAAGTTCGCTGTCGCGTATTGCGGGCCGAACAGATCGGCGCACATCGCCGGGAACAGACTGAAAATGTTCCCCCAGCAAAAGAAGATCATCCCGGCGAAGAAGATATAGCCCCAGGCGTGATGTCCCGTGACGCTCAGAAGATAATAGCTCGCGGCACCAAGGGCGAACGCGATCGCCATGGCGGGAGTGTTGCCGACCCGATCGCCCACCCAGCCGAAAAGCGGCCGGCCGACGCCGTTCATGATGTTGGCAAAGATCAGCCCCACGGACAGCGCCGTCGTGCCCCATATCATCACATTGCCGACGCCATAGGAATGCGCGATCGGCGCGAGATTCGCAGTCACCATCAGGCCGCCCGCGCACATCATGAGATCCAACATATAGAGAACCCAGAACACTGGCGTACGCAGCATCTCGCGCGTGCTGTAGCTGTAGGTTGTCTGCCTCCTGACAGCGGTCACCGCCGGTGCCTCACCCGGGTGAGGCGCGCGAATGAATCGCGCCACGATCAGGATCACGCCGCCTTGGATCAGTCCCAACCAGAAAAACGCCGATTGGTAGCCGCTTGCAGCGATCATCATGCGGACGGGGATGATGGTGAGTGCGGCTCCAGCGCCAAAGCCAGCCGCGACCAAGCCGACCGCCAGGCCGCGGTTGTCCTTG
>Ga0209160_1002161_pt1 | contig 16445 bp, 13 predicted proteins | sample GraSoiAngelo_153_FD_186167 | JGI IMG/M metagenome (GOLD analysis project Ga0209160, IMG submission 186167) | Grasslands soil microbial communities from the Angelo Coastal Reserve, California, USA - 14_1009_12_40cm (SPAdes) (version 2) | ecosystem: Environmental > Terrestrial > Soil > Grasslands ... | reverse complement strand
TTGCGGTAGTGACCGATCATCCGCTCGATGAAGGCGAGGTAGTCCGTCTGGTCGTCCGGGCCGACGACCGCATCGATCTCCCGGAGGTCCGTGAAGTCGCTGATCTGCATGTTCATCGAGAGCTCGACGCCGAGGGACTCCATGTTCCGTAGGTGCGACTGGACGGTCTCCTCGAGGGTGGTGTACAGCCCGAACTCCCCGGTGTCTTTCAAGTACCGCGACATGAGCGTGTAGCAAAACGAGGTCTTCATCGACCCGGGAGGGCCCGTGACGAGGATGACCTTCGGTGGGACGATGTCGCTCCGAATCACTTTGTCCAGACCGTCGATTGCACTGCGAAACGCCATGGCCGCGCCGGATACGCATCACACGGGGGCAGGGCTCACTTAATCGTTTTGAGGTGATTATCTGGGCTGAGGACTTATCATTCTCTGGACTGAGTCCGGAAAGTCTTTGTACGCAGTTTCCAGATAGAAACGTGTCGACGAGTTCGAGGTGTCGGCTTACGCCAGCGAAGGAAACGAAAGTCTGTCCCGTCTGTGACACTCCAATCGACGCGGACGCGCGCGTATGCCCTTCGTGCCAGACGGACCTGACCTTGTTCGACATCGGCGGGAGCACGGATCCGCTCGAGATGCCCGTCAAGGACGGCCGGAGCATCGACGAGATCCTCGCCTCGATCATGGAAGGCAAGGAAGACCACCGCGAAATCTTCGAGACGCTCAAGAACGTCGCCCGCGAAACCCCGGAATCGGCCGAGGTCGGCGCCGAGGCGAAACCGAGACCCGCCATGGAGGCCGCGGCCGATCTCGGCGAGCAGTTCCTCTGCCCCGTCTGCGAGACGCTGGTCTCGGCGGACGCGACCGTGTGTCCGGGCTGCGGCGCGGAATTCTCCGAGGGCGAGGCGACGGAATACGAATGCCCCGTGTGCAAGACCTCGGTCCCGGCGGACGCGGACCGCTGCCCGAGTTGCGGGGTCCGTTTCGCGGAAGACGCGCAGACCGCAGCGGCCCCGATGGGGAAAATCCGCGGGCCACCTCCGGTCGTCGAGACCGTCCGGGCGGAGGCCCCCCTGGCACGGTCGTTCACGGGTCCCGCGACCACCGCGAAGCCGGCTCGGAGCCCCCTCCAGAACCGGATCGACCAACTGCGGCGGACCCGGCGGGAATCGGACCGCCGAATTCCAACCGGAGACCGGAAGCTCCTCTACCGCGAACTCCCAAAATTGGTGAACGAGGTGAAGCCTCTCCTGGTCTCGGCCAAACGGATCGGGCTCGAAATCGATGACGGGAAACGGATCATCAACGACGCGATCCAGGCGGGGAAGGGACGCGACATCGAGCGCGCGGTCACGCTCATCGCGGACGCCCGACGCACGCTCGACGTGGCGTTCGTCGACTTCATCGGCGGCCAAATCGACGCGTTCCTCCAAGAACTGCGCGCCGCGAAGGGGGATGCGGGCGTCCAGGCGGCGACCCCGAAGCTCCAAGAGGCCGTCGGTCGGCTGGAGGCGGGCGACTACGACGCGGCCTGGGACCGGCTCCAGTTGGCGCTTGGCACGTTCCAGACCGATGCGAAGGACTTCCACGAGGCCCGCCAGATGATCGATGGCGGCGATCGCCTCGCGCGCGAGGCGCGGGCCATGGGGTTGGACCTCCGCGACGCCGAGCGACTCCTCCGGCAAGGCCGCGAATCGCTCGACCGGCGGGACGCCTCGGGCGCCCTCCGGTTCGGGAAGCAGGCGCAAGAGCGCATGAAGCGAGACGTCCCGGCGTTCGTCCAGGAGGAGATGCGGAAAGCGCGCAACGAACTGCTGGACTTGAAGGTGCGAGGCAACGACCTCTCCCGACCCATTGGAATCCTCAAGGACGCGAGCGCCCATGTGAAGCAGGAATCCTGGGGAGACGCGCTCCGCCAGATCCGCGAATTTCACAAGGCGGTTCGAAGTCTCGGGTAAGTCCTTCGACAATCACGGATACCGGATGACTTCCATCTCTCGCTCGAGCGTCTTCAGCTCTTGGTCCTTCAAGGTCGCGGGCCCGAGCGAGATGATGAACGCGTAGCGGCTCTCGGAAATCGCATCCAACAGCCGCCGCACGAACATCAACACGGCGTCGAACGAGCTGTTCGAAACCAGGTATTCGATTCCGTCCAAGAGGATGGCGCCGCGGGTCTGCTTCCCCATGAAGTCCTCGATCTCGTAGACGATTCGCTCGAGCGCGGGGGCGATCGTCTCCTCTGCAGAGCCCTCGCGGTCGGTGAGCCATAGGACGCGTTCCGTCGGCAAGTCGTGGGCCTGCCGCACGCGTTTCGGGTTCGTGCGGGTGATGACCAGGCCGCCGCCCCCGCCACCGAGGAAATCCGTCAAGAGGCGGAACGCCCGTGCGGGTCGCTCCTCCTCTATCAGGTAGCTGCGGCCTGGTGTAAGTTCGTGGGTTGCCGTCGCCGAGCTCGGCGGACGGTCGGCCCGCTCGTCCGCGATCCGCTCATGCAGCGGTTGCGGGATCGGTTCCGCGGTCGGTTCCGCGGTCGCACCGGACAAGACTTCGCGGGCGAGATCCTGGGTGAGCGGGCGATGCATCAACGACGAGAACGCGACGACCCGATTGAAGGCCCCACCGAGCTCTCGGACGTTGTTCGCCACGAGGTTCGCGATGCACGTCAGCACTTCTCCCTCGATGGCGACGTTCTCGTCGCGGGCGCGACGCTCGAGGATAGTCACCCGCATCAGGAGGTCCGGAGGCTCGAGGCCGGCGACGAGCCCCGATTCGAAACGAGAGATCAGGCGCTCATCGAGGTTCGGGATCGCCTTCGGGGCGCGGTCGCTCGCCAGGACGATTTGCTTCTGCGTGTCGTGCAAATCATTGAACGTGTGGAACAGTTCCTCGTGAACCTCCGGCATGCCACTCAGGAACTGGATGTCATCGATCAGGAGGCAATCCATGCCGCGCATGCGCTCCCGGAACGCGGACAAGGTGCCGACCTCCTTCGCGTTGGCGAGGCTCGACGCGAACGTTTCGCAGGTCAGGTACAGCACTTTCGATTCCTTCGCATGGGACGCGACATAGTTCCCGATCGCATGGAGGAGATGGGTCTTCCCGAGGCCCGGGCCAGACGTGATGAGGAGCGGATTGTACTCCTTGGCCGGCTGCTTCGCGACCGCGACCGCGGCGCCGTGGGCGAACCGGTTGCTCTCCCCGACGATGAACGACTCGAACGTGTACGTCTGGACGAGATTCGTCGCCGCATCCCGCGCGGGCGGCGATTCTTCGAGGACCTTCCGCGCGACGTCTTCGGTCGAGTATGGACCGGGCTCGGGCCGCAGAGCCTGCTGCTGTTTCATCACGAGATCCAGGACCTTTCTGGTGCGCTCTTGCGAGTCTCGCCCTCGCTCCAGCTCGACCTGGCGACGCGCTTCGATCTGGCGCAGGCTCTCCACCGCATCCCGGAGGCTCTCGACCTCCGTGTCGATGTCGGGGTGTCTCACGGGGTCCTTGAGTCTCTCCCGGAGAATCGCGGCTCGGGATTCGAATCCGGAAACATCGAGGCCGGCCAACATCTCGCCGACGGCTTCGGCCTTCTTCACGCCGTCGCGCATCGCGACGACGGACGCCGCGAGGATCGACGGTTCCGCATCCAGGTTCGATTCGACGGAGGAAACGTCGTACCCTTTGTCCTTCCACGCGCGGATCTGCTTCTCGACTTCCGACCGTTCCATCGTCTGCGGGATCTTGGTCTTCTTGACGATCTTCGCGGGCCGTTCGAGGATCGAGTCCGCGTATTCTCTGACCAAACCGTCCATGTCCACTCGGGCGTGGAGCTCCAGGATGCACGACTCGTCGTACGAGTCCTGCCACACTTTCTTCAGCGCGCTCCGCCCGCGGTCTTGTGTGCCGTCCCGATGGTACAGGCTGGCCTCGGGGTTCCCGCCTCGGAGGAGGACGATTCCCTCGGACCGTTTCCCGCTCCCGCCCCGAACCGTCCGGACGTAGCCCGAGAACGAGTACTTCTTCAGATCGAGCAGGAGCTGCTTGAGCGCGTTGGGACCGCCCCGCGTGGTACGGATGAGTTTTCCCTCTGGAAGGAGGAGGTCCTGCGGCGTAGAGGTCCCTCGGTGGCGACGGCCCATTCCCGAGGCCCCTCTAAAAAGGTTCCAACCTAGTTTCCTCGTTTGAGAACCGTGAGGCATCCGCCGCAGCGGTCGACGCGCACTCGCGATGCGAAAGGACTATTATGCTCCGGGATTTTGCGTCGTATGCCGATGGCCCGGGACTTCTTCACGATGGATGATTTTGACCTCTCGGACCGCACGGTCCTCCTGCGAGTGGACATCAACTCTCCGATCGACCCGGCGACCGGCGAACTCCTGAACGATGCGAGGATCCGGGAGCACCTGCTCACGATCCGGGAGCTGCGAGGGGCGAAGGTCGCGTTGCTCGCACACCAGTCGCGACCGGGAAAGGACGACTTCACGACCCTCGAGGTGCACGCGGAGCGGATCGGCGCACTCCTGGGACGCACCGTACGGTACGTGCCGAGTCTCTTCGGTCGGCCCGCGATCGAGGCGATCGAGTCGATGCACGTCGGGGACGTCATCGTGCTCGAGAACACGCGCTTCTATTCGGAGGAAGAAGCGCTCGCGGACACGAAGCTCGAGAAGATGGCGAAGACCCACATCGTGAGCCGGCTCGCGCCCCACGCGGATTTCTTCGTCCTCGATGCGTTCGCCGCGGCCCACCGGGCGCAGCCGAGCCTCGTCGGGTTCTGCGAGGTGCTGCCCTCCCTCGCGGGTCGCGTGATGGAGCGCGAGCTGACCATGTTGAGCCGCGCGATCCAGGAGCCCGAGCGGCCGAAGATCGCCCTCCTCGGCGGCGTGAAGGCCGACGACTCCATCGCGGTCGCGCGGCACATGCTGGAGAATGACGTCGTGGACAGCGTCCTGACGTCCGGGGGCGTCGCGAACCTGTTCCTCGATGCCGCCGGGATCGACCCCGGTAAGCCGACGACGGACTTCATGCGCCGGGAAGTCGAAGACTACGACGCGCACCGGGCGATGTGCAAAGAACTCCTCGCACGGTTTCCCGGACGGATCCTGCGGCCCATGGACGTGGTCCTGAACGACGACGGCGTGCGGAAGCCCGTCCCGGTGTCCGATCTACCGGCGAAATGGCCCGTGTACGACATCGGACTGGACACGATCGCCCATTACGTCGACGAGATCCGCCGCGCGAAGACGATCTTCGTCAACGGTCCGGCGGGCGTGTTCGAACTCGAGCCGTTCTCAGTCGGCACCCGCGAGCTCCTCACCGCGGTCGCGGAGGCGGACGGCTTCTCGATCGTCGGGGGCGGTCACACCGTCGCCGCGGTCGAACAGTTCGGGTTGGCGGACCGGATCGATCACGTGAGCACCGGAGGCGGAGCCCTCATCAATTTCCTCGCGGGGAGAGAACTCCCGCTCGTCACGGCGCTCAAACATTCGTACAAGAAGTTCGCGGAGACCAAGAAATAGGCCGGTCGCCGGCCGCTCGCGAACCCGATATATACGCGGAGGCTTTGGCCTCCCCATGGTCCGTCTGCGCAGGCCGCCGGAGTGGGGTGTCGACCCCGTGCCGCAGGCGTTGCGGGTCCTGCGAACCTTCGACCTGTTCGTGCTGTGGTCGAGCCTTGGCGTCGGGCTCCTCGTCCTCGCCGCGGGGACGCTCCTCGTCGGCGTTGGCGGCTTCGGGTTCGGCCTGACGCTGTCCGAATCCGCGGTTGTCGCCTTCGTCGGTTCCGTCCTCGGGAGCGTGATGCTCGCCGCCGCGGCGCACCACGGGAGCCGCGCGGGCGTCCCGACGATGGTCAGCCTCCGTCCGATCCTCGGCCGACGAGGGTCGTACATCCCGACGGCGCTGAACGTGTTCCAGCTCCTCGGTTGGGCGGCATTCGAACTCCTCGTGATGGGGATTGCGGCAGCGACGCTCGTCGGGAACGTTTTCGGGCCGTCCACCGCCGCTCTCTTCATCCCGATTTTCGGTGCAGTCGTCGCGGCGCTTGCCCTCGGAGGCCCCCTCGCGGTCATCCGGGCTTGGCTCGAAAAGTTCGCGATCTGGCTCGTCTACGCGTCGACAGCCGCGATCGCGATTGCGCTGATCCTGAGAGGACCCGACCCGGGCGTGCGATACGCGCCGCAATACTTCTCGGGGACCGCTTCGATCCTCCTGGCCCTCGACCTCGTGATTGCGATGCCCGTGTCTTGGTGGCCGCTAATCTCGGACTACAACCGGTTCGCGCGATCCTCGAAAGATTCGCTGATCGGGACCGCCGCGGGCTACACGATCGCGAACACGGTGTTCTACATGCTCGGTGCCGGGCTGATGGCGCTCGGAATCGCGCTCGGCCAGCCGAACTTTCTGGCGGTCATCGGCTTACTGGGCCTGGGTGCGTTCCCGCTCCTCATTATCCTCGTGGACGAAACGGACAACGCGTTCGCGAACGTCTACTCGACCGCGGTTTCAATCCAGAATCTGGCGCCGAGGCGACGCCAGCTGACGTTCATTGCCGCCGCGACCGTCGTCGCGATGGCCGGGGCCGCGTTCCTCTGGAACCGTGGCGAGGGGATCGGAGGCGGATACGAAGGGTTCCTGTTCCTGATCGGCGGTTTATTCGTGCCCCTCTTGGGGGTCGTCATCGCGGATTCGTTCGTGGTGCGTCGGGGGACTTACGCGCCCGGGGAGTTCTTTCAGGGTGCCCCGCGGTGGAGATGGTCCGCCTTTGCGAGTTGGATTCCGGGTGCCGCCCTGTATTTCGTGATTGTGGCCTTTGCGCTCCCGATCGGCGCGACCCTGCCCTCGTTCGCTCTCGCGGCCGGGCTCCACATCTTGCTATCCCGCCTGGAGTCTGCGCTGACGAGGCCGACGTCGGTGGCGGCCAGCGGCGAGCCTTGAACCGGGCCTACGGTCCGGCGCTCAGGACTCCCAGGCAACGACAACCTGCGGCAATGGAGCGAGCGTCCCGTCGCTCCGGGTGTACGTGGTCAACGTATCATCCGTGAAGATGATCGCTGCCTTGCCGCTCAACGGATTGATCGCAACTTCAAACAGGTCGAGCAGATTCCGCGTGCCTCGGGCGCAGCCGGTGCCGAAGGTGCAGATCACCCCGATGTGGTTCGGATGCGCGGACACGGTGGCCTGCGTGAAATGCGAACCGTCGTCGGTCGTCTGGGCGAGGTATGTATTCCATACGGCCGTCGGATCGTCCTTGCTCGATGCCGTCGTGCCATAGAACACGACGTCGACCTTGCCGCCAAACGCCGCGATCCATGGGAAGACCGCCGTCGCGGCATCACCGGAGTTCACCGAAACGGCCGAGGTCCAGCTCATCCCGTGGTCGGAGGACGCCGCGAACCAAACCGCCTGGGCGTCGGACCATGCGGCGTACAGCTTCCCGTTCGTCGGATCGACCGCGAGGGCGGGGAAGACGTTGTTGAGTGCGGTGTTGACCGGCGCGTGGAAGACGATCGTCGGATTCCAGGTATGACCCTTGTCGACGCTTCGCGAGACGACGATGTTGTTGAAGTTTGCGCTCGTCGCCTTCTGGTGGCCGCCCTGTCCCGCGGCGTAGATGGCGAAGACGGAGTGCGTGGTCGGATCCGCGACGATCGGGCCTTGGTCGTTGTTGAATGTGGACATGGCGGTCAGGTCGCCTTGGCCCGGTATCGGATCGCCGACCCGCGTCCAGGTGAAGCCATCGTCGTCCGATCGCCACACATGAATCAAGGTGCTCGAGCCGCTGTCGTGATACGAGAGGTAAACCGTCGCACCATCCGAGGTAATCCACGATCGGTCCACCTGGGTCGTGTCGAGGATTTGCGCCTCGCAGTTCGCGAAGTTGTTGGACGTGTCCGCGTTTCGGCAGGTAATCGCGGAGACGCCGAATCGAGCGGCGTTGAAAGGCGGGTTGATCAAGGCAATCAACGAGGTGAAGTGCAACGTACCCGTCGACCCGATGTCCGCGTCCGCATCCTCGCCTCCCAACTGCCCGGAGACGATTCCGTTGTCGGGGATCCCTTGGAATGCGGGGGATGAGCCGAAGGCGGTTTTCCACACATTCGTTCCAAACGTGATCCAGGAGAGCGAAGTGAACACCGTGGTTCCGTCCGGCCCAATCGTGACCGCGGGCTCGCTGCTCCCGCTATTCAGCAACAACGGGGTGTTCGAGAACGTGAGCGAGTTCGTAGGAACTGGTTTCACGGCACTCACCGTCGAGCTGAGCATGCAGAGAGAGACAGCCACAACGAACAACGCAATGAAGGACCACCGCACACGACGCCCTCCTCGAGCAATCCCGGCGAAGGGGAGGGTCCGACAAATACCTTTCGCGAACGATCGAAGAGTTGTCCGAACCTGGCTTGCGTTATCAGGTGTGAGATTACCGATGCCTATGCGAAACGTAACGCTGCAGATTCTCGTTCGAAACCTGGCCGCTCAGGCCGCGACTCTGGAGCGGAGCACTCCGGCTCGGCAACTTCGAAGGTCAAAGCGCCACGAGCTGGATGCGGTGCGTGAACCCCCACTCCGTGAGGGCCCGTTGAACGGTGGGCTCGCAGCCCTTCGGAATCCCGAGGACGAGCTTGTATTCGGACGGGAGGCTCCCACAATAATTCAGCAACTCGTCTTTCGTATCCGGTGTCGCAAAATCCTCGCAGAGCTTTGCTTCTCCATACACGATCTTGGCGAAGTAGTCCGCTTGAACATCCGGCACCATGTCGGCGACCGGATCCGCGGGAGTCTTGACGTTCGAGAGCCCCTGGGTCGTGAACCAATCGGCCAGAGCTTTTCGCATCAGTCCATGCTCGGCACTCTCGGTTTTCCCGACCATACGGGGGACAAGCCAACGGCTCGGACATAAAGGTATCCGGGAGGGCGCCGACACAGTCGCCCACCGAAGCGACGGGGCCTTCGAACGGTCTCCATGGGCCGAGCTTATTACCTACTCGCTCGATGGCGCGGCCGGTCCATGAGCGCGCGTGCAGGCACCGTTGCCGGACTCGGGAAGACAAGGGTCGAGGCCCTCACGGACGGAATCTTTGGAGCCGTGATGACAGTCCTTGGACTCAGCCTGACCATCCCGTACATCACAGGCCCCGCAAACCAGCAGCTCCCGGCACTCGAAGACATCGTGACGGGAGTCCTGACCTACGCGCTGAGCTTCGTCACCGTCGGGGTCTTCTGGGTCGGTCATCATGTTGGATTTCAAATCGTAAAGCGGACGGATCGGACGTTCATCTGGCTGAACAACACCTTCCTCCTCTTCGTCGGTCTGCTCCCGCTTACGACGTCGCTTCTCGGACATCACCCCTTCGAGCAGCTAACCATCGTGGCCTATGGGCTCAATCTCCTCGCCATCCAGATTTTCATGTTCCTGACTCTGTGGTACGCCACCCTTCATCATCATCTCGTGGAAGCGGGCCTCAACGACCGGTTCATCTGGCTGGCCCGGCGTCGGACGCTCATGGGACCCGCCTTCTCCGCGGCCGCCATCCTCGTCTCCTTCCTCAACCCCGTCCTCAGCCTCGGGGCCTACGTGCTCTATCCGGTGTTCTTCATCGTCCCCGGTCGAATCGATCGACTTTGGCGGCGCCAGGAAGTCAGATGAGACAGATCGGCCGCACGGCCCGGAAAACAATCGGTCGAAAAAGCCACCGCAGACCTTCGAACCTCCGACGCCTTCCGTAAAAGTGGGGAGCCGCCAGAGGGCTTCGATCCCCCGACCTGCAGTTTACGAAACTGCCGCTCTGCCGGGCTGAGCTATGGCGGCATTTGCGCGATCGCCTTCGCACAGGCGGTTGGGCGGAGGATCCGCGCTAGCCGGCTGAGCTACGGTGGCGCGAGCGGAAGGAAAAGCTCCCACGCCATAAAGATTCCGAGGACATCCGCAGCCCGCGGACAACGTTTAAACGCGACCCGACCATCGCGCGGTGTGCAGCGCGTCTCCGGCTCGTATTACGACGGCCGCCGCTTCCGTGAGGGGACGGTGGGATGGGAAGACGACGTCGTCGTGGAGGTCCGCCCCGGGCGCGCTCGGACTCCGCTCGCGGAAGGCCTGATCGTCCCGGGACTGTGGAACGCGCACACGCACCTCGGCGACGCGATCGTGACGCAGGAACTGAAAGGGACGCTCGAGGAGCTCGTCGCACCGCCGCACGGCCTCAAGCATCGCGTCCTCGCAAAGGCGAAAGACGCCGCGGTGATCGCCGCGATGCGACGTGCCATGGCGACGATCGCGGTGAGTTCGTACATCGATTGGCCGCGTCACGCGATCGAGAAGCTCGCGGCGGACGTCCGACGGGCGAAGAAGATCTTCGCGATCCATTGCTCCGAACGAGTCCGGGAAGACATCGACGCAGTCCTCGATTTGAATCCCGCATTCCTCGTCCACATGGTCCAGGCGACGGACGCGGACCTCGAGCGGTGCGCCGACGCGGACGTCCCGATCGTCGTATGTCCGCGTTCGAACGCGTTCTTCGGGATGACCCCGGACATTCCGCGCATGCTCGGACACGGCGTGGAGCTCCGTTTGGGGACGGACAACGCGATGATCAACACTCCGTCCCTTCTGCGAGAGATGGAATTCGCGTATCGCGTCGCCCGGATGAAAGGCGGCGTGCCGGCGCGCGAGATCTTCGAGATGGCGCTACGCGGACGTCGTCTCTCCGATTCGGACGCTCCATCCGGAATTCGCGTCGGGGCGCGGGCCGACCTCGTCATCCTGGATCTCCCAGGAGGGCCGAACGCGTTTGCTTCTCTCGTGCGAGCCTCGGCAAGCGACGTCCGGCTCGTCGTCTCCGGGGGACGGCTATGGCCCGCACCCGCTCCGTCGGTCCGTGACGCGTCGATGATCCGGGGACGCCGGCGCGGCGTCGAACGTTCGACCCGATGAAACGTCCGCGGCTCACCCCATCCTTTATCCTGAGGCGCCACTTTCTGGCGCCGATGGCCTCCTACGACGACGTGATGTCGTTGTCCGTCCGCCGCGGTTTCCTGTGGCCCGCGGTCGATTTGTACGGAGGTTTCGCCGGTTTCTACGACTACGGCCACAACGGCTTCCTCATGCGCCGCCGGTGGGAAGACCTCTGGACCGAAACGTTCCTGGGGTTGAGCGATAACTACTACCTCATCGACACGACGACGATCCTCCCGGAGGCGCCCCTCAAGGCCTCCGGCCACGTGGACCATTTCTCGGACCTCCTGGTCACGTGCACGCGCTGCGGGGAATCGTACCGCGGAGATCAGCTGCTCGAGGGCGCGACGCACGAAGAACACGAGGGGCTCACGCCCGCAGAGCTGGACGCTCGAATCCGCGAATTGAAAATCCGTTGCCCGAATTGCAAAGGCGAACTCGGGCCGGCGCGACCCTTCAACATGATGTTCCCGCTCGACGTCGGGCCGACCGGAAAGGATCGCGCGTACCTTCGGCCGGAGACCGCCCAGGGCGTCTATCTGAATTTCAGACGGGAGTTCGAGGCGTTGCGCCGGAAGCTCCCGATGGGACTCGCGATTGTCGGGCGGGCGTACCGGAACGAGATCAGCCCACGCCAGGGCGCGTACCGCATGCGCGAATTCCTCCAGGCGGAACTCCAGATCTTCTTCGACCCCGCGACGTTCGGAGCCGGGCTGCCGTTCGACGCGATCGCATCCGCACCCGTTCGCATCGCCTGGGCCGCGGAGAAAAACCAGCCCGGCGCACACGAGATTTTCCCGAAGGATCTCGTCGCGAGCGATCTGCCACCCTGGTACGTCTACCACCTCGCGGCGGTGCAGCGATTCTATCTCGATCGGCTCCGGGTCCCGCGGGATGCATTTCGCTTTGCGGAGCTCGATGAGAAGGAGCGCGCGTTTTACAACAAGATCCACTTCGACATCCAGGTGAAACAGGAGAGCCTCGGCGGGTTCAAGGAGGTCGGCGGCGTCCACTACCGGACGGACCACGACCTGAAGGGTCACGAGGCCATGTCTCACGCGAAGCAGTCCGTCACCTTCGACGGATCGCGGCTCATTCCCCATGTCCTCGAATTGTCCTTTGGCGTGGACCGCAATGTGTGGGCCTTGCTCGACCTGTCGTACAGCAAAGGCGAGCGGATCGTCTTGCGACTCCCGCCGCGGCTCGCGCCCGTGAGCGTCGGCGTCTTCCCCCTCGTGAACAAAGACGGGCTACCAGAAAAGGCGGAGGCACTCCACGTAAGCCTGAGGAAGCGCTTCGCCGCCTTCTACGACGACTCCGGTTCAATCGGCCGACGGTACGCTCGCATGGACGAAATTGGCACGCCCTTCACGGTGACGGTGGACCACGAGTCGCTCGAAGGAAAAGGAGTCACCGTCCGCGAGCGGGATTCGCAGAAGCAGATTCGTCTGACCGAGTCGGAGCTCGCCGACACGCTCACGCAACTCCTCGCCGGCGACAAGACGTTCGGCGCGTGAACGCATGGCGTCGTCACGCCACGTCGACGCCTTCGTCCGCCGCCTCGGGGATGGGATCGCGCGGGAGATCCACGGTCGCAGCCGCGTCGCCCTCGCGTACTCCGGGGGACTCGCGAGTACCCTCATCGCGATGATTGCGCGAAAACGATGCGCCCTGGACTGCGTCGTCGCGGGCGTCGACGGATCACCCGACGTCCTCGCCGCCAAAGCGGCGAAAGCCCATCTCGACTACCGGGTCGAGTACGTGGTCATCGGTCGCGAGGACGCGCTGCGAATCCGCGCACAGATTGTGCGATCTCACCCGGGGTTGCCGTGGCGTGACGTCCACAACCTGGTCCCACTCCATGCGACACTCGAGCGCGCAGACGGTCGGACGATGCTTTCCGGTTTCGGAGTGCCTCAGCCCGGCGCGGCGATGGTCGCCGCCCTCAGGCGCGCCAACGTCGTCTGGCCTCTTCACACGATCGCGCGCGGGACGACTCTCTCACGCTCCGCAGTCCAGTCCGCGGCCGCGGCACTCGGCCTCCCGCCGGAGTGGGCTCGCGTGTCTCACCGCGCTCCGGCCGAAGGTGCGGGCATTCGCGACTGGCTCCGATGATCGAACAAGGGCGTGCACTGCCTGCACTGACCACTCCGCTCAATCCCGTTTGTGAGAATCACGAAGCGGGCGAATTTCCTTCCGATGATGCACCGATAGCAAGATTAAATAGACCCCTCACGAATGGTCGCCGTGGTCGGCGTCCGCGTGGCGGACAATCGGTTGGGGGGGCTCCAACCAAATGCAAAATCGAACAGCGCGCGTACCACGCTTCATCTCCGGTGTCGCGCTCCTCCTTCTTGCGTTCACGCTCACGGCCTCTCTCGCTTCCGCGGTCCCTCGCCGCTCGTACTATCAGCTCGCGGTGATCCTCAACGATTCTCATGCGCCCGACGTGGACTTCACGTTCTGGTTGGATTCGCCGTATCCAAACAATCTGAGCTATAGCGATACGATGGCTGCGACGATCAGCATCACGGCAGTCTTCGGTCCCGAACTCGCCTATCAACAGCAGGCGGGCGGCACCTACCATGAGGTCGTCTCCAACAAAATCGGAGACTGGTCCTTCTACGCCAACACGACGGAGACGCCGCAGACCGCGAGTCCCGTCTTCACCACGGTCGCCGTCACGGTGACGTACACGGACAACTTCGACCAGAACCCTCGGACGATTTATCGGTCCCTGACCTTCGCGCTCAAATACGTCGCGCCTCCGCCTCCCGTGAACACCGCCTGGGCGGCGGCCGCCGGCCTCGGTGCCGCGGGGGTGCTCGGCCTGGGCGTGTACGTGACGCGACGTGCGCGTCTCGAGGAGCTGTACCTGATGCACGACAGCGGAATGCTGATCCGCCACTGGTCGCGCACGCAAGGCATGGTCCACGACAGCGACATCATGAGCGGGATGCTGATCGTCCTCCAGGAGTTCGTCCGAGACTCGTTCGACGACCGGGGCGGGACCCTCGAGCAGTTGCGCTTCGGCCAACGCCAGGTGCTGATGCTCCGTGGCCAGCACACGGTCCTCGCAGCCGTCATCGTGGGCCGATACCTGAACAACCTGCCTAGGAAACTCCAAATCGCGGTGTGGGAATTCGAACGGTCCCACTCGGACATCCTCGCGAAGTGGGATGGCGACGTGGCGCTTCTGCCGCAGGCGGATCTGATTGCGGCGCGGTTCATTCGCCCGCGGCTCCGGCTTCATCCGAACTGAGGCCCGTGTATTCGCATCGCTGACATTGAGTCAGCAAGCGTTATAAGAGTGGCCCCTGCATGGAGCGAGGCCGTCATGGTCGATGACCACGTCAAGCGAAAGATCTTGCTCCTCGGCGACGGCGCCGTGGGCAAGACGAGCCTCATCCGACGCTTCGTGGTCGACAAGTTCTCGGACGATTACATCACGACGATCGGCACGAAAGTCACGAAGAAAGACTTGCGAATCGAGTCGCCGAGCAAGGCGACCGACATGACGTTCATGATCTGGGACGTCTTGGGCCAAAAGGGGTACCGGGGGATCCAAGAAAGTTCGTTCCAGGGAGCGAAAGGCGCGCTCCTGGTCTACGACGTGACCCGGGGGGAGACGGCCGACAGCCTCCACGAGTATTGGATCCCGCACCTCCTCTCCGTCACCGATCCGATCCCGATTGTCCTCGTCGCGAACAAGGTGGACCTCGCCGACTCCCGTCGAAAGGTCCAAGAAGATCTGGACGACCTGAAGGACGTCCTCCAGGTGGACGGCTTCGTGAGCTCCGCGAAGACGGGCCTCAACGTCGAAGCGGGGTTCCTCGGACTCGCGAAGGCGATGATCGCGAAAGCGGATGCGAAGATCACGAAGCGAGACGCCGTCGAAGAGACGTGGAATCCGTACATCGCGGTCACGGACCAGATCATCGTGGACTTCTGCGAGTTCATGGGAGGTCAGGAGGCCGCGATGCCGATCGTCCGCCAGCAACTCACGCGTGCGGGCATCGATGTCAGGGCACCGACGAAGGAGGGCCTGCGTCTCGCGGTCGACTACTTGGCGGAAGCGGAGTCGTCGTTCCGCAACGCCGCGGACGTCGAGACGAGCAAGCTCCGACGGCTCGGCTGGATCAAGGAAGTTTCGTGATTACAGCTGCTTGACCATGTACGGCGCCCGTAACTCATAGCCGAGGTTGCGATAGTAACCGCGGACGCCGACTCCCGCGGTGACACGGATCGCGCGGGCATCGAATCCCTCCTGGGCCAAGCGCTCGCACTCGCGCATGAGCCGACGACCGAACCCGCGATGCTGCCAGCGGTCGTGGGCCGTTTCGTGGATCCTCACCATGGGACCGAACACCTTCAGCTCGCGGACCGTCGCGCTGGTCGAGTCAATCCGAAGACGCGCGTACGCAACGAGCACATCGAGCTCGGGGTCTTCGAAGCTGAGGAATACCTCGTGTCCTCCAGAGGACTCGTAGTTGGACCGCAACAATGTCAGGGCTTCCGGACGTGGCTGGATCCCGCGGAATCCGACTTCGCGGCACCGGACGCACACACACCTCAGGCCGCTCGTCGCGGCAGCGGACGCACACACACTTCAGGCCGCTCGCACGAAGTCGTTCCCGTGCAAGGAGGCGGAGGTCCCCCTTCTTCGGCCCATCTTGGATTTCCGGGGCACCGATCTCTCGCTGCACGCGCTGGATCCGACACCACCGCGGGACGATCGCCTTCACGCGGGCGATCAGGTCGACGGCCTCCTCCGTCGTGAGCGGCGTGAAGCGGCCGGACTTCCACAGTCCGTAAAGGGCGGTCCCGGGCAGGACGAGCGTCGGATAGATCTTGAGAAAGTCCGGGCGGTAGTCCGGATCGTCGAACAACGTGCGGAACGAGTCGAAGTCGCGGTCGCAGTCCGATCCCGGGAGACCCGGCATCATATGGGCGCCGACCTTCAAGCCGGCGGCCTTCGCGCGGCCCATCGCGGCGCGGCTCTGGGAATCCGTGTGGCCGCGGTGCACCGCCTCGAGGACATCGTCGTGCGTCGACTGGATCCCCAGCTCGACGCGCGTGGTGCCGAGCGCGAGGCACGCGTCGACCTCCGACCCGAGGAAGCAATCCGGTTTCGTCTCAATCGTCAGGCCGATGCAACGGGCCGCAGCGGTCTCGTTCGCCGCCTGGGCCGCAACGATCGAATGCGAGACGAAGCCGTTCATGGCGTCGAGGCAGCCTTTCACGAACGACTCCTGGTACCCGCGGTCGAGAGACGTGAAGGTGCCTCCCAGCACAATCAAGTCGACCTTGTCGGTCGGGTGCCCGATTTCCTGGAGAGACCGGAGACGTGCGACGGTCTGGGCTCCGGGATCGTAGCTGTGGGCCGACGCGCGTCGCGCTGCGGGTTCTGTGCCGAGGTACGACTGCGGCGTCCCGACCCTCGGTCCACCGGGACAGAAGGTACACACGCCGTGGGGGCAAGCATGTGGCGCGGTCATGACCGT
>Ga0209160_1002160_pt1 | contig 16456 bp, 17 predicted proteins | sample GraSoiAngelo_153_FD_186167 | JGI IMG/M metagenome (GOLD analysis project Ga0209160, IMG submission 186167) | Grasslands soil microbial communities from the Angelo Coastal Reserve, California, USA - 14_1009_12_40cm (SPAdes) (version 2) | ecosystem: Environmental > Terrestrial > Soil > Grasslands ... | reverse complement strand
CTGCGTTCCCCGTCGATACCGCGATGAGACCGAGGCTCGAGTCGAACACGGCGGCACCGAAGCCTCCGGGAAGCCGTCCGGCGGACTGCATGTCTTCCGAGGCGTTGTTGCGCGAGGTGAGGAGGTAACCTCCGCCGGTCAAGATCAGATCACGACTCACCCAGAGAGGCGTCCCGGGGTACGTCCCGAAGTAGGGCCAATCGTATCCACCGGTAAATCCCAAACCGGGCGCGAAGTCGAAACGATGGACGCTCGGCGGGTACAGGCCGTCGTCCTCCAGGGAATACAAACGCGTCTCGGACGGATGGAGGGCGATGCTCGAATATTGCCAGATCGTGGCGGTCTGGGGGGACACGGTCCCGTCCTTCGCGTTCATCATGTGCAGGGCGGACCACTGTCCGGAACCCCCGGCCACGATCGCGTATCCGTCGTCGGTGACGAGGGTCCGGTACACGTCCTCGTCGATGAAGAACTCCCCGATCTTCGTCTGCGTCACAAGGTCGAACGTGGCCACGTAGCTCTGGAACGGGCCGAAGAAATAGTATCCGCGCTCGCCGAATGGAATTCCGACTGCCATGTACGCGCCCCGCGGGGCGACCGTGAGGGACATCGGGTAGGTGGCCACGTGGTCGATCGGAAAGACCCGGTCGACGAGGCCCGTCGTGAGGTTCACCACAGATACGTTCCGGCTCCCGAGGAGGTACAGGAGCGGCCGTACCGGGTCGAACGCGGCCGCCGAGCCGCCGATCGAAAGATTGACCACGGGTCGGGCCGGGCCCACGGCTGCCGGGAGCGCCCAGGTATAGTTGACGATGCCGACGTTGTCGGTCGACCCGGAACCGTCGAAGGCAACCGGAGTATCTTCATTGACGGTCTGATCCGGGCCTGCATTGGCGATGGGCGGTGTCCCATCGGGGGGTGGGGCCAAGGCGCGCGTGGCGGTAGTCGTCAACAGCGAGACGACCACGAGGACCAACACGGCCGCGCGGGCCAGCGATCCCTCGATCGACAATCGATTATTCTTCTTGCGACTCACGGGCGACCGAGCCCCCCCACGCGATGAGTAATGATGGGTGTGCAACCTAGTTATCCTTTGTCTCGGCGTGGACCTGCGAGGCCAAGTCTCGCGGCAATATCGGCGCCCCCCAGCGTTGCGAAGTCGTGATGTGGCTCCGAGACTGTGTCTGACTGCGGGCCGCCGGTTCGGCATGGCCCTTTCGGTCGACAAATCACGAACGCCGCACCGCGTTACCGTCGACTGGCAGGAGGGTTTGGCCCCCTATCGGGCGGGCTCCGGCACATCGACGTAGGTCGCCCGAACGACTTCGGCGTCTCGCAAGCCGCCTTCCAGAGGCAGGACATGCCCCGTCTCGAGTGAGTGGGATGATCATCGACGGGCGGCGGTCTGGATGAACTTGATCACTTTGACCCCCTTGATTCGGCGGAGTTGGGCGATGAGCTCTTTAAGCCGGGCGGTCGATCCTTCCGCGACGAAGATCTGAAGGCACTCCGCTTCGTCGAGGTGGGTGTGAAGCATCGTGCGGATTTCGTCGAAGCGGTGTTGGAGCATCGCGAGGTCCGCGCGTGGATTCCCCTTCTCGTAGATGACCGCGAGGATGACAGAGGCTTCACCACCCTCTCTGCCCCATTCTGTGACGTCGATGAACTCCCGCAGCGCCTCGCGGACCGCTTCGCTCCGACTGCGATACCGGCGCCGCTGGGCGACCTCGTCGAGGCTCCGGAGAATTGAGGCATCCATGCTCACGCTGACGATCGGCATGCTACTAACAACCGCGCACCGCCTACTTGAGATTTATTAAGACCGGACAAATTCTTAAATAACGGCATCGGATGAGCCGCGACGCATGGTCGCCGCGCCGCCTCCTTCACGGAGTCCGACCCGGGAAGCCGGCGCCGCCGCAGACGTCCTCCGGGTCGCACATCTCGGGGTTCGATTGGATCACGCCCCGATTTTGGAAGACGTCAGTTTCCACGTTCGGAGAGGGACCACACTCGCGATCGTCGGCCCGAACGGCGCGGGCAAGACGACCCTCTTCCGCGTCCTCCTCGGCCTCGTGCCGCATACCGGGACAGTCGAGTGGTCCGGCTCTGTTCGGATCGGCTATGTCCCGCAGAATTTCGTCGTGACGGATGTGCCGATTACCGTCCGCGACTTCCTGGGCTTCAAAAGCGGGGCGGGCTTCGAAGAGTCGCTCGCCGCCGTCGGTCTCGGAAGCGCGGTCCTCCCGAAGCGGCTCGACGTTCTGTCCGGGGGAGAGATGCAGCGCGTCCTGATCGCATGGGCCGTCCTCGATCGGCCGAATGTCCTCCTTTTCGACGAGCCCACTGCCACGGTAGACATTGGCAGCGAAGACATGCTCTATGAGAGCCTGAACCGGCTCGAGAAAGAGACTAACATCACCGTCTTCTTGATTACGCATGATCTCCACATCGTCTCTCAGTATAGCGACGCGGTCTTGGCCCTCAATCGGACGGTCCGATTCTTTGGGGCATCCAGCCGATTCTCGGAGCCTGAACTCTTGATGGAAATCTTCGGGAGCGGTGCGGGCCTCGCCGAGCACAAGCACGACTTCGGAGCCCGGGGATTCCGATGACGGAACCGGCAGCTTACGGTTTCCTCGCAGGGACCTTCGTCGGGTTCGCCGCCGGGTATGTCGGATCCCTCATGGTCCTGAAAAGGATGGCCCTCGTCGGCGACGCGCTCTCCCATGTCGCCTTGCCCGGCCTTGCCCTCGGGATTTTGTTCAACTTCAATCCGTTCCTCGGTGCCTTCGCGTTCCTCTTTGCCGCTGCAATCCTGACGTGGTATATCGAGAGAACGACGAGGCTGTTCCCCGAATCGATTGTCGGCGTGTTGTTTGTGACGGCCCTCGCCGTAGGGATTCTGATCACGCCGGAGGTCGACCTCTTGGAGGCGCTCTTTGGCGATATCACGACGGTCACTCTGCTGGACGCGGTCCTCGCGATCGGGATTTCGGTTCTGATCGTCGTCGTCTCGCGTCTCGTATATCGGCGAGTCGTGTTGAGTATTCTGTCCGAGGAGCTCGCCCGGTCGACCGGGATCAACGTAGCCCTTGTCAACTTCGTCTATCTGCTTCTGGTGACCGTGGTCGTGGCGGTCGGAATCAAGATTGTCGGCACGGTCCTCGTCGGCGCGCTCGTCATCGTGCCCGCTGCCGCGGTGAAGAACGTCAGCCGAAGTCTCTCCTCCTACGCGCTGCTGAGCGGTCTCGCTGGCATTGCGAGCGCTGGGTCCGGAATCCTCCTGGCCGATTACCTCCGTTTGCCCGCGGGGCCGCTCGTCGTGACGGTTGGGACCGCAATCTTCGCGGGCGCCCTCGTTGCCGGATGGATCGCTTCCCGATCTTCATCGACGGCCCCTCGCTCTTGACCGTCTCTCGGACAAACATGTCCCGGAGATGGCGTGCTGTTCGCAGTCGCCGGGGGTCGTGGAATCCGACGCCACGGTGTAAGGCGGGGACCAGGCGCCCGCATGACGCACCGGCTGCCTGCCTTTTATCCGGCGCGGTACCATGTCCGCGTGAAATCGGGATGGAACGATGGTCGACGATACAAATTTGGATGTCGCGATTCACCACGTCGAGCGGGTTCTGGCGGACCAGCTGAATTCCGTGAACAGTCTCTCTAACAAGGCGAGCGTCGCGCTCGGCTTCGTCGTCACCGTGTTCGGAGCGCTCTTTAGTCTGAGCCGCGACGCAATTCACGCGCATCTTGTCGCGGCGCTGATCTCGGCGGGGTTCCTTGTCATCTCGGCCATCTTGCTGTCCTCATCCTACTTGGTGACGAGGTATGACGATCCACCGAATCCGGTCGAGTTACTTCGGCTCATCGATGGGGATCCGGAGCTCCTTAAGAGGAACGTACTCGCACACCTGGCGCAGGCCCACACGAGGAATGAGGGAACGATATCCGAACGGTTTCGGTATTTGAACGAAGGAATCCTTCTCTTTCTTATAGGCGTGGTCGTTTTCGTTGCCGGAGTCGTGTTCGTGTGAGCGGCGAAAGCTCGAAAGAGCGGGAAAAACGGTCCAACCCGGGGCCGGAGACGAGCGATCCGTTCGAAATCCTGGGCATCGACCGGTCTATCGACCTGAGCAATCCGCTGGTCAAAGAGAGCAAGGCGAAAGCGTCCTCGAAGAAGCCCCGCCTCGCGAACGACTGATCGACGACGCGATCACGGCTTCCTTTTCTCGCGGACGCATGGCCGAGCGGGAGACGCTCGGGGAGATCGACCCTGCGCCCAAAACTATTCGCGGACTAACGGCGGATGATTCTCCCCGGTCTCCGCTGGGTTGCATCCCGCGGAACCGACGCGAGGCCGGCCGCGGCCCGCTCGGGCAGCGCCTGTTCACCCCGCGTCACAACGTACGCGCCGAAGAGAATGAGCGCTCCCCCCGCCAAGGTAAATGCGTCGAACGGGTCTCGCAGGAAGAGGAAGGACAGGACGGCCGCCACGACGACCTCGAGCAGGATCAGGAGTCCGGAGACCGTCGGCGAGATCGTGCGCATGCTCGCGACGTACAACAGGAGTGGCGTGAAGGTCGGGACGAGGCCGAGATAGGCAATCCCCAGCCAACCAATCCCATTCGTCGGGAGAGGCCATCCGACAAAAAAGAGAGGAACCGCTGCAAGGAGCGCGGTCGTCGCCAGGATCCCCGCGGTCAGGGCGGCGTAATCCCCGCCGCGGTCGACCATCCGCTTCGCGCCAACGACGTAGAACGCCCAGACCACGCCCGCGACGAACACGAGCACGTCGCCGGCGAACTGTCCCCCGGTGAGAGACGCGAGATCGAACTTCGTCGCGACCACGACGACCCCGAACGTCCCGATCAGAATCCCTGTAATCTTCAATCGGGTCATCGCCTCGCGGAAGAAGAAGACCATCAGGACCGGGATGATGACTACGTTCACGTTGACTAAGAGCGCGGTCTTCGACGCGGTGGTCAGGAGGATTCCTTCATTCTGCAGATCGAATCCGATCGCGTTGATTGCACCGAGGACCCAGACGAGAGGCTCCCGGAAAACTCGTCGATCCAAACGACGCATGCCCACGAGGACCGTCATCCCGAGGACCGCGCCGATCGCCATACGCGCGAAGGTCAGGAACAAGGGGTCGACCGTCCCGACGGTCAGTTTGCTCCCGGGGAACGACGTGCCCCAAAGGACGCTCGCAAGGAGGACGAGGCCGAAGTCGCGCGACCTCGAGGGGGCCATCCGCGGTGCGAACGAACCGAGATAGTTCAGGGTTTCGCCGGAGAACGGTCGGAACCTCTTGCCTGCTCAGGAGTCAATGACGGAAATTGTTTAATTGCCGAGGCGCATGTCTGGCGCGGTTGGCGGGAAGGACGCGAGCGGCTCCGCCGGCGGGTAACATGCGAGCTCCGCCCGTTCAATCACCGTGAAGGGCATCGGGGTCGTTGGGAACATGGCACAGCCAATCGAAGCGGAGGCGGCGCCTCCGGTTTCACCGGGGAGACGGAGAAAGCTCATCGCCATCGGAGTCGCGGTCCTGGTCATTCTTGTCGCGCTCACGGCCGCCGGGGTCTACTACCTGACCCGGCCGACGGGCTTCGCGGGGACGATCAAGGTCGGTTTCACGATTTCGTTGACCGGGACCTTCAACGTCGAGGGGACGAACTCGCTCAACGGGATCAAGACGGCCGCGAACTGGATCAACAGCCATGGAGGAGTCTCCGTCGGCGGAAAGTCGTACAACATCAGCCTCGACTATTACGACGACCAAAGCGGTCCCGCAGGGAACATCGGAACCCTCTACACTAAGATCATCCAGCAGGATGGAGCCCAGTTCCTCCTAGCTCCGTACAGCAGCCCCCTGACGACGGCCGCCGCGCCGACCGCGGACCAGTACGACCGCGTGATGCTCTCTCACGGAGGTTCGTCGGACATCATCTGGACGCAGACCTCGCGACGCAACCTCGTGGAAGTTCTGAGCCCCGCATCGATCTACCTGAAAGGCGCCATCGACTGGCTCAAAGCGAACCACCCGTCGGACAAAATCGCGGCGCTCTATGCGAGCGATTCGTTTTCCACCTTTGCCACGCAATCCGCACTCGGGTACGCAGTGTCTCAGGGTCTTACGGTCGTCTACAATCAGTCTTACCCCGGAACTGTGACGGATTTGTCAACGCAGCTTACTGCGGCTAAAAACGCCGGCGCGGACGATCTCATCGGAGGCGGCCACTTCAACGACGGCCTCCTCATCATGAACCAGCTGAAAACGACATGGACGGTACCGGCGCCGAAATTCATCTCGCTGCTCGTTGCGGTCACCGAGCCCAACTTCCAGACGCAACTCACGAACGCGAACTACGTGACGGGGCCTTCCCAATGGGAGTCGGTCGTCACGTACAGTCCGGCTGAGGCCCAGACTCTTGGCCTCACGTGGTACGGCCCGACCCCGGCCGAGTTCACCCAGCTCTACGGGAGCCTAAACGGCGGCGCAACGCCAGCGTATCATGCCGGCGAAGCGGGCGCGGCACTCCTCGTTTTGGCGAGCGCGATTCAACAAGCGAACAGCCTGAACACCACGGATGTCCGCGCGAAACTCGGGAGCATGCACATCATGGACTTCTTCGGACAGTTCCAGGTGGACTCGCGAGGCCTTCAGATCGCCCACTCGATGGTCCTCGTCCAGTGGCAGGCGGGGGTGAAGAAGGTCGTCTTGCCGAGCGACGTCGCGGATGGATCGTGCCAATATCCGTACACGGGTACATAGGCCGGAGGCCCTCGGAGCCGCATGGCCGACGTCGCGTTGTTCATGGCGGACCTCGCCCTCGGCCTGTTGCTCGGCTGCGTCTTCGCGGTCATCGCGCACGGCCTGAACCTCATCTGGGGCGTCGCCAAAGTCGTGAACGTCGCGCACGGCGAGTTCATCATGCTCGGCGCGTACGGGGCGTACTTCCTCAACCTTTGGTTCGGGTTCAATCCGCTCCTGAGCGTACCGGTTGACGCCGCCATCGGACTCGCGGTGGGCGTCGGCTTCTATTTCGGGTTCCTTCACCGCGAGCTCCGCGGCAAGGAGTCGATGGGCTTGCAGAGCGAGATGGTCACCCTCGTCGCCACGTTCGGTCTCGCCCTCTTCCTGATCAACGCCGTGCAGGCGCTATGGACTGGAAACAACGTCGGGATCCCGTGGAGCCCGGGAGTCGTTCTGGTCGGGTCGATTCAACTCCCGCTCGGTGGTCTCTACGTCGCGATCATGTCCGTCGCGATCATCGGCCTGTCGCATGTTTTCCTGACCAAGACGTACTTGGGAAACGCCATTCGTGCGTACAGCCAGGACATCCCCGCCACCCAGCTCGTTGGCATCAATCCGACGTTTACCGCCGCCGTCGGCACCGCCCTCGGATTCTGCATTACCATGGCCGGCGGTGCCCTCCTGACCGTCTGGCTTCCGACGGGGATTTTCCCCGCCATGGGGAATCTGTACGCGCCGATCAGCTTCGTCATCGTGGTCCTCGGGGGGCCGGGGAAAATGTGGGGGAGCCTCGTGGGCGGCCTAACGTTGGGCGTGATCATCAACGTGGGCCAGCTCTTTGTTGGCAGCATCGCGCTCGCGACGGCCATCGGATTCCTCACCCTGATCCCGGTGCTGTTGCTCCGCCCCGAGGGACTCCTCCGATGAGGCTGCGTGGGATTCGTTCGTTCGGGCCCACGTTGTGGGGGATCGCACTGTTTCTGGTCGTCCTCGCCGGGACCGCGCCGTGGATTCCCGTGTTCCTCCTGACGGTGCTCATTCAGTTGCTGATTTTTTCGACCCTTGCATATTCCCTCAACTTAATCACGGGCCTGACCGGGTACGTGAGCTTCGGCCACGTCGTGTTCATGGCCTTCGGGGCATACGCCCTCGCCTTCGCGGTCGGTACCTTCCACCTGCATCCCGTGGCGGGAGTCGCGCTGGGGGCGCTCGTCGGCCTCGCCCTCGCCCTGGGCATCGGCGGCGTCACGCTGCGATTCCGGGGCGTGTACTTCGCCATCGCGACCCTCGTCGTCGCCGTCGCAGCCTCGTACATCGTCCTCGAGATCAAGGAACTCGGCGACGGCCAAGGCATCATCCTGAACATCGGATTTGAGCCGCTCTCGTGGTTCTACACGATCTGGGTCATCCTCGCCATCGAGGTCATCCTGACATACTGGATTACCCACGGTCGGATCGGGTATGGCGTCCGATCGATCAAGAGCGACGAGGATGCGGCGAAGGCCCTCGGGGTCAACGCCGCCCGGGTCAAGCTCTTCCTCTACGCCTTGAGCGGGCTCTTCGCGGGCGGCGCCGGCGGTGTCTACGCGTGGACCGCGTCGGGCGTGTTCCCGCAAGCGTTCGACTTGACGTTCTCGTTGCAGATGCTCGCGATGATTGTCATCGGAGGGATGGGGACGCTCCTCGGTCCGTTGATCGGCGCGGTCGCCGTGTACATTCCGTCCTACATCTTCTTGACCGTCCTGATCGGGTTCCAGTTCATTATCATCGGCATCGTCGTGACTCTGATTGCGCTCTTCGTCCCGGAGGGAATCGTCGGTTCCCTCCGGAAATACATTCCCGAGCTCCGAGGAATTCTCGAATGACTCGCGTGCTCGACGTCGCGGACGTCCACAAGTATTTCGGCGGCGTCCGAGCGGTGCAGGGCGTCTCACTGAAGGTTCAGGAGGGGCAGGTCGTCGGGCTCATCGGGCCGAACGGATCGGGCAAGACGACGTTGTTGAACCTGATTGCCGGGGTCGAAAAGCCCACGAAGGGGGCAATCAGCTGGGACGGGCAACGCATCGATCGCTGGCCCGCCCATCGAATCGTCGGACAAGGCATTGCGAAGACACACCAGATCCCGAAGCCGTTCCTGACGATGACTTGCCGCGAGAATGTCGCCGTCGCGATGATGTTTGGAAACCATGCGCAGCGAGAATCGTCCAAAGCCCTGGAAGAGGCCGCCCACATGCTCGCCCTCGTGGGATTGGGACGAAAGGCGGACGTGATGTCCTCGAAGCTGACCGTCCAAGAACGGAAACGACTCGAGTTCGCCCGCGTCCTCGGGACGGGGGCCCGAATCGTCCTGCTCGACGAGATCTTCGCCGGACTGTCGCCCGAAGAACTCCGCGATGCGATGAACCTATTCGAAAGGGTCCAGAAGGAAATCGGGTTCGGCGCGCTGGTCGTCGAGCATGTCATGCGGGCCGTCCTCACGCTGTCGGAGCACGTCATTGTGATCGAGGAGGGCATGAAGATCGCCGAAGGCAGCCCGCGGGCGGTCGTCGAAGACCCGGCGGTGATCGAGGCATACCTGGGGACCGAGGCGGTTCATGCTGCGCCTTGAGGGAATCGACGCAGGATATGCAGGGACGCAAGTCCTCCGCGGGATCGGTCTTGAGGCAAAGCAAGGTGTCACCACGGTGCTCATCGGGCCGAACGGCGCGGGCAAGTCAACCACCCTGAAAATCGTCAATGGCTTGCTCCGGCCGACCCGTGGGCTGGTGTCCTTCGAAGGGAAGGACATCACGGTCCTTCCGGCCCACGAGCGGGCGGCACGCGGGATCGCTTCGTGCCCTGAAGGCCGCCGGCTCTTTCCCTTGCTCACGGCGGAGGGGAACCTGCGCCTCGGTGCGTACGCGCTGCGGGCCCGGGCCGCCGCGGACGAGACCCTGGCGTCCGTCTACGATCTGTTTCCGCGCCTTCGCGAGCGGGCGTCGGTGAAGGCCGGCCGGCTTAGCGGAGGGGAGCAGCAAATGGTCGGCATCGGACGCGCGCTGATGTCAAAACCTTCGATCCTCGTGCTCGACGAACCGAGCTTGGGGCTCGCTCCAAAGCTCGTCTCCGAGATTTTCGAGAAGATTCACGAATTGCGGCAAGGCGGCTTGACGGTCCTCATGGTGGAACAGAATGCATACGCCGCCCTGCGGATCGCCGATTTCGGGTACGTCATGCAAAATGGGCGCGTGGTTCGAGCCGGTCCGCCCGCGGAACTGCTCGATCTCGAAGCGTTGAGGAGAGACTACTTCGCGATCGACTGACCCCGCGTCACCGCCCGGCGAAGTTTATCCCGCGCGGCCGAGATTCCCCCGCGCCGATCCTGGCGGCGTGGCAGCGTCGAGCCGCGGCCGCAGCGACCGCGTGACCGCCTTCCGACACGACTTCCAGAAACGTTTATCATCGGTCATCATCTACGCCGCGTCTCCGATGTTTGAACGGCCCCGCGGGACCAACGACTGGGGTCCCGAGGACATGGCGAAGCGACGCTTCGTCGAGTCGCGGTTCGTCCAGCTCGCCGAATCGTTCGGCTTCCGCGAGGTCTCGACCCCGACGTTCGAGAGCCTCGACCTCTTCACCGCGAAATCCGGTCAGACGATCGTCCGCGAACTGTATGCGTTCAAGGACCAGGGTGGCCGGGACCTCGCACTGCGGCCGGAATTCACCGCTTCGATCCTCCGGTTCTACGTGTCTGACCTACGGAGCAGACCAAAGCCAATCAAGGTCTACACCACGGGGAACGTATTCCGGTATGAGGAGCCGCAGAAAGGCCGCTACCGCGAGTTCTTCCAGCTGAACGCCGAAATCATCGGCGGTGCGACGCTGCCTTCGGACGCGGACGTGCTCGCCCTCGCGATCGGGACGATGCGGGCGATTGGCCTGAAACAGGTCAAGGCCCGTATCGGGAACATCGGCATCCTTCGCGGTTACCTCCCCTTCGAGCCCGCGGATCAGGCGGTCGTCCTACACTCCCTCGACAAGCGGAACTTCGCGATGCTCGATGCAGAGCTCGCCCGCCTCGGCCGGACGGATCTCGGGGAGCCGCTCCGGAAGGTCGTCGGCCTATCCGGGGGAGTGGAAATCCTGGAGCAGGCCGAGAAGCTCCTGGGACGCGCAGGGAAAGAAGGCCTCGAGTACCTGCGGCAGCTCGCGGGCCTCCTTGCGGCAAACGGCGTCGGTTCGTCCGATTACGCCTTCGACATGGGCGTCGTGCGGGGCCTCGACTACTACACCGGCATGGTGTTCGAGATCGACTCACCGAACCTCGGCGCGGAGAAACAGGTCGGAGGCGGCGGGGCATACAGCCTCGCGGAAGTCTTCGGGGGGGAACGTGTCGCGCAGACCGGATTCGCGCTCGGCTTAGACCGCCTCGTGATGGCGGCGGAAGCGGAAGGGACGACGGAAGCAGCCCAAGCCCTTGACGCGTACGTGATCCCCATTGGCAACGAAATGCGGAAGCGAGCGTCCCAGGTCGTCTCGATGCTTCGCGGGGCGCGCCTTCGGGCTGACATCGATCTCATGGGGCGGGGACCGACGAAGAACTTGGACTATGCGAACGCGGTCGGAGCACGAACAGCCGTCCTGGTCGGCGAGAAGGAGGCGAAGGCCGGCGCGGTCGCCCTTAGGGACATGAAGAGCGGAGCGCAACGCGACGTGCCCTTGGACTCGCTCATCGAGGCAATTCGGAGTGCGTGACCGGGGACATCCGTCGCGCGGGGGGTCGATTCGGCCGACGGAGCGGAGTTTACGGATTTGCAAACGTGACCTGGCCTCGTCCCGTGCCTTTAAGCCGTTCGCGTCGATCTGACCAATCGGGCCGCTTCGTGCCGGATCCGGAAGTCCTCGCGATCGCAAGCCTCGGCGTCACCGGAATCCTCCTAGTCATTCTTGGGGCGTCAATCCGCGTCGTGCACGAGGGGGAATTCATGGTTGTCTTCCGCCTGGGACGAGCCCGTGGTGTCGTCGGGGCGGGGCTCGCAGTTGTCGTCCCCCTCACCGATCGCGGCGTCCGCGTGGCGGTTCCGGTTGACATGGTTGATTTGGGCGTCGCGGGAGGCCGGAGTCGCGCGCAAAGAGCGTCTCCGTCCCAAGAGATCCCGGGCTACCCAGGCCTCGAGATGGCGGAGGTCTGTCTCCGGGCCGCGATACTGGCGAGGCAAGGTAGTCCCAAAACGCGCAGGGCCACAGCGGATCAGTTCGAGGAAGTTCTGCGCGAACTCGCACGGAAACAAGGGCCAAGGGCTTCGTAGACTTGCAAGAGTGCCTTTCAAGAACGGATGCCCGAGTGGCGGTTTCACCGGCCTAGTTTCCCGATCCTCGAAGCCCACCGCCCGAGCCGAGGAAACTCTGCGGGGATCATTTCCCCGACCGTGAGCAACGGCGAGATCGAGCCGTAGATCCCGAAGTCTGCGAGGCTCGGCTGGCCGAGGATCCAGTCACGGCCGTCGAGGATCGCATCGACCATGCCGAGATGCCTGTTCATGTCCTGTCGGAACTCCTCGCGGCGCATCTCGAGGACATGCCACGGCCCGCGGGCGCGCGTCTGCATCTCCTCGAACACCCACCGCTCCTGATCGTCGTGCAGGACCGGCGGCACTTTCGTGACGACACACCGCCAGACGCGCTCCTCGAGGACCTGGTGGCCCCAGTTCTCCAATGCGGCCGCGAGGCCTTTCTGGCCCCACGGGTAGAACGTCGGGGTCGGGCGGACCCCCTCGAGGAAGTCCGGGATCTCGGACCACGTGACGGTCTTGCCGTCCCAGATCAGCGTGGGCACGTAGTCCTGGCCCGTCGCCTTGATCAGTTCCTGCTTGTCGTGATACGGGACCGGCCGGATGTCGAACTCGACGCCTTTGAAGGCGAGCATCCGGTCGGCCGCGATGCAGTAATGGCTAATGTCCATCGAATACAGGAGGGGACGGGAGGCCATGGGATCCAGAATTCATCCGGAGCCTTGAGGTTTGCCGCGGCCCCGGGCGGGGGAAGCCGTCGACGCACTGTCCCCCCTGATCGCGGTCGGCTAGTCAGCCCGAGCCGTCGACGCGACCTGCCGCGGCCGCTTCCACCCTGGGCATCACTTGCCTTGCGCGCGGAACGCCATAATCGCCAGCCCGTTGAGCACGATTCCGAACGCCGCGATCGCAATGAACGCGTTCCCGATGGCCGTCCAATCGAAACCCGTTAGGATGAGCGCACGCGCGGCGTCGGCCATATAGCTGACCGGGTTGACCGTGGAGAAGGTCTGGACCCAGGAAGGCAAGAGCGCCTTCGGGAGCATTGCCGTGCTCAGGAACAGGAGCGGGAACGTGAGGGAGAAACTCACCATCATCGTCGACTCGGTGTTCTTCGTCCTCAGTGCGACCGTGTTCGAGAGGCCCGAGAACGCGACGCCGAAGGCGGCCGCAAGGAGCGTGATGAGGATCGCGCCCAAGACCCCCGTCGCGAACGGAATCCGCCATCCGAAGAGCGTGAGGATCGCCGCGATGCCGAGGATGATCCCGGCCTGGGCGGCCATCCGCAGGCCGTCGGCGAGGAGCTTGCCCGCCAGGACGCTCCCTCGGCGGATCGGAGCGACGAAGAACTTGTCCATGAATCCGGACTCGAGGTCCGCCACCATCCCGAAGCCCGACTGGGACGCGCTCTGGATGGCCGTCATGACCGTGATGCCCGGAAGGAGGACGGCGACGTAATCGTAGGGGAGCGGGGTCCCGGAGAAACCGCCGCTAGTGGCGGAGGAGAACACCGTCCCGAACGTCTGGCTGAACATGACGAGCCAGATCAGCGGCATGAAGAGGCTGAAGAACAGGAGGACTGGCGTCCTTGTGAGCTTCACGAGGCTGCGCCACGTGACAAGCCCGATCTCCGTGAATACCCCGCCGGTCGATTCTGCATCTCGTGTCGGCCTGATGACCCGCTGTGCGTGTCCAACGTCTGTGACCATGCTATCGCCTCCGCCTGCCGAATGAGCGCGACATCGGCTTCACTTCCTCGACGCGCATCTGCCGCCCGGTGTGCTGCAGGAAGACCTCATCGAGCGTGGGATGTGCGAGCGCGACCTGGTGGACGGGAACCTTCTCCGCGTCGAGTCGGCGCAGGACTTCGAGGAGCGTCGCGCCGCCATCCGCGGTGTACGCGCTCACGCCCTCGTCGAAGATCGATGCACGACTCACACCGGGGATCGTCCGTGCGATCTCGAGAGCACGGTCCCGACTTTGTGCGAACGCCTCGTCGCGAGTGATCCGGACCGTGATGATGTCCGCGCCGATCGCGGCCTTCAACTCCGCGGGACTCCCTTCGGCGACAATCTTGCCCAGGTCGATGATCGCGATGCGCTGGCAGAGCTGGTCCGCCTCTTCCATGTATTGGGTCGTCAGGAAGATCGTCATGTTCTCCTCCCGGTGAAGGCGGCGCAGATACTCCCATACCGCCGCGCGCGTCTGCGGGTCGAGGCCGGTCGTGGGCTCGTCCAGGAACAGGATTCGAGGGTGATGCACGAGCCCGGCACCGAGATCCAGTCTCCGGCGCATCCCGCCCGAGTACGTGTACGCGCGGCGGTCCGCGGCATCTTTCAACTGCAAGACCTCGAGGAGCTCCTCGACGCGCTCTTCGACAAGCGAGTTGGGCATGTGATAGAGCCGGCCGATGAGCCAAAGGTTCTCGCGTCCGGTGAGTTCTCCGTCGACCCCGATCGATTGTCCCGTGTAGCCGATGATGCGCCGGATGTCCAGCCCAGCGCGCTCGACGTCGAGGCCCGCCACGTGGACGGAGCCGCTCGTTTTCGCGAGGAGGGTCGTGATGATCCGGATGACTGTCGTCTTGCCCGCGCCGTTGGGCCCAAGGAAACCGAAGAACTCGCCCGCGCCTACGGAGAAGCTGACGTCGTTGACAGCCTTGATCTCCTCCTGGCCGCGGCCTCCGTACACCTTCACCAGGTGGCGGACATCGATGACGGAATCCTTCGATGAACGCAGGATCGCGGCCTTCCTCTTGCTATCAGGCCGGAGTGTGGCGACTTGCGACATGGCGCCCTCCCCAAGTGGCTGTCGGCTAAATAGCTTGGCTACGGGAGACGCTGGTGTAAGAATCGGTCGAATGGTGGGTCACCTGCGGGGGTCCGAGCGAGACTTGGTCGGATGCGCCCTCCGCCATCACCGTTAAGACCGGATGGCGACCGTTTGGGAATAGGGAATTCTCACGAAGTACTTCTACACGGGAATCCGGGTGCGGGACCTCGAACGCTCGATTGAGTTTTACCGGAAGGTGATGGGAATGAAGATCACGCGGCGGGGGCGGATGCACCACGGCGGCGTGTGGGTCGAGCTGAAGAGTCCGGACTCCTCGCAAAGGCTCGAGCTCAACTGGTATCCGGCCGAGAGCAAGTTCTTCACGCGGTATCGTAAGGGGGAGGAGCTAGACCACCTCGCGTTCCGGGTCTCCGACGTCGGTCGCGCGTTCAAAGAAGTCGTCGCAAAAGGCGCTCGCCCGGAGGTTAAGCCGTTCCGCGAGGAGCGGTACGAGTTCGCGTTCGCAAGCGATCCGGACGGCATCTGGATCGAGTTGATCGGGCGGATCAAGGCCTGAATACGGGAATCGGATCCGAACCGCGATGAGGGATATACCCGAACAACCGATGGAGGAGGTCGATCCGATCGAAGTATTCGACGTCCTCCTCTGTCAAATTCCGGAGGGCGTTGACATAGGAAATTTGGAGCCCCATGCCAATCAGCCGTGCTTGTCTCGATCGCGCAGACCCGTTCAGGTCCACGATGGGCCCGCCTGGCACCAGGGTTCGACGGTAGATGCGTGGCTCCCGGAGAATCAGATGGGCGCGGCACATCGGACAGCGTTTTCGGCTCCCGTCGTTCAGACGCGATCCGAGGAGGTCGGCCGGCATCGTCCACGTCTTGCCGGCGGAGGATCGGACAAACTCATCGATTTCGGCAAGTGTCTCCGCGATTTGTTCCGGAGAAAGGCCGTCGCTCAACCCTGACCTCCGCTGACCAAGTTGCGCTACAGCCCATATAAATCCTACTGTCCATGCAGACTCCGTCTTCTATCCTCGCCCGGTTGGGGACTCGGCCTGGTCTGCAAGCGGCTAGCGGCGTGTCTCCAGGGTGAAGCCCACCACGCCCATCACGGCTTGCCGAAGTGGAGACCGAGCGATCGAAAGAACCCTAAGCATTCAAGCCGTCCTAGCCGATGCATGGGACGAAAACGATGACATACAAAGCGTACATCGACAACATCAAGGCCAAAACGGGCAAGGATCCGGAATACTTCCTAGCGCTGGCGAAAGTGAAGGGGCTTGCAAAACACGGCGAGCTACTTGCATGGCTCAAGACGGATTGCGGGTTGGGACATGGCCATGCCAACGCGATCATTTTGTACATCCAGAACCCCGAACTCGCAAAAGAGAAGCTCCGGGAAGATGCACGGAAGAAAGAGCCAAGAAGTAATGGTTAGAACGCCCCGGTCGGGATTCGAACCCGAGCACCCGGCTCGACAGGCCGGGATCATAGACCGCTAGACCACCGGGGCAGCGGTCGTCGCAAAGTTTGGAGCCCAATTTATCCTTTCCTATCGGGCGGGTGGAGATCGGCTTCAAGGGTCCCCTTTCCCCTTTTATCCGCCCGAACTCATGTGGCTGGCATTGACGAC
>Ga0209160_1002157_pt1 | contig 16463 bp, 13 predicted proteins | sample GraSoiAngelo_153_FD_186167 | JGI IMG/M metagenome (GOLD analysis project Ga0209160, IMG submission 186167) | Grasslands soil microbial communities from the Angelo Coastal Reserve, California, USA - 14_1009_12_40cm (SPAdes) (version 2) | ecosystem: Environmental > Terrestrial > Soil > Grasslands ... | reverse complement strand
CCCGACTTCACCTTCCTGGAAGATCTTCTCGTTCGCGCGCGCCTGCTTCTGCGTGGCGATGTTCGCCACCTTCTGCAGGTGGTCCGCCGTCAGGTTGGCGAACAAGGGAATCTTCCTGAGCTGTGCGGGATCCAATGTCTCCTCGGCGCCGCACTGTACCAGAAGCTCCGCATTGGACCAGAAGCCGGGCAGCCGCGTTCCTTCCGGGTTACACTGCGGCGCTTTTTCAAGGAGATATCGTGGAGAAGCACCAGGTCGTCATCATCGGCTCAGGACCAGCGGGATATACCGCCGCGATCTACGCGGCCCGCGGCAATTTGAAGCCGGTCCTCTTCTCGGGGGTGCAGCCCGGCGGTCAGCTCACCATCACCACGGACGTCGAGAACTATCCCGGCTTTCCCAAGGGCGTGCTCGGTCCCGAGCTGATGGAGTTGTTCCGCGCCCAGGCCGAGCGCTTTGGAACGCAGGTCATCGACGGCATGGTGGTCAAGGCCGATCTGTCGAGCCGGCCGTTTCGCATCGCCGGCGATGGCGGTCACCAGATGCTCGCGCAGACGGTGATCATCGCCACGGGCGCCTCGGCCAAGTGGCTCGACATCCCATCCGAGAAGCTGCTGTCCGGACACGGCGTCTCCGCCTGCGCCACTTGCGATGGTTTCTTCTTCCGCGGCAAGGAGGTCGGGGTGGTGGGCGGCGGGGACACCGCCATGGAGGAAGCCATATTCCTCACCAAGATGGCGACCAAGGTGACGGTGATCCACCGCCGCGACGCCCTGCGCGCGAGCAAGGTGATGCAGGAACGCGCATTGGCGAACCCGAAGATCGCCTGGGCGTGGAACCAGGAGGTGGTCGAGATCCTCGGCGAGAAGCAGAGCGGGGTGCGCGGCGTGCGCACGCGCAATACCAAGAGCGGACAGATCAGCGAGCTGCCGATGGGCGGCCTGTTCATCGCCATCGGTCACGAGCCGAACACCTCGCTGTTCAAGGGGCAGCTCGCGATGGACGAGGTCGGCTACATCAAGGTCGCGCCCGGCACCACCCGGACTTCAGTGCCCGGCGTTTTCGCCTCGGGCGACGCCGCCGATCCGGCCTACCGCCAAGCCGTCACCGCGGCAGGCACCGGCTGCATGGCCGCGATCGACGCCGAACGCTTCCTCAGCTCCACCGGAGCGCATTAGACCAACTTCCTACCGCGGGACCTTCTTCGCCCGTGGCGCCGTGAGCGGCTGGTCCGCCCGCGGCTGGGGCGCCTCGTCCTCGCGGTTCCAGCTCCCGCTGCGGCCCCCGCTCTTGTGCACCAGGCGCACCGAGACGATCTCCATCCCGCGGTCGTGGCGCTTCGCCATGTCGTAGATGGTCAGGGCGGCCGCCATCGCCGCCGTCAGCGCCTCCATCTCCACGCCCGTGCGCTCGACGGCGTGCACCCGGGCTTCGATGCGCACCAGGCCCGCGCGTTCGTCGCAGGCGACGTCGACGTCGGCGCCTGCGAGCACGATGGGATGGCAGAGAGGCAGGAGGTCCGGCGTCCGCTTCGCGGCCATGATCCCCGCCAGCCGCGCCGCCGCCAGGGCATCGCCCTTTTCCAGCCGGCCTTCGTTGAGGAGCTTGAGCGTTTCGCGCGAGCAGCGCAACTCGGCGCGCGCGATGGCCAGTCGCGACGTTCGCTCCTTCTCCCCGACGTCGATCATCTTCATGGCGGAATCTATAGTCCGCGATCGCGGAGCTGCTCGTCGTCCTCGCCGTTGAGGTGACCGACCTCGTGCATCAACGTGTCGCGCACCTCGCGCCGCAGCTCATCGTCGTTGTGCGCCGCGCGCGAAAGGTTGCGCCGGTAGAGCAGGATCGTCGGCCGCAGGTTCGCGGAGGTGCTCTCCGGAGGGGGGCGGAAAAGACCGAGGATGCCCGGCGAGAGCGGAGGATCGGTGGCGACCAGATCGCCGACCTCCGGCAACTCCGTTACCTCGAAGTCCGCCTTGGCGAGCCCCGCCTTGATCGAGGGCGGCAGCTTCTCGACCTCCTCCTGTACGATCTTCTGGAACACGCTGCGCGTGGCCTGCGAGGTGGGCTTGAAGGCATCCGGATCCAGCTTGCGCGCGCGGGCGAAGTGCGCGGCGGCGGCGACGTCGTCCTGCGCGCGCTCCGCGATCAGCCCCAGGTAATGCTCGGCCCAGGCGTCCGGCGTCTCCGTCGCCAGCCGGGACAGCTCGGTCTTCGCCTGGTCGAATCGGCAGAGCTCGAACAGCGCGACGCCCTTCTCGCGGCGCGCCTCGCGGTCCTTGGGCTCGTATTCGATCGCTTTGCTGGCTGCGGCGAGGGCTTCCCCGGGTCGCCCCAGGTCGTCCAGCGCCATCGCCTGCAGGAGGTGCAACTCCTTGAGCAGCCCGCGGTCGCGCCCCTTCTGGGCGCGAGGCAGGGCGCGCTTCACGTACTGGAGGGAGAGCTCCAGATCGTCGCGCGATCCGAGACGCCGCACGTGCAGATCCGCCGCGGAGCGGAGCACCTCCGGATCATCTGGATCGAGCGCCATGGCGCGGGCGTACGCAGTGCGGGCCTCCTCGATGTGGCCCAGCTCGGCAAGCGCGGCGCCGCGGAAGTGGTGCGCCGCGACGCTGGTGCCGTCGGTGCGGGTGGCTTCGCGCGCGCACTCCAGCGCATCGTCGTAGCGTCCGCCCTCGAAGTCGCGCGCTGCCTGGTTCAGCAGGTCCGGCAACGCCGGGTCGCGGCCGCCGGCCACGGACAGGCAGGGAGCGGCCGGCGGATGGGGCTCCTGGCGCGCGTCGGACGTTGCGTCGAGCGGTTTGGCGACGGACGCCGAAGGGCCCCCCACCGGGGATGCTTTCTGGACGGGGACTGCCGCCGGAGCCGGCTCCTTGCGGCACGCGTACACTGCCAAGGCGATCGCCGCGGCTGCGATCAGTGCATGGCCGAAGGGCTTTTGTCTCATCGCTGGCTTGTCAAACACTCGGGCTCGGCCTCCGCCTTCCCGACTGGCGGCCCGGGCGGCACCCACACGGTACCACAGGGCGGCTAGGCGGGCAGGCCCTCCACCGCCAGTGTGGCTGGCATTGCCGCGCGACTCAAGTTCCCGTGCGTCCGCGCCGCCGGCGCAGGGCGAGGCCGGCCAGCGCGAGGGCGCCCAACCATGCGGCAGCCGTCCCCGCGTGTGAGCAGCCGTGGGCTGCTGTCACCGGCAGGGCCGGCTCCGGCGGCAGCGTTCCGGCGTCGAGCGCAGGATTGGGCCCGCCGTCGGACGGCGGTTGGCAGTTCCCGCAGAGATCGCCGGGGTCGCCGGAATCCGGCGCGCCTGCGTCCGCGGATCCGCCATCGGCGGGAGGAGGGGCAACGACGGCCGGGTACGTGACCAAGCCCCCTTCGAACGTAGCGCTGGCCGGAACGCCATTCACCGTGACGGCGGAGGCTCCGGGTGCGTACGCCCGGAAGTCGCGCACGGGATTGCCGGTCACCGCCAGAGTGGCGCCGTCGAGCGTCGTCTCGATCGAATTCGCGCTCTGCGTCGAGAGCAACATCCGCCCGCCGCTCTGGTCGGCGATGCTCCCCGGTCCGAAGAGCACAGCGCGCATCGGGGATCCGGTGGCGTCCCGCGCGGTCATTGCGGCCTGCGCCCCCGTCAGGACCAGGTCGCCTGCGGTCTTTCCCGCCGCTCCGGCGCGCGCGAAGATCCAGCGCTCCTCGAGAGACGATCCGGGCGATACCACCGCGCCCGCGCCGACGTCATTGGCGTCGAGGGGCGCGACCGGCGTCCGCGAAGCCCACTGTGCAGCGGTCACGGGAACCAGCGCGTTCAGGAACTGCGCCGACGCAGTGGCGCTCGCTGGCCGCACCTGGACCCAGGAGACCTGCCCGTCCGGATCGAACTGGCCCATCTGCTGGGCGGTCTGCGTGCCCGTGGTCGCCGTCCAGGACGCCGGCGCCAGCACCCGCACGCCCAGCGATTGCCCGCTCTTGGCGGTGCCCTGTACCCAGCCGGACGCCGTATCGACGCTGACCCCGTCGTTGAAGTGGCAGATCCAGTCGTACGTGTGCGCGCTCGCGGACTCGATGTCGTCGCGCACCAAGGCGTAGCGGCCGCGCGCGAGGACGACGATGCGGTCCCACCGCGTGATCTGGAGAGTGGACGCGAACAGCTTTGCGCCGGCGCCGCCCGCGATGGCGTAGTCGGCGGTGCCGGTGGGAGCGAACAGCGGCGTCGAGATGCGGCTGAAGAACCAGGGGTTGTTGTAGTTCGAGTCGGAAGCGCGGCTGTCGCCGAGCTCGCCGATTCCGTCCACCAGGAGGACGTTGTGATACGCGCTCTGGTTGGCGGGATACGTGTAATCGGTGCTCTTGCCGGCGTCGTAGCCCATCGCCTCGGGCGCCAGCCACACCCCTCTGCCGAAGAGCCAGAAGCCCAGGTCATCGTTGTGGTCGTGACCCCAGTTGATCCAGCCGCCGGCCGGAGACCCTTGCTGGGCCAGCCGGTTGAAGTTGACCCACCCCCCGTAGACGCCGGCCTTGAACCCGACCGCGAAGTCCCCCGGGTCCCAGCTCGTGTGCAGCGTGGCCGAGCCGATGTCCGGAAAGAAGCCGTCGAGAGGCAGGGTGTGCGGATCGCCGGCCGTGACCGCCGGGTCATAACCTATGAACTCGAAGACGTCGTACCAGAGCTCCGGCAAGAAGCTCCCGCGTCCGACGGCGTGGAGATAGCGCTGCGCGGCCGCCTCGGCGAAGCGATCGCCGAATCGCGACGCCCCGAATCGGCTGATCTGCACCACCATCTGCCCCGGCCAGTGCGTGAAGTCGGCGAAGGGAAGGATCACCTGCTTCGGGGCGTCGGGGATCCCGGCATAGAGGAAGAACTTCCCGTAGCCGCGCAGCAGGCCGATGTCGGTGTAGTCCGATCCGGCCCGGCGCATGGCCTGCCAGAACGGCAGCGCATAGGCGAGCCCGTAGCCCTCGTAGGGCAATCCTTCGTGCCACGTTCCATCCGGGATCTGCCCGATGGTGACCTTCAGCTTGTCCAGATTCGCTTGTGCGAGGGAAAGCCAGCTCGCCGCCCGCGCGTCCTCGCCCTGCATCACGAGGCCGGCCATCCCCAGCGCGCCGGTGTCGATCCAGTTGTGATTCTGGAGATATTCGTCCAGCCACCACGCCGTCGGCAGGGCGTCGGCGACCCTCTGCGCCTCGACGCCGATCTTGCTGGCGACGGTGGCGCGGTCGGCATCCGATAGCGTCTGGTAGATCCAGTCGTAGGCGATCGAATTCCCCAGCAGCATGTGCGCTTCGTTCAGGTCCGGCGTGCTCTCGCCGTAGGCCCAGGTGCTCCAGCCCGCGTAAGTGAGCAGCTGCGTCCGCGCCATCGCCGCGTACCGGGAGTCGCCGGTGAGCTGGTACCCGAAGGCCCAGACAGCGACCTGGTTCCCGAGGAACCGGTAATCGTCGTAATCGGTCGGCGTCGGCGCGGGGTCGTTGACGTGCTGATCGAGGATGCTCGTGATGTGCGAGGCGATGGCCGCGTGCGACGTCTGCGCCGCCTGCCGCAAGGCGGTGACGTCGGAGGAACCGAAGAACAAAGACGGGTGCGAAGCTGCGATCATTGCCGGGACCAGGGCCAGCAAAATGCCTCCTCGAAGAGGCGCGTGCCCGGTCTCCGGCGGCGTTCACCCAGCTGTCCCGCATGATTGCGGGAGCGCTGCCCCTTCCCGGACGGGCGTGCCCTCCCGCTAAAGGAGAGCGCTGCGCCGGTCGAGGAAAAAGGCTACGAGGCCTCGCTGGCTTCGGTCTAGGGTGTGAAAATGCGCACCCGCATCCGCTTCAGGACTTGAGGAAGGTGAGCGGTCCTTCCTTGAAGACGCGGCGGCGAAGCTCCTCGCTGAGACCGGCAGCCTTCAGCGCCTCGGCGGCCTTCGGCAAGGCGAGCAGATCCGTCGCTCCCTCGCCGATGTCGCTGGTGAGGACGATGCGGTCGGCGCCGTGCTTCGAGATCAGCGCCGCCGCGTCATCGGCCTCGAGCAGCCCCGGCTGCAACGTCAGGCCGGCCCAGCAGCCGATCCCGCGCACCAGCGCGAACGTCTCCGTGTTCACGTGATCGACGAGCACGTGGGAAGGGTCGACCGGGGAGGTCTTCACCAGCGCCAGCAGCCGCCGGGTCCGCGATGCTTTCTTCCGCCCCGGAGTGTGCACGATCACCGGCTTGCGCAGGCGCGCGGCCAGCTCCAACTGGCGGGAGAAGATCTCTTCCTCGCGCTGCCCGCCGTCCTCGAGGCCGAGCTCGCCGAGTGCGACCACGCGCGGATCGTCGAAATAGTGCGGAAGACGCTGCAGCAGATCGTCGACTCCATGCCAGGGGATTCGCGCCGGATGCAGCGCGAGCGCCACCATCGGCTGGATTCCAGCCTGCTCCAGGCGGGCGGTCTGGACCCGGACCAGCTCGTCCCAGTGCCGGCGCAGATCGAGCGCGCTGCCGGCGCCCGCGTCGCGGGCGCACGTCACCGCCGCTTTCACGCCGAAGTACGCCAGCGTAGCCAGGTCCTGGTCCGGGATCCCGTCGGCATGCAAGTGCAGATCGACGAACATTGCGCCGACGCTAACATGTGGCATGCACTTGGCAGGAGGATCGCGGCTGCCTAACAAACCGGGACACGGGCGCAGGGGGAGGATCTTGTCGAACGCTGGACAGAAGATCGCCGCGGTGGTGCTCGCCGCCGGCAAGGGCACCCGGATGAAGTCGGAGCGGGCGAAGGTGCTGCACGAGATGGCGGGGCGGCCCATCGCGTTCTTTCCCATCCGCGCGGCACTGGCGCTGGACGCGTCACCCGTAGTGGTGGTGGTCGGGTACCAAGCGGAGAGCGTGAAGGAAGAGCTCGGCCGGCAGTTTGCCGGTGCCCCCATCCGGTTCGCCCTGCAGGCCGAGCAGCTGGGGACCGGGCACGCCGTGCTCTGCGCCGAGGAGGCGCTGCGCGGGTTCGGTGGGAACGTCCTCATCCTCGCCGCCGACGTCCCGCTGCTGCGCCCGCAGACGCTGCAGAGGTTGGTTGCCGCCAGGCCGGGCGCCGATGTCGCGCTGCTCGCTTGCCGGGCCAGCGACCCCAAGGGGTACGGCCGCATCCTGCGTCGGCCCGACGGGTCGGTAGCGAGGGTCGTGGAGGAGAAGGACGCCTCCCTCGAGGAGCGGAAGATCGCCGAGGTGAACGCCAGCGTTTATCTCGCGGATGCGAGGTTCTTGTTCTCGGCGCTTCGCGGGCTCGGACGGAGCAATGCGCAAGGCGAGTACTATCTCACCGACATCGTCGCCAGGGGCCGCACGGTCGCGGTCGAGGCGGAGGAGACCGAAGTGGCCGGCGTCAACGATCGGGCGCAGCTCGCCCGGAGCGCGTCGCAGCTGCGGGAACGGCGCAACGCGCAGCTCATGAAGGACGGGGTGACGCTGGTCGATCCGGCGGTCACGTACGTGGACGAAGGGATCGAGGTCGGGACCGACACCGTGCTCGAGCCGCTGGTGTCGTTGCGGGGCAAGACGCGCATCGGGCGCGGCGTCCAGGTCGGGCAGGGCTGTGTGATCGTGGACAGCGAAATCGCGGACGGCGCGAAAATCTTGCCCTACAGCCATCTCGAAGGCGCCAGGGTCGGCCCCGCCGCGTCGGTCGGGCCGTTTGCGCGGCTGCGGCCGGGTGCACAGCTTGCCGAGCAGGCGCGTGTGGGAAATTTCGTGGAGCTGAAGAAGACCGTGCTCGGCAAAGGGAGCAAGGCCAGCCACCTCACGTATCTCGGCGATGCGGTGATCGGCGAGGGCTGCAACATCGGCGCCGGCACCATCACCTGCAATTACGACGGGCAGAACAAGCACGTCACGACCATCGAGGACGGCGCGTTCATCGGGAGCGACACGCAGCTCGTCGCGCCCGTGACCGTGCACAAAGGGGCTTACGTGGGCAGCGGGACCACGGTGCGGGAAGACGTTCCGCCAGGCGCGCTGTCGGTCAGCGCCGGCAAGCAGCGGAACATCGAGGGGTGGGTGGAGAAGAAGGCACCGCGGAAGACGGCGAAGAAGGATTAGGGGAGAATCCGGATCATGTGCGGCATCGTGGGATACGTGGGGGAAGAGCAGTGCGCGGCGCTGCTCGTCGAGGGGCTGCGGAAGCTGGAGTACCGCGGGTACGACTCCGCCGGCGTCGCCGTCCTCGGCGACAAGGGCCTCGCGGTGGTCCGCGCAAAGGGCAAGCTCGCCAACCTGGAGAAACGGCTGGGCGAGTCGATGCCGCAGGGCGCAACCGGCATCGGGCACACCCGCTGGGCGACGCACGGAAAGCCGTCCGACGAGAACGCGCACCCGCACAAGTACGGCGGCGTGGCGGTCGTGCACAATGGCATCATCGAGAACCACCTCGAGCTGAAGGAAGCGCTGATCAGCGCGGGGCACAAATTCAGCTCGGAGACCGACACCGAGATCTTCGCCCATCTGATCCAGGAGGAGATCGAGAAGGGCCTGCGGCTGCCCGAAGCGGTGCGCGCCGCGCTGCACAACGTGAAGGGCACCTACGCGCTCGCGGTCGTATCCGAGAAGTTCCCGGACATGCTGGTGGTCTCGAAGAACGCGAGCCCGCTGGTGGTCGGCCTCGGCGAGGACTGCAACTTCGTCGCCTCCGACGTTCCCGCGATCCTCGCGCACACCCGCGACGTCATCTACCTCGAGGAAGGCGATTTCGCCGTCATCACCAAGCAGGGTGTCGAGCTCACCGACAAGTCGGGGCACAAGCTCTCGCGCGGGGTCAAGCGCATCGAATGGACCCCGACCATGGCCGAGAAGAACGGCCACAAGCACTTCATGCACAAGGAGATCCACGAGCAGGCGCGCGCGCTGACGGATACCATCCGCGGGCGCGCCAGCGTCGAGGAGGGCGACGTCTACCTCGACGGCTGCCGGCTCGACGGCAAGCTCGTGCAGCGCCTCACCAAGGTGCAGATCGTCGCCTGCGGCACCAGTTGGCACGCCTCGATCACCGGCAAGCTGATGATCGAGACGCTGGCGAAGATCCCGGTGGAGGTCGATCTGGCGAGCGAGTTCCGCTATCGGGATCCGCTCATCGACTCGAACACGCTCTGCATCGCCGTCTCGCAGTCGGGCGAGACCGCCGACACCCTGGGCAGCTTCCGCGAGGCGAAGGCCCGGGGAGCGCGGACGCTCGCCATCTGCAACGTGGTGGGCAGCGCCATCGCGCGCGAGGCGGAAGACGTCTTGTACACGCACGCGGGCCCGGAGATCGGCGTCGCCTCGACCAAGGCGTTCACCACCCAGCTCGCTGCCTTCTTCCTCCTCGCCGTCCGGCTCGGGCGGCTGCGCGGAACGCTGTCGGCGGCCGCGGCGCAGCGATATCTGCAAGCGCTGAACGAGGTGCCGATGCTGGTGGACCGGGTGCTCAAGTACGAGGACGTGATCAAGCAGGCTGCCCACAAGTTCAGCCAGGCGCGCGATCTGCTCTTCCTCGGGCGCGGGCCCCAGTATCCGGTCGCGCTGGAGGGAGCGCTCAAGCTCAAGGAGATCTCGTACATCCACGCCGAGGGATACGCCGCGGGCGAGATGAAGCACGGGCCCATCGCGCTGATCGACGAGAACATGCCGGTGATGGTGCTGGCGCCGCGCGACTCGGACGAGGAGGCGGGCGTCAACTACGAGAAGATCCTCGGCAACATCCAGGAAGTGCGGGCGCGCGGCGGGCGGGTGATCGCCATCCATTCGGAGGGCGATACGAAGGTGCCGGCGCTCGCGGAGGCCTGCATTCCGCTGCCGCAGACGAATCCGCTGCTGATGCCGATCGTCTCGGTGATTCCGACGCAGCTCTTCAGCTACCACGTGGCCGACCACCGGGGCACCGATGTGGACCAGCCCCGCAACCTGGCCAAATCGGTAACGGTCGAGTAGCGCTCCTGTAGGATGGAGACCGCAGGAATTCGGGCTCGACCCCGTCGAGGGGGCCGCGGTACAAGCGCGAGATGCGCATCGTCGTCGTAGGGACCGGCTACGTCGGATTGGTCGCGGGGGTCTGCTTCGCGGATTCGGGGCACACGGTGGTGTGCGTCGACGTGGACGAAAAGAAGATCGCGTCGCTCCGCCAGGGAGAGACCCCCATCTACGAGCCGGGGCTGGAGGAGCTGCTGCACAAGAACATCGCCGCCGAGAGGATCAGCTTCTCGACGACACTCGCCGACGCGGTGCGCGCGAGCGACGTAGTGTTCATCGCCGTCGGCACTCCCCAGCGCGACGACGGCGACGCCGATCTGCGCGCCGCCATGTCGGTCGCCCACCAGGTCGCCGGCGCCGCCGAGCGCTATCTGGTGCTGGTGAACAAGAGCACGGTACCGGTCGGAACCGCCGCCCGCATGCAGGCGGAGATCCCGGCGCGGGCGAAGGTGGAGATCGACGTGGTCTCCAACCCCGAGTTCCTCAAGGAAGGAGCCGCCATCGACGACTTCCTCCGGCCGGACCGGATCGTCATCGGCTCCTCCAGCGAACGTGCGCGGGGCATCATGGCCGAGCTTTACGCGCCCTTCGTCCGCACCGAGAGCCCGATCTACTTCATGGATCCCGGCTCGGCGGAGCTGACCAAGTACGCAGCCAACGCGATGCTGGCGACGCGCATCTCCTTCATGAACGACCTGGCCATGCTCTGCGAGCGGGTGGGCGCGGACGTGGATTGGGTGCGCAAGGCGATGGGCGCGGACGAGCGCATCGGGCAGAAGTTCCTCTTTCCGGGCTGCGGATACGGCGGGAGTTGCTTCCCGAAGGACGTGAAGGCGCTGATCGCCACCGCGCGCAACCACGGGCTCGACTTCACGCTGCTGTCGGCGGTGGACGCCGTCAACGATCGCCAGAAGCGGCTGCTGGCGCAGAAGGCGAAAGCCCATTTCGGGGCCGGCAATCTGCGGGGAAAGAAGTTCGGCGTCTGGGGCCTCGCGTTCAAGCCGAAGACGGACGATCTGCGCCACGCTCCCGCGCTCGCCCTGATCGACGAGCTGCTGGCGGCCGGAGCGGTGGTCAGCGTGCACGATCCGGTGGCGATGGACAACGCGCGCGGCCCATACGGCGACCGCATCCACTTCGTGAACAATCCCTATCTGGCCGTGGATGGCGCCGACGCTCTGTTCCTGGTGACCGAATGGAACGAGTTCCGCCAGCCCGACTTCGCCCGCATCAAGGCGGCGATGAAGCAGCCGGTGCTCTTCGACGGCCGCAACATCTGGAACGCGCAGCGGCTGCGCGAGCTCGGGTTTGCGTATTACGGGGTCGGCCGGGCGGCCTGACGCGAGAGGAATCCGTCGATCCTGCGCCAGAGCGCGGGCAGGTCCGCCGTCAGCTCGTGCCCTTCGGGCAGCTCGACCAGCTGCGCGCGACCTTGCATGCGCCGGACGAACTCGCGCGCGAGGAGGGGCTCGACGACGTCGTCGTGCGTCCCCTGGATCACCAGCGTGCGACAGAGCGGCAAGGGAAAGCTCTGGTGCCGCGCGGCGTCCGCGAGGAATGCGAACGCGAGCTCCTCCTTGCGGCCATGCGCGTAGTGGTCGAACGCCGCCCGTCCGGTGCTTCGCCACTTCGCCAGCTCTTCCGGACCCATCCGCGCCGCCCAGCGCGGGCCGAGGTCAAACGCCGGGGCGAGCAGCACCAGTGCCCGCGTCCGGCCCGGCCGGGTCGCGGCCCAGGTCGCCGCAGTGAAGCCGCCGAGCGAGGACCCGAACAGTCCCACCTCCTCACCTGCGGCGATCGCGTCGATCTGCGCCAGCATCCGCGATACGGTCAGATCGAAGAACGCCGGCTCGTTCAGGTCGGGAATGGCGAGCTCGATCCCGCGTTCGTGCAGGCGCTCCCTCACGAATTGTCCTTTGCTGGAAGAGGGTCCGCTGGCGAATCCGTGCAGCCACAGATAGCGCATGCGGCCCTTTTATCCCGGGCGCGAGACCAACTGTGCTAGATCGCGCCCCGCCCATGAATCGGCTCAAGCCCTTGCTCCTGCTCGGCTGCGTGCTCACTGTGCCGCTTGCCGCCGGTTGCGGCGATGCCTGCCTCAAGCTGGCGGACCAGATCTGCAATTGTCAGCCGGACGACGCATCGAGGTCGGCCTGCCAGGCCCAGGTGAGGGAGCAGGAGAAGGTATTTCCTATCCGGAACGCCGATCAGCAGCGCTGCCAGCAGGCGCTCGACACCAATGCATGCGACTGCCAGAAGCTGACGACGCCGGAAGGAAGAGTTGCCTGCGGGCTTGCCTACACCGGCGCTCCGCCGGATACGGCCGTACCGGCCGAGTAGCGCGGTTTGAGAAGCGCAGGGGCACGATGCGCTCCTTTGCTGCTGGAGCGGCTATGCTCTTTGGGGGGTGCACTTGGCAAAGGTGTGCGTGACAGGGGCGGCGGGCTTCATCGGCGGACATCTCGCCGAGGCCCTCTTGCGCGAGGGCCACGAGGTGGCGGGGCTGGACGACTTTTCCAGCGGCAAGCGCGAGACGGCGGCACTGCTCGCGAAGCACCCGAAATTCAGGTTGATCGAAGCGTCGATCGCGGATGCGGAAGGCGTCCGCCACTCGATCCAAGGTGCGAGCCAGGTCTTTCACCTTGCGGCGATTCCATCGGTGCCGCTCTCGATGGCCGAGCCGCAGCGCACCACCGCCGTCAACGTCGGCGGTACGGTCAACGTGCTCGAGGCGGCGCGCGCTGCGCGGGTGAAGCGCGTGGTGCTGGCCTGCTCCTGCGCGGCCTACGGCGATGGCCCGGAGCAGCCGAAGCACGAGAACCTCGTCCCACGGCCGATGAGCCCCTATGCCGCGCAGAAGGTCGCCTGCGAGCTGTTCGCGCAGACGTACACGCGCGCGTACGGTTTCCCCTGCGTGGCGCTGCGCTTCTTCAACGTCTACGGGCCGCGGCAGGATCCGAAGAGCGAGTACGCGGCCGCCATCCCGCGCTTCACCACCCGGCTCCTGGCCGGGCAGCGGCCCGTCGTCTACGGAGACGGGCTGCAGACGCGCGACTTCGTCCACGTCTCCGACGTGGTGCGCGCGACCCTGCTCGCGGCGGTGAGCGAGAAGGCGCCGGGCGAAGTGATCAACGTGGGCAGCGGCCACAGCTCTTCGCTGATCGATCTGATCACGATCCTGAAGCAGGTGATCGGCGGCTCTGCCGCGAATCTCGAGGTCGACCACCAGGCGCCGCGGGCCGGGGACGTGCGCGCTTCATCCGCGGACATCTCCAAAGCGCGCGCGCTGCTCGGGTACGAGCCTGGCGTGCCGCTCGCGGAGGGGCTGGCGGAAGTGGTCGAGTTCTTTCGCGGAGCTTAGGCCGCCGAAGGCGGCTTAGCGGCTACGTTTGAGCGCAAACCGTGCCGGCACGGGTCATGAAATATGTTCTAGAGCGGCCGGAACGTCTCGAGCAGTGCCGCGATGTCCTCGGGGAGCGGCGATTCGAACCGCAGGATCTCTCCGCTGACCGGATGCGGCAGCGTCAGCTCGCTCGCGTGCAAGGCCTGACGCCAGAGGCGCAGCTTCCCGCGCTCCTCGGGCGTGATCAGGTCGTCGAACATCCCCTGCGGCGCGGGCGAGCCGTCGCTCTCGGCGAGCCGCAGGAAGATCTCCTCGGAGGGGCCGTAGAGCTTGTCGCCGATGAGCGGGAAGCCGGCTGCCTGCAGATGGGCCCGGATCTGATGCTGGCGCCCGGTGCGCGGAACGCAGCGGAGCAGCGTGGCGCCCTGGTAGCGGCGAACCACTTCGCAGCAGGTGAGCGACGGCGCTCCCGTCGCATCCACGCGCGCCTTCACCTTGACCCGGCCGCCGCCCACGACGAGGGGCAGATCCACTTCGAAGCGATCCTCCCGTGGTGAGCCTTCGACCACCGCCAGATAGGCCTTCTCCACCTGTCTGGCCGCGAACGCCGCCTTCAGCCGGCGGGTATGCACTGGCGCGCGGCCGCAGGCGACAATCCCGCTCGTCTCGCGATCGAGCCGGTGCGCCGGATCGGGCTTCTCCCCGCTGGCATTGCGATGGCGCTCCGCGAGAGCCCAGGTCAGGGTACTGACGTGGTACCGGGCCGTCGGGTGGAGCGCGAGGCCCGCGGGCTTGTCGACAACCAGCAGCGCCTCGTCCTCATGGAGGATGGGAATCTGCGGCGGCTCTCCCGAATCTCCGGGGCTTCGCTTGCGCAGCGCGAAGCGGAGGCCGGCCCAAATCCGGGTTTCCGGCAGCAGCTCGGCCTCGCCGTGGACGAGAGAGCGCCCCCGCAGCAGCCGTTCGAGGCGCTCCGGCGGCAGCGGCCGCTTCAGCTTCTCCGCGACGTAGGCCGCCAGCGTCCAGCCGGCGTAGTCCGGCTCGACCTCGTAGTGGATCAGGGCGCCTTCGGCCGACGCGTTCATCCCGTCATCTGTATAACAGCGCAAGTTGCGGGGCCGGGCAGGCGTGCGCACGGTAACACCCGTGAAGATCCTTCACGTCGTCGGCGCGCGTCCGAACTTCATGAAGGTCGCGCCCGTCCTGGCACGGCTGCGCAAGCACGGACAGGTGCGCCAGGTCCTGGTGCACACCGGCCAGCACTACGACGTGAAGATGTCCGACGTGTTCTTCCAGGACCTGGGAATGCCGCAGGCCGACGTGCACCTCGGGGTAGGCAGCGGCTCGCACGCGCAGCAGACCGCCAGGGTGATGATCGAGGTCGAGCCGGTCCTCGCGCGCGAGAGGCCCGACGTGGTGGTGGTGGCCGGCGACGTGAACAGCACCCTTGCCGTCGCCCTGGTGGCCGCGAAGATGGGCATCCCGATCGCGCACATCGAAGCCGGGCTCCGCTCGCGCGACTGGGCCATGCCCGAGGAGATCAACCGGGTACTCACCGACCGGCTCTCGGACCTGCTCTTCACGCCGTCGCGAGACGGCGACGAGAACTTGCGCAAGGAAGGGATCGATCCGGCGCGGGTGCATTTCGTCGGGAACGTGATGATCGATTCCCTGCTCGCGGCCCTGCCGCGCGCGCGGGAGAGCCGTATCCAGGAGCGGCTCGAGCTCTCGCGCAAGGGATACGCGCTCGCTACCCTGCACCGGCCGGCGAACGTGGACGATCCGGCGGCGCTCTCGGGATTGCTCTGGGCGCTGGCGCAGGTGGCCGCCTCGATCCCGGTCGTATTCCCCATCCATCCCCGCACGCGTGCGCGGCTGCCGGCGGGTTTCGAGCCCCGCGGGCTGAAACTGGTAGAGCCGCTGGGGTATGTCGACTTCCTCGCCCTGATCGCGGAGGCGCGCCTGGTACTGACCGATTCCGGCGGCATCCAGGAAGAGACCACCGCGCTCGGTGTGCCCTGCCTGACGCTGCGCGAGAACACCGAGCGTCCGGTCACGGTAGAAATGGGAACGAACCAGCTGGTCGGCACCGATCCGGCCCGGGCGGTCTCGGCCGCGCGGGATGTACTCGCGGGACGCGGCCGGCCCGGCCGCATTCCGGAGCTGTGGGACGGCCGCGCGGCGGAGCGGGTGGCGGACGTGCTGCTGAAGTTCGGTGGGGAGCGAAGATGATGCGCAAGACGAGGCGGCGCTTGGCCCGGCTGCGGCGGCTGCGTTCGCGGCTTTTTTAGCCCCGGCCGCCAAAGGATTTGCCTTCCCGCCGGAGCAGGCCTAAACGGGGCGCGTGCAGGTCTACCTCGTGCCTGCCGCGGTGGCGGCGGCGCTCTGGCTCTGGTTTCTCGCTCGCGGGCGTACCCGCGGCGGCGTGAAGCGGATCGCGCTTCGCCTGACGCTGCTCGCGCTGGCTGCAGGCCTGGTTGCGGAGGCGGCGGAGCGCGGGCTGCTGTCGCAGACCTCGGTCGGATTTCGCGTCGCCCTGCTCCTCGCGGTCGTGATCGTCACCGTCGCCTACCTCTACCTGACGAGGTTCTGCGACTCCTGCGGTCGGATGGTCCGCAATCTCAAGGCGCCCACCTGCCCGAGGTGCGGCGCCTACCTCCCCCGGCACGGGATGACCTCCCGCCTCCGCCGCCCCGGCGACGAGCGGCTCTGGACTCCCCGCGATCGGCCTCGTCCTTCGCGCTCGCGCCATCCGGAAGGCCCGAGCGCGTGAACGGCCACTTCGATCTGGCCCGCGATCTTCCGGACTGTCTGGATCTCGCCGGCGAGCCGGCGGCCGAGGAGGTGCGGCGGCTCTGGGTCGAGCACGGCGAGGACAGCTTGCAGCGGCTGCGCGGCGGGTTCGCGCTCGCCGTCTCGGACGCAAAGTCGCGGGCGGTGGTGCTCGCCCGGGACGCGCTCGGGAGGAAGCCGCTCTACTACTGCCTCTCCGGGACGCAGCTCTGGTACGCGACGCGCGTCCCCAAGGGAGCGCCGCGCGGCGCGATCGATCGGGGCGCTCTCTCCGACTATCTCGAGCTCGGGTACATCCCGGCGCCGGCGACCACCTGGAGCGGCGTGCGCAAGGTGCCGCCGGGACACCTGGTCCGCTTCAGCGCAGCCGGC
>Ga0209160_1002155_pt1 | contig 16469 bp, 17 predicted proteins | sample GraSoiAngelo_153_FD_186167 | JGI IMG/M metagenome (GOLD analysis project Ga0209160, IMG submission 186167) | Grasslands soil microbial communities from the Angelo Coastal Reserve, California, USA - 14_1009_12_40cm (SPAdes) (version 2) | ecosystem: Environmental > Terrestrial > Soil > Grasslands ... | reverse complement strand
CGCGCTTTCCGAGGGGACGCGCGTCGCGACGAATACCCGTGACGTCGTGCAGGCGGCCAACGGCAAGCCGGTGATCATGTTCGGTGCGCGCCATCAAACGCACGAAGCGCAGGCGGGCTCGGGCTACGCGGCGTACGTCGGCGGCGCGATCGCTGTGTCGACCGACGAGCAGGGGGAGTGGTGGGGCTCGACCGGGCTTGGGACAGTCCCGCACGCGCTCATCGCGGTCTACGGCGGCGATACGACGGTGGCGACGCTCAAGTTCGACGAATTCATCAATCGCTCCAGCGACGCCATCGGCCACCTCACGGCGAAGGGCACGGCCGAGGGCCACGTGAACCTCACGAGCCTCGTCGACTTCCAAAACGACGTGGTGAACACCTCGCTCGGGGTCGCGCACGCGCTGGGCGCGCGGCTCTGGGGGGTACGGATCGACACCAGCGAGACCCTCATCGACCGCTCGATCCTCCGCGAGCTCGAGGAGAGCGGCGGAGAGGCGCAAGGGCAGCTGCGCGGCGTCACGCCACGGCTCGTGCAACTCCTGCGAGAGGCGCTCGACCGGCACGGGTACGCGCACGTTCGCATCGTCGCGTCCGGTGGATTCGACGCGGACAAGATCCGCCGCTTCGAAGCGCTTGGAGTTCCCGTCGACGTGTACGGCGTCGGCTCCGCGCTCGTGCACGGACCGGGGTTCGATCACACCGCCGACATCGTTCGCGTCGACGGCCGGCCCCTCGCGAAGACCGGTCGGCGCTACCTGCGGAGCGATCGTCTGCATCCGGTCGACTGGCGGACGCTCGTGGCCGAGGGCGATTGGGCGCGGTCGAGCTCCTGACGCTCATCGTGGGCCTCGGCGTCGCCGGGCTCGCGAAAGGCGCGACCGCGATGGGGCTGCCGCTGATCGCCACACCGATCCTCGCGTCGGTCTTCGGGCCGAGGCAGGCGGTCGTGATCATCAGCATCCCGATCGTCGTCGCGAACACGCTGCTCGTCCTGCAGAGCTGGCGGGTCTGGAGCCTCCTTCCAAGCCTTCTGCCGCTGGTCGCGGCGAACGCGGTCGGGACGGTGTTCGGCGCGTTCCTGCTCGCCGGGCTCGATCAGCGGACCTTCGCCGTCCTCATCGCCGCGATGGCCGCGCTCTTCCTGCTGCGCGGCGGTCGGCTCGTCGGAGATCCGGGCACCCGGCGGGCACGGTTCCTGGTTCCGGTCGTCGGCTTCGCCGGCGGCGTCATGCAGGGCACGACATCGATCTCGAGCCCGTTGATCGGGTCGTTCTTCCACGCCATGCGGCTCGAGCCGCGGGATTACGTCATCACGCTCGCGGCGGTCTTCCAGATCTCGGCGATCGTGCAGGTCATCTCGTACGACGCGCTCGGACTGTTCACCCCCGAGCTTGCGACCCTCGGCGTCCTCGCGTGCATCCCGATGCTGCTCGCGCTCATGGCTGGGATCGCGGTCCGCGGCCGGCTCGACCAGGTCCGGTTCCGTCAGCTGATCGTGGTCCTCATCGTCGTGAGCGTCGCGAACCTGCTCTGGCGCACGTTCGTGTCCTGACAGACGTTGTCTGAGTGACCGGGCGACCTAGCATTCCGTTCGGTGGAAGTGCTACCGAACGTCCATGCGGTACGGGTCATCGGCGCTCAGGCGTACCTGCTCGTCGACGGGGACGAGGTCACGCTCGTGGACGCCGGGCATGTCGGCTCGGGGGGGATGCTGCGGCGTTACCTCGCCCGGATCGGCCGCTCGACCGAGCACATCACCCGGATCCTCTGCACGCACGGGCACCCCGACCACATCGGCGGCGTGCACGAGATCGCGGCGTGGTCGGGCGCGGAGATCTACCTCCACGCGGCCGACAGCGAACGCCTTCGCATCGGGCTACGCGACGTGATCGCAAATTTCTCGCCCGGACCGGTCATCGCCCTGCTCACGCGCGCGCCCGCTCACGCGAGACCCCTCGAGGACGGTGAGCTTCTCCCGATGCTCGGAGGCTTGCGCGTGCTGCACACCCCCGGGCACACCCCAGGCAGCATCTGTCTCTACTCGCCCAAGTACCGATTCGTGATCGTCGGCGACACGCTGCAGCGGATCAAGGGACGGCTCACGCTACCCAACTACTTCTTCACCGACGACATGGCACAGGCCCGCCGCTCCATCGCGCGGGTCGCGGACCTTGACGTGGAGACCATCCTGTTCTCGCATTACCCGCCGTATCGGGAAGACGCGCGGGCCGCGCTGCGGGCACTCGTTACGTAGCGAGAGGAAGGGGGCTTGGGGGGCATCGCCCCCCAACTGTGGAGACGCTCAACGACATCCTCGAGGAATCCGCGCGCAAGTACGACGGGAAGCCGGCGTTGATCATCCGACCGGGCTTCCGCACGAGGACGTGGGCGTACCGCGACCTCGCCGACATCGTGCCGCGGGTCGCACGACATCTCGCCGACTCGGGTCTCCGACCTGGCGACCGCGTGGTGATCTGGGGCGCCAACCGTCCCGAGTACGGGATCGCTCTTTTGGCGACGCTGCGGCTCGGCGCCGTCCTCGTGCCGCTCGACATGAACTCGCTGGTCGACTTTGCCCAGCGCGTCGCCGAGCGCACCAAAGCGAGCGCCGCGATCGTCTCGAAGCAAACGCTGGAGCGGGCGCGCTCCCTCGGTATCCCGCTGCACGAGATGGAGCTCCTCCCCGACCTCGCCCGCAACAAGGAGCCGCTCGCCAAGGCTGCGCTCGCCGGAGACGCGCTCGCCGAAGTCGTCTTCACCTCGGGAACGACCGGGGAGCCGAAGGGCGCGATGCTCACGCACGGCAACGTTCTTTCGAACGCGCTCGCAGCGACGAAGATCTTCCCGCTCGGGCCGCATCAGCGGCTGCTTTCGTTCGTGCCGCTTTCGCACATGTTCGAGCAGATGGCCGGGTTCTTCTGTCTTCTGATCTCAGGCGCGTCCGTCGTCTACCCGACGAGCCGTCAGCCCGCGGTCGTGCTGCGAACGATGAAGGAGTTCGGCGTCTCGATGGTGCTCATCACGCCCGCGGTGGTCCGGTCCATCCTGCTGGCCATCGAGCGGCGCGCGGAGGCTCAGGGCAAGAAGGAGTCGCTCGAGAAGGCGCGACGGATCGCGCGGCGCCTGCCGATCTTCCTGCGACGGCTCCTCTTCCGTAGCGTGCACGCGAGCTTCGGCGGTCGCTTCCGCTACATCGTCTCGGGTGCGGCCGCGCTCGACCCCGCGCTTGGCGAAGCCTGGCGCGACATGGGTGTCGACGTCCTGCAGGGCTACGGCATGACCGAGTGCTGGCCCGCGGGCCGAACGTCTTCAAGGGCTACTGGCAGAACGATGAGGCGACGCAGGCGGCATTGGCGGGTGGCTGGTACCACACCGGCGACCTCGGCAAGTTCGACGACGACGGCTTTCTCTGGCTGCACGGTCGGAAGAAGGACATGATCGCCCTCGCCGACGGCCTCAAGGTCTATCCCGAGGACATCGAGAACGCGATCGGCGAAGACCCGCGCATCCAGGCGGCATCCACCGCGACGCGGCCGGTCCTCGCGACCGTCGTCGGTCTCGAGCGGCCGGGCCAGCCGGTCCAGGTCCACGCGGTATTTCTGTTGAAGGATCCCGACGCGGTAACCGCGATCGTGCGCGACACGAACACAAAGCTCTCGGGGAGCCAGCAGATCCGTGGTTGGTCCATCTGGCCGGACGACGACTTCCCGACGACCCCGACGCAGAAGGTCAAGAAGGCGATCGTGATCCAAGGTCTGCTCGAGTCCAACGGCGCACCGCCCGCGGCGATGAAGAGCACCCCGGCACGCGCGCTCGACGAGGTGGAGTCAGTCGTGGCGCAGGTCGCGAACAAACCTGCCGCCGCGATCTCGCAGCAGGCGACGCTCTCCGACGACCTCGGGCTCGACTCGCTCGCGCGTATCGACCTCCTCGGCGTGATCGAGGAGGAGCTCGGCGTCTTCATCGACGATGGCGCACTCGAGCCGAACGCGACGGTGGCCGATCTCGAGGCGCTCGTGAAGGCCGCGCGCGATACCAAGCGCGAGACCGGGATCTTCGGTTGGCCGCTCAATCCGCTGGTGCGCTCGTTCGGGCTCCTGCTCCAAGAGACGCTGCTCTACCCGCTCGTGCATCTCTTCTACCACGTGAAGATCACCGGGATCTCCAAGCTCGAGACGCTCCGCGGCCCGGTCCTTTTCACCCCGAACCACTGCCTTCACTGGGACAACGGGATCATCATCATGGCGATCCCGCTGCGTTGGCGTTGGAAGCTCGCCGTCGCGGCGGCCGCGGACGACGTGTTCGGGAATCGGTTGAACGGTCTCGCAAGCGCGATCCTGGCAAACGCGTTCCCCCTCGCGCGCGAGGGTCCGATCCGCCGCAGCCTCGAGCTCCTGGGCGCGCGACTCGATCGGCAGTTCTCGGTCCTCATCTATCCCGAGGGCAAGCTCACCGTCGGTGGCCCGACGCAGCCGTTCAAGGCCGGCGCTGGCCTCATCGCCGTCGAGGGAGGCACGCCAATCGTGCCGATGAAGCTCAAGATCAACAAGGTCTCCGTCCTCGACCACTGGGACCGGTCGTGGGACGCCTCGCGCTCGAACGGCTGGCGCGGCGACGTCGAGGTCGTGTTCGGCGACCCGCTCTACTTCCCGGCCGGCACTCCGCCGACCGAAGCGACGGCGAAGCTGCAGGCAGCGGTCGCTGCGCTCTGATGCGGACCGCGCGCGAGGCCGCGATCTTCGTAACGCGCGGCGGACAGTTCCTGCTGATGCATCGCGCGCAGGACGATTACTGGCACGTCGCCGCGGGAGTGGTCGAGGAGGGCGAGAGCTTCGCAGACGCCGCCGCCCGCGAGCTGCGCGAAGAGACCGGACTCGACCTGCCGATCACCGATCTCGCGATGCCCCAGGGCTACCGCGTGCCTGAAGGGATGCTGACGGAGTACGCGCCAGGCATCACGGAAGTGATGATCGAGAACTTCTCCGTCGAAGCACCCGCGGGCTGGGAGCCTGTGCTCAACGAGGAGCACGACCGCTACCAGTGGCTCGATCTCTCCGACGCGATAGCCATCGCCCACTGGCCGGAGACGCTCGAGATCATCGCGGCCCTCGCGGCACCAACGCCCGAGGCGCGGTAGCGGCCTCCTTCATCTCCGTCGTCATCCACGCGTACTGACGGCCCTCACGGTTGGTGGCGGAGGCGTGCTCGCCCTTCGTCGTGAGCACGACCACGTTGAACGCGGCGTCCTCGAGCGCGTTGGCGTCGGCGATCGTCGAATGGGCGACCTCGTCGGCGCGCATGCCCGCCGCGAGCCGGTCGACCGCGGTCTTGGCGCTCAGGTTGCGGATCGCGAGCTCGCCGTATCCCGTGCATGCGGCCGCGCCGTAGCGCGTGTCGCAGTAGTTGCCCGCGCCGACGATCGGCGAATCGCCGACGCGCCCCGGGTATTTGTACGCCCAACCGCTCGTGGTCACCGCCGACGCGAGGTGGCCCTTGCGGTCGAGCGCGAGGAAGTTCACGGTCCCGAAATGTTCGCGCACGGTGTTCAGCACGATCGGAAGAAGCTTGGAACGGCGGCGGATGCTCGCGGGCGTCTCGCCCGCGGCGCGGAGCCGCTCGACCCAGAGCTTGCGCGTCGCGGCGGTCAGGTTCTGCGCCTTGCTTGCGCCGATCTCCTTCGCGAAGCGCGCCGCGCCCTCACCGACGAGCATGACGTGCGGGCCGCGCTCCATCACTGCGCGCGCGACGCTGATCGGATGGAGGTAGCCCTGAAGCGCGGCGACCGCGCCGGTGCGATGCGTCGTGCCATCGACGATCGACGCGTCGAGCTCGACCTCCCCGAGGACGTTCGGCCGACCGCCACGCCCGACGCTCGTGTCCGTCGGGTCCGCCTCGATCACCTTCGCGCAGGCCTCGACCGCGTCGAGGGCCGAGCCGCCGCGCGCGAGGATGCGGATCCCGACCGGCAGCCCGGGCGCGCCATTGCCGCTCGCGACGATGATCGGAACGGGCATTAGCGTCCGGTAAGACCGCGCACCACGCGGAAGCCGACGCCGCGCAGATCTTCGCCGGCGAAGGATCGGGCCGCGAGGTCGTCTCCACGGCGAAGCACGCGACCCCCTTCGGCCCAGCTGTTCGTCCACTCGCGCACCGCGCCGACCTCCGCGAGTACGCCGTCCCTGCGCGCGGCCTTCTCCCACTCGCGCTCGTCGGGCAGCCGATAGATCCGGCCGGTGCCCATCGTGAGCCACCGGCAGTACGCGACCGCGTCGGCCCACGACACGTCCTCGACCGGCGCCTCCCCGTGAGCACGCTGCGCCTCCCAGTTGCGCGGCGCAGCGTGATGCGTCTCATCGAGGAACGCGCCGTAGTCGGCAACGCTCACCGGGTGACGCGCGACCGCGAAGACGTTGACGTGCTCGGTTCGCGGTGGGTCGCCAAGCAGCGCGTCGCCGGCGGGCACGACGACGACGTCGGGCTCAACCACGCGGGTACCCTACAGAACGGTCGCGCAGCGAGCGTTCCGTACAGGCCGAGCGCTCCCCCGTTCGGGGTAGCCAGCGCTCGGGGGAGTACTCCATCGGGAGACGCATTCACTCCCACGGCCGATGGGGAACGAGCTCTCCTCTGCGATCTTCTCGTCATGAACACATACCCCGCCATCTGGAGCGCACGCCTCGTCCCGCCGTCCATCAACGCGCCGACCGTGACACCGGTCAACGTGATGGTGCGGGTCGTCTACAACACCCTCGACGGGATCGTGAACGACTACTTCGTGATCACCGCGTCCGTCTCGTCCCGCTAAAACAAGACGGCCCACTAGGGCCGTGTCGGGATCGGAAGGCCTCCACCGAGCGCGAGAGCGAGCGCTGCCTCCTTCACCCCGACGCGAGGATACGCACGGCGTTCCTGCGGGCAAGAGCCATGACGGTGAGCATCGGGTTTACCCCCGATGCGCTCGGAAATCCCGATGCATCGGCGACGTAGAGGCCGCGCACCCCGCGGACGCGGCCCTCGGGATCGGCGACGGCGTCACGGCGCCCGCCCATCCGCGCAGTGCTCATCTGATGCGCGCTGAAGACCGCCACCCTATTCGGCACGATCCCTCGTCGTTCGACCTCGCGGGCGAACGCAGCGAGATCGTCGCCGCGCCGTACGGCAAGCGGTCTGGTGTGGAGGGTGAAAGCTTCGCGGGCTCCCGCCGCGAGATGGATGTACGCCGCTTCGACGATCGCGCGGACGCAGTGGCGCGCCGCCATACCGCGAACGCGGTAGCGGACGATAGGCCTGCCGGCGCGGTCGATCATCACTCGGCCGGCCTCGCGGTCGCGCACGATCGGAATGATCACGGCGACGTGGTCGAGCTCCCGCATGCGCTCGGAATGCTCCACTGCCCCCCGCCACGGGAAGGAAGCGGCGAGCACGCCCGGGAGAGCCGACGGGACCTCGAGGCGAAAGCCGTAGGCGCCGTCGAGCCAAGCGTACGCATCGCTCATCACCGTCTGCGGCGGACCGGACCAGAGTCGGATCGGCTCGTCGTAGACCGCGGGCACCGGCGGGACCGGATGCAGATGGAGCGAACGGCCGACCTCGTGCCCGCCAAGTCCGGATCGGAGCAGCAGCGCCGGCGTCCCGATGGCCCCACCGGCGAGGACGACGACCGGCCCGTGCACCGCGATCTTGCGGCCGTCGACGAAAGTCGCTTCAACGCCGGTCACGGCTCCCGCGGCCGTGGTGATGCGGTCCACATGGCACTCAGGCACGAGCACGCCACCGGCGGCGATGGCGTCCGGGAGATAGGTCCGCATCGTGGATTGCTTCGCGCCGCGCCGGCACCCGTAGCCGCAGTGGCCGCAGTCGCCGCAGCCCTTTACGTTCCGCGGGACGACCCGCCAGGAGACACCCGCCGCATCGAGACCGCGCGCGAGTGCCGCGTTCTGACCGTTGAGCTCGCTCTCGTCGGTATCGACATCAATGCGCGCTTCGACCGCGTCGTAGTGCCCGTCGAGCTCGTCGCCCATCCCGTCGAGGCCCGCTTTTCTCCATTCCTCACGGATGTCCGCGGGAAGCCGGAGCGAGGTGCTCCAGTTCACGACGGTGCCGCCGCCGACGGTGCGGCCGGCGAAGACGCTGATCGCGAGATCGTCCGTGGCAAGCAGCTGCCGATCCCAGAAGAGTCGGGCGGCGCCCGCATCCTCGCGTCCGTCGAATTCCGTTTCCTGCGCGAGCGCGCCCTGCTCGAGCACGACCACTTTGCGTCCGGCACGTGCGAGCTCGGCGGCCGCGACCGCGCCACCGGCGCCGGAGCCGACGACGATCGCGTCGGCGCCCAGTTCGTCGTCGTCCGCGACCCGTCGCGGATGTACGGCTGGAGCGGCGGGTGCATCGAGCGCCGGACGGCCATAGCCCACCCGCTCCCACAGCGGGTTGGCTGTCCCATCCGATGCGGCGTACGCGAAGAAGAGCGCAAGGCGTTTTGCGGCCTGGAACGCGGTGCGCCGGAGCCCGAGGGGGCTATCGCCCCACCGCACGAGATAGCGCTCGCGGTCGGCGCGCGTCATTCGACTGAAGCGGCGAGGGGTCGCGAGCAAGGCGAGGTTGACGATGGGCTGCTCGATCAGACGCAGAAAGAGCGCCAGGTCAGCGACGAGCTTCGGGCGACCGACCGCGACGAGGTCGTGGACGATGTGGTCAGCGGTCGAAACAGCATCGCTGTCGGGCACGAAGGTTTCGACGACGCGCGCGAGCGTCGCCCGCTCGCGCTCGCCGAGTTTCACGCGGGGACGGCGGTCTTGCGCTTGGCCTGTTCCTCCGCGGCGAGCTCCTTGCGCAGGGTCTTGCCGACGACCGTGTGCGGTAGCGACGCCCGAAATTCGACCTGCCGTGGCACCTTGAAGTCCGCGAGGGTCTTCCGGCAGTGCGCGATGATCTCGTCGGCCGTGGCCTCTCCACCCGGCCTAAGCACGACGTAGGCCTTCACTTCCTCGCCCTTGGTCGGATGCGGTATCCCGATGACCGCCGCGTCGGTGACCGCGGGGTGCGCGACGAGGACCTCCTCGACATCGCGCGGATACACCTTGAATCCGGAGACGATGATCATCTCCTTCTTGCGATCGACGATCGCGAAGTAACCATCGGCGTCGACCGTCGCGATGTCGCCCGTGTACAGCCAGCCCCCGCGGAGTGCCTGAGCCGTCTCTTCAGGCTGGTGGTAGTAGCCGTCCATGAGCTGCGGTCCGCGCAGGATGAGCTCTCCCGGCTCGCCGATGGCCATCTCGCGTTCGCCGGCGTCGAGGTCCACGATCTTCGCCTCGACATCGGGGAACGGCACGCCGATGCTCCCGACCTTCTGCTTGCCCTCGCCGAACAACGGGTTGCAGTGCGTCACCGGTGCGGCCTCGGTGAGACCGTAGCCCTCGACGAGCTTCGCGCCGGTCAGCTCGACAAATCGGCGATGCGTCTCGGTGAGCAGCGGCGCCGATCCCGAGACACATGCCTCGATGGACCGCAGGTCGTACTTCTTCGTTAGTGGCGAATTGTTGATCGCGTTGTAGATGATCGGCGCGCCCGAGAACATCCGCGGGCGGTGCCGCTGAATGTCCTTGAGTAGGTGCTCGAGCTCCAGTTGGGGCTCGAGGATCATCGCCTCCGCGCCCTGCACCGAAAGGCTCATGACCACTGTCAGCCCGTACACGTGGAAGAACGGCATGACCGCCATGGCGGCGCCTTCGCCGTCCCGCATATTCGTGAACCAGGCGCGGCACTGCAGCGTGTTCGCGACGAGCGCGCGATGCGACAGCATCGCGCCCTTGGAGACGCCGGTCGTGCCGCCCGTGTACTGAAGGAGCGCGAGGTCGTCCGCCCGCACACCGGCGTCGAACGGCTCCGGCCGCGCCGCGAGCACCTCGCGGAACGCAAGGGCACCCGCATCGCCGGCGAACGGCTGGCGATGCCCGTCCTTCTTCTCCTTCGCGACCGTGAAGAGCAGCCGCAGGACAGGGGGCATCTCCTCCTTGATGTTCGTGACGATGACGCGCTCGACCGCGGTTCCGGGCCGCGCCGCCTTCACCAGTGGGTAGAGCCGCGAGAGAACCACCACGACGGTCGCGCCGGCATCCGCGAGCTGATGCTGAAGCTCGGCCGCCGTGTAGCGAGGATTGCAGCAGACGAGGACCGCACCCGCACGGAGCGCGCCGTAGAACGCGACGACGAACTGAGGCGTGTTCGGGAGTACGAGCGCGACACGGTCGCCTTTCTTTACGCCCACCCGACGGAGGCCGTTCGCGAACCGCCAGGCATCCTCGGAGATGCTGCGGTACGTCCGCTTCGCGTTGAAGAAGATCGTGGCCGTCGCGTTCGGGTAGCTCTCAGCTGCGTCGTCGAGCAAAGCCTGGAGCGGCACGTCGGGATAGCGCAGCATCGCCGGGATGCCGGGGTCGTAGTGGCGGGTCCACGGCCGTCCGGTCAGGGGCGCGAGCTCTTTCGGCTCGACCTTGATGCGGTTCGCCATCCGACTAGCTCAGCAGGCTCTCGGCGATGATCATCCGCTGCACCTCGCTCGTCCCTTCGTAGATGCGAAGGATCCGCGCATCGCGGTAAGCGCGCTCGATCGGAGAGTCCTTCATGTAACCCATGCCGCCGTGGATCTGCAGCACCCGGTCGGCGACGCGATTCGCCATCTCTGATGCGTAGACCTTCACCATGGCCGCCTCGAGTGACGCGCGCTCGTGCCGGTCCAGCTTCCAGGCCGCGTCGTAGACCATCAGGCGCGCGGCGTGGATCTCGACCGCTGAATCGGCAAGCATCCACTGGATCGCCTCGTTCGCTGCGATGGGCTTCCCGAACTGCTGGCGGCGCTTTGCGTGGGCGATCCCGAGCTCGAGCAGGTGCTGGCTCGAGCCGACCGCGCCCGCCGCGAGCGAGACCCGTCCGATGTCGAGCGCACCGAGTGCCGTTCGGAATCCGGATCCGACCTGGCCGCCGAGGACGTTCGCCTCAGGGACCTGGCAATCATCGAAGACGAGCTCGCCGGTCGTCGAGCCGCGCAGTCCCATCTTGTGGTCGACCCTGCCGACGCCGAATCCCTTGAAGCCCTTCTCGACGATGAAGCCGGTGATGCCTCCGCGCGCGCCTTTCGCGCGGTCGTTCGCCGCGTACACGACGACCACGTCGGCGATCGGTCCGTTCGTGACCCAGATCTTGGTGCCTTTGAGCAGCCAGCAACCGTTCCGGAACGTGGCCGTCGTCTGGATCGACGCCGCATCGGAGCCGCTCGAAGGTTCGGTCAGGGAGAATGCGGCGATGCGCTTTCCCGCGGTGAGATCGGGAAGGTAGCGGCGCTTTTGCTCCTCGGTCCCGCCCAGATAGATCGACATGGAGCCGATCGAGGTGTGCGCACCGATCACGTTCGAGAACGCGGCCGAGGTCCGTCCGAACTGCTCGAGCGCGAGGCAGTAGCCGAGGTCGCCCGCTCCCGCGCCACCGTACTCCTCCGGAAAAGGCAGCCCGAAGAAGCCGAGGGACGCCATCTCACGAAGCACGTCATCGGGGATGCGGTCCGCGTCTTCCACCTGCCGCTCGAGGGGCACCAGATGCGTCTCGACGAACTCACGCACCGTGCGCGCGAGCAGCTGAAGCTCCTCGGGGATGTCGAAGTCCAACCGCGTCCCTCCGGTTCGAACGATACGACTACGCCTCGCCAACGTGGATGGTCGCGACCCCGAACGTCAGTCGCTCGTAGCGAACGTCGGCGAATCCCGCATCACGCATCGCCGCCGCGACCTGATCGGGATCGGGAAACGCTTCGATCGACACGGGAAGGTAGCGATACGCGTCGACGCTCGACCCAAGCGCGGCGGCGACGAGAGGCGAGAGCCGGCGGAGATAGAAAAGGTGCAGGGCGCGCAGCGCGGCGTTCGGCGGAACAGCGAGCTCGAGCACGACCGCGCGGCCACCCGGCCGGAGCACCCGGCGCATCTCGGAAAGGCCACGCGCGAGATCGGCGAAGTTACGTACCGCGAAGCCCGCGGTCACACACGAGAAGACGCCGTCGGAAAATGGCAGCGCCTCCGCGCTTCCTGCCACGAGACCGATCGGGCTTCTCGCGCGGGCTCGCGCCCGCACAAGCATCTTCACCGCGAGGTCCAGGGCGACGACCCGCCCGCTTGGACCCGCAGCCGCCAGCGCAAAAGAGAGGTCACCAGTGCCCGCGCCGACATCGAGCGCGCGCTCGCCCGGCCCGAGAGTGGCGATCGCGACCGCCCGCCGGCGCCAGGACATATCGAGGCCGAACGACAGAACGCGGTTCAAGAGGTCGTAGCGATGCGCGATCCGATCGAACATCGCGGCGATCCGGCGATCGTGCTCGTTTGAGCCGGTCATGCGATGAAGTTAGCGTGACAGGCGTGGCCACCGTCCTCTTCATCTACGCCCACCCCGATGACGAATCCTTCGGGATCGCGGGCACGGCGATGAAGCTGAAGGACGAGGGGCACACGACCGCGCTCCTCACGCTGACGCGAGGCGACGCCGGCCTGTGGTTCGGCAAAGAGAAAGGTTCCTGGACGTCCGAGGAGCTGGCGCGGGAGCGGGCAAAGGAGTGGCACGCCGCGACCGACATCATCGGGTTCGCCGAGCGGCGGATCCTCGAGTGGCCTGATGGCGCGCTCCGTCAAACGCCGCCGGAGCGGGTGACCGCGGACGTGGTCCAGATGATCCGCGACACGAGGCCCGACATCGTCTGCACGTTCGGACCCGAGGGGGCGGGAAGCGAGCACGACGATCACCGCGCCACGAGCCTCTTCGCGCTTCGCGGCTTCCACCGGGCGGCCAACGCCGAGGCCTTCGCCGAGCGCGGTGCACCGCACGAGGCGCGCCGCCTTTTCTTCAACGCCTCACCGTTCGCGGCGGACTTCCCCATCCTCGCGATGACCCCAACGCACGCGATCGACATCCGCAAGTACGAGGAACGCAAGAAGCAGGCGTTCGAATGTCACAAGACCCAGGCGAAGGACCGGGACCGTTTCTACCAGATCCTCGAACGGCGCGGCGGTCGAGAGTTCTTTCACCTCGCGATCGATCGCTCCGCCGGGCCGGCGGGCAGCGCCAGCCTTCTTCGCTAGTGACGCGACACTAATGGCGCTCGCCTCGCTCCCGATCGTCCTCGCGGTGGTGTTGGCCGAGCTCGCCATCGGCGGGGCGTTCCTCATGTGGTTCGTCGACCGCGGTGGTCGCGCGCCGTCTGGGTTCTTGAAGCTGGTGGGCTTCATCGACGTTGGCGCGCTGGCCGCATCGCTCGCTCTCGTACCCACCTTTCCCCGTGGCGACCTCGCGGAACGTGCGGGCATCGACACCGAACCACTCTCGGCCTTCGCTCAGGTCCTCGTCGTGGCCCTCGTCCTGATGATCATCCAGGTCGTGGCGACGTTCCTTCCGGTGCGTGGACTTCGCCAGGCGGCCGGGATCCTCGCAAGCTTCACCGGCGCGATCGCGCTCGGTGTCGTTGCGGTCGCGCGGCCGATCCAGCTGGGGCAGCTCGCCTACGACCCACTCGCGATCATGGCGCTCCCCCTCGGGGCGATCGCCCTTGGCGGTTCCGACGGCGCGATGCTCCTCGGCCATTGGTACCTCGTCACGCCGAAGCTCTCGCCGGGCCCGCTGCGCCGTGCCGCGCTCGTCGTCGTCTCCGCGGTAGCGCTCCAGATAGCCGTCGTCGCCATCGTCGCGCTGCGCGGCGACCTCACCGGCACGTGGCAGACCGGACTGTCGGTCGCGCTCTGGCTGCGCATCGGCGTCGGGCTCCTCATGACCCTCTTCGTCGCGCTCGCCGCATGGTGGACGGCGGGCATGAATACCCAGAGCTCGACCGGGCTGCTTTACGTGGGTCTGGGGTGCGTGATCGCCGGGGAGGTGTCGGCTCGCGTGATCTTCTTCCTGACCGGCGTTCCGCTCTGAGTGAGCTGCGTGTCGGCACATCCGGATGGCAGTACCGGCATTGGCGCGGTCGCTTCTATCCGAAAGACCTTCCGACATCGCGTTGGCTCGAGCACTACACGAAGTACTTCGACACCGTCGAGCTGAACAATCCTTTCTACCGGCAGCCCGAGCGGAAGACCTTCGAGAAGTGGCGCCGCGCGGTGCCCGACGACTTCCGCTACGCCGTCAAGCTGAACCGCTTTATCACCCACATCAAGCGCCTGCGGATCGAACGCGACAGCGTCGAACGCTCGTACGGGACGATGGCCGGCCTCGGACCGAAGGCCGCGGTCGTGCTCGTGCAGCTGCCGCCGCGGATGAAATACGACCCGGAGCGAGCCGAGCGGTTCTTCCGGCTGGTATCGCGACGTCGCCGGCGGCACGCGCTCGAGCCGCGCGACAGCTCCTGGTTCACGAGCGAAGCGCTGGAGCTTCTCCGGCGGCTACGGGTCGCGCTGGTGATCGGGGAGACCCCGCACTGGCCGACGCACGTCGCGGTCACCGCCGACTTCGTCTACCTGCGTTTTCACGGACCGGAGCGGCGTTACGGCTCCGATTACACCGACGAGGCGCTTCGAATGTGGGCCGAGCGGATCAAAGGGTGGCGGGCCGAGCTCCGCGATGTCTTCGCGTACTTCAACAACGACGAGCAAGCCTTCGCGGTGAAGAACGCGCTCCGCCTGCGTGAGCTGGCCACGTCATGAAACGTCGCGCATCGAACACCCCGCGCGTTCGCGTTCTGGCGGTATGCCCAGCCGAAAGGTACGAGGCTCCTGCTCACAAGGCGCAGGAGGATCGAGATGACCAAGCTCGGCAACACGATCGCGATGGCGTTCGACGACGCGGCTCGCGCCGAGGCCCTCGTGGCAAGCGGCCAGGCGCGGCGTGCCCTTCGAGACGACCCCGAGCGGATGCTCCGGATGTTCGCGTTTCACGGGCGGGAGATCGAAAGCGCGGGCGTTCGGACTTCGCGGATCGAGCGCCGGGACCTAGCGGTCAGGGCGATGAGCCGTCTGCACCAGTCGGGCTCCGCGGTCTAAGAAGCCTGTCTGCTTGACAGACGCCTAAGCAGGGGTTTACTACGCGCCCCGACGCGGGAGGGGAGACATGCCGCACTACGAGTTACCGACGTGGAGCGAGGCCCACGGCTTGGTCATCGCACCGCTCAACCCGAACCAAGACCCGGATACGGCGGCGAATGCGATCCGTGATCAAGTGCGAAACCCAACGAGCCAGCAGGACAAGGACGACGCGAAGGCTTGGCCGGACTTAACGGTCCAAACGATCAGCATCATGGAACACAAGCCACGGGCTGCCAACGAGCCTGCCGCCAAGGGCGAGGTCGTTGTTGTCTTCGTCAACGCCACGCAGGACATGGGGGACACGCAGGCGCATGCCGAGATGGATGCCCTCGTCAAAAAGATCGGCAGGCTCAAGGCCACAGGGACGGGCCCCAAGTTCTTCAGCGGCGGCATCGAGCACTACTGATGCTTCAGCGATATGTAGTGCCCTAGTTAGGGCGCAAGACCAGCAGTGGATCTCCGGACAGCCGGGTGATCCGCGACCCACGCGGCGATCTGCGATCGCGTTGAGACGCCCAGGTCGTTGAGGACCGAGCGCACCAGCGTGCCAACGGTGCGATCGGACACGCCGACGGCACGGGCGATACGCCGGTCGGTCCAGCCACGCGAGATGAGTAGCGCGATGCGCTGCTGGCGGCGGCTGAGCGGACCGGCGATCTCGCGCGCGATCGTCCGGCGTCGCAGCTGCCGGTTGAGGCCCGCAACGTAGCGGCGCGCGCCGAACCGCTCGAGCTCCTTGATGCGCGACGAGAGCTCGCGACGAGCTTTTGCACGACCGCGTGGGTCACGCATGCGCGCAAGCTCGGCGCTCGCCCCGCGATATGTCGCGCGGACCCGCGCCCCGAGCGTCTCGTAAGTCCGGGCGATCTCGTCGAACGCCGAAGCCGCGTCTAGTCCGGTGCACAGCGCGCGGATGGCGCCGATCTCGAGACGCACCAGCCGGATCGGTGCGGTGTCGCGTCCGGCAAAGTACTCGTCGAAGCGGGTCGAGAGCGCGTCGATCCCGTCGAGGTCACGACGGGCTTCCGCGACCTCGGCGGCGTTCAGAAAAGCGGTCATCCCCATTCCCGGCGTCGCGACCGTGAGCTCGACCGCCTGAGTCGCGGATCGCCACGCCTCGTCGAGGCGGTTCAAGCCGAGGAGTGTCTGGGCGCGATACGACCAGTAGATGACGCGGCGGTCGGGCTCGTTCCGCTCTGCTTCCTCGCGGACCGCGTCGAGCATCGCGAGCGCTGCCTCACCGTCTCCTTGATCGGACATCACGTGAGCCAACGCGATACGAGCCGCGCTCGCAGCGATCGTGCCGGGCCGAGCCAACGCGACCGCTTGTTCCGCGAACGCGCGCGCTTCCTCGTAGCGCCCCAGGTTCACGGAGATCGTCGTCCCGTTCGCCAGGAGACGCGCCTGCGCG
>Ga0209160_1002154_pt1 | contig 16471 bp, 14 predicted proteins | sample GraSoiAngelo_153_FD_186167 | JGI IMG/M metagenome (GOLD analysis project Ga0209160, IMG submission 186167) | Grasslands soil microbial communities from the Angelo Coastal Reserve, California, USA - 14_1009_12_40cm (SPAdes) (version 2) | ecosystem: Environmental > Terrestrial > Soil > Grasslands ... | reverse complement strand
AAGACCATCATCTGGCAGGGGCAGAGCTGCAACGGCCTGAATACGTACGGCCGCGAGCGGGGCACAGCCATCCTGGGCACCGGTGGCAGCGTGGTCATGGACCGTGACGGCTACACGATCTACGATCTCAAGGAAAAGGTCGTGAAGTCGTCCCTTGCCGCGCACGCCGGAGATGGCCTCAACATCAGCGCCGACGACGACATGACTGCGCTCCACATCGACAACTTCGTGGACGCAATCCGCAGCGGCGTCGCCCTTCATCAGCCGATCGAGGAGGGGGCGAAGAGCGTCCTGCTGGGCCACCTCGGCAACATCGCGCAGTCGACCGGGCGCGCGCTGCGGGTCGACGCGACGTCGGGCCGGATCACGGGCGACGAGGAGGCGATGAAGCTGTGGCAGCGGGAGTACGCCCCGGGCTGGGCACCGGTCGTATAAGGCCGTGGCCGCCGTTCTCGAAGCCGACCGCTTTTTCGATCCCGATCCAGCCGTCCGCCGCGTCGCGCGCGAGCTGTACGATGACACGCGGACCCTCCCGATCGTGTCCCCCCACGGACACGTGGACGCGGGCATCCTGGCCCGGAACGAACGGTTCGCGGAGCCGGCCGCGCTGATCGTCCAGCCGGACCATTACATCCTACGCCTCTTGTACGCGCGCGGCGTCCCACTCGAAGACCTAGGCGTGCCGCGCCGCGACGGGGGGGGCGAGCGGGGCGGGGGCGCGCCTGTCGAGACCGATCCCTGCAGGGTGTGGCAGCGCTTCGCCGACCACTACTACCTGTTCCGCGGCACGCCCACCGGCGCCTGGCTCGATTTCGAGCTGCACGAGGTGTTCGGGATCAGCCAGCGCCTGTCGGGTGACACCGCCGCGCGCGTCTACAACGAGATCGCGGAGAAGCTCGCGTCACCCGAGTTCCTGCCGCGGGCGCTGTTCGAGCGCTTCAACATCGAGGTGCTGGCGACGACCGATCCGGCGAGCGATTCGCTCGATCACCACCGCGCGATTCGGGCGTCCGGGTGGAAGGGACGGGTGATCCCCTGCTTCCGCCCCGACGCCGTGTTCCGGATCGCCGCGCCCGAGTGGCCCGCCGAGCTCGAGGCCCTGGGCCGTGAGCACGGCGCGCCGCTCGTGGATTACGCGGAGTTCGTCCGCGCCCTGGAGGATCGTCGCACATTCTTCAAGAGCATGGGCGCCACCGCCACCGATCACGCCGTGCTCGAGCCGTACACGACCTGGCTGTCTCCGGACGAGGCGGAGACCGTGTTTCAACGCGCGCGCCAGGGCGACGTGACGGCCGCGGACGAGCGGCGTTTCACCGCGCACCTCCTCATGGAGATGGCGCGGCTCTCGGTGCGCGACGGGCTGGTGATGCAGATTCACGCCGGCGCGCTGCGGAATCACAACCGGCTGGTGTTCGAGCGCTTCGGCCCCGATCGCGGCGCGGACATTCCGATCGCCGCCGAGTTCACGCGCAACCTGCGCCCGCTGTTGAACGCCTACGGCAACGACCCGCGCCTCACGCTGGTCGTGTTCACGCTCGACGAATCCACATACAGCCGGGAGCTGGCGCCGCTCGCCGGCCACTACCCCAGCCTGCGCCTGGGGCCGCCCTGGTGGTTCCATGACTCGCTCGAGGGCATGCGGCGGTTCCGCGAGCGCACCACCGAGACCGCCGGGATCTACAAGACGGCGGGTTTCAACGACGATACGCGCGCGTTCTGCTCCATCCCGGCGCGGCACGACCTGGCGCGTCGCGTGGACGCCGACTTCCTGGCGGGGCTCGTCGCGCGGCACGTCATCGACAAGAACGACGCGCGCCGCATGGCACGGGCGCTGGCGTACGAGCTGGCAAAGGAGACCTACAAGCTGTCATCCTGAGCGCCGTACCCCTTGCCCACGGTACGTCACCCGTCGTAGCTTCCTGCGGCAAGCATCACAAGCACCAACGCAAAGGACCTTTCAGTGATGATCCGCATCCGCGACGCCTCACTCACGTTCCGCTGCCGCACCGCCCGGGGATTCGTGTACCGGGCCGGGCCGCTGCCGGAGCGCGCTGGGCGTATTGCGTCGTACGACGCCGCGGTGCGGCGCCGACGAGCCCCCTAGAAGGATAGGATCCACTGCCGTGATCCGGCCTTCCGGGGTGCTCCACTGAACCCCGGGAGGCCGTTCTCGTTGTCTGGACCTTCGAACACGGATCACGTGCATGTCTACTGACCTTTACATCCTCGACGCGGAGATCGTAGCGCGCTACACCGACCAGCCGCCCAGGCTGCCGGCCGAGCTGCGCCGCCAAGTCGAGGCGTCCTGGCACGGTGCCCCAGTCCAGCTGTACGCGCTCGCCGATCTGGACCACGCGCTCCGACTCACTCAGGTATGGGTCGCCCTGGGCCCCGCGCACGTCGCCGTGGCCCGGCCCGTCGATCGCGGCGGGGCATGGGAGATCGAGAGCGTGGAGCGCGCCCGCATCGAGGCCGTCCGCGAGGCCCCCGGTCTCTCGGCCAGCACGCTCACGCTCCTGGGCCGTCCCGGCGATCCGCCGCTCGCCGTGGTGCGCTATAGCCATCGCCAGCGGCGCGCCTTCGAGAACCTGAAGTTCGTGCTCGAGCAGGCGCTCGAGGGGCGTGCGGTCGCGGCGCCGGATGCGGATCAGGAGTACGCGGCGAGCGTCGCGGGCCCGATTCGCGACGCCCAGGCGCTGGTGGCGGGGCGTCAGGTCGCGGTGATCCGCCGGCTGCTCGGCTACCTCGCGCCGTACCGCCGCCGGCTCACGCTCGGCATGGCCGCGGCCACGCTGATCACACTGGTGAGCCTGGTGCCGCCGTACCTCGCGGGGTACGTGATCGACCGCGTGGTCCGGCCGGCGCAGGAAGGCCGGCTCGACACCGGTCGCGCCGCGACCATCGCCTGGCTCGCGGTCGGCGCGATGGCGCTGGTGTACCTGGTCCGCCAGGCGGCAGCGCTCGTGCGGCTGCGGTTGATGGCGGTGCTGGGCGAGTGGGTCGCCCGCGACCTGCGCGCCGAGCTGTATGAGCACCTGCAGCGGCTCAGCCTCGCGTTCTTCTCGCGCAAGCGCACGGGAAGCCTGATCACGCGCGTCTCGGCCGACACCGACCGGCTGTGGGAGTTCCTGGCGTTCGGCGTGGTGGACGTGTCGCTGTCGCTCGTGATGCTGGCGGGACTCGGCGCCGTCCTGGTGTCGCTCGACTGGCGGCTCGGCCTGGTGATGACGCTTCCCGTGCCGCTGTTCTGCTGGGCGATCTACCGCCACGGCGAAGCCCTCAACCGGGTGTTCCTGCGCGTGTGGCGCAAATGGTCGCGCCTGACGGATGTGCTGTCGGACACCATGCCCGGGATCCGAGTCGTCAAGGCGTTCAACCAGGAGGCGCGTGAGGTCGCGCGGTTCGACGGCCACAACGACGACGTGACGGAGGAGATCAACCGCCTGCACGGCCTGTGGACCACCTTCTGGCCGCTGCTCATGCTCGCGGTCCACGCCACCACGCTGGGCGTGTGGGTGCTGGCCGTGCCGCGTCTGCTGGGCGTGGGGCCCGCGTTGTCGGGGGGAACGTTCGTCTCATTCCTCCTGTACACGACGATGTTCGTGGGGCCGATCGAAGTGATCGGCCAGATGGCGCGCACCATGCAGCGCGCCACGACGTCGGCGCACCGCGTGTTCGAAGTGCTCGACACCGAGCCCGAGGTCACGGACGCGCCGCGCGCGGTGCGGCTCGAGCCGGTCCGCGGCCGGGTCACGTTGGACAACGTGACCTTCGCGTACGACGGCGTCCGCCAGGTGCTCCGGGGCATGAGCTTTGACGTCGCGCCGGGTGAGCTGATCGGTCTCGTAGGGCCCTCGGGCGGGGGCAAGACGACGATCGTGAACCTCATCGCGCGGTTCTACGACGTCACGGGCGGCGCGATCCGGATCGACGGCGTGGACGTGCGCCGGCTCGAAACCGGACACTACCGCCGCCAGATCGGGATGGTGCTGCAGGACCCGTACCTGTTTCACGGGACGGTGCTCGAGAACATCCGGTACGGGCTGCCCGCCGCGTCGCTCGAGCAGGCCGTCGCGGCGGCGCGGGCGGCCAACGCCCACGACTTCATCTGCAAGCTGCAGCACGGCTACGACACCGTGGTGGGCGAGCGAGGGCACACGCTCTCGGGCGGCGAGCGTCAGCGCGTGTCAATCGCGCGGGCGATACTGCACGATCCACGGATCCTGATCCTGGACGAGGCGACCTCGAGCGTCGACACGGAGACCGAGCGGGAGATCCACGAGGCGTTGGAGCGGTTGATCACAGGCCGCACGGTGTTCGCCATCGCCCACCGCCTCTCGACGCTGCGCAGGGCGTCCCGGCTGTTCGTGATCGCGGACGGGCGGCTCGTGGAGAGCGGCACGCATGCAGAGCTGATGTCGCAGGCGAACGGCAAGTATCGACGGCTGTACGAGATGCAGGTGGAACTGGCGTGAACCGGGATCGGGGGCCGGGGGTCAGGGGTCGGGAACCAACAACGCGGAGCCCCGACCCCCGACCCCTGACCACTGGGAGGCAACATGGACACAACTACGGTCAGGGGGGGTGAGCTCGAGGAGGCCGTGACCCCCGTCGGCGCGCTCACCCTCGAGCGCCGCGCCGACGGCCGGCTCTGGGCCCTGCGGGGTGACGTGGAGCGCGCGGTATGGGTTCGTCGCTGCTTTCCGTGGTCCGAGCCGACGCGGTTCGTCTCCCTACGGGATGACGAGGAGCACGAGTTCGCGCTGGTACGCGATCCCGCCGAGCTCGGGCCCTCCTCACGCCGCGTGCTCGAGGAAGCGATGGTGGCGGCTGGCTTCGTGTTCGAGATCATCCGAGTGATGGGGATCGAGGAAGAAGTCGAGATCCGGCACTGGCGGGTCGAGACCCAGCAGGGGGCGCGCTCGTTTCAGACGCGGCTCGACGCCTGGCCGCGCCTGCTGCCGCACGGCGGCCTGTTGATCCGGGACGTGGCGGGGGACCTGTACCACGTGGCCGATCCGGGGGCGCTCGACAAGCAGAGCCGGGCGCTGCTGTGGGCGTTCGTGGATTAACGGATCCCGATTCCGGCGTGTGATCGCGATTGGGCATCGGGGCCTGAGCGAGGGCCTTGGCCGTGTCGGCGGCGGTCCAGTGCAGGTCGAGGATGACGACCAGACCGGCGTGGGGCGGCCGGCCTGCACCATCTTACAGTTGCCCGCCGCCGCCGTTGAGCCGCAGCGTGGCGCCGAGCTGGAGACCCCAGTTCCCCGTGTAGAACGGGAGCGGATTGCTGGGCCGGCTGTCGGTCGAGAACATGGCGTCGGCGTCCAATCCAGCCCGCAGCCACAGGCGCTCGGCCACGCGGTAGCGGAGCCCCAAGAGAACCGAAACACCGCCATCGCTCACCGCCAACGCCCGGCCGTACGAGTTGCGTACATAACCGCCGCCGAGCAGCACCTCGGCGCGCCCGCCCGTCGCGAACGCCCCGACCACGCGGGCGTGCACCGGGGTGTAGGACACCGACCCACCCGGCCGGTTGGCCGACGTGCGGGACACTTCCAGCTCGAGCGCGAGGTTAGGCCGCACGTACACCGCGCCCCGTCCCCCCACGCCGACCCTGTTCCCGAGCCCCAGACTGTTGTCGAAATCGGTGTAGCGAGCAAAGGCCCCCACTTCGACCGTGCCGACGCGCTGGGCCGCGAGCGGCAAGGCAGCGGCGAGCGATGCCGCTGCCGCGATCCGAATCACTCGGGTCATCATCGTGATCCTCCTGGTGGCTGCCGCGTGCTGTTCAAATTTGAAGCCGTGCCGCGCCACCCGACGCGCGTGCGCGACGCGCGGCTCTCGGGGGCCCGCAACGGGTCGTCCGTTGCGTCCGAGCTATAGGGACGGGAATATTCGTGTGGCACGATCGCAGCAGCACCCGTCAACCCCGCGCGTGACATGCGGGTTGAGTCCTTAACGATGACCACCCTTGGCTCGGTCGACTACGCCGTGATGGCGCTGTATTTCGCGTTCGTGCTCGGCATCGGCGCGGCGTTGCGGCGCTACGTACACACCAGCGAAGACTTCTTCCTGTCGGGACGCGCCATTCCCGCTTGGGTAACGGGGCTCGCCTTCGTCTCGGCGAACCTGGGCGCTCAGGAAGTCATCGGGATGGGTGCCTCGGGCGCCAAGTACGGCATCGCCACGAGCCACTTCTACTGGATCGGGGCGATCCCGGCGATGGTGTTCATCGGGTTGTTCATGATGCCATTCTACTACGGCTCGCGCGCCCGCTCCGTCCCGGAGTACTTGAAGCTGCGCTTCGACGAAAAGACGCGCGCCTTGAACGCCGTCTCGTTCGCCATCATGACGGTGTTCTCCTCGGGCATCTCGCTCTACGCCATGGGAAAGCTGCTGCACCTGCTGCTCGGCTGGAGCTTCGACTCGAGCATTCTCATGGCCGCGGGCGTGGTGCTCGCATACATCTTCCTGGGTGGGCTCACGAGCGCGATCTACAACGAGGTGCTGCAGTTTTTCCTGATCGTGCTCGGGTTCGCGCCACTGGTATTCCTGGGCCTGCGCGCGGTGGGCGGGTGGTCGGGACTCGTGGCGCGGCTCGCCGACCACGCCACCGCGGCGGGCTTCGCGCCGGGCGCCTACACGCGCAGCTGGGCGTTCATGGGACACGCGTCCGCCAACCCCGTGGGCGTCGAGTGGTTCGGCCTCGTCATGGGACTGGGGTTCGTGCTGTCGTTCGGGTACTGGTGCACCGACTTCCTGGTGGTCCAGCGCGCCATGGCTGCGAACTCGATGACCGCCGCCCGGCGCACGCCGCTCATCGCCGCGTTCCCGAAGATGCTGTTCCCATTTCTCGTGATCCTGCCGGGCATGCTGGCACTGGTCGTCAGTCCCACGAGCGGCGTGCGGGACGCGGCGCCGACCGCGTACTCGATCTCCACAACCTCCCCAACCTCCCCAACCTCCGGCGCGCCGGCGGTGGGAATCGTCCCACCTAAAGTTGATTCGCACGGCGCGCCGCTCCGCGACGCGCGCGGCCGCGTTGTGCTCGATTACGACCTCGCGACGCCGATGCTGCTGCTGCACTTTTTCCCCGCCGGACTCCTGGGGCTCGGCCTCACCGCCCTGCTCGCGTCGTTCATGTCGGGGATGGCCGGGAACGTCACGGCGTTCAACACCGTGTGGACCTACGACCTGTATCAGAGCTACGTGCGTCCGGGCGCGCCCGACGCGCACTACCTGGCGATGGGGCGCTTCGCGACCGTGGCGGGCGTCGCGATCTCGATCGCGGCGGCCTACGTCGCCGCCTCGTTCAATAACATCATGGATTTCCTGCAGCTCGTGTTCGCGTTCGTGAACGCCCCGCTGTTCGCCACGTTCGCGCTGGGGATGTTCTGGAAGCGCACCACGGGGCACGGCGCGTTCACGGGGCTCGTCGCCGGCACGCTCGCGGCGGCCGTGCACCACGGGCTGTCCCTTCCCGCTGGCGCCTCGGTGGGCGTCAAGGGCGGGTACTTGGGCGTCGTAACGACGTTCCCGAGCGAGCTGGCGCAGACGTTCTGGACCGCGATCGTCGCCTGGACGACGTGCTTCGTGGTCACGATCATCGTGTCGCTCGTCACCCGACCGCGCCCGCCGGAGGAGCTGCGGGGCCTCGTGTACGGCCTGACGCCCAAACCCGTCGACACGGCGGTCAGCTGGTTCCAGCGCCCCGTCACGCTCGCGGTGGTCGTGCTGGCGGTGACCGTGATCTTGAACGCGGTGTTCTTCTGATGTCGCTCGACGTGCGGCTGCCGATCGGCGGGTTCTTCACGCTGCTGGGCCTGCTACTCACGGGCTACGGATGGGCGACCCTGGGCACACCCGGCACGGCCCCCGCCGGCGTACCCATCGATCTGGTGTGGGGCGCGGCGCTGCTCGTCTTCGGGGTCGCGATGCTCGCGCTCGCTCGCCGCGCACGGTAGCCCCCGAGCTACCGTCCCCCCTCTCCGGAACGGAGAGGGGGCCAGGGGGTGAGGACCAAGTGCCGGAAAGGAGCCGTCTCGTGTTCTCGCGATTCGCCACGCTCATCTGTCTCGTCCTCGGTCTCGCCGTCGTGCGCAATCCCGCACGCCCGCTCGACAACCGCCTCGCCCGCACGCCGCCGATGGGCTGGAACAGCTGGAACCACTTCGGGTGCGACGTCAGCGCGCAGCTCATCAGGGAGACGGCGGACGCGATGGCGAAGAGCGGCATGCGCGACGCGGGCTATCAATACCTCGTGATCGACGACTGCTGGCAAGTCGCCCGCGACGGCGCGGGCCGGCTCGTGGCGGATTCCGTCCGCTTCCCCGGTGGTATCAAGCCGCTCGCGGACTACGTGCACTCCCGCGGGCTCAAGTTCGGCATCTACACCGACGCGGGGCGCCAGACGTGCCAGCGCCGCCCCGGCACCTATGGCTCCGAGGAAATCGACGCTCGTACCTTCGCCGAGTGGGGCGTGGACTACGTCAAGGAGGATTGGTGTAATTCCGATGGGCTCGACGCGCCGACGCAGTACGCCAAGTTTCGCGACGCGCTCGCCAAGGCGGGCCGGCCCATCGTGTTCAGCATCTGCGAGTGGGGCTCGAACCGGCCCTGGGAGTGGGGCCCGCGCACCGGCAACCTGTGGCGCACCACCGACGACATCGGCGACCGCTGGGCGAGCATGATCGCCCTGCTCGATCTCAACGCCCAATACGCCCTGGCGGCGAGCCCCGGGGCCTGGAACGACCCCGACATGCTGGAGGTCGGCAACGGCGGCATGACGGACGACGAGTACCGTGCCCACTTCAGCCTGTGGGCCGTCATGGCCGCGCCGCTGATGGCGGGGAACGATGTCCGCGCGATGCCGGCGGCGACGCGCGACATTCTCCTTAATAGGGAGGTCGTCGCAGTCGATCAGGACAGCCTGGGCGTGCAGGGGATGCTGGTACAGGAGCCCGCACCCGACCTTCAGGTGTGGGCCAAGCCGCTCAGCGACGGCTCACGGGCGCTCGTACTCTTCAACCGCTCGACGCTGCAGACGGTGATCACCGCCTCATGGCGAGCCATCGGCATCCGCGGCCCCGCTCGCGTGCGCGACCTCTGGGCTCACGCCGACGTCGGCACGTTCCCGGCGCGCTTCATGGCCACCGTGCCCGCGCACGGCGTGGTGATGGTCCGGGTCACGCCCGTCACGGGCGGCTAACCGGCCGCCAGATACCCTTCGTTCCAGCTGATCTCGAACTGGCCGCCGCAGCGGTGACAGCGCATGTCGCTGCGACGTTCCAATGGTTGGCGCTCGCGGCAGTTGGGGCACACCGCGTAGCGGCCTCCCCAGTCGGGGGGCACATGTGACGCATCACGCAGCTCCGCGACGACCGTCCAGCGGCGGGGCGGCGTGCCCACAATCTCCAGAAAGGGTCGCGGCACGGTCACTCGCCCGCCGCGGACGTCCAGGACCGCCTCGAGCGGATGGAGCTCCAGGACGCGGTACCACGCGCCCCGGCGTAGATGGAGGTTGAGATCGGCGTTCAGGCGAGCCCACTGCAACGCTGGCACGGTACACCTCGACACGGGGCCGACGGCGCGGGGATACACCAAGTAGACCTCGCGCGCGGGTGCGGCGCAAGACCTGATCGTCACGGCTGTTCTTTTCTGACCCAGATTGCTCCGTTCGTGCTGGATTTCACCGCTGCTTCGATGAACTCCACCCCGTCGAGCCCGTCCGCGACGGTCGGGAACAAGACCTCGCCGTCGGGCCGCCGGCCCTGTCGCACGGCGCGGATCGCGTGAGCCACCTCCGTGTAGATCGTCGCGAAGCCCTCGAGATATCCCTCGGGATGGCCAGCGGGGATGCGCGTAACCCGCGCCGCCGCAGGCCCGGTGCCCGGGCCAGCGCGCGTGAGCCGGCGTCGCGGCTGGCCGAAGGGCGCGTGCCACAGCTCGTTGGGATTCTCTTGCTGCCACTCGAGCCCGCCCTTCGTGCCGTACACCCGCAGCCGCAATGCGTTCTCGTTGCCGGGCGCCACCTGGCTGGCCCACAGCATGCCTCTCGCGCCGCCGCGGAAACGCAGCAGGATCTGCGCGTCGTCGTCGAGCCGGCGGCCCGAGATGAACGTCGTCAGATCCGCGCACAACGCCTCGAGCCTCAGCCCGGTGACGAAGCAGGCGAGATGGTAGGCGTGCGTGCCGATGTCGCCCAGCGCACCGCCCGCGCCCGCCTGGGCCGGGTCGGTGCGCCACGCGGCCTGTTTCTGGCCGGTGGCCTCGAGCCGCTCGGTCAACCAGTCCTGCGCGTACTCGACCTGGACCACGCGGATCTCGCCCAGCTCACCCGCCGCGACCATAGCGCGCGCCTGACGCACCACCGGGTAGCCGGTGTAGTTGTACGTCACCGCGAAGATCTTCCCGCTCTGCTCCGTCAGGCGCACGAGATCGCGCGCTGCGGCGACCATCGTGGCGAGCGGCTTGTCGCAGATGACATGGATGCCGGCCCGGAGAAACGCGGTGGCGACCGGCGCATGCAGACGGTTGGGCGTGACGATGGACACCGCCTCGATCCCGTCGGCGCGCTTCGCCTCGGCGGTGGCCATCGCGGCGAAGTCGTCGTAGGCGCGGTCGCGGGCGAGGCCCAGCTCGAGCGCCGAATCGATCGCGCGTTGCCGCTCGGACGACAACGCGCCAGCCACGAGCACGTAGTGATCGTCGAGTCGCGCCGCCATGCGGTGCACGGCGCCAATGAAGGCCCCCTGCCCGCCCCCGACCATACCGAGGCGGATCCGAGTATCCGCCGCGGCGTGACCGCGCCCGTCGATCACGAGGCCTTCCCGTCGAGTCCGAGCAAGCGGCGATTCGCGCCCTGATCGACGCCCGAGTCGGCGAAGTCGTCGAAGGCCCGCTCCGTCACCCGGATGATGTGGTCCCGGATGAAGCCCGCGCCCTCACGGGCCCCGTCCTCCGGATGCTTGAGGCAGCACTCCCACTCGAGCACTGCCCAGCCGGCGTAGCCGTATTGCGTGAGCTTCGCGAAGATGCCGTGGAAATCGACCTGGCCGTCGCCGAGCGAGCGGAACCGGCCGGCGCGCTCGAGCCACGGCTGGAAGCCGCCGTAGACGCCCTGCCGGCCGGTGGGATTGAACTCCGCGTCTTTCACGTGGAACGCGACGATCCGCTCGTGGTAGCGGGCGATGAAGTCGAGATAGTCGAGGCACTGTAGCACAAAGTGCGAGGGGTCGTAGTTGATGCCGCAGCGCGGATGATTGCCCACCCGCTCGAGCAGCATCTCGAACGTGGCGCCGTCGAACACATCCTCGCCGGGATGCAGCTCGAAACCGACGTTCACACCCTGCGAGTCGCAGTAGTCGAGGATCGGCTTCCAGCGTCGGGCGAGCTCATCGAACGCGGTCTCGATAAGCCCAGCGGGCCGCGGAGGGAACGGGTACAGGAACGGCCAGGCCAGCGCGCCGGTGAAGCTCACCATCGTATCGAGGCCGAGGTTGCGGCAGGCCTTGGCCCCGGCCTTGACCTGACCCACGGCCCACTCGGCTCGGGCGCTGGGACGGCCACGCACGGCCGGAGCGGCGAAGCCATCGACGAGCGTATCGTAGGCCGGGTGAACGGCGACGAGGTGGCCCTGCAGGTGGGTCGACAGCTCGGTGATGACGAGGCGGTGCTCGGCGAGCACCGCTTTGATCTCATCGCAATAGGTCTTGCTCGAGGCCGCCTTCTCGAGATCGAAGACACGCGCGTCCCAGGTTGGGATCTGAATGCCCTGGTAGCCGAGCGACGCGGCCCAGCCCGCGAGCCCCGCGAGTGAATTGAATGGTGCGGTGTCGCCCGCGAACTGGGCGAGAAAGATCGCGGGACCCTTGATCGTCTTCATGGGATGATCACTCTGGGGCGTTCGTCACGAGGTCTGGCGGCCATGCTCATAGTATCTGCTCCTCGGCGCGGGGTGAGCAAGGGAGCGGCATGTCCGCAAATGGCGCCCGCCGCTCCCTTCTGAGTGCAACCAACTGGGCCGTCCGGACGTCTTACGCATCAAGCAGCGCCCGCTGCTCGTATCTTCCTCGACCACCCGCACACCGGGAGCTCCCTATGAGTCCACGAACCAGGACCCTGTACGCGGCGCTCGCCGCCTTGGCCACAGCCTGCGGAGCGGCTCGCCAGGCTGCGAAATAGAAAGAAGGAAGGAAACCACTCTCCGATGCAGGATAAGGGACCAGGGTGCCGAGAAATGATGCCCGTGGCGAACCCCGGATGCACGACTTTGGTAGGCCATGCGCCCCTACTGTGTGTACATCATGGCCAGTCCCTCGCGGGTGCTATACGTCGGCGTCACGAACGACATCGTCCGGCGGGTGGATGAGCACAAGCGCGGCCTCACCCCCGGCTTCACGACTACGTACCACGTCACTCGGCTGGTCCACTTTGAGCAGTTCGCGGACGTTCGTGAGGCGATTGCCCGGGAAAAAGAGCTCAAAGGCTGGGGTCGTCCACGGAAGATTCGCTTGCTCGAACAGCGCAACCCTACCTGGGAAGACCTGGCGGATCGCTGGTTCTAGGAACCACGCCTTCCACTATGATCTCCATCTTTAGTTCCTCTTCTCAAGACCCGCGCGACTTGTCATCCTGAGCGAGCGCGCGGAACGCGCGCGAGCGAAGGATCTGCTTACCCCCAGGCGTGCAACCGCGGTTGTCTGATGACGCGGCACGCGCGCGAGCGAAGGATCTGCTGTTCCCTCCATCCGCGCCCGAGGGACCTCGCGCGCCGCCCTGGTCAGAACTGGGGCGGGAGGACTCGAACCTCCAACTTCCAAATTCGCGCGATCGACGCGCTCAGCACCGCTCCACGCAGTACAACCGCTTAGGCGAGCACGCGAACACCAAGAACGCGCGGCAAGCGGAAAACCGACGTCGAAACCGTCACCTAACGGTCATCGGGATCCGGAGATCCGAAGCGCCGATTCCCTAGGTTGACAGCCTCCCCAGTAAGCCCAGATTGAAACAGGCTCAGACGCTGTGAACCCCGGGACGTCATCTCGTGCGGCCTCGCCCAAGTCTCGGGGGGAGCGAATCGCGAAGCCGGCTGAGTGGGGACACCCGTTCGGCCGGTTTCTTCTTTTGGAGGGTTGGTGGATGGAACTCTGGGTCGCCGAGCTCCAAGGAGGCAGGCCGGAAGCCGCGTGGGACTTGTTCCTGAACCGCTACCGGCGCCTCATCTTCGCGGCGATCCGTCATTACGCCGAGGACTATGATGATGTAATGGACGTCTTCGCTCGAGTGTGCGAAGCCATGCGCGAGAAAGACTTCGCCCGTCTGCGCCGCTGCGCGGCTCGCGTCGATCCGAACCGCCCGTTCTCCACTTGGCTCTTCACGGTCGTCCACAACCTCACCATCGATTGGTTCCGCCACCTCAACGGCCGCCCACGGCTCAACGCTCTGGCGGCCGCGCTGCCGCCCGTGCAGCGGCGCATCTTTCAGTATGTCTTCGTGGAGCAGCGGTCCCATGTCGAAGCCTACGAACTAGCCCGCTCCCGCGACGGAGCCGACTTCACCTTCGGTGACTTCCTGAAGGAACTCGCCGCCACCTATCGCGCGGCGACCGCCCTGAACGGACGGGTCGCCGTCGCGCTCGCCGTCCCGCCGCCCTCTGAGAACTCGGATCCCCCTTCCGATCCGGCGGTGCTCGCCGAGCAGCAGGGGATCCTCGCAGCCGCCCTGGAGGCCCTGCCTCCCGAGGACCGGCTCGCCGTCCGGCTCTACGTCGTCGACCGAATGCCGGCCGAGCAGGTGGCTCGCGCCCTCGGATACCCCAGCGTCAAGACCATCTACAACCACGTGTATCGGGCCCTCGCGGAAATCCGGACCCACCTCGAGCGAGCGGGGATCAAGGAAGGAGACCTGTGAACGTGGTGCGAGCAGTTCCGGGCCAGCCATCCGTACCACGTGGGCGATGGGTGAAGCCATGTTGTGGAGGCGGCGCGTGACCCACCCACGCCCCGAGGCCCTGATTCCCCACGCTCTGGGCGGCGGGGACGCGGACGTCGCACGCCACGTGGAGGACTGCTCCAGCTGTCGCGCCGAAATCGCTCGGCTCCGAGAAGCGGCGGGAGCGCTACGGGCGTCGGTGTCACTCGAGCGCCTGGCCGAGAGCGTCGACTGCCTCGACGAGTTGGCGATCGCGGATTTCGTCGCGGGACGACTCAGCCCCGAAACACGAGGCCCCGTTGTCACTCATCTCCTCACTTGTGCCCGCTGCCGCTCGGTCGTCCTCGCTACCGGTCGCCTCCTTGCCGAGGAGGGGTTGCCGGCAGAGGCGCACCGACGCGCGTGGCGACGCTGGTCGTTGCCGCTCGGGCTCGCCGCGGCGGCAGCACTCGTGCTGCTGCTCGTCCCGCGCCGGGGCGACGACGGTTTCATGCCCGGCCTGAGGGACTCAACGCTGACGACCGCTGGCGCCCCCGTGCCACTCTCCCCGCGCGGGTCTATAGCCCGGGTGGACCGGCTCGTCTGGTCCAGCGTGCCCCGCGTCGAGCGGTACCGCATGCGACTGTACAACGGCGAGGGTGCCGTCCTCTGGACCGTAGAGACGGCGGACACATTGCTGGCGGTGCCCGACTCCGTCGTGCTGTCGCCTCGCATCATGTACTTCTGGAAGGTCGAAGCGCAGACCGAGTGGCAGCGGTGGGCCGCCTCCGATCTCGCGGAGTTCCGGCTCGAAGGGTCGCGATGATCACGCTCCTGGCGGCATTCTCCGTCGTCGCCCTGTCCGCTCAGAACCCGCAGGCCGTGGGCGAGCTTCGCGCGCTCGCGAGAGACGGACCCGACTCGGTGTTGATCGAGCGTGCCCGGCAGCGCCCGAATGACGCGCGGGAGGCGCTGCGCCAACTACTGGCTGCGGCAGGCAGTGGCGGCGATACCGCCGGCGTGGCCGCCCTCGCCGGCGCGGAGCGTCTCGCCCGCGCGTTCGGCGTCGCGTGGCGTGATTCGTTCCTGGTGCGGCGCGTGGCGCGGTTTCGCTCGTTGTCCCCGGCCGACCGGCAGGCCACGATTGCCGCGGATAGCATCCGGCAGATTGGCGCGGCGGCAGTGAGGAGTTCGCGCTTCGACGCCGCGATGCCCCCGTTGCGCGAGAGCCTGCGGCGCTACGAGGCTCTGGCCGACACCGCCGGGATCGCCGTCACGCTGAACGCCGTCGGCCAGACGCTGCATCGCACCCACGAAAACGATAGCGCCGAGGTGTACCTGACGCGGTCGCAGGACCTTGCCCAGCGGGTCGGTGACTCCCGGACGTTGGGGAAGGACGCGCACGATCTGGGCAGCGTCTACTGGAGAAGGGGGGAAAACCGGGATCCAGGCGAGTCAGTCGCCCGCACCAAGGACTTGCAGCGCGCCAAGGAATCATTCGCCCGCGCCCAGGAGATCTTCGAGCAGATCGGGGACTCGGCGGCCGTAAGGAGCGAGTACAACAGCTTCGGCCTCATCGCCTGGACCGGGGCCGACCTCGCGGAGGCACGCCGTGCCTTCGAGACGGGGCTGGCTGCGAGCCGGAGCGCGGGCGACTCCGGGCTGGCCGCGTTGTTCCTCAGCAATCTCGGCGGCGTCGCGTTGGAGCAAGGCAACTACGCCGAGACAGACGACCATCTGCGCGAGTCGCTCGCGATCTATCGGGCGCTCGGGGATCAATTGAACGCGGCGCAACAACTCCGCGAGCTCGGCATAGTCGAGCAGCGACGCGGCGATTATCCAGCCGCCCTCGCGACCTTTTCGGAGGCCGCGAGGATGGCGCAGCGCTTGGGTCCACTCCCCTACGGCGGTCTGATCGACCCGTGGGTGCTGCTCGCGCAGACCCGCACCCTCATGGGCGATCTGCAGGGTGCCGGCAGCGAGCTGGACGGGGCTGAGGCGTTCGCGCGTCGGTACGGCGGAGCCCGGGCTAGGAGTGCGCTGATGATACTCGCGTTCCAACGGGGTCACCTCGCCCTGCAATTCAACCGGCTCGCCGAAGCCGAGCGGCAATACGCGCGCGCGCTCCGGCTCGGCGCCGACAGTACGGAGCTCGCGCAGCAGTCCGTGGGGTTAATGCTGCGGCGTGGGAACCTGCGGGGTGCTCGCAGACTGCTGGAGCAACAGTTAGTGAGTGGCCCCCTCGATCCTCACAACGCGGCCCAAGTCCGTGTGTCGCTCGGCCTGATCGCGTTGCAGCTCGGGGATACGACGGCGGCGCGCCGGGCCTTCCGGGAGGCGTTGGACACTTTGCGCGCCGTGGGTACCGCGGTGGACGAGGCCAGTGCCCTGTACAGACTCGGCGACCTGGAAGCGCGGACGGGACATGCGCTCGCCGCGGAATCGCTCTACCAACGCGGGCTCGCGCGCCTCGGCGCGCACGCCGCACCCCAGGTCGCATGGCAGCTGCACGCGGGTCTGGCGGACGCCCTGCGGAGGCGCGGCGCGCGAAGATCGA
>Ga0209160_1002153_pt1 | contig 16475 bp, 14 predicted proteins | sample GraSoiAngelo_153_FD_186167 | JGI IMG/M metagenome (GOLD analysis project Ga0209160, IMG submission 186167) | Grasslands soil microbial communities from the Angelo Coastal Reserve, California, USA - 14_1009_12_40cm (SPAdes) (version 2) | ecosystem: Environmental > Terrestrial > Soil > Grasslands ... | reverse complement strand
AAAAAAGCACTCGAGATAACAGCCGGAGTCTTCACAAAGAAGCCAGGTTTGATCGAACAAGCGAGGATCGGTGGAATCCTACCCTAGGTCGCGGTGGGCACAGTAACCACGAGTTCTTCCTCATGCAGCCTTACGTCCTTGAAGACCGACCAGAAGTAGCCGATCGACGTGAGGTAGAGGGCCGTGCAGAGGAAGAATGGTAGTGCGAGATAGAGTGCACCGCCAAGTCCCATGAAGTAGGCGCCAACTGATGTGCTTAGAGAGTTGGGTAGTCTCCAGAGTGACGCGGTCACCGCGGAAGCCTGTGATCTCTCTTCTGGAGGTACGAGGCCCATCAGAAGAGACTGCTCTACCGGATTGGACATCATCATTAGCGCACTTCTGACAACGTAGATCGAGGAAGCTGAGGCGAAGCTAGGAGAGAAGGGCAGGGAGAAAAGGAAAGCCGTCGACGATCCTTGAGTCAAGACTATTGTCTTGACTGTCCCAAATCTTCGCGCTAGCCTTGGGGCGGCCAAGTTTGCAAACCCCATCACTAGACTGTTTACTCCTCCGAGAATTGGCGCACTGACGTCGTCTACAACTCCGAACTTCAAGAGCGCCCAGCCTGGAATAAGCGGAATGACCATTCCCGCTCCCAGAGCGATGAGAATTCCTGCCAGCGAGTACTGAGCAACGGTTCTGCGAGACTTCTTTGGTATGATTCGAAAACCTCGGTGGTCAGCCTCCGAGGATCTTGATTCCGATATGGTGAGAGCGATCACGGGTCTGAGCAGGCTGAGCAGGGCTACCCCAAGGAACAGATACCTGTGACCCGTCACAAGGTCAATCGCATACCAGTTTTTCAGCAATCCCAGAATGCTCGCGCTGAAGCCGCCGACGGCTGCGCTGATGGTAGAAATGAAGAAGGACAGGCTGAAAGCCTGGTGCGTTTTGCGTCCGTCGCCTTGTCTGCAAGCATGGCTCCCCATGACGACGCATACATTGCTTCGGAGAGTCCTGATAGAACTGCCGTTCCAACCAGTAGCGGTAGATTTGTCCCGACGAGGGCGAAGAGGACCAGAGTGAAGCTTGCAATGATTCCGCCTAGGACTACGAACCGTTTCCTTCCATAACGATCTGCTAATCCCCCGAAGAGAAGAGTGCTTGAGGCGCTGGTTATGCCGATGATGGTGAGAATTATTCCGCTAGTTGCGAAGCTGAGACCTTCTAGAACCAGATAGATCTGGAGAGTTATCCAGAGGAGACCCGCTGCAGCCCAATTGAAAAAGCTCGCATAGATTAGTAGATTGGCCTCCCGAGGAATACCTCGGAACTCGTCGAGACCAGTGGTGATTCGCTGGAACAAGAGATGAGCCTCGCTAGTTTCTGGAAGGGATTTGTCGCGACTTCCCCTAAAGGATTGGTCCGACGCGTCGCGTACAACTGTTCCCTATTACAAGAGTGGTATCAACGTACGGGTAGGTATCAGCTTGACAGCAACAAGAAATGTCGACCTGCGTCAGGCGCGTAGCCTGGCGTATCGAACCTGAACAAACCCAAAAGCTTGCGGGGCTCTACGAGCCGAAGAGTGATGAGTATGCTGAGAACTCGTTAGCGTGCGACAGCCTTGGTTTCCAGTGTCTCCCATGGGAAGCCATTATGGTGCTTGTAGTACTCCACCAATCCGCCTTCCCGCATTAAACCTCGAAGGAACTCTGGGACCTTGACCGCAGGGTGAACGCTGCCATCGCGGGTCTTAACGGACCAGTCTTGCAGGTTCACCTCTATCTCATCAAATTGCTTCACTTTGTTAGAGATTCCAGGAACCTCTAGCGCAGAGAGCCCAATCGCGAAGCAGTTACGATAGAAAATGCGTGCAAAACTTTCCGCAATCACCGCGGCCACGTTAGAATATTTGATAGCGACGGGCGCCTGTTCCCGGCTAGAGCCTCCTCCAAAATTCTTTCCGGCGACAAATAGATCTCCGGCTTTCACCTTCTTGTAGAACTCAGGGTCGAATCCGTACATGGCGTACTTGGCCATCTCGACAGGGTCGTTGGTTCGTGCTTTGAATCTGAATGGGATGATAATGTCAGTGTTGACATCGTCGGGCCAGACCCAGGTCCGGCCTTTCAGAATGCTCGGGGTTGTCACAGGTATCTCCTAGGGTCTGCGACCTTCCCTTCTATGGCCGAGGCTGCCGCTGTTGCGGGGGATGAGAGGTAGATCTTGGAGGTTATCGCACCCATCCGTCCTATGTAGTTGCGCGGTGAGGATGATATGCAGACCTCGTTCTCTCCCAAGACCCCAAGGTGGGTTCCTACACACGCACCGCAAGTAGCATTTGTGAAGACTGCTCCGGATTGCAGAAATACCTCCGCCAGTCCATTCTTGATGGCTTGTTCGAAAATACCCTTGGACGCTGGGGTGATGACGCACCTAGTACCTGTTTTGACCTTGTGACCCTTCAATATCTTGGCTGCGACGACAAGATCTTCGTATCGTCCATTTGTCGAGGATCCGATGAAAGCCTGATCGATCGGTGTGCCTTCGACCTCTCTGACTTCTTTTACCTTATCGACGTTTCCAGGCTCTGCAACTTCGGGAACGATCTTTCCAATGTCGATATCGTATTCGTCTTTGTAGCTAGCTTTGGACCCTGCGTGAATCTCGTACATTGACTTGCGATTTACCGACCTAAAGTATTCCTGTGTTGATGCGTCCACTTCGAAGATAGAGAGTTTGCATCCGCACTCCATAGAATTGTTGCTAATACAGGCTCGTGAGGCTATGGAGAGGTCTTTGACGGCAGGTCCCTTCCATTCTATTGACCGATAATTTCCTCCGTCTTCCCCCACTGTTCCAATGAAGTGTGAGACTACGTCCCGAGCAAAGACTCCTTTCTTGACCTGGCCTGTAAGGTTGACCTTGATCGATTCCGGGACCTTTACCCAGAGTTTTCCAGAAGCCCACACAGCGGCCATCTCCGAGCTACCGATTCCCGTGGCAAAAGCGCCGACTGCTCCAGCCTGACATGTGTGAGAGTCAGCACCGAAAAGGACCATTCCTGGGACGACATGGTTCTCAAGAAGATGCTGGTGTGAAATGCTCCCTTCTACGAGTCGTACGCCATGCTTCTTGACAAATTCTCTTATCAAATGATGAAGGTTAGCGACTTTCTCATCGGGAGCAGGGAAGGAATGATCAATAACTAGATGGATTTTGGACGGGTCCCAGACCCTCGGGACACCCATCTCACCGAACATTTTGATCGAAAGTGGTCCAGTGCTGTCCTGAGCCATCGCGAGGTCCACGGGCAGTACAGTAATGTCTCCCGGCCGATGAATCTTCTCGACACCATCGGCTCGGACGCTAATGATCTTCTCCGCAAAGGTCAGCGAGTCATCGTTCAGGATGTCTTGACGCAACGACGTTCTGAGGCGGGCAAGAAACTGGTCGCTATTAAACGTGAACGTAGAACCGAGGCGATGAAATCATCCTACTAACCCTCGATTCCCTTCATCGCGCAAGAAATCTGAAAGTTTTTGAGCTTGATTTGACTCATAATAGCCGTCCTAAAGGCCTGTTTTGGGTGAGTAATTGCGTATGGCCGAGAAGAAACGATTGCCTCCGTGGGAAGAAGCGAAGCTCGTCTTCAAGCTGCAAGAGGAGACCCGTAAGCGTAAGCTTCTGGAGAAGGATATGCAGCAACGTCAAGGATGGGCTAGGCGTGTCGGTCCAAATACCTCGGACGAACTAGAAGATAACAGGAAGCGGCTAAAGGCGTTACAAAAGCGAATCGACGAAGAAGACGATCGGTAGCTACGCAATGCTGCCCGGCGCAAGAAGCCCTAGCCGCTTAAGCACGAGGAGAGCTTGTAGTGTTATCCACTTGCTGGGTTTTCCGGCCTCCTCCAGTTGCAAGGACCTCTCAGTGCCCCATCCTTGGACGATAAGTTCTCGCTCTTCGGGTCGCGAAACCGTCTCTTCCCCATGCATCGCGTGTGCATGTCGCCATCCTCTGTAGACACCGTCCAAATTCCATTTTCCATCGGGCGTTCTCTTTTCCAAGAGCAGGGCGACGGCATCGTTCATCCTTAGATCATTCTTGATGCCCAGCTCTGTCAGGACTCGCAATCCGTGCAGAAAATCGTAGCAATAGTGTATGGGGTAATGCAGCCTCAGAAAATCAAGCATTACGACAGAATCATCCCTGTCAGACCGGTAGACCCGATGCTTCAGTAGAAACTCAGCTCCTCTCTTCGCTGAGACTTCCCAGCCCTTCCTCGCATCGTGCGCCATCATCTCGGACAGAGCCCAGACTGGCTGAATAACCGACATGAAGGATCCATGCTTCCCAGAAGGCGAACAGTTCCAACCGCCATCAGCCAGCTGTTTCGACAACAGCCAATCCATCGCATTCAGGACTCTATCGTCCTCCGCGTATCCCATCTTTGCTAGAGCCCGAACCATGTTTCCGGTCGCGCAGATGTGAGCCTCAAATTTCTCATGACCCTTTGGTCGAAGCGAGATGCCCCCTGTTTTCACATTGTGATCCTCTAGGAAATGATCAACAGCCTTGTCCACACGCGGGTCCTTGGATGAAACGCCCAAGTCCGCCAAGACGACGAGCTGCCAAGAGCACGCAGAGAATTTTGGAACATAACAAGACCTGTGATTGTCCCAATAGATACCATCCTTCTGCCTGGCTAGAATCTTTGACGCCCAACCGATTCTTCCGATACGGTTCAGAGTGCTGACGACGCTTTGATCGTTCTGAGCCCTCTCCTGGAGATAGGCCAGAGTATGGTAACGGGCTGACGGCTCATCCTCCTCTAGGAGCCAATTCAATACGCTATTCGAGACAGAGACTTTTGGGACTTGAACCTGTTGCAGTTTAGGAAACCTCTCTATGGTCCCGAGAGATTCTTCGAAATAAAGCTGGCGCGTCAATCAATAGCCCTTAATTATTGAGATGTGCTTGAAAGCAACGTAGATTCGCGCTTTGCCCCAGAAGAAACCAACGGCTGCCTCTGGCAAGAGAATTCGGGTCCTAGTCGCAAAGCCTGGGCTGGACGGTCATGACCGAGGCGCGCTCATTCTCTGCCGCGCGCTCCGGGACGCAGGAATGGAGGTCATCTACACTGGGTTCCTCGCAACCCCCGAACAAGTATCTCAAATGGCTATTGACGAGGACGTTGACGTGGTCGCTATGAGCCTCCTCAACGGAGCGCACATGACAGCCTTTCCCAAAGTCGCTAAGCTCATCCGAGAGAAGGGGGGTAATGATATTCTACTTGTGGGTGGCGGGATAATTCCTGACGATGACAAACCTCGGCTGGAGAAGCTAGGGATCACCGGGAATTATGGTCCCGGCACCCCCTTGAAGACCATCATCGAGCATGTCGAGAAGATTGTAAGAGAGCGGGACTCGAAAAAACCTAGACACGACTAGACTAGCCAGAAGTGACGGGGCAGATCGCAAGGGCATGGGCTTCCTCTCCATCATGGGCAAAATCCTCATCGGTCTAGCTATGCTGACACTACCCGTCGCCGTATCTCTAATCCTCATCTTCAGCGAAACTCTAACGACCATAGGAGTCGCAATATCGCTAAGTGCTAGTATCTTCGTGTTCTTCTGCGGAATCTACGCGGGATTCCTCGGGATCAAGTACGAGCGCTTGCAACAGAAATTCGAGTCCTTCGTCAACCCGCTTAGAATTCGGCCTAACCCTGTGAATTTGATCAAGGCGATCTGTCCAATAGATCAACAGCAGGTCGTCTTTGTCCACGTGAGCCCACATCGAGATGACGCGCGACCGGATGGCTTGGATATTTTCTTAGGCTCCTGCGGCCACGAAGTCCACCGTGGAGAAATAGAAATCGAACAGCCGGCCCGTTCAGCATCTAGCTGAGCGACTCGATTCTCCGACCACTCCTTTACAGTCACGCCTTGACCAGTTCCCAGTTCGCACTTGAGGAGGGCAGATGGTATTTTCTTGGAGATTCTAGCAGACTGCCGTGGTTATTCGGCTTAGAGAAAGATCCAGTTCGATGAACCTTCTGAAGATCGGGACTTCCCACTTTGAGTGGTTCTAGACATCTTAGAGGAGGACCGAAGGCATTGCCACTCTTGCTCTAGTTGTAGTGTCTCCGTATCCAAGGTCTTTGTCGAGGACTGCCTTGATGATGTCCCCTACGACCGTTTTGGTGTGCTTCAACGTCGATGACGTAAAGATTTCCACGCAAGTATACTAGCTAGCCCGATTTCTCGCCCTAATCCCAGTGGATTGTAGAAATAGGCGAAGATCCAAGTGAAGATGTATAGGGCGTTTCCGCTTGACGCAATTGCGCTAAAATCTAAGGTCTGAGCAGCATAGCCTGTACAGTCGGCATTAGCATGGCAGCTTTCATCTCGATGTTTGACCGTTATAGTCTCATTCGTATTGGCGGTTTGATTGTTGGCGTCTGTAACGGTCAGGATTACCGTATAGGAGCCATCCGATTGGTAGATGTGACTGACGGGGCTTCCCGAGCCGGTTGTGGAATCACCGAAGCTCCAAGAATAATTGTAGGGCTGAACACCTCCAGTAGCAGAGGCAACGAAGATGATATTGTCGCCGGCATGAGGTGAAGAAGGGCTGAAAGTGAGGCTGGCACCTAGGCTTGCAACCACGTTTACTGTCTGGGTTGAAGTGGTGCTTACTCCATCAGCGTCAGTGGCTGTCACGGAGACCATCAAGGAGTCAGAGGTCGTGTAGATGTGCGATGTGGGATTTTCAGTTGAACTACTATTGTCTCCAAAATCCCAACTTAAACTGACATTTCCAACACCCCCAGACTGCGTGGCTGTGAAGTTTACAGGCTGGTCTGCCTCGGGAGTGGCGGGGCTATTCGCGAAGCCCACGCTGAGGGCCGGCACGACGATGATGACCTGGCTCGAACTGGCGTTCACACCATCAGAGTCTGTCGCAGTCAACGTCACGGTGAAGCTTCCCGGCGTGGAATAGGTATGGGATGCAGGGTTGATCACGGATAAGTTCCCATCTCCGAAACTCCAGCTGAACGTGAAGGATCCGACTCCGCCTGTAGTGCGGGCATTGAACGTTACCAGTGAAGAGGTCTCAGGCGCCATGGGACCATACGTGAAGCTTACTGTGGGCACAGCGGCAACCGTAACGGCCTGGCTGGAATAGCTGACATTGCCGTTAGCGTCGGTAACAGTGACCGTAACGTTGTATGAGCCCGATGATGTGTAGGTGTGCAGAGAAGGATTACCTGTTGCAACACTTCCATCGGCAAAGCTCCAGTTGAAAGCGTATGGCGCTGCTCCACCACTCGCTGAGCCAGTAAATTCTACATGTTGACCTGTCTCAGGCGAAAGAGGACTGTAGCTGAAGCTAGTGGCGAGAGATGGAGGGAGTCTTGTTACTGCGACTGTCTGTTGGGAGGTCGCCGTTTGTTTTGGCGAACCGCTGTCGCTCACGGTCAGAATGACGTTGAATGTTCCAGCTGATGAGTAGGCATGGGTTGCAAAAGAGCCGGCTCCGGTTGAGCCGTCGCCAAAGGCCCAGGTAAAAATGTATGGGAATGTTCCGCTTGAAGCAGTCGCGTTGAATGTTATGGTCGTGCCAACATCCGGGTTGACAGGTGTGAAGGAGAAATTGGCGCCGAGAGGCTGGACGTTGCTGACGGATTTGATGTTCAAGAGACATCCCCAACCTACTGGTCGGCTTGCGCATTGCATGGCTCCGTAGATGCCGGCGTTTGTGGTGTTCGTCCAGCTTCCTGCGGGCCACCAGACCCAGCTGATCCTTTGGGGCGCATCGTCATAGAGACTTGTCAGTGTTTGTATGAAGTGTAGTGTTGTCGTGGTATAGCCGGCACTACCTGACAGATTGGTGTCAGGAGCGCAGATTCCAGAGCATAGTGGGTCGGTTCCTCCTTCAGTATTCAGAGCCGGCCACCCGGTCTGGGCTACTCCCGCGAGCACTGTCGCATAGTATCCGCTTGCCACGCTCTCAGCTGTCGCATTGTTCCAAGAACTGGAATATCCAGAGTAGTCCATGTAACTGTGAAGGCTGATGAATATTCTTCCTCCCTGAGCGAGAGTACCAAGAGGATCTGTCACGGTTGGGTATCCGTAGACCGCTACTGAGCAGCTGCCGTCTCCTTTGGGGCAGAGACTGCAGTCATAGCTGCAGATGTTCTGGATGACAATCCAGTGATTATCGCCCTGATTCCTATCTTGGTTGATCCACATCTGATAGTCGGAGGACAACATACTGACGCTCGTTCCGTTGGGCTCGTTGAGAGGTTCCCAGATGATCTGGGAATAGCTGCTCTTGAACTGTTGAGTAACGGGGGCCCAGAAATTCAGCCAACAAGACGGCCCACCACTCAAGTCGGTGTAGCCATGATAATCGATTACTATCCAGAAACCATAGTACCGGGCTATCTGAATCGCCCTCTGAAGATTTGTGGCGTTGTAAGCACTCATGTAGTTCTGATCGGTCTGGTCAGTGCAGTATGGGTCAAAGTCGACCCTGACCATGTTGTAACCGAGAGACTTCAGTTCGATCAAAAGGAACTCCATGCTAGTGGCAGATTCTCCAGGGAAGACCGCAGAAGATGTTGTATTGCCTGGCTGGTTGATGCCGTTGACTGAGGCCTCATCCAGCCTGATTCCGCCCCATCCTATCAGAACAGGGACCGATGAGGTTCCGGTTGAGTTCGGAAGCACCGTAAGAAGCTGTGAGGTCGTGAACATCTTACCTGTGCTGTCGGAGACGGCGAGTGAGATAGTGTATGTCCCATTCGTGAACGACTGGGATACAGGGTCGCCTGTCTTGTTTGTTCCTCCCAAGTTCCAGCTGTCAGCGTACGGGCTCGTTCCACCCGATGCCGTGTCCGTGAAGGTTACTGTCTGACCTGAGACTGGAAGGGTTGGATTATCGCTGAAGCTTGCGGTCAACGCCTCCACGGGTAAGATGTTGATGGACCGAGATGATTGAACGGAGGTCCTGACAGAATCTGTTACGCTCAGGGAGGCGGTGAATGTTCCTGATATGGGGTATGCATGACTTGGCGTCTGTCCGGTGCTTGACGCTCCATCTCCGAAGCTCCATGCGTAGGTGTAAGGTGTCTTTCCTCCGGACGCGTTCCCCGTGAAATTGACCGCGGTATTGACCAATGGTGTCGATGGGAGGTAACTGAAACTCGCCGTTAGAGGAGGTGAAATGGTAGTTCCCACTATCTCTCCTGCGAGGCCGGTCGCCGCTGCATCATTCGGCGTCAGCATTGATAGCCCCCAGTTGTCTTCGAGCATTCGGAGGGTGGAATAGTGGTCGAAGGAGTTGCTAATCGAGATAAACGGTTGTTTTATCATGGGTCCATAGAAGAGTATGGGTGCGGGATCGTACTCGTCCCACCATAGTACCAGTAGGGTTCTCTGTCCAGCTTGGAAGAGATTGCTTGCCAGCAAGGACCCCGTAGCGGGATTCGTTACGGTGCCGGTTCCAACCAGGAAACTCTGAAGGTATGCGTCTCCCGTCTGAATTGAATTATCATGCATGTTGTGGTTGTCTGTTGGAGTGTACCAGAGGAAACTCGGTGGGTTGGCCGAGTTTGCGGCCGCTATGAAGACGCTTGTTGAGACTGAGCTTGAAGTGAAGATGTTTGAGCTTTTAGCAGTACTGGCAAATCCGGTGAAGGGGAAATGGTCGTTGCCCCTCGGACAACCAGCCTCGCAATAGGCTTGCCATGTAATCCCATGAGTTGCGAAGGAGTCCATCAAGGTTGAAGCGTTGAGACAGCAGGAGTATCCGTCAGAGACACCCTGGTCGGAACCTGAGACCAGAGCAACGTAACACCCAGCTGAACATCCGTTTATCGTTCTCCCATTAGCACCATATCCATGGTACAATGGTATTGTTGACCCTTGGGGGAGAAGACTCGCTGTGAACGGAGCATTCGTGCTACCCGTGCCCGTACCCATCACATCTGCATACTTCTGGTTCTCCATCGCAATCATGACAACATGGTCGAAGTTGGATCCAGCCACAGCCGCAGTGGCTAGGGAAGATGCTTGCCCTTCGTGAACCAGTAGTTGGAAGGCTATGGTGCTGCTGAAGAGGGCGATCAGGCAGAGGGCGAGAGCTTTGAGAGCTTTTTTAATCGCTCTACTCAGTTGCGGCTATTCTCCAGGCCTCGAGGAGAGGCTGGGAGCAGAAGCGATCTATATTCCCACCGCGAGCTAATTCTCGCAAAGTGTCCTATACCGTACTCAGTACAATTCCTCAACCTGATGACCAAAACGAGCGTAGGCGTCTTACGCACATATAACAATTGTGCTATTTGTGTTGTTATGTCACACAACTGATTCTCGACTCGAATAGTCAAAAACACTCCTTGCTTTACAGAAAAATGTAAATCTTTGGAGGGGTGGCAGAATCTAAAAGCAATCTATAGGTTTCTTCCGGGAGCTATAATCTATTATATGGAGAATGTTGAGGTTCTTGCAGGGTCCCCAGGATATCTTAACCTGATGACCACCCAAGAGTGTCTTGCGACCCTCTTGGTTCGGGTTTCTTACCCTGGGGACCTCCCTTCTCTTTCTCAAGAGAACTACTGCAAGATTCTTGACAGGCGCATGCGGAGGGACCCGCATCCCCCTGTCTCATGCACTACGAGAAACCTGACGTCGTACTGGACTCTATGCTTGAAGGAAAGCCCCGGGTCTGTAGATCTTCGTTAGGAGAGAATGAAAAAGCTGCAGGATTCTCCTCCAGGGATGAACCTACTGACCGCTGCAAAAAGAGCAGTATGAGAATGAGCTGAAGCACAGAATCGCGATTGACAGGGGCTTCCAAGTACGTGGTGCCGGTCCTATCCATCGCTCACAACGGCTCTACATCCCGTTTCTCCATTTAACACTATGGATGTGACGCGAGAAAAGTGGAGACTGGGGGTTTCTCCGAGGCTGATGATACTATCCATCGTAAACCGTAGATATCCTCGAAAAACAGTTGATCAAGCAATAGGCACGAGGCGAAGCAACAGGTCTTTGTCTTCTCCAGCCCTCACATTACCCTAGGCTCAGTGCCCGAAATTTGGCTATCTCTTATAGCGACCCTTTTGAAGATCGGGTTTCGTAGAACGTTGGACCTCAACAGATCGGTCGTAGAGAACGCGATCAGATCATTCTTGGTTGAAGACCTGGGATATGGAGACATTACCACGAATGCTTTAGTGGACTCCGAGCGTGGAGGCGAGGGAAGAGTCGTCTGTAGAGAGAACGCTGTAGTCGCAGGAATTGAGGAGGCTCTTCTACTACTCGAACTCACTGGTTGTCAAGGAACAGCTAGGGCTCACGATGGCGATCGGGTCAGGGCCGGGACGATGATTCTCTCAGCTATCGGTCCTGCGCGTGCGTTGTTAGGTGCTGAGCGGACATTGTTGAACATCCTGGCTCACATGTCAGGAGTTGCAACCGCGACAGCAGACTTCGTATCAATCGCCGACAAAGAGAGTCGCGGTAAGATCAGGATTGCGTGTACTAGGAAGACGCTTCCGGGTCTAAGATATTTTGAGAAGAGGGCGGTCGAGCTCGGCGGAGGCGACACACACCGTCTGAGACTTGACGATGCCGTCCTGATCAAGAATAATCATCTCGAACTAGCAGGTTCCATAACCGAGTCTGTTAGAAGAGCCAAAGAGAGAGCGAGTTTCACAAAGAAGATCGAAGTCGAAGTGACGACTCCCGACCAAGCGGTCGAGGCAGCCCAAGCAAACGCGGACATCATATTGCTCGACAACATGACGGCGAAGGAAGTAGAGAGGTCAGTGGCCTTGTTGAAGGCCAAAAACTTGCGAAACCAGGTTCTGGTTGAAGCATCGGGCGGGATTCGAAAAGAGAATCTTGCAAGTTACGCTCAAACGGGAGTAGACGTAATCTCGGTTGGCGCAATCACTCATTCTGCTCCCGCCATTGACATGAATCTGGAGATACATGCTTCCAGAAAATGACGAAGGTGTTCTGGCTCGAAGAAAAACGAGCTGATCAGGAAAGCCGAAGCGCTCCGAATCCGAGAACATCAACTCAAGCCCACTCTCCGCCTGAAGACGCAAGATGAGATCGTCGAATTCATCCACGCTAATGGCTTGGTCTCGGCGCTGGGAGGTAACGAACTTCCAAGCTTCATCAGCGCAGTAATAGGCAAACCATGGAAGCCATCGGCGACGGGCTTCACTGGCTGGATGGACTGGTGGTCGATCAAGATCTCAGGCAATCCAGTAGCCCGCGTCTCCCGAAATATTGAAGGGCGAAAAGATGTTCTCGCTACCAGAATATTCAGACGAACCAAGACCTTCGTATCGAGCAAACTCTGGCCGATTCTCGACACCATCGTGAAACACCACCAAGACCCCGCTGTCAAAAGAGAGATTCTTTCAGATATGGAACTGAGGATTCTCGAATCAATCGAGACCGAGGGTTCAATCCGAACAGATCGACTCAGAAAGAGGCTCAAGCTGGAAGCTAAAGAGAACAATTCCAAGTTTCATCGTTCATTAAACAACTTGGAAAGCTACGCGCTAATAATCGGCGTGGAAGACCCTCTTCCAGAGAGACATTTACACGCTAACATTTGGCAAACATGGGATGCGAGGACTCGGGAAGGAAAGAGTCATGCTAGCACGTCCTACGGTGAAGCCTTGAGGAAACTGCTAGTGAGGACCATCGATGCATCTGTTCTTGCACGCGAAGACCAAATCCCCACATGGTTCCAGTGGAGCTCTGAGATGCAAGTAGCCAAGGAACAATCATTGCTGGATGGAGCTATTCTTAGGTCCGGCGACTACCTCGTTTCATCTAGGGTCCGGGATGCCAACAACTAAGGTAAGAACTTGCTCGGCCCGCTCTAGCCCAGGCACCTGAATAGTCTAGTTAGATGCTCGACCCGACAATCATCAGGATGAAAGTTACTGCGAGGAGGAAGACTCCCAACCTTGCAGCCACGCCTAGTCTCTTCTGCAGATTTCCGACCTGAGCAGACATCGCTGCATCGCCGCCGGGTGCTGCTTGTTTCTGCGACTGCTTCAGCAGCCCAACGAGTTTCCGACTGGTCGGTATTAGGACGCCGAAAGCGATCAGAAGAACGATGAGAGTCACGAGTGCACCGATCTGGATATAGATCAGACCTGAGTTGGATGGCGCAAGGGAGGTCGCGGATTGAGTGATGTAGGCGTAAAGCGCGAGTCCCGCCACCGCGGCAACGATAGAGCTTCCCCCGATGAACCTCATGTAAGATGGAATTACCGATAAGATGAATTCGCTTCTCGATGCGGGAGTCATTCTTCTAAGTGCGGGAGTCAAGACTGAAACGAACAATGTAGCGCCTCCCATCCATGCTATTATCGAGCCAACGTGAAGAACGAGAAGAACGAGAAATACGGCATCGGCCATTCTTGTCCAGACTCGAACCTTCCTTCAGAGAGGTTTCTATTTATCATATGAGTCGCTTCTTTGTGTACCGTTAATTTATGGCCAGAAAAAGTGAGTGCGGACTGTTCGAATGCTTTTAGATAGTGAACAGTGAGGGACTGACAGCTGATTCGATGACCCTGTTCAGCAATTCGGTAGTCCTCGACCTTCTGGCCAAATACAAACCGATCGCCGCAATGATCCATACCTCATCCCTGTTGGGATGGGATTTGGAGATCAACATGCCCGAGGCCGGTGCCGCTGCGAGAGGTCAAGCCCAGGCAGAGATCGAACTGCTACGCCAAAAGATGACCCTCGACCTGGCAGGTCTCACCGAGAAAGCTGAGAAGCAAAAGACTCTCAACGACGCTGAGAAAGGAGTAATCCGTGTCATCAAGAGAGAGCTGGATTTCTATCAGAAGATTCCAGCAGATCTACTGGAACAGCTACAGAAGGCTACCGTCGAAGCGTCTGTCCCCTGGAGAGAAGCGCGGAAGAAGGCCGACTTCCGAATCTTCCAGCCCCACCTAGAAAAAATAACCGATCTGAAACGGAAGCAGGCAGAATATCTCAACCCGTCCACGCATCCCTACAACGCGCTGCTGGACCTCTTCGAGGAAGGACTGACGATAGACGATCTGGACAGGATCTTTTCTGTGCTCATCCCGCAACTCAAGAAGATCCTAGCCAAGACCCTCGCGCAAGGAAAATTCCCTGAGAAGCATCCCTTGGAAGAAGTCGACTATGATGTTGAAGCGTTGAAGCAGGTAAACCAGAAGCTCACGTCGCTTCTTGACATGCCTGGCAAGAGATTCCGGCAGGATGTTTCCACGCATCCCTTCTCGATAAGAATCGCCGGAGACGACGTACGAATCACAACAAGGTATGAACCTAAGAACTTCAAGGCCTCAATGTTCGGCCTTATCCACGAATGCGGCCACGCACTCTACGAACTCCAAGTAGACCACGAACTCGACTTCACACCGACTGGGACAGGTGTCTCCTCCGGAGTACACGAGTCACAGTCCCGGTTCTGGGAGAACATTGTCGGAAGAAGCAGACAATTCACATCGATGACCTACCCTCTCCTCAAAACCAAGCTCAGCTTCTTATCACGCTACGACGAGAACCAGGTCTACTCATACTTCAACACGGTAAGACCTAGCCTGATACGGGTCGAGGCGGACGAGCTGACCTACAACTTCCACATCGCAATGAGATATGAACTAGAGAAGAAGATGTTGCAGGGCACAGTCCAAGTCTCAGAACTCCCCTCCGTCTGGAATGATATGATCGAGGAGTATCTCGGCAAGAGACCACCCGACGATGCTCAAGGGGTCCTGCAGGATGTCCACTGGAGCTGGGGACAATATGCCAACTTCCCAGGCTACTCTCTCGGCAACGTGATCGCAGGAATGCTCTGGAACACTCTGACGAAGAAACAGTTACTCCCGATCAAAGGAGACAAGAGCATCCCGGCACTCAAAGCGTGGCTTGCAGAAAACGTCCACAAACCCGGAGCGACATATCCGCCTAAAGAGCTACTCGATCGAGTCTTCGGCCACGGATACGAACCCTCAGGACTAGTAAGCTATCTTGAAACCAAGTATATTTCAGTAAACTGAAGGCGCGCTCTTCTCACCAAATCTGTCATGTCGGGGGAATGGCTCTTGTAGGCGATGATCGAAGATTCTTCCATGACGCGAATCCAGTTATGACAGAAAATATGCCCGCGATCACAATTGTGGTTATGCCAGCGTAAAAGTAGGGCCGGGAAAAAGCAACAGAGCTAGGACCTATGACGACCTTGCCAGTGAAATTCGCCGATCCCGTGTTGAAGTAGTGTAGAGTATAGTTGCCGGGAGCAGTTGCTTCAAGAATCGACGTGTCAAAATGCCCCAGGAGATTCTCGAGGCCACTGTACGTATCGGTATACATCGACTGAGATAGATTTCCCTGAGGCCCACTAAACCATTCCCGAGGAGCCGCGGGCAACTGAGCTTTCACCGTGTAGCTGAACTGGTAGGTGAATACAGCGTAATATTTCTGGATCGATGAGATAGCCCACCCGGGTGCCGCCCAAGTGAACGGGCCCGACACGAAACCCGGACGGTCCGGAAGCAGACAACTCCCACAATTCCCAGCTTTCAGATTGGTCCCGAAATCTATGATGAACTGGGCCTCGGAGCCGGGTCGAATTACAGTCCCGTTGCCACAACAATACGTCGACTCTGACTCTCCACCCAGTACAGCGTTGATCGTGCTGCCTTGGTCGTTGGGAAACGTCCAAAGCAAGGCATAGGCTCCCCAAGTGAGCATTATGACTATCGCGACGGCCGCAAAAACGATTCGAAGCAGACTGATCTCAATTCGTCTAGTCAAGCGTGCAGTTCCTGAGCGACTGTTCAAACTCCGACGCTCTTCACCCTTCACCCTGAGCCTCCTTCAGTCCAAAGAGGAGGTGGTTGCTGCGTCCATTCGTAATGGAACCTCCTGTCATGACTGAAATCCTCTTGTACCGAGATATAATTTCTACCTAGGCTAGCTGCAACATTCTCTCTATAGAGAGCCTAGCTCTATCCGCGGTCTCCTTTGGAACTTTGACCTCGTACACCATGTCCCGGAGCGAACGGTAAACCTTCTCCAACGTTATGGTCTTCATGTACTGGCAGACAGCATCGTCCTTCACTGGCAAGAAGGTCTTGTCGGGGTTCTCTTTCTTCATTCGATGAAGAATGCCTGTCTCGGTCGCGACAAGGAACTTGTTGGCCAATGACTGTCGCGCATGACGGATCATTCCCTCCGTAGAGTAGATCTGCGTCATTGGAAGGTTGAAGTCGCCCTTCTCGGAGAAGTAGAGGAACTGCGTTACACATCCGCATTCTGGGTGGACCAGGAATTCCGCGTCCCGGTGTTCTTCGAGCTTCCGGTTAATGACGTCAGGTGTGATCCCAGCGTGGACATGACACTCTCCCGGCCAGACCTCCATCTTCCGCTGGGTCTTCTCCAT
>Ga0209160_1002152_pt1 | contig 16482 bp, 19 predicted proteins | sample GraSoiAngelo_153_FD_186167 | JGI IMG/M metagenome (GOLD analysis project Ga0209160, IMG submission 186167) | Grasslands soil microbial communities from the Angelo Coastal Reserve, California, USA - 14_1009_12_40cm (SPAdes) (version 2) | ecosystem: Environmental > Terrestrial > Soil > Grasslands ... | reverse complement strand
AATCCAGGCGCAGCAACAAATCGCGATCTTCTTCGAGACCGACGGCGCCGTCATCGTCGATCCAGACGGAGCCGGACCACTCTTCGAGGTGCCCATCGCCGGCCGCTGCCGGAAGGGCTGAACTCTGACGACCCGGGCGCCGCTGACGGTCAGTGCGCCAGGCTGGGAGCCGGCATCGCGGCCGTCTCCCGGCGTGGCGGACGGAACGTGATCGCGATCGCCACGGCTCCCAGGCCGATCGCGAACGAGCCGATATAGAGCCAGAAGTAGTCGCCGAGCGTATCGTAGAGCCACCCGCCGGCCCACGGGCCAAGAGCCATCCCCAAGGTAGACACGAAGCCGACGGCGCCGAAAATCGTCCCCATGATCCGTGCGCCGAAGTACTCGCGCACGAGGATCGCGTAGAGCGGCATCACGCCGCCGTAGGCGAACCCGAACACGAGCGCGGCTCCGTAGAAGTGCCAGAGCTCGCTGGTGACGAGATAGAAGGTGATCGCCACCGCCTGGAGGGCGAGCCCTGACAGAAGCACTTGCTTTGCCCCGACGCGGTCGGCGACGAGCCCGCAGAGGATCTTGCCGCTCAAGGAGGCGAGGCCCGCCACGCTGAGGACCGTGGCCGCCGCCATCGCCGGCACGCCGTGGTCGATCGCATGGGTGACCATGTGGAAGATCGGGCCCGAGTGCGCCGCGCAGCACGCGAAGTACGTGAACGCGATCGCGGCGAATTGCGGCGTGCGCAGGGCCTGCCCGGCCGTGAGCTCGGGGTCATCAGCAGCGGTCGCCGCGCCGGGCAGGCCGGCGGTCGCGCTCGCCGGCGGCTCGCGGACGAGCAGAGCGGCGGGAATGATGAAGAGCCACGCCAGATCGCCGATCACCAGCATCGCCGTGCGCCAGTCGTAGTTGGTGATGATCCAGCGCGCCAGCGGCGCCGTCGTCGTCGAGCCGAGGCCGAGACCCGCCGAGACGAGCGCGACCGCCAGGCTTCGATTCCGCGTGAACCAGCGCGTCGTCGTCGCGGTCAGCGGAGCGTACAGGCTGCCCGCCGCGAAACCGACGACCACGCCGAAGAAGATCTGGAACTGGCCGAGGGTTGCCGCCCGGCTTGCCATCACCGTGCCGAAGCCGATCAGGGTTCCTCCGAGGAGCACGACGACGCGCGTCCCGAGCCGGTCGGAGAGCGCGCCCCAGACGAATGACCCGATGCCCATGCACAGAAAATTGAGCAGGGCGGCCGTGGAGATGCCCGTGCGGGACCAGCCCGTATCGGCGGACATCGGCTGGAGGAAGACGCCGAGTGAGAACATCGCCCCGAACCCGATACAGGTGACGACCATCGCCGCGCCCACGATGACCCAGCCGTAGAAGACCTTGAGCGATGCCATCGACCGTCCCCCTCTTACCCGCCGGCCATGGCCCCGACGACCAGAAGCGGCTCAGCGCCGGTCGCGACTGCTTCAGGCAGCAGGTCGTCGGGGGATTCGTGCGAGAGATCCTCCTCGCAGGCAAAGAACCTCACGAACGCGCGGCGCTCGTGCGTGACCTGGTCACGGATCGTCCCGCGCAGCATCGGGTAGCTCGCCTCGAGCGCGTCGAGGACCGAGCGCTGGGTGGCTTTGCCCTCGACGTCGAGCTTCACCTCGCCCTCGACGCGCGCGAGCGTCCGAAGATGAGCCGGCAGTACCACGCGGATCATGGCAGGGTCTGGGCCTCGACGGACACCACGGGCGGAAGATCCCGGACGATCGGCGCCCAGCTGTCGCCCGCGTCGGCCGAGCCGTATATCTGGCCGCCGCTGGTGCCGAAGTACACGCCGCACGGATCGAGCGAATCGACGGCCATCGAGTCGCGCAGGACGTTGACGTAACAGTGGCTCTGCGGCAGACCCTTCGTCAGCGCCTCCCACTCCTGGCCGCCCGTACGGCTCCGGTACACACGCAGCTTGCCGTCGGGCACATAGTGCTCCGAGTCGCTCTTGATCGGGACGACGTAAATCGTGTTCGGCTCGTGCGAGTGCACGTCGATCGGGAATCCAAAATCGGTCGGCAGATTTCCGCCGACGTCCTTCCACGACTCGCCGGCGTCGTCGCTGCGCATGACGTCCCAGTGCTTCTGCATGAACAGCACGTTCGGCCGCGATGGGTGCATCGCGATGCGGTGAACGCAGTGCCCGACCTCGGCGGTCGGGTCAGGGATCTGCTCCGAGCGGAGGCCGCGGTTGATCGGCCGCCACGTCGCGCCGGCGTCGTCGCTCCGGAAGACACCCGCCGCCGAGATCGCGATGAACATCCGCCCGGGATGGCTCGGGTCTAGCAGGATCGTATGCAGGCACATCCCGCCGGCGCCGGGCTGCCAGGCTGCCGCGGACGGGTGGTTGCGCAGGGCGGGAAGCTCCCGCCACGTCTGCCCGCCGTCGGTCGTCTGGAACAGGGCGGCATCTTGAATGCCCGCGTAGGCGGTGTCCGGATCGTCCAGCGACGGCTCGAGATGCCAGACCCGGGCGAACTCGAAGGGCCGCTGCGTTCCGTCGTACCAGAGGTGATTGCCGACGGCACCCTCGTACGCGAACTTGTTGCCCACCGTCTCCCACGTCTTGCCGCCGTCGCTGGAGCGCTGGATCACCTGGCCGAACCAGCTGCTGGATTGCGAGGCGTAGATCCGGTTCGGATCGGCGGGCGATCCCTTCAGATGGTAGATCTCCCAGCCCCCGAAGTGAGGGCCGCTCACATCCCACCTCTCGCGCTTTCCGTCCGCGGTCAGGACGAATGCGCCCTTGCGTGTGCCGACCAGTACTCGTACACGGCTCATGCCGTCACTCCTTTCCGCGCTTGGGAGAATCTTGCCAGCTCCTCGTTGTATTGGGCCATGTCGGCGAGGAGCTTCTCGCTCGGCATGACACCCGCTTCCGTGTTCTTGTCGGCTTTCACCAGGACCATGAACCGCATCGTCAGCTCCTTCTAGCTCTTCGCGGAGGCTTCGGCCGCCGACTTCATGCTGGCGAGACCTTTCTCGAACTCACTCCCGAGGGCCTTGTCCATGTTCACGAAGAGGAAGACGGCCCGGCTGATGAAGTTGTTGTCACCAGACATGCTCCACGTCACGGCGGTGCGATCGCCTTCGGGTTTGAACGTGAACTCCGCCGTGTTGGTCGCCGCGAAGGGCTTCACGAACTCGAGCTTGATCCTGACCAGCTCGCTCGGACGGCTCTCCGTGATCGTCATGCGCCCTTCGCCGACCTTGCTGTTCCCGGCCCACGCGAACATCGCGCCCTGGCCGGCGGGCGCGCCCTCGAACGAGTTCTTCGCCGCGGGATCGAGCTTCGCCCACGGAGACCAGGCTTGCCAGTTGTGGAAATCGTTGACCTGCGTGAACACCGCCGGCGCGGGGGCGGCGATGGTCGTGCTCCGCTCGATGCGGAACTCCGACGGTTGCATGGCCACGATCAGCGCGAGCACGCCGACGACGAGCACGATGACGGCGGCGACACCGAGCAGGATCTTGACCAGCACGGTTACCGAGCCCCCTGGAGCACGGACGGCTGGGACGATCCGCGAATGGGCGCCAGCTTCCAGCGACCGTAGGCGACGAACGCCGCGAGGAGCCCCACCACGAACGGCATCGCGGCCAGCGAAACGGGCCCGATCATCAGGCTGACGATCGTCGCGCCGATCATGATGATCACCAGCCCCGCGGCGGCCAGCGGCGTCAATCCCGGGCGGATCCGCAGAAGACTGGGCAGGATCAGACCGAGACCGCCGCAGATCTCGGCTACGCCGATGAACCACAAGAACGCGGCCGGCATCTGGATCTGCCTGGTCATCTCCTCGATCGACATGATGAACTTCATGACGCCGGCGAACAGAAACAGGAGCGCGAGCAGCCCCTGCACAATCCACAGCGCATACGTCATGTTCGGGCTTCCTCCGTGAATGTTCGATTCGGGCGCTGAGCGGGCCAGCTCTACTGCGGCGGTCCCTCTCTGACGGGCCGTACCTCTATGGTACCCACGCGCGCCAACGGGCCTCGGGCCGCGAAGGCGATCGCCTCGTCGAGATTCTCGACGTCGATGAGCATATACCCGCCCAGGTGCTCGCGCGTCTCAGCGAACGGCCCGTCGGTCAGGAGACGTTTGCCGTCTCGAACCCGGACGCTGGTGGCCGTGGTCGTTGGGTGCAGCGGGTTTCCGTCCAGGTATTGCCCGCGCGCCCTGAGCTCCTCGGCGACACGCGTCTGGCCGAGGTAGACTTCCTGGCGCTCGGCCAAGCTCCGCTTTTCCCAAGTCTCGTCGAGATATACGAGCAACAAGTATTTCACAATCGCCTCCATCAGTAGGTCGAACGGCGGGCGCCGGATTCGACACCCGGCGTAGATTATCTACCGTGGAGCATTCCCCCGGGGCCGATGCCGCCGTCGACACCGTCTATCGGGCCGACTGGGGGCGGATCGTCGCCACGATGATCCGGCTCGTCGGCGACTTCGATGTGGCTGAAGAGGCTTCCCAGGAGGCCTTTGCGGCGGCGGTCGAGCAGTGGGCGGACTCCGGCGTGCCCGACTTCCCGCGAGCCTGGATCATCCAGACGGCCCGCCACAAGGCCATCGACCGCATCCGGCGCCGAGCCCGGCTCGAGGAGAAGCTGGACATATACGCCGTGACCGAGTCGACCCGAGCCGTCGACGAACCCGACTACGACCCGGACCAGATCCCCGACGACCGCCTCCGGCTGATCTTCACCTGCTGCCACCCGGCGCTAGCGCTGGAGGCGCAGGTGGCGCTCACTCTCCGCACGCTCGGCGGGCTCGAGACCGACGAGATCGCGCGGGCATTTCTCGTGCCGGTCGCGACCATGGCCCAGCGGCTGGTGCGCGCGAAGGGCAAGATCCGCGACGCGCACATCCCCTACTCGGTGCCCGACACGAAGGACATGCCGGCCCGCCTCGACGCGGTGCTGACGGTGATCTATCTGATCTTCACCGAAGGCTATGCCCCGACGCGCGGTGAGGCGCTCGTGCGGACCGATCTCTGCGCCGAGGCCATCCGCCTGGGCCGCCTCGTGAGAGCCCTGATGACGCCGGATCCGCCGGCGGAAGTGACGGGCCTCCTGGCCCTGATGCTGCTGCACGACTCGCGGCGCGACGCGCGGCTCGACGAAGCGGGAGATCTCGTGCTTCTCGAGGACCAGGATCGCAGCCGCTGGAACCGAGCGCAGATCGCGGAGGCACTGCCGCTCGTATCCGAGGCGCTCCGCGGCGATACCAACCCGCTCGCGCTGCAGGCCGCGATCGCGGCCGTGCACTGTCGGGCAGCCCGGGCCGAGGACACGAACTGGCCCGAGATCGTTCGCCTCTACGATATCCTCGAGCGCGCGCAGCCCTCGCCCGTCGTGTCCCTGAACCGCGCGGCCGCGGTCGCGATGGTCGACGGCCCGCGGCCCGCGCTCGCCCTCATCGACACGCTCGCCGCCGGTGGCGAGCTCGACCGCTATCATCTCTTGCATGCCGCGCGCGCCGATCTGTTACGGCGCCTCGGCGCCGACGAAGAAGCGGCGAAGAGCTACGCGCGGGCGCTCTCGCTGGCGACGAACGACGCCGAGCGTCGGTTCCTCGAGCGGCGCCTGCGCGAGGTCCAGCCGGGTACCGTCCGCGCACCCACCTCCTCCTCATCGTGAGCGACCCGATCCCGGTCCTGGCCGCGGAGCTGCCGCGTGTGGTCCGATGGGCCGGCGCCCTCGCGCGGCAGCTGCGGCGTCACGACATCACGCTGGGTGGGAAGACCTCGGGGTTCTCGGACACGGACGCGCTCACCCTCGCGGATCTCTCGGTGCAGGAGCTCCTGGTGGCCGCGCTGCGTGACATGGGCCCAGCCGTCCGCGGCTGCCGCATCGAGGCCGAAGAGACCACGGGCGATCTGCCCCGATTCGCCGACCGGAGCGAGTGGGTGCTGGGCATCGATCCGATCGACGGCACGCGGGAGTACCGCGACCGCGCGGGCAATCGCTATTCGATCATGCTCCACGCGCGAACGGCCGAGACCATTCGCTACTCAATGGTGTACCTGCCGGAGGAGGGCCCGGAAGGGACTTGGCTCGAGGTGCGCGGCGACCGCATCGTGCTCGGCCCGGATGATCACTCCCGCCCCGCTCGCACAGTGCTTGACGCGCTGCCGCCAATGGCCGTCGATCAACCACGAAACAGCCGTCGCATCCTCGTCAGCGGATTTCGCGGCTGCGACGCCGAGCGCGCGCAGGCGGTCAGCGCGGCCGGGCTCGAAGGCGTCCTGGGCCACGATACGCCGGGAAGTCTGTTTCCCCTGGTGGCGAACGGCTACCTGGGCGGCGCGCTCTTTCACACCCCCAACGTCTACGACTTTCCCGTGTGCATACACCTGGCCCGAGCGCTGGGCGGTGACGCGATCAGGGCGCACGACGGCCGGCGCGTCGACTTTCGCGAGGTGTGGCGCGACGAGCGGGCCAACATGTTCAGGCTTCCGGGAATCGTCGCGTGCGCCACCGACCGCCGGGTGGTCACGACCCTCGTCGACGTGGCGCGCGGCTGGAGCACCGACCGCTACTCTAGTTAAGAGTTGAGGTTGCTTCGGGCCTCGTAGGCTCGCCTCAGCTCGGCGATGTCGATCTTTTTCATCTTCAGCATCGCCGCCATGACCCGCTTCGCCTTCTGGGCGTCTTTGTCTTGCAACATCTCGCTCAGGACCGTGGGAACCACCTGCCACGACAGGCCGAATTTGTCCTTGAGCCACCCGCACTGGACTTCCTCGCCGCCGGCGGAGAGCTTCTCCCAGAAATGGTCCACTTCCTTCTGGCTCTCGCAGTTGACGACGAAGGATACCGCCTCGCTGAACTTGAACACCGGCCCGCCGTTCAACGCGACGAAATCCTGGCCCGCGAGCTGGAAAGCCACCGTCATGACCGATCCCTTCGGTCTGCCGGCGGCCTTGGACCCCTCTTCGTCGTAGCGAGCGGCGCTTCCGATCTTCGAGTTCTCGAAGATCGACGTGTAGAAGTTCACGGCCTCTTCAGCCTGGTTATCGAACCACAAGAACGGTGTGATTTTTTGCGCAATCCTTGGCATCGGTACCTCCTGGGCACTGAGTTCTGTTCCCGTTGAGTTCTGTTCCCATTATGAGATCGAACGGCGAGGGTTCAAATCGACAGCCGGGCGCCAAGGAGACAGATGTACACTCGCAATCGTTTTCGGTTCGTTCCTGATGAGCGTCCGGCCTGCGATCGAGCCTCTCTGTTCGAGCGCGAGCACGGTACCCGTGATCGCGAACGTGATCGCTGCGCGCGCCCGCGACCTCGGGGGAGTCGCCGTCCGTCGCGTCCTTCCAGCGGCGGCGCGCCGCATGGTCGGCCCCTTCACCTTCCTCGACGAGATGAATGGTGGGTTCGCAATGGGGGAGGGGCTCGACGTGCCTCCGCATCCGCATATTGGCCTGGCAACAGTGACGTACCTGTTCGAGGGCGAGATCGTCCACCGTGACAGCCTCGGCTCTCAGCAGCCGATTCGTCCCGGCGACATCAACTGGATGACGGCCGGGCGCGGCATCGCCCATTCGGAGCGCACCCCTGCCGATCAACGAACGCAGGGCTCGCGGCTGCACGGTCTTCAGCTGTGGGTCGCGCTTCCTCTGGCCCACGAAGAAGCTGAACCCTCTTTCCATCATCATCCGGGTGCGCGCCTGCCCGAGCGCGATCAAGAAGGTGTACGTCTCAGGGTTCTCGCGGGCACGGCGTTCGGCATGACTTCGCCTGTCGAGACGCTGTCGCCGCTCTTCTACGTCGAGGCCAGGATGTCCGCCGGCAGCACGCTATCCCTTCCGAATGAGCACGAGGAGAGGGCCCTCTACATAGTCGAGGGCGCTGTAGGGTGCGGCACCGAGCGGACCGAGCCCGGGCGAATGCTCGTCTTCGTCCCCGGTGCGAGCGTGACCCTCCGCACCGATTCGTCGGCTCGGCTCGTCCTCCTCGGAGGCGCGCCCCTCGACTGCACGCGGCACATCTACTGGAACTTCGTGTCGAGCTCGCGCCAGCGCATCGAGCAGGCCAAGCGGGACTGGAAGGAAGGCCGGTTCCCGAAGGTGCCAGGAGACGAAGTGGAATTCGTCCCGCTTCCGGATTGAGATCCACGCCGGCCGGCCTCGGAAGTAGTAGAGTCTCCCTGAACTTCGAATGGAAGCGCTGGATCTCTTCATCCGGATGTACGGCTATCCTGCTCTTTTTGGCGGAATGGTCCTCGAACAGTTCGTGCCGCCGATGCCGGGAGAGCCGCTTCTCCTCGGGGCCGGCGCCCTGGCAGGGAACGGCCGCCTTAGTCTGTGGTTCGCGGCGGCGCTGGCGCTCGCGGGCACCGTGGTCGGCGATCTCGTCTGGTACGAGATCGGGCGCATCGGGGGGCAGCGGGTCCTCAAGTGGATGTGCCGGCTGGCGATCGAGCCGGACACCTGTGTCCGGAATGGAGCGGAAACGCTCACGAGCCACGGCGCCAGTGCGCTCTTGATCGCGAAGTTCGTGCCGGGTCTGAACAGCATCGGCCAGCCCCTCGCGGGGGCGCTCGGTATGCCGAGGCGGCGCTTCATGATGTTCGACGCACTCGGAGCCGTGCTCTGGGTGGGACTCTACGTCGGTCTTGGCTTCGCCTTCCACGATCAGCTGGCCGAGGCCGTTCTACTCGCCGACCGCCTGGGCGGCTGGGCCCTCGTGATCGTCGCCGTCGCCTTCGGGCTCTACCTGGGGATCAAGGTGATTCGCCGCCAGCTCTTCCTTCGCGAGCTGCGTATCGCGCGGATCAGCCCCGAGGAGCTCGAGGCCAAGCTCCGCGCAAACGAGCCCGTGTTCATCGTCGATCTCCGCCACGAGCTCGAGGTCGAGGACCAGCCCATGATGATTCGGGGAGCCATGCGCATCACCCCCGCTGCGCTCGAGCAAGGCCGCATCACGATTCCACCCGATCGCGAGGTGGTGCTCTACTGCTCCTGACCGAACGAAGCCACGAGCGCCCGGGTGGCGCTCCTCCTACGTAAGCGCGGCGTTTCGCGGATCCGACCGCTGGCAGGCGGATTCGAGGCGTGGCAGGAGCGTCGCTTCCCTGTGGAAGCTCTGCCGATCCAGCCCTCTCGCGCGCTCGCGGTGTGACCGCACACTCGCCCCTGACTAACAGCCAACTCGCGAAAGCTACTTGACACGGCTCCTGTTCCGACAGATCGTGGCGCGCATCGAGCAGCAAGCCGAGAGGAAAGCGAACAGAGTCCATATCGGAAATCCCGGTTTCTAGGGCGCAGCAGCGCGGGAACCGCCAGGAGGCCCCACGATGGACGAATCCAAGCGTAGCTTCATCAAACAGAGCGTCGGCTTGATCGCGGCAGGCGGTCTGGTCGCAGGCGCAGCGAAACACGCCGAAACGGTCGAGCCGCCGGAAGTCCCGGCGTCGATGAAAGCCCCCGGCGCCGGGTTGGGCGAGTACGGCAGCCCCGCCAAGTACGAAGGCAAGGTGACGCGCACGCTCATCCGCTCGCAGCCCGGCACGACGGGCAGCGGCGCCTCGCGCACGCCGCTGGAGTCGCTCGAGGGCATGATCACGCCCAGCGGGCTGCACTTCGAGCGGCATCACAGTGGCGTGCCCGACATCGATCCCGACCAGCACCGGCTACTCATCCACGGCATGGTGAAACGTCCACTGATCTTCACCGTGGCCGCGCTCCTGCGCTATCCGATGATCTCCCGGATCCACTTTCTCGAATGCTCGGGCAACAGCCAGCTCCTCTACCAACCGACGCCGCCGACTCTCACCGCCGGTCAGACGCATGGGCTCGTGTCGTGCAGCGAGTGGACCGGCGTGCCGCTGCGCGTGCTGCTCGAGGAGGCCGGCGTCGACCGGAGCGCGCAGTGGATTCTCGCCGAGGGAGCGGACGCGGCCGCCATGAGCCGGAGCGTCCCGATGGCCAAGGCGATGGACGACGCGATCCTCGCGCTGTTCCAGAACGGCGAGCGGCTGCGGCCGGAGAACGGCTATCCCGTGCGCCTGTTCCTGCCCGGGTGGGAAGGCAACATGAGCGTGAAGTGGCTCCGGCGCCTCAAGATCGTGTCCGCGCCGATCATGACCAAGGACGAGACGTCGCGCTACACCGACCTCCAGGGCGACGGCAAGTCGCTGATGTTCACGTACCCGATGGAGGTGAAGTCCGTTATCACGCGTCCCTCGCACGGGATGACGCTGCAGGGCGCCGGGCTCCATCAGATCTCGGGCATCGCGTGGTCGGGCAACGGAACGATCAGGAAGGTCGAGGTGTCGACCGACGGCGGCAAGTCGTGGACGGAGGCGCCGTTGGTGGCGCCCGTACTGTCGCGCGCGCTCACGCGGTTCCGCCTCCCGTGGAGGTGGGACGGCACCGCGGCCGTGCTCAAGTCGCGCGCGACCGACGATACCGGGGCCCTACAGCCGGAGCGCGAGAAGTTCATTGCCGATCACGGCAACAACGCCATCTTCCACTTCCACGGCATCCAGGCCTGGAGCGTGGCGGCGAACGGCGAGGTGAAGCATGTCTACGCGTGATCTCGTCTGCGTGGCGCTGGCCCTCGTCGTCGGTGGCTGCGCGGGTGCGGGCATGACCCCGAGCGGGATGGAGAGTCCGAACCTCGGGCGCGAGGCGACGCCCGCGCAGATCGCGGGCTGGGACATCAGCGTGGGACCTGACGGGGTCGGGTTGCCGCCGGGCAAGGGCACGCCGGCGACGGGGGCGACCGTGTACGAGCAGAAGTGCCAGGTCTGCCACGGCGCGAAGGGCGCCGGGCAGCCGAACGACCGGCTTGTCGGCGGCCATGGAACACTCGCGAGTAAGGCGCCGGTACGCACGATCGGCAGCTATTGGCCGTACGCGACGACCGTCTTCGACTACGTGCGCCGCTCGATGCCCTACATCCAGCCGCAGACACTCAGCGACGACGAGGTGTACGCGGTCACCGCGTACCTGCTCAATCTCAACGGGATCATCGGCGAGAACGACGAGATGAACGCGCAGACGTTGCCGAAAGTGAAGATGCCCAATCAGTCGAACTTCATCGTCGTGTATCCGTCGCGGGGGAAGTAGCGATCGGTCGGGGGCTCTCCGAAAGCCGCTCGGACGCTACTTCGCGATGCGAGCCTCTTTGCCGGCCAAGAACGAAATCAGCTGGCCGCGTGGGTCGAGCATACGGTTACTCGATCACCTGATCGGCTCGCTGCAGCAGCGTCTGCGGGATTGTGAGCCCGAGCGCCTTCGCGGTCTTTAGATTGATCACGAAGCGGAATCGACTTGGCCGCTCAATGGGCAAGTCACCCGCCTTGGCACCCTTGAGGATCTTATCGATGTAGGTCACTGCGCGCCTGTACATCTCGGGCAAGTCAGGCCCATAGGCCATCAACCCCCCTGCCTCTATGAATAGCGTGAACAGGCTAATCGTCGGCAGACGATTCTTGAGAGCGGCGTCCGTGATGTGGGCGCGGTCCCGTAAAATCAGCGGTGACGAGAGGACGATGATTCCGTTTAGGTTTTGGCGCGCAGCACGATCGAGTCCAAGCTTGGCATCTTCTACACGGCGGATCGGAATCGACTGAACGATGAAACCCGCTTCGCGGCCGACCTTCTCGGTCGCGCGAAACTGCAGATCGCCGATACTAGAGTCCCACAGGATCCCGATGCGGGAGAGCCCCGGTACCGCTTCCTTCAGGAGTTGAATCTCCTTGCCGCCGAGTTCAGGAGCATCGAGGAACAAGCCGGTGAAGTTCCCGCCCGGACGGCCGAGACTTCGCGCCCACCCGTTCGCCACTGGGTCGCTTTCAAGATCAATCCCGACGACGGGGATGGTGGTCGTCGCTCGGGTGGCAGCCCTGATCGCGTATGGGCCAGCGGCGAGGATCACATCGCATTTGCGCGCGGCCAATTCGTTGGCGATTTCGGGAAGCCGCTCGATCAGCTGACCGTAGATGCGAGTCTCGAGTATTACGCTGTGGCCATCGACGTACCCGGCGTCTCGTAATGCCTGGGTGAATGCCACGACGTTCTCGTTCTGGGACGCTTGCAGGAAGCCAATCCTCGGAACTTTCCCCGCCGCCTGCTGCGCCCCGGCGGCGAGCGGCGCGGCGAGGAGACCAAGAGTAAGCGTGAAGACTGCCCGGCGGTTCATCACTGGAGGATCTCGTCGGCCCATACTAATGGTGACTGCGGGATAGTGAGACCGAGTGCTTTGGCGGTCTTCAGGTTGACGACCAACTCGAAGGGCGCCGTGCGGGCGGTGGTCGTGGACGAAGTCTGCGAGATCAGCGAGGAGAGGCATGCTCCGCTTACTCGAAGGGCATGACCGCCATGCCAGCAGCGATTTGTGTTCCTCCTGCCATGTCATCGACCCCGAGAACGATGTGCCCCCGCGTTGTGACGTAGACTGAGTCGATGTTAATACCAGCCTTGGACATCACGAGCGCCAGGTCGCCGAGCATACCCGGCTCGTCCAGGACCCTGACCACTAGTACCTCGCGCTTGCTGTAGGCAATCCCGGCCGCGTCCAGGGTAAGGGCGGCCCGGTCTTCATCGCTCGGCACAAACTGGATGAAGCCCTTTCCCTCGCGACTCGTCCCCTGGATTGCCTCGATGTTGACTCGGGCCTCACCCAGAATTCTGCCGAGGCGAGCCAGAGTGCCCGGCGCGTCCTGCACCGTCACTTTGAACTCAACGGCCATTCCTCGTTGCCTCCCGGACTCGACCGGACTGCGCCACGTCGACTGTGTCGTCTCGTGATGTCGCCGCTAGCGATGATCCTTACTCAGAACTCCTTGCCGGTAGATCCGGACCTGTCATTTTTCAGGGGGTGCGTGCTTAGTAGGAACCTAAAGCGGACGGTGAAGACAGTCAATGGCTGCGTTTGCCTGAGGACTCGTTGGGAGCTCGTGAACCAGGCCGTGCTTGAGAAGGTGACGCGGTGACCCGGCTGCGGGCTATCTCCTACATACAATCAAATCGACGGGCGTGCTCCCGCCGCAAGACGCGACTGCGGTTGCTGATGCGCAAGTGGACGACAAGAGAATCGACGTCTCAGAACACTTCGACTGCTGCTGTCTCGGAAGTTCTCACCAGCATTCGCTGATTGCTGGTGGGCCGTCGGGGACTCGAACCCCGGACCCGCTGATTAAGAGACGAGGGTCGGCGATGAGCCGGCCCTTAGTCTTTCTGCGCAGTTCCGCGCAACCCTGCACCGCGGTTTGAGTTCTTGTTGCTCGCGCTCGGTGCCGTAAAGGACTCTCGGCGCACTCGAGGACTGAAATCGGCGTGTTTCACGGGTGCGTTCAGCGCAAATCAGCGCAAGCCCTTCGACCGCGAACGATTTTTTTGTCAGTCTGGTGCATGGGGTAAGACTCGCGATTTGCTTCGTGGCGGCATGTTGCAAAACCCGCGGTCAGCCGATTCTGAACACAGGTTCGATTCCCCAAAGGAATGCCCCCGAGGGGCATAATCATCGTCCTGCTCTTGCCCGGCGGCCTCCCGCAAGCCGGCGAGCGCGTGCGCGGCGGCGCTTGGCGTCTCGGGCTCGGCCGTGCGCCTCCGGCCGAGATTGCAGGCACCCCATCTCCGTCCTCCACATGGCCGGCGAGCGGTGTGAACGTCGACGTCATTGCCCCGCACCCGAACAGCTCCCCGGCGTCGCGTGGGGTATGGCTGACAAGTACTCGTAGATCGCGCGCAGATCGCGGTCGAGCATGCTTTGGAATACCGGCCAGGGCATGACTTGGAGCAGGTCGGAGATGGCGGGGTGGGCCAAGTCGAAATCTTTCCCCGTCCGCAAGACGACCTCGAACTGCTCGAAGGTGAAGTCCGCCGGGAGGCCTGTTGTGAGGCCCGGTGTAATGTTGCGGGAGGTGAATGGGCCAAATCGAACGCCTCCGGCGAGGTAGTTGGCGGCGTTGAACTGTTTGGGCTGGTGGAGGAACGGGTTATGTCCGAGAGCGTAGGAGGGACACGAGTGGCAGTCGTTGCAGCCAGCCTGCGCGTTGACGATGTAGCTGCCCAAGCCTACAAGGGCTCGGTTCTTCCCCTCCAGGTTGAGAGGCACGGGCGCAATCGCGAACCCTTGCCTGATCCGGCTGTTCTCTCCTTCGTTGGCACCTTGATCGTCTTGACCATAGGCGCGCGGTAGAGGAATGCTTCTCGACAGCATCGCCCCGAGGAGCATGGCTGCGACCAGCAGCGCAGCAAAGAAGAGGGCTGCCCTCAGTGTCGGCCTCATGGCGTGACCGGATGTTGTCATGGCCGTCTCCCTGCCCATGAAGGGCCGTCTCCCGCATCGTCCTGTTAGGTTAAAGGCTTGCCCTGTGACCCAATCTTAGAGATCTCACCTCCTCTTTCCCCAGTCAGCAGTCCGCCGGGACTGTCCGTCCGCCTACGACCCGGTTCATGGCTTGTCGAGGATCTCGCGCATGGTAGCCAGCCGTTGTTTGACGCTGATCGGCTTGCCGTGGAAGCCGTCGAACCCAGCGGCCATGATTCGCGTTCGGTCTTGGGTCATCACGGAGGCCGTGATAGCGATTACAGTGCGGTGTTACTCGGGCAGAGCGGGTTAGCCACAGTCGCTGCGACCGCGAAGGCCAGCAGCGTAAGGAACAGCGCACTCGCGAAGGTGAAGCTGAGTGCCTGTTGGCGAGCGAATCGCGTGCGCCAACTCATCTACCTTCCTCCCCTTTGAGGACGACAGGCGATGCTGCTTTGCCCCGTTGCGCTGCGGTCAGGGACCGGCGTCGTGGCGGACCGCGGCCCAATTTGAGTGAGCGTCCGAGGCGATGGAAAGGCTGTCGACCAACGCTTTTCATGAATTGCCTCGCTACCGCCGGTGCTGGTGGAGCGAATCTATACTGCTGCTTCTCCGTCGCGGTCAAGCGAAACAACCTGAAAACCTCTTCATCCAATCTTCATGGTCTCTTCAGATCTGGCCAATCTCCCTACCTGGCGGAAGTGCCGGCAGTACGAGCCCCAACTTCCCTAAGGCCAACACCTTCTTCGCCTGGTGCGTGCGCGGCGGACAGGGCGTCGATCCGCAGTAAAGTGAGAACTGACGGGAATAGTTTCAGTAGATGGCTGAATCGAAGCGCTCGCGATGCCTGCAGGGAATCTCGCCAGACGTACCATTCAGTTTCGCGGCGATCGTGTGTGGTGCATCTCGACTGCCAAAGACCGCGCGATCCGAGTCGTGAAGAAAGCATATTGCTCTTCAGGTACTGCTGGGGTCACGGTGTCGCGAAGTGTCCCGCGTACGATCAGAGCTTCCGGCAGCAGCAACTAGGCGCGGATCTTCTCAGCCACCGATCGCATCCGTGTCCGCGCTGCCGTACAGACCTCACAGAAAGTCTACGCGGCCATCTGTACGCCACGCGAGAGTGGCACGGCCGCGAAGAGGAGGTACGCAAGCGCCTCGAGGAACTGGCTGCGCGTTGCCGATTGGATCTCTCGACGATGCCACCATGACTATCGGGATCGTCTTGGTCGCCTCACGGGACCGCATTCAGCGAGGCCGGACCTCCAGCCGCGAGGATGACATGACCGGCGACCCGCTGAGAACAGGAGCCTGGATCTCCTTAAGACGATGCCGCGAACTCTCCGTCCGTACCACTACTTGAGGGTCCCGGAGCAGGACCGCGACAACCCGCACCTGGTGCGCGAGTTGGTGAGATGCGGGAAACCCTCGTGTGGCTGCACCAGGGACGTGAGACGGCGGCATGGACCGTACTGGTATCTCCGATTCGAGGAGTTTGATCGACGAACCGGGCAGACCCGCTATCGACGCGAGTACGTTCCCCAGAGTGAGCTGGCGCGGGTGCGGCGGTGGATCCGGCGCTCCCGGGCTGCCAGCGCCCGTGGGCACGCGGTCCTGAGCTTCCTGCGCCACTACGTTACGGGGATGGAAGCGCGCGCCCGGCGCCGGGCTCGGGATTCCAGGTGACGAGCTTCGGAACGAAGAGGCCGGAGGCGAGGTCGAAGAAGGGTAACCGCCAAGTCATCAGATCCGCCACCTCCATCGTCGTCCGACGCGAGGCGTGAGGCTCCTGAGCTTGAGCCACGCGAACCCAATGAACACCCAGATCGCGACCCAAACCCCGGTGAGACTCACGCCCAAGACGAGCCGCGGCGTGGTCCAGCCGCTCTCGGACATCAGGATCCACCACCCACCAATCGTTGAGAGGATGAGCCCAGCGGCCAGGAGCCCAACGATGAGGCCTACAGTCACCCACCCACCAGTGATGTGTAGAACGTCGCGCGCCAGCCCCGCTCGTCGTACCGCGTGAGCTGGAGATCGTAGCCCTGGCGCGCCATGCCGACCGCGACGCGGCCGATCCCGGACCAGGAGTCGAGCCACGCGCGCAGCGCACGGAGCGCGCGGTCGTACAAGGGCAGGGCGCACCCGGCGAAGCCGACAGCAGCACGAAGGAGTTGGCCGCGTTGGTCGAGCACGC
>Ga0209160_1002151_pt1 | contig 16482 bp, 16 predicted proteins | sample GraSoiAngelo_153_FD_186167 | JGI IMG/M metagenome (GOLD analysis project Ga0209160, IMG submission 186167) | Grasslands soil microbial communities from the Angelo Coastal Reserve, California, USA - 14_1009_12_40cm (SPAdes) (version 2) | ecosystem: Environmental > Terrestrial > Soil > Grasslands ... | reverse complement strand
CAACAGCATGTGATGGCGCGTTAAATGAGGACGTGAACCCGGGTCTCTATGCCGACGATTCGATAACCCGGCGCGTCAACCGCGAGAACATCCTGCTGTTGGGCGGCGGCCGAGCCTTGTTGATGCAACTGGCTCACCCCAAGGTTGCGGCCGGTGTGGACGATCATTCGGACTTCCGCACCCACCCGATCCGGCGACTGCGCCGCACAGTGCTGATGACGATGGCGATCGTCTTCGGCGAGCGTGAGACCGCCCTGGCCGCGGCCCGCGCTGTCAACCAGGTGCATGCTCGTGTTCGCGGCCACGACTACCGCGCGCTCGACCCCAATCTCCTTTTGTGGGTGCACGCGACGCTCGTGGACTCCGCGCTGGTCACTTACCAGGCGTTTGTCGGGCCGCTGACCGCGGGCGAGCGCGAGGACTTCTATCAGGAGTCGAAGCTCGCGGGAGAGCTGCTCGGCATACCGCGCGACCGCTTTCCAGACAGCCGGCTTGATTTCGACCAGTACCTGGATGGAATGATCGCCGGCGGAGAGGTGCACGTGACCGAGCGGGCGAAGGAGCTTGGGCGGTTGGTGGTGCGGCCACCCCTGCGCCTGGTGCCGGGGCCGGTGATGGTCCCGTTTGCGGTGGTGACGGCGGGACTTCTGCCTGCATCGTTGCGAGAGGCTTACGGGCTGGCGTGGGGGCGCCGGCAGCAAACGGCGTTCAAGCTGGCGGTCACCGCCGTGCCCCGCATCGTGGCGCTCACGCCGCCAGTGCTTCGCGTGTGGCCGCTACCCGGCAATTCCGTGAAGCTCGAAGCTACTTCTTGATGTAGACGGCGCCCAGGGCCTTCGGCCCGGTGTGCGTGCCCAAGACGCATCCGATCTCGCCGATGACGATCTCCTGGCCGGGCAGATCTTGGCGGAGACCGGCGGCGATGGTCTCGGCCTCGTCCGGTGCCTGTGCGTGCATGACGGCGACGTGCTCCACGGGAAGCTCGCCGCGAAGGAACTCCACCATCCGCGTGATGGCGCGCGACCGTGTACGCACCCGCTCGACAGGTTTGATCTCGCGGTCGGCCACCAGCAGCAGCGGCTTGACGTCGAGCATCGTCCCGATCATCGCCTGCGCGCGGCTGAGCCTGCCCCCCATCTCGAGGTAGCGGAGCGTGTCGAGCAAGGCGAGGACGCGGCATTTCGGGACGCGCTCTTCGACGGCAGCTCTCGCTGCCTCGAGCGATTCGGATTCGGCGGCAACTTTGCACAGGAAGGCGATGGGCATGGTCACCGTCTCGCTGTCGATGACCTGGACCCTGAAGCCGTCCACCGCCTGGGCGCCGATTTGCGCCGCCTGCACCGTTGCGGACAGCTGCGCGCCAAGGTGGATTGAGATGCATCCGTCGTGGTCTCGTGCCAATCTCCTGTACACGTCAGCAAACTCGCCTGGTGACGGCGCCGACGTGGTCGGAAGCTTGGTCGCGGTACTCAGGCGGCGGAAGAACTGTTCATCAGTGATGTCGACCCGATCCCGGAACGTCTCGTTCCCGAAGATGACCTTGAGCGGAACGACCTCGATTCCATACCTCGTGCGCCACTCGTCTGGAAGGTCGGCGGTGGAGTCGGTGACCACCGCGAAGGGACGCGTGCCAGTCACGAGGCCTGGTTATTCGACGGAGAGGATGAAGGGGTAGTGCTGCTGGCCGCCCTGCTGGATCTCCACCTCGAGGCCGGGGAAGTTGGACCGGATTGCCGACTCGAGGTTCGCAAGCTCGTCATCGCTCGCGCCCTGGCCCCGGTAGACGGTGACGAGCTCGAAGGAGTCGGGGCCGAGCTTGCCCAGCGCCTTGTTGACGACCTCCGCGTAGTCGGTGCCCGCGAACTCCAGCTTGTCGTTGATCAGCCCGATCACATCACCCTTCTTGACCTTGAGCCCATTAGAGCGGGTGTCGCGGACCGCGTGCGTCACCTCGATCGTCTGCACTCGAGCGGCTTCGGCCTTCATGGCTGCCGCGTTGTCGTCCCCGTTCCGCTCCGGTCGGAAGGCGACCACCGCGGCCACGCCTTGAGGGACGCTGTGGGTCTCGATCACATGCACCTTTTTCTTGGTCAGGCCTCGGACCTGACTCGCGGCGAGGATTACGTTGCCGTTGTTGGGCAGCAGCACGACCTCGTCGTAGGGCACGCCGTCGACGGCATTGAGCATGTCCTGTGTACTCGGGTTCATGGTCTGGCCGCCCTCGACGATCGCGTCTACACCGAGGCCGCGAAAGATGTCGACCAGCCCGCTGCCCGCGACCACCGCCACGAGGCCGACGCCGTTGGCGCGGGGCGGCCTGCCCGCAGCAGACTCGCTGTCGAGGATGCGCTTGTGCTGCGTCGACATGTCGCCGACGTTGAGCTTCAAGAGCTTTCCGAATCCACCGGCCAGAGTGATGACACTCGTCGGGTCGTCGGTGTGGACGTGGACTTTGACCAGCTCGGGTTCGCCCACGACCAGCACCGAGTTGCCGAGTGCCTCGATCTCGCCGCGAATCAAGTCGACGTCGAGGCCGTTGCCCTCGATGAGGAACTCTGTGCAGTAGCCCCACCCGCCCTCAGGCAGGTCCATGGCGACCTGCGCGGCCCTGGGCTTCGTGGCCGCGGTGTCGATGTGGAACGACTCGGACTCCTCGACCGTCTTCAGCATGCCCTCGATGATCAGCTGGAGCCCGAAGCCGCCGGCATCGACCACTCCGGCGTCGCGAAGGATCTGTAGTTGGCTCGGTGTCTTCAGAACAGCGGCCCTCGCGCCGGCGGCCGCGGCCGCGATGACACCCGGCACGGAGGCTTCGACATCGCCGGCGGCAGTCGTCGCCGCTCGGCCCGCTTCCCGCGCGACTGTGAGGATCGTGCCCTCGGTCGGCTTGTTGACTGCACGGTAGGCGGCGTTGGCGGCTTCCTCGAAAGCGGCGGCGAGCTCTCTGGGCGTCAACGAGCTCTTGCCCTCGACGGCCCTTGCGAATCCGCGGAAGATCTGCGACAGGATCACACCGGAGTTCCCGCGGGCGCCCATCAGGCTTCCGTGCGACGCGAGCTTGGCGATCTTGCTGACCTCCGCAGCGTTCGACTCCTTGATGTCCTCGACCGCGGACTGGAGGGTGAGCAGCATGTTGGTGCCCGTGTCCCCGTCGGGAACCGGAAACACGTTGAGGCGGTTGACCTCCTCGTGGTTCGCCGCCAGCCAGTTCAGACTGCCGAGCAGCGCCTGCTTGAAGAGGGGCCCGTCCACCCCGACCGGCCTACGCGAGGCCATGGCTCAGCGCCGCTCTTCCTTGACGCCCTGAACGTTCACGTTGACCTCCACGACGGGCACGTTCACCGCCCGTTCGACTTCGAATTTGACCGTCTCCTGCAGGTTGTGGGCGACCTCGGAGATCCGCATGCCGTACTGCACGATCACGTAGAGGTCGATCGCCAGCCCGCTTTCGACCTCGACCACCTCGACCCCGCGGTCGACACTCTCCCGTCTGAGAAGCTCGGCCACTCCATCGCGGAGTCCCCGGGCAGACATCCCGGTGACCCCGTAGCAGCTGAGGGCCGCGTGGCCCGCGATGGCCGCCACCGCCGACGGGAAGACCTCGATGCGGCCCCACCGTTGAGCTTGCCCGAGCGCCGTGGGCGTTTTCGAGGCCATGGAGAGCCCATGGTACAATTCAGCAACGTTCCAGGTCAGTTGGCCTGACGTGCTCATCTCGTCCTTGTCGATCAATTCCCCCTCTGAAGGTGACTCATGGCCAAGCGTTGCGCGATTTGCGGCAAGGAGCCGCAGTACGGACACCACGTCAGTCACGCCAAGAACCGGGTCAACCGGAGGTTTGAGCCCAACCTGCAGATGGGCCGCGTGACGGTGTCGGGACGCTCGTTCCGAGCCCGCGTCTGCACTCGCTGCCTGCGCACCTACTCCGTCTGAGCGCGGGCACCATCGCCTGAGCGACAGCGCGTACCTCAGCTTCGGAGTCCTGGCTTTTCTCATCTCGCTCGGGGTTCAGTTCGGCCTTTATCAGTGGCTGCTGCGCCGTGCCCTGCAGACACGCGAGATGGCCCGGATGCGGTCGGCGATCGGCAGCTGGCTGAAGGTGGTGCTCGTGTGGCAGGTGGCGGTGGTCGTGGTGTCCGCAACCTACGTCGCGGTGCTCGCCTCTCAGCATCCACGGGGATTTGCGTGGGTCGCGCCGGCGATCGGCGCGGTCTTTGGCACTGCCATGCCGCTGCAGCTGGCGGTGATCGCCATCATGCGGGCGGGCCGGGGATCTTAACCGGCAGGGTTGCCGGGGCGTCGTTCATTTCATATCGTGGCCGCCCACAAGGAATCCCCAAGAAAGGGTGGGAGGGGGTTAGGGATGGGTGTCCGGTATGAGGAAAAACCTGCCGGTTTTCCCTCATCGGCGGGCCGGCTTCGCCGACGCGCCTGCTCTTTTTCCGCGGTAGGGATTATCGAAATGGCTCTCCGAGCAACGTTCGGCGGCGGCATTGAAGGCTACGGGACGGCCGGAATGAATCCGGCCTGGCCGCCGCGCAGGCGGGATCAGGCGGGATCAGGTGAGGTCGAGGCCGTGAACTTCGCCCAGGGTCTGCAGGTCATGGCGGAGTGACGCCCACACCCGCTCCTGCGTCTCGGCGGCCGGAACCGGGCTCGACGGATCATTGAGGTCCGCCGCAAGGTCAGGTCTCTCGACCATCTCCGCAAAGAACAATGTCCACGCCCGCGGCACCACCTCGTAAATCGCGTATCCCCCACCCCCCAGTGCCAGCCACCGGCCTTCGCAGAGCTCATGCGCCAGCTCGTGGAACATCCTCCCCACACGCGGCCAGATTCGAGTGCTCGCGGCGATGTGCGCCAGCGGATCGAGGTAGTGGGTGTCGCAGCCATCCTGCGTCACAAGCACCGTTGGCTGGAAACGACGCAGCATCGCCGGCACCACCTTTTCGAATCCCTCGAGCCACGGCTCGTCCCACGTAAACGGCAGGAACGGCAGGTTCGCCGCCGCGCCTCGGCCCTTACCTGAGCCGCAGTCCTCTGGAAAGCCTGTGCCGGGAAACAAGAAGCGCCCGCTCTCGTGCAGGCTGATCGTGAGCACGTCAGGATCCGAATAGAAAATGTCCTCCACCCCGTCGCCGTGGTGGACGTCGACGTCCACATAGGCGACACGATGGCCCTGGTCCTTCAGCCACTGACATGCAACAGCGGGGTCGTCGTACGTGCAGAAGCCGGACGCGCGGTCACGATGCGCGTGATGGAGGCCACCTGACGGGCTGAACACATGAAGCGCAGCCCCGCGCTCGATGGCCTCGGCGCCGACCAGGGTCGCGCCCACCACCAACGAGGTCCCTTCGTGAAGCTCGTCTGAGATCGGATTGTCGGCAGACCCAAAGCCGGCCTTTTCTATGAGGTTCCCCGGCACTCGCCGCCGCTGCTCCGGATCGCTCAACTTGCGCACCAGATCGACGTAGGCAGGCGAATGAACCAGCTCGAGCTCGGCGACGGTCGCGCTTCGCGGCGGCAGCAGATGGGCATGCTCGATGAGGCCTGTCGAGCGGATCAGCTCCACGGCCAGCTTGACGCGGATGGGCTGCAGTGGGTGCTGGTCTGACAGCCGGTGCTTCATCAGCTCTTCCCCATACACGAGCGCGACCGGGCCGGGCATGGGCACGTAGGCTAACAGGCACATGGGTGCTCACCACCTGTACGAATCGGTGCCCAATTTCTCGGAAGGGACCCGAACCGAGGTCATCGCCGAGCTCGCGGGAGCTGCTGCTCACGCACACGTCATCGACGTCGACGCCGACGCCGACCACAACCGAGTCGTCATCTCCCTGGTGGGTCATGAACCCCACGTCGTCAAGGCACTGCTCGCATGCGCCCAGGTGGCAATGGAACGCATAGACCTGCGCGAACACCGGGGGGTGCACCCTCGGGTAGGAACGGCAGACGTCCTTCCAATCGTTCCGCTCGAGGGTGCCTCGCTCGCCGATGCGCACGAGGTGGCAAGAGCTTTGGGCGAACGGATATGGACTGAGCTGAACGTTCCCGTCTACTTCTACGGTCACGGCGAGGTGAACACGCTCGCAGACATTCGCGCGGGCCGCGCGCGGCCGGCGCTGGGTGGTCCCGAGCCGCATACGTCGGCTGGCGCCGTCTGCGTCGGCGCACGACACCCATTGCTCGCTTTCAACATCATCCTTCCCGGCATGGAGTCGCGCGACGCACGAGGCCTCGCACGTTCCCTGAGGGAGTCGGCCGGCGGTCTGCGCGGCGTGCAGGCCCTCGTGTTCGAGCTCAATGACGGGCGCATGCAGCTGTCGATGAACCTCTTCCGCCTTGACGAGACTCCGCCTTCCGCGATCGTTGCTGAGCTGGAGCGGCGTGGGGTGACGATCGGCTCCCAGCACGTGATCGGACTCTGCCCAGCGAACGTCGCGAACGAGCCTGCCGCCGGGCGGCTTTTCGAAGCTCGTCTGGCCGCCGCCGCCGCGCGTCGAGGCGCGGAACTCTGCGCGGCGCGGGGTGACGGTGAGAACGCAAGGCTGGCAGGCCGGCTGGAACGCGAAGCCGCAGAGCTGGCCCAGACCGGCGTCGGCCAGAATGCGCTCCTCATCGCGGCGGAGCGAGCCGCGGCGCTGGTCCCCGTGCTCAGGGTCGCCGGCGTCCTTACCGACGAGCTCAGGTCCATGCTCGACATCGCCGCGCGCGGGCTGCGTTCCGCCCTCGTCGCGGACACGCTGTCGCGACATACAGCCCGCGTCGACGCTCTCGACCGCAGGCTGGCGGCCGTCCAGCCCGGCTAGCCCCCGGGCGCGCTCGCGTCCACAGTCACGTTTGAGGCTCCGCCGTTGACCTGTATCTGGTAGCGATCGGACGCGCTGTTGTAGCCGCCGGTCTGGGCGGTCACGGTGCCGATGGCATGGCTTTGCCGGCCGTCGAACGTCAGGTTCACCGCCCCGCCCGATACCGACACCGACGCCGCGACTCCCTTGGTGCGGTGGATGTTGACGGTGAGGGCTCCGCCGTTGATGGTGATGGGGACAGAGCCCGACGGCGCGCCAACTGTGATGTCCTCGTGGCTTGCGCCGGTGTTCAGCTCGATGTCTGAAACATGGGCGTTAGAAAGCTTCAGGCTGTCGCTCGACGATCCACTGTTGACCGCGATCTTCCACGTAACGTCGGCCTTGAGTTGGAGATCGAGCACGAAACGGCGGTCCTGAAAGAAGAAGCCGGACGTGTTGCCCTGAGAGATATGCAGGTCACCGCTGTTGGCGTCGAAGCTGACCTCTGGCTTGGGCCCCGAGTAGCTGATGTGGGCGCGATACAGGTCTGCGCCGGTGTCGGCTCCCTCCATCGTGATGTGTGCGGCGCCAACATCGACCTGCACGCTCGCCTGCTTGACTGACCCGACTCCACCCGAAAGTGTGAGGCTCTGTGTGCCAGTCGGAATCGCGGGCCCCAGCGCAACATAAGCGGCGGCGCCAACGATCGCCAGCACTACGATGAGCACGGCTGCGAGCTCAGCCGCGGCTCCCTGGAGTGCGCGCCGGGCAAGGAGCTCCAGCCCGATCACGATCAGTATCAGCGGCCATAGATCGGCCAGTCGGTCGAGGCGCTCGGGCTGTACCAGGCCCGAGTTCACGAGCAGGGCGAACACGCCGACGAGGATCAGAACCGCGGGCCAGAAGAAGCTGCGGTACCTGGTCCTCATCTCGTCACCGCGTCTCCCTCAGGTTCGGGCTCGGCGGAGGATGAGCCACAAGCCGAGCGCGATCAATATCAGCGGCCAAACCACTTCTCCGCGCAACCAGGTCAACAAGTTGAGGTTGCTGAGCAGGAAGTAGATCCCGAGCACGATCAATACCGCGGGCCAGAAATATTCGCGACGCCACAGATTCATGTCGCCGATTCTGACACGACCCGGTTTCAGACTGGCGCGACCACCTCGAACAGGCCGGGCCGTTCCCTGGTGGCCGCCTCCACCAGCTCGGGTCCGGCAACGGTCGCCTGGACGTAGCCATCGGGCGCGAGATAAGTGGCCGCGATGCGCTGAAGATCGGGGGCGGTGACCTCCAGCAAGCGCTTCTTGAACCTCTCCCTCTCCGCTCGGGTGAAACCCGTGAGCTGGTTTGTCGCTTCGCGGCGGCCCTTGATATCGGGCGATTCCAGAGGATCCACATCACCGCACGCACCCAGGATCGCTTCCTTCAAAGCCTCCCCGTCCACCTCGCCGTCGACGACCCATCGAATCGCACTGTCGAATGTGTCGTATGTGCGGACGATATTCGGGTCTCGGTACGACGCCATGTAGAACGTTCCACCTCCGATGCTCGCCTGGGCAACCGCACCATACGCGCCGCCCTTTTCGCGCAGCTCTCGATGGAGAAATGTGTCGCGAAGATAGTTCGCGAGCACCAACAACCCGGGGGCGTCGGGGTGCGTGTAGCGGACGGTCTTGAAGCCACGGACGTTGAACGCCACCGGTAACGGTGCGGTGCGTGCTTCAGGAATGGTTGCCAGCGGAGCTGGTTTCTCCACGTGGCCATCGCCTTTGCCCGTGGGCAAAGCGTCGACGAGGCCGTGCAAACGCTCCGCGATGGCGTCGATCATCGACTCTTCGCAGGTCACGATGATCTGGATCGAGTCTTGCCTGAAGAGACTCGTGCGAATCGTGACCAGCTTGGCGATCACGTCACCCAGCTCGGCTTCGTTCATTCGGGCCAAACGCCGCGTCTCATGAAGCATCCCGATTCCCTGCAGGGCATCGTTGATGGCGCCTTCGGAATTGAGCTTCGAGGTGGCCCTCAGGATGGCGAACTGGAATCCCAGGCCCGCGATCGCGCTCTCCAGCCGCGTTGCGCTTTCGTCGATGACGTCCTTCAGCCGCCGCGGCTCGATCTCCATCCGAGCCGTCAGGTCGGTCAACAGCTCGATGAACGATCCGACATTGCGGTCGAGAGCTCGTCCGGAGACGAGGAATGACTGGAGGTAGTCGTCCCGCGCCGCCAGCGGCTGGACGGCAGGCCCAGCACCAATGCCGCCTGTGTACGCGGCGATGCGATTTGCGATCTGCGCGTAGTCCTGACCCGCCGCCCCCATCTGGGTGAACATGCGGCTGAACAAAGGCAGCAGATCCTTCAGATCCTGCGTGAGGGCGGCGAAATCCGACCGGATGTCCAGATAGGTGATCCCGTTGGTGGGCAACGGGAAGAACTCCACCTTCGCCGGCCCGATCTTGATTTCTCGGCTCGGGACGTCATCGAAGCGCATCGGGATGTCGCTCAGCTCCAGCGATGGAAGCGTCGTAAGGTCCGGCTTGGCCTCTTGCTCGGCCTTGAGGCGCAGGGCGTCGGCGACGATGCGGGCACGGTCCGCGTCGGTCAGAGTCGCCTCGATCATGGAAAGCCTCTCCAACTCGGCGTGGCGCTTCCGTTCCTCCAGGGAGGGGTCGGGCTCTAGGACGAGGAGGCCGCGGTGCTGGTTGTCGGAGAGCTCAGCGGCGATGAGATTTTCGAAGAAGCGGCCTTCCTTTCGCGCCCGTTCGAGGTGCTCGAGGTCGGCGTCGAGGTTGAGCGGGCTGTAGGGATCGCCGCCGTACTGGAAGGTTCCGAGGAAGTTGAAGAGCACTTTCAGGGCATAGGGAAATCCGGCGTTGGAACGCTCCCTCTTTTCGAACTCGAGCCGGTGTATCGCGGCGTCGACCTGAGTCGCATCAAGGCCTTCGGCGGCAAGTCTTGCCAGCGTGTCGAGCACGACCTTTTCAACCTTGTGTGCGTCCTCGACCGCGATGCCTTTCAAACCTGCCCCGAAGACGGTCTCCTTGGAATCGTCCTGGTAGCCACTGCCGTCCGCAAGAGCGCTGCCGATCTTGGAATCGATCAGCGCTTTGCGCAGTGGCGACCCAGGATTCCCCAGCAGCACTTCGGACAGGACTCTCATCGCGAGCAGGCGGAACGAATCCGTGGCGGGCACGGTGACCCATGCCACAAGCGCCTGGCCCTTTCGCTGACCGTCCTCCCCCGGACCGGCCGCATAAGGTTCAACCGATACCACCGGCTTCGAGAATCGCGCCACGTTGGGGATCGAGGTGTTGATATCGATCCGCTGAAAGTGCGAAAGCGCGTTCTCTTCGATCGCGGCCAGCGTCCGCTCCAATGGCTGGTCGCCATATGTATAGAAGTAGGAGTTGCTGGGGTGATAGTGGGCGGCGTGGAAACCGCGCAACTGCTCCCACGTGAGCTCCGGAATGTGCTCGGGGTCTCCGCCTGAGACGTTGGCGTAAGTCAGGCCGGGAAAGAGGGTACGCCCCAGGTTGCGCTGCATGGCCGCTTGCGGCGTCGCCAACGCTCCTTTCATCTCGTTGAAGACCACGCCCTTATAGCGGAGCTCGCTGGTTGAGTTCGCCGGGTCCTCGAACTCGAAACGTACCCCCTCTTGCTTGAAAGAGTCCTCCTCCAGAAGCGGGAAGAAGGTCGCGTCGAGGTAGACGCGGAGGAGGTTCATGTAGTCCTTCGAATTGCGGGTGCTGAAGGGATACGTGGTCGAATCCGAGCTGGTAAACGCGTTCATGAACGTCGCGAGCGAGCGGCGGGTCATCGAGAAGAATGGATCGCGGACTGGGAACTGTTTCGAACCTGCGAGGACGACGTGCTCCAGGATGTGAGCAACGCCTGTCGAGTCCTTGGGGACGGTCGGAAATGAGACGGCGAAGGCGTTGTTGTCGTCTGTGCACTCGATGTGAATGTGCCTGGCGCCGGTGCGTTCGTGGACCAGCTCTATGAATGAGCCCTCCAGGCGGTCGAGGCGCTCGCGGCGGACGATCGTGTAACCGCCGATCGTGTCCACTCTGCGAGCGCTGGTGGTAGCCATCCGAGTCTTGCAGTCTACGAGTGGGGCGGCTGCCGCTGCGGCGATACGATGAGTTGCGATGGTTTTCACCGAGCCCGAGCTCGAGTTCCTGCGCTCGCAGCGCATCGGCCGTCTCGCCACCGTCGGACCCTCCGGCTGGCCTCATGTCGTGCCGGTCATGTACGCGTTCGACGAAGCGGGCACATTCGAATTCGACGTCGACGGAGTGAAGCTGCGGAACCTGAAATCCGAGCCACGGGCCGCGATGGTTATCGATTCGATGGGACCCAAGCGAGGCGTTGCCGTGCAGGGACGGGTAGACCTGATCGGCCCTGAGCGAGCGCGGTTGTCTGTGGAGCGAAAGTTCTCCTGGGGCCTGTAATCGCCCGCCTGACCGCATGTGCCGGTGTCGGGCTCTTGGTCGGCACGGCTTGCGGCGGGGGATCCGGCGCCACGCCTTCGGCGTCTGCTTTTTCTTCGCCCCGGCCTTCGGTGGTCGCCTCGCCCTCACCAAGCCTGGCGTTCGACTGGCCCGAATACCACCAGAATGCCGCTCGCACGGGTGTGGGCCCAGGCTCGATCGCAGTGTCGAGTCCGCGTGAGGCGTGGCGAGCCGCAGTCGATGGCGACGTTTACGCATCGCCGTTGATCGTGTCCGGCCACGTCCTCGTCGCGACGGAAAACAACACCGTTTACTCGCTGGATCTCTTCACCGGAAGTGTGGTGTGGAAGCAGCACCTTGGCGATCCGGTCGACGCGACCACACTTCCGTGCGGCGATATCCAACCGGTGACAGGCATCACAGGTACCCCCGCCGCGGATGTTGTGTCCGGTCGCTTGTATGTGGTCGCCTTCATACACGGCTTCCACCACGTCCTCTTCACGCTGAGCCTGGTCGACGGCTCGGTGGTGACGCAGCAGATCGTCGATCCGGCTGGATCTGTCCCGTCAGTGCAGCAGGAACGCGGCGCTCTCGCGATTTCGTCGGGCCATGTGTACATCCCGTTTGGCGGCTTGTATGGGGACTGCGGAAACTACCACGGCTACGTGGTCGCGGTGCCGGCCGTGGGCAGCGTCGTCGGCTCGCCGACGCTCGTCTACCGGACTCCGGTCGCGAGTGAAGCCGGGATCTGGAGCCCGGCGGGTCCAACCATCTCGGCCTCGGGTTCCGTCTATGTGGTCACCGGCAACGGGTCGGCGACGCAGTCGTTTGCCTACAGCAACTCCGTGATCGAGCTTTCTCCAGACCTGCAGGTCCGCTCGTTCTTCGCACCCTCGAACTGGCGATCGTTGGATGCCAATGACACCGACCTCGGCTCTGTGGGAGCGACGTTCCTCTCATCGATAGGAGCCCTGGTCGCGATAGGAAAAGAGGGCGTCGCCTACCTGCTCAGCGCCGGCCAGATGGGAGGTATTGGAGGGCAGACCGCCCGCCTTCCCGTTTGCTCGGGAGCCTGGGGCGGGACGGCTTGGTCCGGGCAGAGGTTGTGGGTGCCCTGCTCTGATGGTCTGGTCGCGCTCGACGTGACCGAGGCATCGATCAGCGTGGCGTGGAAGGCGCCTCATCCGCGGCTCGGTTCGCCGATCGTTGCCGCCGGCGCAGTGTGGGCGATCGAGCCGGACTCGGGTCGGCTCTACGCGCTCGACCTGACGTCAGGGGCGGTTCTTTACAACCTCAACCTGGGTGCGGCGCGACACTTCAGCACGCCGGCAGCGACCGAGGGGTACCTCGTTGCGCCCGCGGGGCAGGAGGTGGTGGCCTACTCGACCGCGGGCTAGAGAAAACACCCCGCCCTGCGGGCCCTCCCACTCCCGGTGCTGTTCCCTCCCCCAACCGACGCACCTTGCCCCCGAGCCTAATCGCCGAGAACGCGACCCGCAACCCAGGTTGTTAAGGCCTTACCCCTGGATGCTCCGCAACAGATTCGCCATCTCGATCGCAGCATCGGCCGCCTCGGCGCCCTTGTTGTTCTTCGGACCTGACCGCGCCATGGCCTGATCCTTGTCCTCGGTGGTGAGGACACCGAACGTCACAGGCACACCGGTATCTAGCTGGACTTGCATGATGCCGGCGGCAGCTTGGCCGGCGACCACCTCGAAATGGAAGGTCTCGCCGCGAATAACGCACCCCAAGCAAACGATGGCATCGTGCTGGCCCTTTTCCGCCAGCGTGAGCGCGGTGACAGGCAGCTCCAGGGCTCCAGGGACCCAGTAGACGTCCGGGTCCGCGACCTCGCGCTCCTTCAATGCCCCGAGTGCGCCGCGGAGTAGGCGCTTGGTGACGTCCTCGTTGTAGCGCGCGACGACGATCGCGATATGCAGATCAGCGCCGCTCAGGTCAGGTTGGTCGCCTCTCTCACCCAATCGTCAACGCGCCTACAGCAGGTGGCCGAGCTTGTCTTTCTTGGTCTTCAGGTACCGCTCGTTGTGCGGGTTGGCGGTGATGTTGATCGGTACGCGCTCGATAACCTCGAGCCCGAAGCCCTCGAGGCCGTAGATCTTCTTGGGATTGTTGGTCAGCAGTCGGATCTTGCGCACGCCGAGGTCGTAAAGGATCTGGCTGCCGATGCCGTAGTCACGCTTGTCTGCCGGATGGCCGAGCGCTTCGTTCGCCTCCACCGTGTCGAGGCCGCGGTCCTGAAGGTTGTATGCATGTAGTTTGTCGAGCAGCCCGATCCCCCGTCCTTCTTGATGCCGAATGTAGAGAATCACGCCGACGCCCTCGGCAGCGATCATCTCCATTGCCGCATGAAGCTGCGCGCCACAGTCACAACGAAGGCTGCCGAATATGTCCCCGGTCAGACATTCGGAGTGCGCACGCAGCAGCACCGGTTGGTTCGGATCGATGTCACCCAGAACCAGGGCCATGTGGTTTTCGTGGCGCAAGACGTCTTCATATGCGTACAGCTTCCAAAGTCGCGATTCGACATCACCTATAGGAATAACAGCCTCCACCCGGCGAGCGACGAGCTTTTCGTTGCGCCGCCGGTAGGCGATCAGCTGCTCGACCGTGATCACCTTTATGTCGTGCTTGCCGGCGAACGTTTTGAGATCGGGCATACGCGCCATGGTCCCGTCGGCCTTCATGATCTCGGTGATCACGCCGGCCGGATACAGCCCGGCCAGTATCGCCAGGTCGACGGCGGCCTCGGTCTGACCGGCGCGGGTTAGAACGCCTCCCTCTGCCGCCCGGAGCGGAAACGTGTGCCCCGGCATCGAAAAGTCGGAGGCCTTCGCCGCCGGGTCCAATACCTTGCGAATGGTGGCGGCCCGGTCGTACGCGGAAGCGCCTGTGGTGACGTTGTCCTTCGCGTCGATGCTGACGCTGAAAGCCGTTCCCAGCCGGCTGGTGTTCCTTTCCACCATCGGCGCGATCCCAAGCTCGTCCAGGCGCTTGGCGATGACCGGCAGGCATACAAGCCCCGATCCGTGTCGTGTCATGAAGCTGATGTGGTCTGGGGTGACCAGCTGCGCAGCCACCACGAGGTCGCCCTCGTTCTCGCGATCCTCGTCGTCGACGATGATCACGAACTTGCCGGCTTCAAAGTCAGCGACGGCTTCGGGAACGGTGGCGAGGCTCATAGCGCCACTGCATATTACCGGCGGAGGTTTCGGGCCACGTAGCGGGCGACGACGTCCGCCTCGAGATTGACCATCGACTCGCCTCTGTAGCCGGCAGCAATGGTGACTGCGAGCGTATGCGGGATCAAGGCGACCGTGAACGTTCCGTGTGTGTCATCGACTTTGGCGACCGTGAGGCTGATCCCGTCCACCGCAATCGAGCCTTTCTCAACCAGAAAAGGCCGGAGCGCTTTCGGCATGTCGATCACAACCTCTCGCCCGGCGGCGACACGATTTATCGACCTGATCCTTGTCACGACGTCGACGTGGCCCTGGACGAGATGGCCGTCCAGCAAGCCTTTCGCTGCGAGTGGCAGCTCGAGATTGACCTTGGCTCCAGGCTTGAGCGACCCGAGATTCGTGCGGCGGAGCGTCTCCGGAACGACATCCGCGAAGAATTTGGGACCCGACCTTTTGACCACCGTCAAGCAGCATCCGTTGACCGCCACGCTCGAGCCGACTTTTACGGCGCGAGCGGTCGGCGCGTGCGCAATGCCCAGCCGGTTCGCCTCGGCGAGCACCACTGTGCCGACGCCGCTAACTATGCCCGTGAACATCGACGTACCCGGTTATCAAAACGTCGTCGCCAACCTTAGTCGTGTCGGCTTCGCGCAGCCGGATCGCGTCCCCCAAGCTCTCCACCCCTCCGCCGCCGACTGGGCCCGGCGCGTCTCGGCCTCCGATCACGATGGGAGCGATGTAGGCCTGAACCTTGTCCACGAGGCCGGCATGGAAAAACGAAGAGTTCACTTCGCCTCCGCCCTCCACCAGCAAGCTCAGCACTCCGCGCTTGCCCAACTCATCGAGCAAAGCGCCCAGGTCGACGCGTCCTTCACCGGACGCGGGAAAGCGGACGACTTCAGCAGCGCCGACACGGCCGTCCCGCGTAGTCGCGATCAAGGTGTTCGGGCCCACCACCTTGGCGGACTGGCGGATCCGCAGCTGCGAGTCGACGACAACCCGAAGCGGCTGCCGCGCTTGTTCACCGTCCAGCCGTGTGGTCAACTCCGGATCGTCGGCCATCACGGTGTTCACCCCGACCAGGATCGCGTCGTGCATATGTCGCAAACGGTGGGCGTGAGCGCGTGCCGCCTCCCCCGTGATCCATCGAGATTCACCGGATCGAGTAGCGATCTTGCCGTCCAGGCTCATGGCGAACTTCGCGGTCACGAAGGGACGGCCTGTCAGTCGGTGCTTGACGTAGAACTCGTTGAGGCGCTGTGCCCGATGTTCGTGGACTCCGGACTGGGTTTCGATGCCGGCTGATTCCAGGCGGCGTAAGCCCGCGCCGCGAACACGATCGTCGGGATCGACCATGGAGACGACCACGCGGCGCACGCCTGAGTCGATGATTGCCTCCGCGCAGGACGGCGTTCGGTGCGCATGGATGCAGGGTTCGAGGTTGACATAGAGCGTCCCATTGCGCGCAAGTTCGCCGGCGGCGGCGAGCGCCTCCTCCTCGGCATGGAGCTGACCAGGAGCGCGATGGAAGCCCTCTCCAGCCAGGTGCCCATTCGTGTCCAGTACCACCGCGCCCACCATCGGATTCGGGCTCGTCCTGAAGTCGGCCTGGCGCGCCAGATCGATGGCGCGTGCGGCCCAATGCAGGTCTACGCTCGGATCAGAATCTGTTGCCGACAAACCCGTTGGCAATATACGTTCCACTCCCGACCGGGCGTGCGGCGAAGCAGCCTGTGATCGACAACCGAATTAGGTCTATGAGATTCTCCAGCTGCTTTTGGCGCTGGATCACGTGACGTTTGCGACTCCTCAGAAACTGAAGAGTGAGTTATAGGTGAACAAGCCCTCGGGCTATTAGTACCGGTCAGCTCAAAGAATTGCTTCTCTTACACCTCCGGCCTATCAACCTGGTTGTCTACCAGGGCCCTTACCCGGTTAACCCGGTGGGAGACCTTATCTTGGAGTTGGCTTCGCACTTAGATGCTTTCAGCGCTTATCCAAACCGGCCATGGCTACCCGGCGCTGCCACTGGCGTGACAACCGGTA
>Ga0209160_1002148_pt1 | contig 16495 bp, 17 predicted proteins | sample GraSoiAngelo_153_FD_186167 | JGI IMG/M metagenome (GOLD analysis project Ga0209160, IMG submission 186167) | Grasslands soil microbial communities from the Angelo Coastal Reserve, California, USA - 14_1009_12_40cm (SPAdes) (version 2) | ecosystem: Environmental > Terrestrial > Soil > Grasslands ... | reverse complement strand
TGCCGCCCGATTTGGCCGGCTCTGGTTGCTCGGGGGCCGCAGGAGACGGCCTACCGGGTCGCTGCGCAGCCTCGCGTTCGATCGTCGTAGCCATGTCGTCACTCATTGGTATGTGCGGTTAATGAAGCGTCCGGGCCACGCCGGCGGCGCGCGCCAGGGAAATCCGGGCGGTCGCGGCGGCGAAGCGGGCGTCGATCTCGGTATCACGCGCGCGGATCAAGTTCGTCTGGGCATTGATGACTTCGATGTTTCCGGCCACGCCCGCCTTGAATCGCTCGCGCGACTGGGCGAGCTCGTCTTCGGCGAGCCGTAGCTGCTCGGCCGCGACCGCCTGCTGCGCCTGCGCCGACCGCAGATCGAGCAGCGCGGCGTCCACCTCGGCCGCGATCTGCCATCGCAGGTCGCTCTCGCGCACCTGCGACTCGCGCACCACCGCGTCCTGCTCGGCCGCCCGCGCCTCGCGGCGGAAGCCGTCGAGGATGGGCAGCGTCACTTGCAGGGCCACCTGGCGCGTGCTGAGGGCGCTCGCACCGGTCAGGCCATTCACGCCGTAGTCCGCTTCGACGCCGACACGGGGGAGTCGCTCCGCGCGAATGGCAGTCCCGCTGCGCCGCGCCGCCACCCCGCGGGCGAGCTCGGCGCCGAGGTCCGGCCGCCCGGCGAGCGCCGCGGTGACGGCGGCATCCCGCTCGGTGGGCACCTCCGCCGCGCCCAGCGTGGGCGCGAGCGAGTCCGTCAGGGTCAACGGTGTGGCGGGATCGAGCCCCAGCGCGCGCGTCACGTCGATGCGGGCACGGTCCATCTGGTTCCGGGCGACGATCAGCAATCCCTCCGCCGTGACGAGCTGCGTGCGAGCGCGGGTCACGTCAATCGCCCCGCTCACCCCGGCCGCCTTCTGCGCCTGAGCGAGTCCGACCAGCTCGGCCGCGAGGGCCGAATCCGCCTGGCGGGCTGCGACCGCGGCCTGCCCGCGCGCCGCTCGCAGATAGGCGAGTGCCGCCGTCAACGCCGCGCCCTCGACCGTCACTCCGCGCTCTGCCCGGCTGCCGTCGGCCTGCGCCCCAGCGGCGCGCACCCGCGCCACGCTCGACCAATCGAACAGCGTCTGCGTCACCGTGACCCGCCCATCATAGTTGTCGAAGGGGGGAACCGGGTTCGGCAAGTTGAACTGCGGGGGGAACGGAATACCGAGCGCCTCGGAGTTGAAGTCGCGGTTGACCCATGCGCCCCCAAGGGAGAGGGACGGCAACAGCGCCGCGCGCGCCTGCCGCACCCGTGCGTCTGCCTCGGTGGTGCGCAAGCTTGCGAGCGCCACCACCGGCACTTCGCCGGATGCGAGCCGCACGGCATCCGCGAACGACAACCGGAGCGGCGTGGTCGGTGAAGGCGCCTGCGCCGCGAGGCGGACGCCCATGGCGACGAGCCATGCGAGTACAGCGACGAGCCGGGAGCTATTGCTTCGCGATACCATGGAGATACAGGTCGATGTGAGTGTCGAGATACTTCTTGACGTCGAACGCCTCGGGCATGCAGGATCCGAACGCGTGCCGCGCGACCACCGCGTGCATCAGCGGCGACATGGCGAGCTTCGCGGCAACCATGACGTTCACGGGACGGAACTCTCCGTTCTTGATGCCGCGCTCGATCACGCCGGCCATGAGGCGGTGCCCGCGCGTCACAACTTCCTCGTAGTAGAAACGTGTGAGCTCGGGAAAAGTTGCCGCCTCGGCCATCATGAGCTTCGGGATTCCGGCCACCGCCGTCTCCCCCACCAGCCGCCAGTATTCCCGCACCAGCTGCTCCACCAGCTCGCGAGCGCTGCCAGTGAACGACTGGGCGAAGGCCTCACCCTTGGCGATGACCGGCACGATCGTCTCCCGCACCACCGCCTTGAACAGGGCTTCCTTACTGTCGAAGTAGAGGTAGACGGTGCCCTTGGTCACACCGGCTCGACGGGCCACGTCGGCGAGCTTCGTCGCGGCGAACCCGCGCTCTCCGAACACCTCGAGCGCGGCGGCCACGATCTCCCCCGGCCGGGCGTCCTTCCGACGCTTCCAGCGAGGCTTGGATTGACGCTTCGATGGGGTGACGGCGTGGCTCACGGCGCTCGATCCGGTCGCATAGTTAGTTACTGAACGGTCAGTAAGTAACTTTTGTTCCAGAGGCCCGTCAAGGCCTGGCAAGTTCCTGCCATTCAGCTTGTTACGTGGCGCGGGCGCGACGCTCGCGATAGAACACGATCAGCCCGGTCCCCGGCGGCGTCGCGCCCACCTGCCGCAGCAGCGTCACGAGCTGGCCCCGATGATAGCTCGAATGGTCGATCGCGTGGCGAAACATCTCGCGGAAGCTGTGCACATACTCGCCGCCGGTACTCGGGCTTACCGTCATGGTCTCCTCCAAACGCCGCTCGCCGAGCCCCGCGAGGAACGCGGCGCGCTCGGCTTCGATGGCCTCCCAGCGCGTGCGCGCCGCGGCGAGCGTCGTCAGATCCCGGCCCTGCGGCACTGCGGGATTCGGTTTCCCGAGCCAGCGGTTGAGCCACAGCTGTTCCCCCCACACGATGTGGCACAGCGTGCCGTGGAGTCCGCCGTGGCTGCTCTTCAGGTCGCGGAAATACGCCTCGGCGGGCAGCGACTCGAGCGCCGCGAAGCACCGACGGTTGGCCCACGCGTTGTAGGCGAACAGCTCCTGCATCTCCGCGACGGTCATGGGCGCCTCCCTAAGGCCGACCTCGAAGAAAGCAAACAGAGAGGGCGGCGCAAGCGCCGCCCTCCCATACTCCCCATCACCAGTGCCCGGTCTACTGCAGCCGCCCTGAGCTCCCGACCGCCGCATCCGCGGGCGACGCGACAGACACGCCCCGCACCACTCTCCCAGGCCCCGCGATGATATTCGGGTCCCCCACGCCGTCGCCGTCGCAGTCGAAACCACCGCCGTTGTCGATCACCAGATTCTTGGCACCCACGAGGACGAGGACGTTCGCACCCGTGGTGGCGTCGAAGATCGCGCTTGGGCTCCGGCCGTTCCCCTCGAGATTGTTGCCAAGAAACGTGTTGCTGCACGCCCACTGGACGAAGATCGCCGCGCTACCCGCTCCGCTTACTTGGTTGTTTCCGAAGGCATTGTGGGTCATGAGGACCGCCCCGAACCGTACGCCGTACGCCGTGGCTCCGGCCAGACGGTTGTTCTCGAAATGGCTCCCGGCGAGATTCGTTGTGGCGATCGAGTTCCCCCATGGTCCTCGCACGATGTTGTCCGCGACGACCACGTCGCTGCCATCGCGCACCCGGATACCGCCCAACAACGCGCCGCCAGACGGCGCGGTCGCCACGATCGAGTTGCGCTCAACACGGGAACCGTCGATACCCGCTTGCATGTGGATGCCGGTGGACGACCCGGCCGACGCAAAGCTGTTGTCGGCGACAACCGCGTTCCTGGTTCCCACGAAGAACGCGCACTCGCCAACTCCACACGCAACTGTGTTGTTCGTAAGCCGGGCGCCGTCGGCGACGACATTCAACGTGGGGTCAGTCTCGGCGAGGTAGGGCCCCTCGCCCAGATTCCCACCGTCAAGCACAAGTCGATCGACGGTGACGCCGAATGCGTGCACGACTAGAAGGAACACGACGGTGGAACCCTGCGGGGCAAATATTCCTGAGCCGGGTGTCGCGCACGTGAGAGTCACCAGCGGAGTCGTGATGACGACGTCCGCACTTACCGGGAAGAACCCGTTGAGCGCGATCACCTCAAAGGGTTTCGCGGAACCCACGGCCGCAACGAGGCTCGCCTCGTCCGTCACCGTGACGTATGACGCGAGCGTGTCCGAGGGGGAAGGGGGAGTAGGACAGGCGGCCGGGCCGCTGACGGCGAACGATGCTCCGACGCGAGCCGCTTCGCCGGTCGGCTCGCGGCACCCGACGACGAAACTAATGGCGGCGAGAGCCGCCGGCAGGCAAGCGATACGCATAGCACACCTCCGCGTACATGAAGAATGGCACGTTTCAATCGGAACAGTGTCGCGGAAGATGTCAAGGCGTGGTTACCGGGCGGGCGCGATCTCCCCGGCGTCCATCACGCTCTGTTGGATGACCTTCCCTTCGATCTTTTGATCGTCCCCGACCAGCGAGTCCTTCACGGTCCCCCGCACCACCCGGACGTTCCGCCCCAGGATGCTGTTCGCGATCGTGCTCTCGGCGACGAAGCTCCCCGCCTCGATCGACACGTTGGGCCCGATCGTGGCGTCGTGGATCGTCACGCCCTCCTCGATGTAGACGGGGGGAACAATCGTGCAGCGCGGGCACGGCCCCGACGGAGCACGCGCCCGGCCGTGCTCCAGCAGATGCTGGTTGGTCTCGAGCAGCGTGTCTACCTTGCCGCAGTCGTACCACCCCGCCACCGGCGCGGTGAGCAGCCGGCGGCCGCGGTCCACCATGTACTGGAACGCGTCCGTGAGATAGTACTCGCCGCCCTTCCCGGGCGGCTGCGCCAGCGTGTGCGCGATGCCGTCGAACAGCGACTTCCAGTCCCTGATGTACTGCAACCCGATGTTCGCGAGCCGTGAGACCGGCGTACTCGGCTTCTCGACGATGCGGGTCATGTAGCCCCCCGCGTCGGTGACGATCACGCCGAACCGCTGGTAGTCCTCAACCTCCTTGGCCCAGATGATGCCATCGGCATCCACCCGGGTGATGAGCGTCAGGTCGGCTTCGAATACCGTATCGACGAAGATGATGAGCACCGGGGAGTCGACGTAGGGGCGCGCCAGGTTGATCGCGCCCGCCGTGCCGTCCAGCTTCTTCTGCTCCACGAATTTCGCTGGAACGTCGTAATGCTCGAGGATGTATCGCTCGACCGATTCCTTGAGATGTCCCGTAATGACGATCAGCTCCTCGACGTCGAGCCCTTTCACCGCGTCCATCACGTAGTCCATGACCGGTCGCCCGGCGACGCGCACCAGGGGCTTGGGGACCCGCTTGGTGAGCGGCAGGAGCCGCGTGCCTTTTCCGGCGAGGGGAACGATGACTTTCATGTCACACCCGTCCGTAGCGGTCTTTGAGCCGCACCACGTCGTCGATTTCGGGAGTCGAGGCCTCGAGCAGGTCGGTCGGCACCACCGCCTCGAACTGGTGGATCACCTTCGGCTCGATGTGGAACGCGGCTCCCTGCGACATGGGCCGCTCGATCAGCGTATCGCCCTGCTGGATGCGCAGGATGATCTCGCCCGTGAGCACGTAGATCGATTCGTCCTTCTTGTTGTGGTACTGCAGCGACAAGACGTGTCCGGGCTCGATGTGGAGGATCTTGCCGACGTAGCGGTCGGTTCTGGCCCAGATCAGCTCGTGGCCCCAGGGCTTTTCGACGCGATACGGCAGCTCGCTCATTGAATCTCGCAATGCGGAATTCGGAATGCGGAATGCGGAATAGCAACGCGGATGTCGCTCGGCGCGCGACCTCCCACGTCAATTCCGCATTCCGAATTCCGCACTCCGCATTCGGTCATGTGCCCGACGCCAGGCTCAGCCGCAACGACGACGGTGAAGTGACGCATGCGGTCACACACACCCCGCACCCCACACAGCCTTCGGGCCGCAGCACCGGGTGTCCGCCCGCGTCCATCGCGAGGGCCCGCTCTCCCACCGGGCACGCCCGGGCGCACACTCCGCAGCTCACGCCCTGAAACGTGATGCAGCGCTCGGGGTCGAGCTCGAGCACGCCCATGTGGATCTCGTCCCACCCGCCGGCCGGCGGCACGAGGGCGCCGGTGGCGCACGCGTGGGCGCATGGCATGTCGGTGCACACCACACACGCCTGGATGGCCGGATCGATGATCGGCGTGCCGGCCGCCAGGCCCGCCCCGGGCGGCGCCTTGATGATCGCGTGCACCGGGCACACGGGGAGGCAGTCGCCGCAGCGGGTGCAGGACGCGAGGAAGGCGATTTCGTCGGCCGCGCCGGGCGGCCGGAAGTAGCGCCGCGGCGCCACCCGTTGCTCGGTGCGCGTCGCCACTTCGCGCACCAGGCGGGTGAACGCCTCTCGGAAGAAGCCGCGCCGATCGTTTGCGCTCGCGCCCATCAAAAGCTCGGGCTGAGGCTCAGCTGCCACCGGAACGCGAGCCTCCCTTCGCTGGGTCGCGGGTCTCGGGCGTAGTTCCAGCGGCTCACCACGAGCGGCAGCTCGACGCGCATGGTCCAGCCCAGGTCGCGAATCTGGTGACGCGTCACCAGGCCGACACCGCCGTCATACAACGGTGTGTACCGGCGCCCAGGGGACGTCGGGGCGACCGCCAGCGTATCCACGAGCCCGCCGTCGACGAAGCCGGTGAGTGACACATCCCGCAAGATACCCCGATCGCGCCGCCAGACCGAGCGGGCCAGCTCCAGGTTCACGGTGACCGCCCAGCGGCCGCCCAGGTCGTTCCGGAAGCCGCGCAGGTTGCCGTTGCCGGGTGCGTGATAGTAAAAGTCCGGGCGCACGAACAGCGCGCCCGCGCTGCGCAACAGGGGATTCGTGAACGTCTCGTAGGGGTCGGCGCCGGCGATGGGAATGCGGCGCTGCGGCACGGGGACCGAGCGGCCGGCGTACGCGCCGCCGAACAGTCGCACGCCGAGGGTCGTGCCGAGGGGGAACGGCGCCCGCACGCTCGCCTCACCCGTGAAGCGGCCGAACCCCTCGACGTCGTAGCGGCTCGAGGACGCGTACCCGGGGCCCGGGTTCGAGTACACGAGCCCCCCACGGGCGGCCAGCCGCGCCCGCACGAGCGCCGAGCCCCGTTGCACCGTGGTGGAGACCCAGGGGCCCGCTTCGATCGTCCCGGCGTCCTCCCACAGGCGGCGGTCGAGATAACCGAGGTTCGTCGTGGCCATCCAGAGGGCGTCGAAGCCGAGGTGGGGATCGGCGCCGAAGCCCAGGTGCTCGCGCAGAGCGCGGTCCAACGAGAGCGCGACGCCCGCTCGACCTTCCACGGCCCACGCCGCGACGCCCGTCTCGGTGCGGGGCATGAGATGACGGATCGGGTTCGACCAGCGGCCGTAGAAGCCGAAGCGCTGGCTGGCACCGTTGCCGGTGGCGGCCGACGCGATGGACAGGCCTCGGTTGTAGCGGCCGAGATAGTTGGTGCGGTTGCGTACGGCCAGCGTCACACCGCCGAAATCGTTGGACCAGGCCAGCGGCAGCCACGCGCTGACGAGCTTGTCCCGCCGGGCCCGCTCGCGCGTAGGATCGTCCAGGCGCAGGTCCACCGCCCCCCGGCCCACGAACGCGCGCCGCTCCCGGTTGTTCAGCATGTCGTAGTCGTGGCTGCGGCCGCGCGGGTCGAGCATCAGGCGCCCGGGCTTCCGGGCACTCGTGAACTCGACGCGCTCGGTGACGGGCTCGCCCGTGGCCCGGGCGTAGATGGTATCGCGATCGCCGATCTCGACGGGCATCCGGCCGTCGCCCTTTCGCTCCACGGTCACCACGGTGCGCCAGCGCCCGTCCGAGGGGGGGAGCCGGTGCCGCTCGACCCGACGCAGCCGGTAGTCGATGAGCGGCGTCGCGTGGAGCCACTCACCGAACAGCCATTTCAGATCCTGGCGCGACACCTCCTCGGCCACGCGGCGGAACGCGTCCTCGTCTACGTGCTTCAGCTTCCAGCGAGCGAAGTACTCGCGCAGGATGCGCCGCATCGTCTCGTCGCCCACCACGTAGCGCAGCTGCTCGTAGAACAGCTGCGCCTTGCTGTAGATCATTTCCTGATAGATGAGAAAATCGCGAAACTGCTCGCTCACGGTCGAGATCGGCTCGCTCCAGCGCTCGAGATCGAGCCACAGCACGCCGGGCTCGAGTCCGTCGTATGCCGGTGGGCCGCCGTGCGCCTCGAAGAACCAGCCTTCCTGGAAATCGCTGAACCCCTCGTCGAGCCAGCCCTCGCGCCACTCATTGTTGGCGAGCTGGCCCATGACGTACTGGTGCCCCGTCTCGTGCACGATGAGGCCGATCGATGCGCTCCCGTCCATGATCATCATGGGGAACTCGGTCCCGCCGCCCTCGATGCGGTGCACGTTGGTGAGCTGGGGCCACTGATACTTCCCGAACAACGAGTCGAGCCACGCGAGCGCTAGCGCGGTGTTCTGGACGGCCTTCCCCTGCCCCCAGGTAGCACGGTCGCCCGGCTGATACAGCACCCGCACCACCGCCTCGCCGTAGCGCCCCTGCTCGTAGATGTAGTCCGGATTGAGCGAGAAAGCGAAATGATGGACGTCTTCGGCCCTAAAGCGGACGCACTTCCGGCCCGGTCCGACGCGCATCACCGCACACCCGGGAGCAGGGAGCGGAGAGCGGTACCATTGGCGCTGATAGTCGATCCGGAGATTCTGGTCCGCTTTCGCGTGGTCCCAGCCCGGGTCTCCCTCCACCGGAACCCCAGTGGCGCCGATCACCTGGTCCTGTGGCAGATCGAGCATGACGTCGAACGTGGCGAACTCGCCGTAGAACTCGCCTCCCGGATAGAGCGGATGGTCTTCCCAGCCGTAGCGGTCGTACGCCACGACCTTGGGATACCACTGCGCGAAGTCGAAGCGCCGCCCCTGGCGGCCCTGACGCCGCGGCAGGGTGGATGGACGCGCCTGCCAGTCGATCTCGACCGTCAGCGAATCGCCGGGGCCGAGGGATCGCGGCAGGGTCCAGTGCGCGATGGTCGAGTCGGGCGCATACAGGTAGTCGGGGCGCAGCCCCTGGCCCATCACGGTCGCACTGGTGATGCGTTCGAACGCGTAGTCCGGATCCTTTAGGTGTTGAAACCGCTCGCGCTGCTCGGCCGAGTCGGCGGCGGCCCAGCGGGAGCCGGGACGGAACGCGTTCAGGTACTGGTGGACGTAGAAGTCGCGCAGTGTGTCGGGGGAGCGGTTCACGTAGCTGATGCGCACATGGCCCGTGAGCACACCGGACGGCTCGTCCAGCGTCGCAGTGATCCGATATGCGACCTGCTGCTGCCAATAGCCCGTGGTATCCCCGGCTACCAGCACAAGAAGAAGGGGGAGCATGGAGGTGGGGAAGCTACAGCGGGCCGGGCGGGAGGGGGAGCAGGCACGGCCGGCGAGGGTACTACTGCGGAATGAGCCGCCCCAAGCCCTGCCGTTCGGTGGCCATTGCGGCCTGCATCCTCGCGCCCTGCACCGCGGCGTGTCCGCTTCCCATCGCGCACACGGAGACCTTGTCAGCGCCGGTGTCCGGCGTCCTACGCCGCAGCGACGGCACGCCCCTGCCGGGCGCGGTGGTCGCCATGTCTCCGGAGTATCGGGATTCCACGTGCGCGAACGCCACCCTCCGCACCACGACTGACTCGACGGGCACCTTCCAACTCCCGGCATTCCAGAAGCGATACCGCGTAGCGTGGCTGATTCCCAACTTTGACCCGGCCGTGCCCACTTACAGCCTGTGTGCCGGCGCGGACACGATCCGGACCGCCTATCACGGCTACGGATCGCTCGGGGATCTGGCGCCGCCGCGCGATTCGCTCAGCTGCCTCGAATGGACGTGGCTCGGTCGCGCGCGCGTCACCTGTTCCGGCTCGGTTGAAAGAGCCGTCGTGACCCGGGGGCGCTGGGTAGCCGGAGAGGCGAGCGGCTGGTACCGGATCATCTCCGTCGTCGAGCAGCGGCGGCCACACGACCGGCCGCACGTCTTTGTCCAATGGGTCGCGCAGGCCGGAACCGCCCCCCGGGACACCGTCGTGGCGATGGTCGAGCTGCCGCTCGGTAAGGCCCTGTACCGTGCTAACGTGGTCGTGGAGGAAGGACCGGGACAGTGGTGCGCAAACGTGGTCGCTACCAGGAAGGTCTTGATGGGGTTTAAGGACGCATCCTTCAGGTTCGCGCTCGGCCGGCCAGGAGAGACGCGCCCGGTCAGGGCGTGCTGAGCAGGTTGACGGTACCTGCTGCGCCTGGCGTTCGGTCCGTTGCGCCTGCACCGCGTCGAGGCGAACATTCAGCCGTAAAACCGCGCTTCGATTCCATGACCGCCGCCGAATTCCGACGCATCGCGTTGAGTCTCCCGCAGGCCAGCCAAGCCGGGCACATGGGCCACCCCGACTTCAGGGTGGCCGGCCGGATTTTCGCGACCCTCGGCTATCCGCGCAGCGGTTGGGGCATGGTGAAGCTCACCCCGGAGCAGCAAGAGCTGTTCGTGCGGGCCCAGCCCGCCGCCTTCGCGCCCGTCAAGGGCGGCTGGGGTCGCGGTGGTGCCACGAACGTTCGGTTGCGGGCCGCCAAGAAGGGCGCCGTTCGTGAAGCGCTGATCACCGCGTGGCGCAACCGGGCGCCGAAACGTCTCGCCGAAAGCATCCTCGACACGTGACGGTCTCACCGGTCTTCTTTTACGGTCTGTTCATGGATGCGGACGCGCTCCGATCCAAGGGCGCCCATCCCGCCAACGTGCGGCCGGCTGCCCTGCCGGGATACGCGATTCGCATCGGGAACCGCGCCACGTTGGTGCGCGAGCCCGGCGCTTCGGCATATGGAGTGCTGATGGATCTGCCCCGCCACGAGATCGATGCCTTGTACTCAGGCCCCGGGCTGGAGGCGTATCGTCCGGAGCCCGTCGTGGCAGAGGGGCCAAATGGTGCGAGGACTTCCGCGTTGTGCTTCAATCTCCTCACGCCTCCGTCACCGGACGAAGCCAATCCCGAGTACGCCGAAAAGCTGCGCGAGCTGGCGCGCCGGGTGGGCCTGCCCCTCGACTACGTCGAGCGTATCCGGTGACCGCCCTGGGAGCGGTGGCTTTCCACGTGCTGATGGCTGTAGGTCTTCAGCAATCGCCGTCGCTCATGCCCAGACCGGTGCTCAAATTGATCGTCGAGCATCCAGTGCTCGCTCCGTACCTCCATCCCGAGGCTCCTGGCCGCGTGCCGCTGCTGGTCTCAGATCACCTGTTGGGGCCGGGTGTCACGCCATCGAGGTTCGGTCAGCCCTTGCGAATCGTTCCCGACCGAGAGCTGGGTACAGAGCCGCACCTCCGGATCCTGAGCTTCGAGGTGGACGGCTCCCGGGCCAAGGCCGTGGTCGAGTACCGAGTGGAAGGCGTGCGAATCGAATTCGATTTGCGGAGCAATTCACACGGGTGGTGGACGGTCGCGGATGCGAAGGTTGTGACGAAAAAATTGTAGCGACCTCGCCACACTGGCGTTAAATTCATCCCCGGGATCCTGTGGGGGGGCACGCAGTTCCTTCCGCCCGGACAGGCCCCCGGTCCGCCCTTCCGCTCACCGCTCCGACGTTGCATCATGCCAGCGGTCCCTCATACCCTTTCGGAGGCTCTAATGCGCTCGTTCAGCCTTTCGACTTGTCTCCTGCTAGCGGTGGCTCCCGCAATTCACGCCCAAGCTGCCCCCGCGACGAACCAGACTCCAATGCACTGGGGCCCGGCCCCGGCAGTGTTTCCCCCGGGCGCGAGGATGGCAGTGGTGAGCGGCGACCCCAGCAAGGCGGAGCTCTTTACCGTCGAGCTGGCGATGCCGAGCGGCTACAAGATCGCCCCGCACTTCCATCCTACGGATGAGACCGTGGAAGTGAAGAAAGGCACGCTGCTCGTCGGCATGGGTGATAAGTTCGACCTGTCGAAAGCGAAAGCGATGAAGGCCGGCGAAAAAACGCCGATGGCGGCCAAAGCACACCACTTCGCCGCCGCGCAGGGCGCCACGTTCATTCAGGTGACGGCCATGGGCCCATTTGCGCTGACCTACGTCAACCCGGCGGACGATCCGCAAAAGCAGGTCGCCAAGCCTTGACCGCGGCGTGACCCGGCCTGGGAACATTGGGGGCGCCTCTTACAGGGCGCCCCCTTTGCGTACCTACTTCATTCTGCTCCTCGCTACGGCGTTGCTCGCACCTGGGGCCACCGTTGCGCAAACGCCCGGGACAGGCAACGGGCTGGAACTCGACTCCTTGAGCTTCGGCGAGCTTCAGCGCCTGATCGCCTCGCGGGACAGCGTGCGGGTGGCACCGCAGTCATCGCGATCGGCGCAACGGCCGCCGGCGCGCTGGTCGGCGCCCTGATCGGTGCGCCACTCAGAAAGTGGCACACCGTGTATCAGGCTCGCTAGCAGCTCTAGCGGTGCGCCGTCCGCGACCCATATTGCAGAATAACTCAAATGCCCTGAACCCCGAGGCGCGATGTCGTGTGGCTCGCCCATGCCTCGGGGGGAGCAAATCGCGAAGAAGACCATCCATGGCATCCGTCCTTATCACAGGAACCAGCTCGGGAATTGGCATGGCCACCGCCCTGGCCTTCGGGAGAGCTGGCCACAAGGTCGCGGCGACGATGCGCACTCCTCATCGAGCGCCCGAGCTCGCGCGCATCGCCACCCAAGAGAAGCTGCCCATCACGATTTCGGCCATGGATGTTGATTCCGATGCGTCCGTCACGGAAGGAATCGGCCGCATCGTGAAGGAGGGCGGACCAGTCGACGTGCTCGTCAACAACGCAGGGATTGAGCGTACCGGCTCGGTCGAGGAAACGCCGTTGGCCGAGTTCCGGGCTGTGATGGAGACGAACTACTTCGGCGCGATCCGCTGCATCCAGGCGGTGCTCCCGGCGATGCGCGGGCGCCGGAGTGGCTGCATTGTCAACGTCGCGTCGGTTGCCGGACGCATCGCCAACTCGCCCATGGCTGCGTACACGGCATCGAAATTTGCGTTGGAGGCACTCAGCGAGGCATTGGCGCAGGAGGCGAAGCCGTTCAACGTGCGAGTGGCGATTGTCGAGCCGGGGATCATCGACACGGCGATGGCCAGGCGCGTCGAGTCGGCGCACACTCCCTCACCTTATCCACAGGAACGCCGCTTCGCCGCGATGTTTTCCGCGGCCCTGAAGAACCCGGTACCGCCATCTGTGGTGGGAGAGAAGGTGCTCGAGATCGTGGAGAGCGGCACCTGGCAGCTGCGGCATCCGGTGGGACCCGACGCGATGCCGTTTCTCCAATGGCGCAAAGCGATGAGCGACGAGGAGTGGGTCGCCTGGGGCGCGCTGGGCGACGATGCCTGGTATGATCGTTTGAAGGCCGATTTCGGCATGGACGCACGCCCATGAAAGTCTCCACCGTAGTCCTGCTGGCTGCGTGCGGTCTGTTGGCTGGATGCGAGCGTACTCCACTAGTGCTCGAGCCGCACTCCGCCGCGCCGACGACCCTGAGCGCCGCGAGCCTCGCGTCGGAAGCGGTCAAGCCCAACTTCAACCTCGAAGTTATCCTTCGCGGGCCAGACGGCAGCGATGGTTTCGGCCACGTGAAGTTCCGTCAGGCGAACGACGACCCGACGATCGTGGATCTCGGCGTGTGGGTGCGCGATCTAGCGCCCAACACGCACTACAAGCTGCAGCGAGCTGTCGACACGGTCCTCGACGACGATTGCACGAGCACATCGTGGCTCACGCTCGGCGCGGGGTCTGCTCCGCAGGATATTGTGACGGATGACGGTGGCACTGGCCGCGCGGATTTGTTCCGCCTGTTGACGTCTCCCATTGGGACCGCGTTCGACATTCACTTCCGTGTCGTGACCACCGGGACGCCACCAGCGGTCGCGCTGATCAGCGATTGCTATCAATTCTTCGTTAGATAGGATGAGGCCTTCACCATGCCAAGCTGCTACAAAAGCCCAGGCCGCACTTCCATCCCACCATGAGGTTGTCGAAGTCACGAGCTCACGTCAGCGGTCTGCCCCCGCCCCCGCCCCTGCACCCGCTCCTGCCAGGTCTCTGACCTCTGCGGCGAGGGTCCGCAGCCGGCCGGGTGCTCCCTGAGCATCACCATCCAGCTGCGTTGCCAGCTGCAGGAGGGCCTCTCGACGCTGGCCTCCTGAAAGCCGCTCGGCGCGGGCGAGCGCCGCCCGTGTGGCGGCCAGCCGTTCAGGCGCCAGGCCGTTCGACCTCGCCACCTGGTCCAGGTAGGCACGCGCCACCGTGAAGCTCGCCGGCCAGACGAACTTGGGCTGGTCCTGCGTATTGAAATACTCGAGCTGCACCAGCTTCGCCGCGGCGATCTCGTTCTGCGAAATGAACCCGCTCGGCGTCAACTCGAAGATGTCGAGCCCACGCGAAATCTCCGAGCTCACGATGACCCCGTTATACCAGTAGGCCGACCACGATCCGCCGTCCTCCATCTTGGTTGAGTCGACCGGCCCGCGATCGAAGAACGCGATCTCCTTCGGGTGGGCCGGATCGGTCCAGTCGAATACGGAGATGCCACCCTGGTACCAGGCCTGGACCATGACGTCCCGGCCCGGAATCGGGATCAGCGATCCGTTATGGGCCACGCAATTCTCGAACGGGGTCTGCGGCGCCGACATCTTGTAGTAACTCTGAAACGTCATCCGGTTGTCGACCAGGGTGAAGATCGCGTCCGCCCCCCACTCGTGCTTGTCGGTGGCCCGGCACTTGGGCTGGCCGCCGCCGCCCCACTCGTCGGAGAAGAGGAGCTTGGTCCCGTCGTTGTTGAACGTGGCGGAGTGCCAGTAGGAGAAGTTCGAGTCGGACACGGCGTCCATCCGCTTGGGGTTCGCCACGTCGCGGATGTCCAACAGGAGGCCGTACCCGCCGCACGCGCCACCCGCCAACCCGATGGCCGGATAGACTGTGATATCATGGCACTGGCTGGGTCCGGGGCGCACGCCGTTCACCGTCCCCGGAGGGGGAGCCATCATGGCATTCGTCATTGTCTGAATGGCCTCCCGCACGCCTGCGCTGTCGGCAGCGGTGGGCGTCCCCCCAGGGCGGCCGCCGCGCGCCTTGACGACGCTATCGAGCATCGGCTTGGTGTATTCCGCCTCCAGGACGTATTCGATCTCCCCCATCTTCGCCGTGAAGCCCCCCTTGGCCCGCCAGTCCGCCGCCTCCTTGGCCGAGGCCGCGATGTCCTCCGGCGTCTCGCCGTGCTTGGGCGGCGCGGCCAGGCCGCTGAAGATCCGCGGCGAGCTCACGATGGCCGCCTGCTCGGGATGCGCGAGCGGCACCTTGATGACCTCGATCCGGAACAGCGCGCTGTTCGGATTCGAGTCCGGCGGCGCCGCCACGCATCCGGGGAGCTCGCTGGGCGAACGCACCGGGGCGGATCCCGAGACGTAGACGTACACGTTGTCCTTGTCGTTCGGGTCGATGACGACGCTGTGCGTGTGCGAGCCGCGGCAGGTCTGGACGTTCGCGATGTACTTGGGATGGGTGATGTCGGAGATGTCGAAGATCCGGATCCCCCGCAGCCGGCTCGCGCTGACCGAGTCGTGCACCCCTTCCTTACCGCAGTCGAGCCGCCCGCCCATCCCCTCACCCGACACGAAGAGCAGGTTCTTATAGACGGAGACATCGCTCTGGGACGCCGGGCAGACAAACCCGACCTTCAGCGTCGGCTTGGCCGGGTTCGAAATGTCCCAGACCTGGAATCCGTTGTAGTTCCCCTGAATCGCGTATTGCCCCGTGAACGCGAGATCCGAGTTGGTGATGCCGGCGAACTGCTCGGGCGGCGGCGTCTTCGAGACCACCCGCAGATTCCATGCTGCCTCCGCCGCGTTCATGAGGCCCGCGCGCAGGCCGACCCGGGGGTCGGGGTTGGGCGCGACCGTCGACAGGTTCGCGCCGCCCGAAGAGGCGCAGGCGGCGAGGGAGCCCAATCCGATAGTGAGCGCCAGCGACCGAAGCGCGGGAGCGATTCTGACGGAGAATTCCATGGGCTGATTCCTTTCCAGGAAACGGATTATTGGCCCGGCCTCTCAAACAGCAGTGCGGCGAGCATCTTCTGCATGCGGGCGATCTCGGTGGTCTGGTCGGCGAACACATCCGAGGCGAAGCGGAAGACCTTCTCCTGCTCTCCCGCTCCCGTGCCGAACAGCGCATTCACCATGGTGATCGCGCCCTGGTGGTGCTGGATCATGAACGTCAGGAACAGCCGGTCGAACTCCCGTCCCCGCGCGCGGTCGAGCTGGGCCAGCTGGTCCGCCGTCAACATCCCGGGCATCATCGGGGCCGGATCCATGCCGGGCATCATGGCGTGCGTGGCGCTCGGATCGGGCACCTCCTCGTGCCGGTCGCGGAGCCAGCGCTGCATGAGCGCGATCTCGTCGCCTTGGCCCACCACGATCCGTTCACACAGGGCGCGCAGCGACGGGCTTGCGTCGTGGCTCGGGGCCCAGCCGGCGATCAGCACGGCTTGCGCATGGTGGTAGATCATGCCGGACATGAAGTGCACGTCCGCCGCGGTGTAGTCCTGCGCGGCTGCGCTCGTGCACGCGAAAATGGACAGCACTGCTAAAGTCTTCGATAGCACCACGGCAGATAATGCCTCGCGCGGTTTAGGAGGGGAAGGCTTGGCGCGTCATGGAGGTGTGAAGGAGAAGCGCCCTCACAGGGAGCCATGCGCCGCGCGAAACTCGCGGGCGAGCTCGCGCCGCAGCAGCTTCCCGATGGCGGACTTGGGCAGCGCCTCCCGAAACTCCACGTGCTTCGGAACCTTGTAGGCGGCGAGGTGGCGCCGGCAGTG
>Ga0209160_1002145_pt1 | contig 16507 bp, 15 predicted proteins | sample GraSoiAngelo_153_FD_186167 | JGI IMG/M metagenome (GOLD analysis project Ga0209160, IMG submission 186167) | Grasslands soil microbial communities from the Angelo Coastal Reserve, California, USA - 14_1009_12_40cm (SPAdes) (version 2) | ecosystem: Environmental > Terrestrial > Soil > Grasslands ... | reverse complement strand
GGATATGTTTCTCGGCGACGATTTTCACCACAACGGCGCCTTCCGCCTGAGCTATGGCTTCGAATACTCCACGATGATGGAGACGGACAAGACTAATTTCTCTTTTCAATTCGACCGTTTCGATACCTACGATTGGTATTTGCGCCTGGGCGCTCTTTCGAATGCCAACAAGAATTACCTGCATGGGACGCTTCCGACGTGGAATGACTTCGTCGCGCACCCGAACTACGACTCCTTCTGGAAACAGCAAGCCATGCCCTTCCTCTTGACACGGCCCAAAGTGCCCAATCTGAATGTCGCGGGCTGGTGGGACCAGGAAGATTTTTACGGTCCGATGAAGATTTACGAAATTCTGGAAAAGGAGGACCCGGAACACCTCAACTATCTCGTTGCCGGCCCATGGAACCATGGCGGCTGGGCTGGCGGAGCGGGCAAATCGCTCGGAGCCATTCCTTTTGGCAGTGACACCGCGCTTTATTTCCGACGGAATATCGAGGCGCCTTGGTTTGCCTACTGGTTGAAAGACAAAGGCAGCCTGCCTCTCAAAGAAGCTCTGCTCTTCCAGACCGGTAGCGACGCTTGGGTGCAATTTGATTCCTGGCCGCCGCGCGACGCGAAAGTGCGGAATCTATATTTTGGCGAGGACGGCAAGCTCTCTTTTGATGCGCCTACCGTGGAATCCTCTCAAGCGTTCGATAGCTATGTAAGCGATCCGGCGCATCCCGTGCCTTACCGCAATCGCCCCATCGACATGACGTATCCGGAGGACCATCCCGGAGGTTGGTATACGTGGCTGGTGCAGGACCAGCGCTTCGTGGATAACCGGCCTGACGTCCTCACGTGGCAAACGGAAGAACTCAAGGACGACGTCACGCTTGCGGGTCAGGTGACAGCAAAGCTGTTCGCCTCCACAACGGGGAGCGATACAGATTGGATCGTCAAACTCATCGATGTGTATCCGGAAAAGTATCCCGAGAACTGGAAGCTCTCGGGCTATGAGCTGATGATTGCCGACGAGGTGTTCCGCGGGCGCTTCCGGAATTCCTTCGAAAAGCCGGTGCCGATTGCCCCTGGCGTGGTCACTCCGTTTACCATCAATTTACATACGGCAAACCATATGTTCAAGAAGGGCCACCGCATCATGGTCCAGGTGCAGAGCACTTGGTTTCCGGTCATCGACCGCAACCCGCAAAAGTTCGTCCCGAACATTTTTGAGGCCAAGGAATCGGACTACCAGAAAGCGACGCAGCACATTTACCGTTCGAAACGATTCCCTTCGCGCGTGGAAATATCCGTGCTCCCTTCCGCCACAGCAGCAACGAACTGAAATCAGACCTTCGGAAACGGCTCGCGAACCAAATATGTGACAAGGTGGCAACAGCGGAGCGGCTCCCCGCCTTCCCACGCGAGACAAAAATTGTCTCATTGGCAACATCCGCCCCCCTCGAGATCTACAAATTCATATAAACTGCATCTAAATTCTTGGCGTTACATCAGGTAACATCTGGTTCTTTGTGATTTGTCCTCTATGTCTTTAGGCCTTCCCAGTACGCTCATCATTGACGGAACCCAAACGAAAGAATATTCGTCATCTTAGGAAACACTGGAGCGGCTTTTACGTCTATAGATTCTAAGGGTGACCGTCTATGCCGTCGGAAGTGATCTCCATGCGAGAACCGGAAGAAGCCACAGGTTCTGAGCGCACGATATTGTCCTCGAGGCGCTATATCCGTTTTGGGCCGTTTCAGATTGATCAGCAAAGACAGGAAGTCACGCGGAGCGGATCCCGGCTCAAGCTTCAGGGCAAGGTCTACCAGATTTTGCTCATCCTGCTGGAAAGGCCCGGCGAGGTGGTTACCCGGGAAGAGTTGCGCGGCCGACTCTGGCCGGCTGACACGCATGTCAACTACGATGCGAATGTAAACACGGCGGTTAACAAATTGCGCCAGGCGCTGGGCGATTCTTCCGATAATCCCCTTTACATCGAGACTATTCCGAGAAAGGGATACTGCCTCCTGGCTCAGCCGGAGGTCTCCGACAGGCCCGGGAATTCGCAATCCCTGCAGACCGAAACATCGAGGGAAGTGACAGAAGAATCTCACGGATTCTCGCGAGTCTTCAAGTTTTCGAAGTCGGACCTCTGGATTGTCCTCAGTGCGTTTGGTCTAATTCTTGCCGGGATGCTCCTCGGCGCAGGAATCATGCGCCTTTGGATGAATCATGCGGCTTCCGTTCCGGCTCACTCTCTGGCGCTGATTCTTTTCCATTTTCTGGAGAAGACTGTTCTTTAGGATTTGTCTTCGGAACAGGCACTGGAGCGGCTGGATTGATGGAACCCGGCCTTCAGTCACCACTACCTTGCAGCATCCCGGCGTGCAAAAATCAGTCCGCGCGTGCGCCCGGCATCCAGCGTGAACCCTTTCACAACCTGATTCGAATCTCTCTGAAAGTGAAGGGAAACGTGTACTTTTTCCATGGCGAATTCATCCAAGGCCGTGGCGGCAAAAGGTTTGAGAGGAAGATTCATTGTCCGAAGGCTGCCTGCTCCGTCCAGGAGGGCTGCAACTTGGAGGCGACCATCCACAATTCCCAAGCGGTAAGTGACGCCCAGTTCCGCGCTCCAATAGTCGCCGACATAAGGCTTCAATTGTTCCGCTCCCAAAGAGATGGTCTTCTTTTCGTTTTCTGTCTCTCCCCCCTGTTCCTTCTTTTCTTCTTTTGGTTTCATCAAAGCCCCGAGGTAAATATCGGCGACTCTTTCGGCGCGGTTCGATGGGCTTGCGTCGCCCAAGTTGCAAAGACATCCCACGGAAAAGTGCTGTTCCGGAAAACGTAGTAGCTCCGCCCGGTAACCACCCCAGGAGCCGCCGTGCCGGACGGCATGAAGACCTCGGTAGTCCGCGATGAACAATCCTTTGGCATATTCCAGCGCTTTGCCATTGTTCAGCTTGCCCGTTTCTTGAATTTCAGTGAGCAGCTCTTTCCCGCCAATTTTTCCGGTGTAGAAATTTTCATCCCATTTCTGCAAATCTTCGACCGAGGTGTGCACCGCGCCGTCGCCGGTCTGTTCGAAATAGGAAACATCCAGTGTGTAGCCTGCGCCTTTTTCATTCGGATCGTAGGCCAGCGCGCGATTTGGGATCAGCGACGTATGGTTGTCACGGAATTGCGTGTGCCCCATCCCGAGCGGCGTGAAAATGTTTTCTGCTGCGAATTCCCGCAGCGTCTTGCCGCTCGCGCGTTTCACAATCACCGACAGAAGAAAGAATCCAGTGTTGCTGTAGAGCCAGTCACTTCCGGGAGCGAAGTTCAGGGCTTTTTGCCGGGCGATGATTTGGAGTGCGTCCTCGTCGGTCGTTACGCTATCAGTGTTGATGCCCGCCAAATCCATGAGCGTGAGATAGTCGCGCAGGCCGCTGGTGTGATTTAGCAGATGGAGAATGGTAATCTTTTGCCCGTAATCCGGGAGTTCCGGAATGTATTTCCGGATGTCGTCGTTGACCGAAAGTTTTCCCCGCTCTTCCAAAAGCAAAATGCTTGCCGCCGTGAATTGTTTCGAAGTGGAGCCGATGTCGAAGACGCTTTCCGGCGTGATGGGCACGTTTTCTTCGAGATTTGCCAGACCGTAGCCTTTGGAATAGATGATCTTTCCGTCTCGATATACGCCCAGTGCGCAACCCGGCGAACCAGGTTTGGTCAAGTCCGCGAAGACCTCGTCCACCGCCGCCGCCTTCTTATCTTCGGCCGCGCTCGCCGCCGGTCCGCTGGCAGCCATGAAAATCAGCAGCCCCGCCAGTATTCCGCTTGTGACTCTGCGCCAAATCACCATTTAATTCGCTCCTTCATTGATTGCGACGCTGAGTCTATACGCTCCCTCGCTGTCCCTCAATAGAATGTCGTGTACACTTCTTTCCTCATCATGCTTACTGCGATCACGCGCGCTGTCAGCCCGGCCATTATCCATTGCGAGCTTTCCTTTATCGATCGCAAACCGATTGACCTGGCCAGAGCTCAGGAGCAGCATCACGCCTACGAAACGCTTCTCGAAAAATTGGGCGCTCGTGTCGTTTCCCTTCCTGCCGAATCTGATCTTCCCGATTCCATGTTTGTCGAAGACCCAGCCATCGTTCTTGATGAGTTGGCGGTGATCCTGCCACTCGGCACGGAGAGCCGGCGGCGCGAAGCCGTTTCGCTGGCGCAAGCGCTCTCGAAATATCGAAAGCTCGCCTACGTCACGTTGCCGGGAACTCTCGAAGGTGGTGACGTACTTCGCATTGGCCGGAAACTTTTTGTTGGCCTCACCAAGCGGAGCAACGCCGAAGGCATACGCCAGCTCACCGAGATTCTGCAGCCTCTCGGCTACGAAGTCATCGCGGTTCCGGTGACTGGCTGCCTGCATCTCAAATCGGCCGTCACCTATCTTGGAGGCAACACGCTGCTCGCGAACCGGTCTTGGTTTGATACCACGCCATTTGCTGACTACGATTGGATAGACGTCGACCCAGCGGAGCCTCACGCTGCCAACGCGCTGGCTCTCTGCGGCAAGGTGATCTTCCCCGCTTCTTTCCCGCGCACACATGCGCGGATCGAAGCGAGGGGCTTCTTTGCTACGCCACTTGACATTTCTGAATTGCAAAAGGCGGAATCCGGCCTAACGTGCTCCAGCCTGCTCTTTGAGAGTTTTTGAGGCTAGGACTGGATTTCATGTACTGAAATTTCTTGCGCCTTCCCGTTGCATTCAAACGAGCAGTTCTAGGGATGAAAGTTGAGTTCCAGCGATGCTGTCGTCTCGAAAAATGCACAGCTTACCCCTCGGTTCCTCACCCGTCGAATCATGAATTAAATGCATCCTGGGAGGTTCACATGACCGAACGCATCCTGACCCTCGAACGCCGTCTCCGCCGCACTCAATTCATTCTTGCTTCAGCGCTTGTGGCTTTCGTGGCCCTGGCAGCAGGGCGTTCTCCCTCGCTCGCCGCCCGGGGACGACAAAATACTGCATCTGCGCGGCCTGGTGATCGAAGATGCCGAAGGGCACCCGCGATTGCTCCTCGGAGCGCCGACGCCTGAAGTTGCCGGCCGAAAGCGCAAAGAGGCCGTCGCGGGCATCGTGCTTTTGGGGCCGAACGGAGCGGACCGCGTGGTCATTGCTTACCCCGGCATCGAACCGCAGGTCATGGGCAAGGTGGAGAAGCGCAGCGTCGCGGTTGCCAGCGCTGGTCTGCTGATCAACGACACCGACGGCAACGAACGCGCTGGTTTCGGTGTCTCCGACGACGGAAGCCGCATCTCGCTCGGACTGGATTATGCCGATCGCGACGCCTTGGGCCTGCTCGTCTCGCCGAGCTTCTCAGGCCTGGCGGTTTTCGCGCGTGACGGAGAGCGCAACGACCAGATCACCGCAGGTGTGGGGAGGCACGGCGATCAACGTTCAAAGTTGCCGACTCCAACGGTGATGAATATTTTATGTTAGAGGCCAAAAAGGGACAGCCGCCCAGCGTACTGCTGCTCAATCCGACCACGCACAAGTTGGAGGACGTGAGATCAAAGCTCATTCCGTAGGGCATTGGCCGAAAAATGGCTTTTGTTCAGCGATGGGGCGTGATAGTCTGGGATCGTTATGAAATCCATCCCTTCGATGCGAATTACGTCCATGTCGACGACCTCGACTACGACTATGGGGACTATTGCCGCTTCGGGCGAGTGGAGAAGCTAGAGAGCTAGAAAACGTTTTCAACTCACCGCCGAAGCGAACCTGGCGGTGGGTTTCTTCTTTTAAGCCCCCTCCAGAGACGCTCCAGCGGCCGGACTTGAGAATCGAACCGAGAGCGCAGGCCATTTCATCCGGAAGCGCGTAGCACACGGATTGGGCCTGGAGGTGAGCTTTCGGGTGCACGCCGCGCGGAAGGTGCAGCGTGAGCTTACAATCTTAGAATGGGGGTGGCAGCAAGATGCCATTGAATCTGCAGGAAAATGCGCCCGCGAAGGGCGTCGCAAAGAAGTGGCGCGCGGGTGTGCTCGGCGCGACCGGGATCGTCGGTCAGCGGCTGGTGAAACTGCTTGGCGGACATCCGTGGTTCGAGTTAACCGAAGTCGCCGCGTCGGAACGGTCTTCGGGACGGACTTATGCCGAAGCCGTGAGCTGGCACCTGGAAACGCCGATTCCCGAGGTTGCGCGCGACCTCGTGGTAAAGGGGATTGATCCGGTGCTCGATTGTGATTTTGTTTTTTCCGCGCTGGACTCTTCCGTCGCGGGTCCCGCCGAAGAGGATTTCGCGCGCGCGGGCTATCCGGTGGTCAGCAATGCGAGGAATCACCGGATGGATCCGGATGTTCCGCTATTGATTCCGGAAGTCAACGCCGGGCATCTCGAGGCCATCCCACTGCAGCAGAAAAATCGCGGGTACGACACGGGCTTCATTGTCACCAATCCGAATTGCTCGACCGCGGGTTTGGTCCTTGTGCTGAAGCCGCTCGCCGATGCGTTTGGCCTGGAGAAGATCTTCGTGGTGACCTTGCAAGCCATCTCTGGCGCCGGCTATCCCGGAGTGGCCTCGATGGACATTCAAGGCAACGTCGTTCCTTTTATTAGTGGAGAAGAAGAAAAAATGGAGGCGGAGCCGCAGAAGCTGCTGGGGAGGTGGGATGGCGCACGGTTTGTCGATGCGGGGCTGGGCATCAGCGCCCAATGCAACCGTGTGCCGGTGCTGGACGGCCACCTTGAATGCGTGTCGGTTGGACTGAAGAAAATCGCTACGCTTGCGGAGGTTCGGGAAGTGCTGCAGTCGTTTGAAGTGGGTGCGGAACTCGCCGCGCTCCCGAGCGTGCTGCGCCATCCGGTGATCGTTGTGGACGAGGAAAACCGGCCGCAGCCGCGGCGGGACGTAGACGCAGGAAACGGCATGGCGGCAGTGGTCGGCAGGATCCGCGAATGTCCGCTACATGATGTCAAACTCACGCTGCTTTCGCACAACCTTGTGCGGGGCGCTGCTGGCGCTGCGCTCTTGAACGCCGAGCTGCTGGCGGCGCGGGGGTTTCTGAAACACCGCTCCGCCACGAGTATCCAGGAAGTGGGTGAGCGAGCCGTGCGATAACCGGGCGCGCAGGTCTCATCCGGCGAGGATTTTTCGCGGTACCAAAGGAAAACGGGCGCCCCGACTTGCGTCGGGACGCCCGTTTTGTACCTTTGTGAAGTGAACTTAGAGGGGCTGTACGTTCGAGGCCTGCAGACCCTTGGGGCCCTTGACGACTTCGAATTCAACCGCCTGGCCATCGTTCAACGACTTGTAGCCATCAGCCATAATCGCGGAGAAATGGACGAAAACATCCTCACCGCTCTGGCGCTGAATGAACCCAAAGCCCTTGCTGGCATTGAACCACTTCACTGTACCTTGTTCTTTACTCACTGCTTCTACTCTTTTCTGTCAGCCGGGTTGCGGCTGAGCACTGCATTAAGCTATCTGATGCCCCAAGTCCCGAGCCCCTCAACAGAGCTGCGGCCGTCTTCAAGCTTCGCCCGGCTGACTGCAAAGCGGTCCACCGAACAAAAAAACAGGCCGCAAGTGTGACCTTGCGACCGCTTTTACTACCCAAAGGCGATACAAGAGCAACAAACGCAAGTAAAGAATACCACGACTTGGGTGAATTGCCAAACTATTTTTTTGGCCATTGCCGGGCGGCCCCGGATGATCGCCTGTACGGCCGCAGCAGGGCTTCCAGGTCGCGGCGGACCCAGCTGGCGACCGAGCCTTCGCGGTATACAGCCCAGGAGAGCATAGCGCCGCCATTAACGTGTTGAATCAGGCGCGCGAGCTCGGTGGTATCGCACTTGCGAAGCTCGCCAGCAGCGACCGCTTCATCGAGGAGCTTTTGCGTCTCGTCGCGGAGGGCGCGGAACTGTGCGAGCGTGATGGCGTAAAAGTCCGGATCAATCAAGTCGATCTGGAGGTAGGCCAGGCCGTTGGCCATGGCTTCAGGAGTGGGCGCGAAAGAGGTGCATTCCGCGTACAGCTCGATGAGTGCCTTGAGCGGCGATTTGTGCTGTGCGCGCGCGGCGGCGAATTGTTGCGGGACGCCCGCGGGAGCCGTCCGGCACATCGCCAGGAGCAGACCGCGCTTGGTGCCAAAGCGCTGAATGAGCGTTGCGGGAACGACGCCGGCTTCTTTCGCGACGTCCGAGAGGGTGAGTTGCGTGGGACCGCGGCGCTGCATGACGCGGGCGGTGGCAGCGAGGATCTGTTCGTCGGAAGTTTCGCGGGGGCGAGGCGACATTTTTCGAGGCGCCCGACCGGCGGAAGCCATTCCGCCAGCGAGCGACTAAGCAAGAATAACTGAATGGCCGTTTATTTTCCACTTGACATTAATGAATGGCCGTTTAGTATTGAGCGATTCCGACCTGGAGGTGCCTGATGAACCGCGATGCATCGTACCGGCCGCCCGACCTTCACGGGCGAGTGGCATTGGTAGCGGGAGCGACGCGGGGGACAGGACGCGGAATTGCCCTGGCGCTCGGTGAAGCGGGAGCGACGGTGTATTGCACCGGGCGCAGCTCGCGATCCGCCAGGAAAGTCAGACGCGCAAAAAAAAGTTCTCCGTTTGATCTGTCACGGCGGCCGGAAACGGTCGAAGAAACCGCGGAGATGGTGACGGCGCGAGGTGGAAGAGGAATCGCTGTTGTCGTGGACCATCTGGAGGCGAAGCAAGTGGAGAAGCTGATCGCGAGAATTCGCAGAGAGCACAAATCTCTGCACATCCTCGTGAATGATATCTGGGGTGGAGATCAGTACGTGGAGTTCGGGAAAACCATTTGGCAGGTCGATCTGGAAAAGGGCTTCGCCATGTTCCGCAGCGCCGTGCACACGCACATCATCACAAGTCATTTTGCTCTGCCGCTGCTCATCGAGACCGCAAAAGAGAAGGGCACTGGTCTCGTCCTCGAGATTACGGACGGAGATTCCTACACGTATCGTGGGAATTTATTCTATGACTTGGTGAAGACTACCGTGATCCGACTGGCGTTTGCGCAAGCGCGCGAACTGCGCCGGAAAACTGTCGCAGCGGTGGCGTTAACTCCCGGCTTTCTCCGTTCGGAAGCGATGCTTGACCACCTTGGCGTGAAGGAGGCGAACTGGCAGGACGCCGTGAAGAAGGACCCCGATTACATCCATTCAGAAACGCCGCTGTTTGCAGGCCGGGCTGTGGCCGCGCTGGCCGCAGATCCGAATATTTCAAAAAAGTCCGGGCGCGTTTTCAGTTCGTGGGGCTTGTCCGACGAATATGGATTTTGCGACGCGGATGGACGCCGCCCGCACTGGGGGCGACACTTTACCAGCAAGTACGGCGACACCATGAACTCTTGCGATGAAGGATTCTACAAATACTGGTTCGGCGGCCCCATCGATACGATTTACGCGAATTGGCCGTAGCATTGCGTTGCGGGAAGGGATCCGTGGCTCAGCGAGAAGTTGTTGAAACCTTCGTCGCTGTGCGTTTCGTGCACCAGTAGCTAGGGTTTCTTGTCGGAGAGGTCGAGCGTTATTTTAAGGATTTCTTCGGCGAGGGCGTTGGAGTTTACATTATCCGTATTCGCTAGGACGACCACGCCCGCGCGGCGATCGGGGACGAGGATGAACGCTGTGTCCGTGCCTTGCTGTCCGCCCGTATGCCCCGCGGCCCGGAGGCCAAACTTATCCGCGATGCCCCAGCCGAGGCCGTAGCCGGTTTCCTTTCCGTCCGTAGTTTTAAGAGAAGTCCACATCAGGTCGCGGGTCGACCGCTTAAGGAGTTTGTCGGCGAGAATGGCGACCTCGAACCGCGCCATGTCGTCCGCGGAAGAGACGAGCCCGCCGCCGGGAATCTTGTAGCTGGAGTCAAGCACGCCGGCGTTGCGCACAATGCCCCCTTTGTCCTTGTGGTACCAGCGAGTGCGGTGAGGAATGACGGCGAAAAAATTATCGTCGCGCGTCTGCTCCATCCCTGCCGGCTGAAAAATGTTTTTCCGCACATAGTCCACATATTTTTCAGAGGCCGCGCCCTCCAGGACGCAACCGGCAAGGGTGTAGCCGTACGTGGAGTAATTAAATTTTGTGCCGGGTTTCGCGACCAGGGGATCAGCGGCAAAAAGCTGCAACGATTCCGGCATGCTGGCAAAATGCCGGGCGCTATCTTCGGGAATATCACCTTTTCCATCAGAATTGTAATGGCGGATGCCGCCCAGGTGGCCGAGTAGTTGCCGTGTGGTGATGGGCCATTCTTTTGCCGGAAACGCCGGGCAGTATTTTTGAACCGGCGCGTCGAGGTCCAGTTTGCCGCGCTCCCAGAGCTGGAGAACCGCTGTTGCCGTGATGGGTTTGGAAATCGAGCCCAGGCGGAAGAGACTCGAAGAAGTTGCTGGGGAATAGTTCTCCAGGTCAGCCATGCCAAAGCCCTGTGACCAGCGGAGTTCGCCGTCGAGGACCACAGCCGCCGCCAGCCCGGGGACACTGTTGGCGGACATGAAACTCGCGACTGCCCTTTCGATTTCCTGGCGTTTTTCCGGAGGAAGCGTCGCTTGCTGTTCGGAAAAAACTGGGGCACACGAGAAGATTAATACAGACAAGAGGAGAGTACGGTTCCGTAGAGTGCTTTTTCCGGCTGGCGCAAAATCGGTCCACATAAGGTCACCCCGGCGGGCAGTCTAGCGCAAAGATAGGTCGCGCGGAACGAAAGCCCGCATGGTACCCCTGTACTGAGAGCGTCAACACGCGTTCTCTGGAAGGCGTTGACCTTGGCGTGACCCACTCCTTACCATAGTGAGATGAAGGAACGCCTTCTCATAGCGGCAGGGGCTATCGTCCTGGCGGTCGGCGGCCTGGGTTGTGAGGACGCAGCCAAAAAGCCGGTCCAAGCTCGAGTTCCCGCCCTGTCCCCAGCGACTGCCGCAGCACAACAGGTTCCAACTTCTTTGCCTCCGCTGCCGCTCATCGATCCATCGCGAAGACCACCTGCCTCCCTGCTGCCCCGCGTTTTGGACGGGAAAGACTACCTGATTCAGAAAGTTCGGGAAAAGTTTGCCTCGGGCGAGAAGAACTTCAAAGCCGGGCACATGGAGGCAGCGCGCAAGGACTTTGACGACGCTGTGGACTGGATGCTGGAGAGCGGCTATGACCCTGATGGCGATCCTGCGCTGAGCAGTTTGTTTCACCACGTGGTCGACACGGTATATGGTTATGAGCTGCAGGCCTTCCGGAAGGGAGAAGGGTTCAGCGAGGCGCCCGCGGTTCCCGCACCGATCGATGAAGTGGCGGAGGTGACCACTCCTGCGGACCCGCGACTGAAAGAGCGTGCCGAGGAAGCAGCCAAAAGCCTTTCCCACGATCTCCCGCTCACCGTGAACGACCAAGTGCTTTCCTTTCTCAATTTCTTTCAAACGCCGCGCGGGCGTGCCATCGTGGAAACCGGCTTGCGCCGCAGCGGCCGCTACCGGGAGATGATCTCGCGGGTCCTACGGGAGGAAGGCCTGCCGCAGGATCTGATTTACCTGGCGCAAGCAGAGAGTGCTTTCCAGCCACTGGCGCTTTCGCGAGCGGGCGCCCGGGGCATCTGGCAATTTGTGGCCTACCGCGGCCAGCAGTACGGGCTGCACCATACCTGGTGGGTTGATGAGCGGCAGGACCCGGAGAAGGCCACGCGGGCGGCGGCGCAGCATTTGCGTGATCTTTACGGAGTTTTCGGGGACTGGTACCTGGCCATGGCGGCCTACAATTGCGGCCCCGGAAACGTGCAGAAGGGTATTGAGCGCACTGGTTATGCGGACTTCTGGGAACTGTACAAGCGCAAGGTTCTTCCGCGGGAAACGAAAAACTACGTGCCCATCATCATCGCCTTGACGTTGATCGCCAAAGATGCAACGCACTACAACATCGAGGCCGAACCCGAAGCGCCAGTCGCCAGCGACATCGTGAAACCCGGCCGCCCAATCGATCTGCGGCTGGTGGCGGAAACCATCGACGTGGATGCGGAGACGCTGCGCGCGCTCAATCCCTCGCTGCTGCGCATGGCGACTCCGGACGATCCTTCGTTTGAACTACGCCTCCCGCAGGGCATGGGAGAAAAATTCACTGCCGAAATTGCGGCCGTTCCTCCCGGCAAGTGGACCAGCTGGCGACGCCATCGCGTGGAACCAGGTGAGACCCTCGCTTCCATCGCGAAGAAATTCCGCGTCACGGCTGCAGCCATCGTAGAGGCCAACAACCTGGAGCGCAACTCGGCCCTGGACCCCGGCGCGAAGTTGACGATTCCCGCGACGCAGCCGCTATCGGAGACGAAACGGCGCTTGGTGAGTTACCGGGTGCGGCGGGGCGACACCCTTGGAGGAATTGCAGACCGTTTCAGCGTGGATTCCGAAGACGTGCGCAAGTGGAATCGGCTGAGATCCAACAGGGTGAGCCGCGGCATGGTGCTGCGCATTTATACACTTGGCGGAGCCCCGCAAGCCTTTCCGGCGCGTGTGCGGTCCAAATCGAGAAGGAAAGCTGCAACTCCGGCTCCAGCCGCTAGCAGTGCGCCGGCCGGTCACTCATCCAACTAAGTCCTTTATTTGTAATTAGTTATAACTTTTCTAGAGTCCCAGCCGTCTCGTTACCGGGAGTTTGGATCTGCCCTTCACGTGCCCTCAGGTGGACTATTCTGTCGAACCCCGCAGAATACTTGACAACTTCCAACGAGTACGATAACAACGGCGCATGGCGGGGTGGTCTCCAGGAAACTCCGGCCGAAGCAGCCACCTGCTGGTCCCGTTTGGAAGGGGGCTCAGAGATTCCCCCAGGGGAGGACGGAATGGATTTTGAGAAGGACAATTTCGAAGACGACAACGAGCTATCGCGGCCGGAAGACGAGGAAGAGCTGGGCGGCGAAACGCAGGAAATCGTCGAGACCGAGGAAGAGGAACTGGCCATCGTGGGTGAAGAGCCGGAAGAGCAAGCTCCGGTACCAAAGCCCGCGCCCAAACCGGCAGCCAAGAAGCCAACTGCCAAAGTGAGGAAAAAGAGAGCCAGACCGAAGAAGAAGGCCAAGAAAGCAAAACCAAAAAAGAAAAAGGCAGCCAGGAAGCCTGCGCGCAAGGCGGCGAAGAGGAAAAAGCGGCGCTAGGCTGTCGCAACGGAAGAAAGGGCATGATCGGGGGAGTCGGGGGTAGTCCCCGGCTCTTTCTTTTTGAGGAATCTCCGTTTCCAGATTGAGAATGGCGCGAGGCGTTCGTCTTCCCATCTTGGATTCGTGGTTTTTTCAATTCAGGACTCGCCTTTTTTGGCGTTTCGGAAGCTTGCCCTAATCAATACGTACCGTTAACATAATGTGGTATGGTGCGGGCGCTGGAGCAGATACGTCGGATGCGGGGCGGCGCGCAGTCCCATCTGATGCGCTGTGACGACGGCAACTACTACGTCGTGAAATTCCAAAATAATCCTCAGCATAAGAGGGTGCTGGTCAATGAATTGCTCGGAACCAGGCTGGCAAGGCGTCTCGGCTTGCCCACAGCGACTGTGGAAATTGTATATGTCAGCGACGAACTGATCAAACTCACGCCCGATCTGTGTGTGGAAACGGCAAGGACGAAAATTCCGTGTCAGGCCGGAATGCAATTTGGATCCGGTTTTCCCGGTGATCCGCATCAGTTGACGCTGCATGACTTCTTGCCCGACAAACAACTGTTGGAAGTGGAAAACCTGGATGATTTTACGGGGATGCTGGTTTTCGACAAGTGGACTTGTAACACCAATGGTCGGCAGACGCTTTTCTATCCAGTGCTTCGGGACGGACAAGATGCGCAGACCACCCGCTACCGGACGATCATGATTGACCAGGGATTCTGTTTCAATGCCGGGGAGTGGAATTTTCCGGACGCGCCGCTGCGCGGTCTCTACTCCCGCAACCGCGTCTACGAAGGCGTCACGGGCCGGGGTTCATTTGCGGTGTGGCTGAAGAGGGTCGAAAAGCACATCACCGAAAGGATGCTGGACGCGGTGATTCGAGAGATTCCCCCGGAGTGGTACGAAGACGACTTGGACGCACTATGGCGGCTGATCGAGCAGCTTCATAGAAGGCGCAGCGTGGTTCCCGAGCTGCTGCTCGCAGCGAAAAACACTACGCGACACCCATTTCCGAACTGGATATAAATCATGCCTGACAGCATTACTTCTGCCAACGAACATGGATTTGTTTATCACATCTTGCGCTACACGTCGGATCTGATCCGCGATGAATGGGTCAACATTGGCGTGATGTTATATGATCCGCTCACTGGTGCTCTGCGGTTGCGCTTGGTAGAAGAGCAAGACGAATACGCCCGCATTCGACGGCTGCAACCGGCCGCTCACGAAGACACTCTGCGCGGTTTCCGGGACCACCTTGAAGATCAATTCGTAACTTTTCTGAGAAATATGCGTGAGGACCACGGGCCCTTGGTCCACGCTGGCGAAGAACTGCAGAGGCTGGTAGACCAATGGAACAACACATTGTCCAATGGATTGCAGCTCGCTCCCCAAAAAGGAGTCCTCGCATACGATTTGGACTTGGAGCTAGAACGGCTCTACGCACACCACGTCGCACCGCCGCGCAAGGTCGCGCGTGTGGGCGCACCGAGCTCCCGTGCAGCGCTCCGGAACTATTGTTCGCAAGTGTGGAAGATGGGCGGACTCTGGGATCGGCTTGAAAAATCAGTACGCATAACGGATTACACTTTTCCAGGAGATCCTATGCGGCTTGATTATTGCTATCGGAAAAATGGCACACGCGGCTTTGTGCAAACCTTAAGCGTGTCCAGGGCACCCGCAGATTGCAAGCTTTATGCCTACACCGCGGCTCGCATTGCAGCGCGGGCGCCATTTGCCTCGGAGTTTGCTGCCATAACCGACGTTTCACTGTCCCCGAAGGACAATGATCGGCATAGTTTTGTGGACAAGACGCTGCGCGACGCCGGCATTCAGCCTGTCCCGTTGGATCACTTCGCCGTGTGGGTGAACGAACTGAAACCGCTCTTGCATTAGCGGGCCGATGGCACTCGATGATGCGGGGAAACCCAAACCCCGGCAAGAAAGACCAGGCTCTCCTTTCTGCTGAAAATGAAAATGAAATCTACAGGAGCGGCTCTGACCAGTTTTCGAGCGTCTCTTTTACCTTGTGCAAGAACTGATGGGCAATCGCGCCGTCCACCACGCGGTGGTCGTAACTCAGCGTGACGTAGCACATCGAGCGGATGGCAATGGCATCATCGATGACCACGGGGCGCTTCTCGATGGCGCCGAGGCCGAGAATGCCCACGTTCGGCTGGCTGATGATCGGCAATCCGAACAGCCCGCCGAACACCCCGGGGTTGGTGATAGAGAACGTTCCTTCCTGCACTTCCTCAGGCTTCAGCTTTTTCGAACGCGCACGCTCGGCGAGGTCGTTCATGGTGCGCTGGATGCCGAGAAGGTTTTTTTCGTCGGCGTTTTTCACCACCGGAACGATCAGTCCCCAATCGAGGGCCACGGCGATGCCGATGTTGATGTCCTTGTGGAGGACCACATTGGTGCCGTCGAGCGAAGCGTTCAGCGTCGGAAAGGCGCGCAATCCGGCGACCGCCGCCTTCACGAAAAACGGCATGAACGTAAGTTTGGTCTCGTAGCGCTTCTCGAATTCGTCCTTCGACTTGGCGCGCAGCGCGGCTACCTTGGTCATGTCAATCTCATCGACCGAGTAGACGTGGGCGGAAACGCGCTTCGAGGCCACCATGTGCTCGGCGATTCTTTGCCGCATGGTGCTCATGGGTTGCACTTCGTAATTCCCGAAGTACATCTTCTCGCGTGGCACCGCGTTTTCCAGCGCCACGTGCGCCTGCGCGCCTGAAACTCCGGGGGCAGCGGCAGGCGGCGCAGTGGGTCGCGCAGCTGGAGCCGAGAGTGTCCGTGGGGTTGCCGCCGGGGCGCCGCCTGCGGCGATCACCGCCTCGATATCCTGCTTGCTGATGCGCCCGCCCGCGCCCGTGCCGGCGACGGAGGAAAGATCGATGCCGTGCTCCTTGGCCATGCGGCGCACCAGCGGAGAACTATGAATCCGCTCGCCTGTGGAGCTTGACGAGACAGGCACCGGAGCGGCGGCACGTGCCGCAGGAGCCGGTGCGCCCGGCCTCGAAGCTGGCGCTGGTGCAGGGGCAAGCGGGGCTGCGGCAGGAGCTTTGGGAGGGGCAGGTGTTGTAGCTTTGGCGGGGGCCGCAACTGCAGAGCCATCGGCGTCAATCACGCCAACCACGGTTTGAATCGGCACCGTTTGTCCCTCTCCGACTTTAATCTCCTTCAGCACGCCGGCCGACGGAGACGGGATCTCCGCGTCCACTTTGTCCGTGGAGATTTCGAAAAGCGGCTCATCGCGCTCCACCTTGTCGCCCGGCTTTTTCAGCCACTTGGTGATGGTGCCTTCGAAAATGCTCTCGCCCATCTGAGGCATTACAATGTCCACAGCCATGATCGCTCTCCTCTGTCCATCCTAATAC
>Ga0209160_1002143_pt1 | contig 16519 bp, 12 predicted proteins | sample GraSoiAngelo_153_FD_186167 | JGI IMG/M metagenome (GOLD analysis project Ga0209160, IMG submission 186167) | Grasslands soil microbial communities from the Angelo Coastal Reserve, California, USA - 14_1009_12_40cm (SPAdes) (version 2) | ecosystem: Environmental > Terrestrial > Soil > Grasslands ... | reverse complement strand
CATTCGCGCCCGGGTGCTGGCGGTGCGCCGCCTGGCGGCGGGCGAGAGCGTCAGCTACCACGCGCTGTGGCGTGCCGGGGGCGCCACCACCGTGGCCACGCTCGGCATCGGCTACGCCGACGGCGTGCGGCGCGCGCTGGGGCTCTCGGGACAGGGCGCCGTGATGCTGCGCGGCCGGCGCTGCCCCATCGTCGGTGCCGTCACCATGGACCTGACGATGGTCGAGACGGGCGATCAGGCGGTGGAGGTGGGTGATATCGCCACGCTCGTGGGCGAAGGGATCACGCTGAACGAGTTCTCCGCGTGGAGCGGTGAGCTGCAGCGCGCCGTGCTCACGTCGCTCGGCCCCCGGCTGCCGCGCATCTACGATTGAAGCGCGCCGCGATCATCGTGCTCGACGGGCTGGGCATCGGGGCGTGTCCCGACCAGGCGGCCTACGGCGATGCGGGGTCCGACACGCTCGGGAACGTGGCGCGGGCGGTGGGGGGTCTCAAGCTTCCCAACCTCGAGCGGTTGGGGTTGGGTCGCTGTCGGGCGATCCCCGGGCTTGCTCCCGGGGTGAGTCCCAGGGCCGGCTACGGCGTGGCGCTTCCCCAGTCGCACGGGAAGGACTCGACCACGGGGCACTGGGAGATCTGCGGCGTCGTGTTGGAGCGCCCGTTTCCGACGTACCCGAACGGCTTCCCCACGTCTCTGCTGGATGCCTTCGCGCGACGCACTGGTCGCGGCTACTTGGGAAACAGACCCGCCTCGGGCACCGAGATCATCGCCGAGCTGGGCGAGGAGCACCAGCGTACCGGCAAGTGGATCGTATATACGTCGGCGGACTCGGTGTTCCAGGTGGCGGCGCACGACCGCACCGTCGCACCGGAAGAGCTGTATCGGGCCTGTCGGGTGGCGCGCGAGCTGCTCGTGGGCGAGCACGCGGTCAGTCGGGTGATCGCCCGGCCGTTCACGGGACGGCCGGGCGCGTATCAGCGAACGCCCGGCCGCAAGGACTTCTCGATCGAGCCCGTCGGGGAGACGCTGCTCGACCGGCTCGCCGCGGCCGGCGTGCCCCGAGTCGGGATCGGGAAGGTGGACGACCTGTTTGCGGGCCGGAACATCACGAGCGAGCACACGCCGACCAACGGGCACGCGTACCGGCTGGTCGAGCGCGCGTTGGACGAGACCGAGAGGGGATTCATCTTCGTGAATGTGATCGAGTTCGACCAGACGTGGGGGCACCGCAACGACGTCGCGGGGTTTCATGAGGGATTGCGAGAGCTCGACGCCTGGATTCCCCGACTCGAGGCCCGCGCCACGGGAGACGACGTGATCATGCTGACCGCCGACCACGGGAACGACCCGACGACGCCGTCGACCGATCATTCCCGGGAAGCGGTCCCGATCTTGGTGTTGGGGGGCGGCGTGCGCGCGCGCCCGCTGGGCGAGCGACGCACGTTCGCCGACATGGGCGCCACCGTGGCCGAGTTTTTCAGTGTGACACCGCCGCTCGCGGCCGGGACGTCGTTCCTGCCGGAGATCCGGACTTGAGCGCGGAGCTGATACGCCGGGCGCGCGAGGTCAAGCAGCACGCCTATTGTCCCTACAGCAAGTTTCGCGTCGGCGCCGCCCTCGAAGCGGCCGACGGCGGTGTGTACGTCGGGACCAACGTCGAGAGCGCCTCGTACGGACTCACGATCTGCGCCGAGCGGATGGCGCTCGGGGCGGCGGTGGCGGACGGGGGAGGAGCGGGGACGCGCGCGTTCCGGCGCATCGTGGTGGCGACGGACGTCGATCCGCCGGCGTCGCCGTGCGGCGCCTGCCGCCAGCTGCTCGCCGAGTTCGGGCTCGATCTCGAAGTGATCGCGGTGGGGCCCCGGACCGAGCGGCGCTGGGTGCTGCGCGATCTCCTGCCGGACGCATTCGCGAACACGGCGCTCTCGCGATGATGTCGCGGCGCGTGACGCTGATCGGGGGCGTGCTGCTGGCGGCGGCCTGCGTGGAGCGCGTGTCCGCGCCCGGCGATTGTCCGGCGTTCTGTCCTTCGGGCCAGATCGAGATCGTCGACACGGTCCTGACGAGCATCATCTCGCGCGACTCCACCTTCCGAGGCTATGTGACGGCGCTGCACGCCCCGCTGCTGCTCGCGGCCGATCTGCCGGGCTTCGTGGACGGGCGGGCGATCTTCCGGATCAACGGTTTCGGCCAGCGCTTGATCGTGAGCACCGCCGATACCGGCGCGATCCTGGGCGCGGACTCGGCGCGCCTGCAGCTCACCGTGGCGCGGCGCGACACCGGAGCGCACAATCTGTCGCTCGCGTTCTACCGGTTGCCCATCACGGTCGATTCCACCACGACCTTCGCAGGCCTGGCGGGGCCGTTCACGGACTCGCTGGTGAAGCGCGTGAACATCGACACCTTGCTGGCGCGTCCCGGACACAAGGACACGCTCACCGGCGACAGCGTGGTGGTCGACACGGTCAACAATGTCCTGGTCCTGGCCCTGAAGTTCGACACAGCCGCGGCGCGCTACGTGGGAACCGATTCCGGGACCGTGGCGTACGGCGTCCGCGTCTCGGCCGACTCGCTCGCCAGCATCGCGATCACCAGATCGACGCTGTCGTGGCAATGGTACCTGCGGGTCGACTCCATCGGCACGCCGGTGGCGCGGAAGCCGGGCTCGCTGGGCGCGGCGTTCTCGAGCTTCGTGTTCGACCCACCACCCCCGCCACCCGATTCCACGCTGGCGGTGGGCGGGGTGCCGTCGGCCCGCAGTTTCCTGCGCGTCGCGTTCCCGCACTTCATCCGTGACTCGTCCCAGATCATCCGCGGGACGCTGACGCTCGTCCCCGTCGCTCCGGTGCAGGGCGCGCCGTCGGATTCGTTCGTGGTCGAGGCGCACACCGTTTTCACGGACGTCGGCGCCAAGTCTCCGATCATCGTCGACGCGACGCGCACCGATACCGCTATCATTCACATCGGGCCGCGCGACACCGCGCAGATCGAGGTGACGAACCTGCTGCAGTTTTGGGCATCCGACACGACCCGGGCCACGACGCTCGTGCTGCGCGCGAAACAGGAGGCTGCGTCCTTCTCGCTGATCCGGTTCTATCCCTCGGTGGCCCAAGCCTTCCGGCCGGCGCTGCGCATCACGTTCGTGCGACGCTTCCCCTTCGGGGCGCCATGAACAGGCCGGACGGGCGGACAGGCGGTCGGGCGGTTGCGACGGCGGTCCTCGCGGCGGTCTTCCTGACCGCCAACCCGCCTGACCGCCTGACCGCCCAAGATTCCCAATTCGGAATCCGCGGCCTCGGCACGCCGGGACGGTGGGAATCGGTACGCTCCCGCTCGACCGGGGGAGCGTTCGGGCCGTTCGACCCGCTGTCCCCGCTCAGCGAAGCCGGCCTGGCGGACGTGCCGCAACTTACCGCCACGGCGATGCAGACCGCCTCGTACCGCGACGCCGTCGTCGCCGGGACGACGAGCGCGCTGCGCGCCACGCGGTTCCCGCTCCTGAACGTGGCCGGGCGGGTGCATCGGCGGCTCGCGATCGCCGCGGGCTTCACGACCTACCTCGACCGGTCGTGGGACGTGACCCAGCGCGATTCGGTCCTCCTACGAGGTACGCTCGAGCGCTACACCGACGAGGTGACGAGCGACGGGAGCATCGCCGATCTCCGGTTGGCGGCAGCCAGCCGGCTGTCGCGGCGCATCGCCGTCGGGGCGGGCCTGCATCTGCTGTCCGGCTCGACCCGCGAGACCGCCGAACGCCGCTTCGATGACACGACCTTTCACACGGTCCAGCAGTTCGCCGAGGTGCGCTACTCCGGCATCGGCGTGTCGGGGAGCCTGCTGCTGGGTGTCGCCCCGGGGCTGAGCGTGACCGGCTGGGCCCGCGCGGACAACCGGCTGCGGGCCACGGTCGCCGACACGACGAGCGCCGAGACCGACCTGCCGCGCATGGCGGGAGGCGGGATCCTGCTGGCGCCGAGCCCGAGCGTACGATTCGCCGCGTCGGTCGCATGGCGCGGTTGGGCGCGCGCCGGCGCCGGCGCATTCGACACCTGGAGCTGGTCGGCGGGAACGGAGATCGGCTCGGGGCGTATGCCGCTCCGGTTCGGGGTGCGGGGCGGCCAGATGCCCTTCGGGCCGGGTCCGACCGCGCCGACCGAATTCGCCACCGCGGCGGGGACCGGGCGCGCGTTCGCCCAGGGGCGCGCCCTCCTCGACGTGGGTGTGGAACGGCTCGAGCGCCGGGGAGGGGGGCTCACCGAGCGCGTGTGGACCGCACTCGTCGGTCTCACCGTGCGTCCGTGAACGTCTACTTCCATACGTTCGGCTGCAAGGCGAACCAGTACGATACGGCCCTGGTGCGACAGGCCTTTTCCGATCACGGGGCGTCGGTGGTGGACGACCTCGCGGCGGCGGATCTCGCCGTCGTGAACTCGTGCACCGTCACGCATGAGAGCGAGGCGAAGCTGCGCCGTCTGGTGCGCCGCCTGGGGCGCGGGCGACCCGCGCCCCGCACCGTGGTCATGGGGTGCGCCGCGGCGCGCGATGACGGCGCCATCGCCGCTCTGCCCGGAGTCCGCGCGGTGGTGGGCGGCGCTGACCCGGCCCGCGTGCTCGCGGCGGCCGGGCTCAAGCCAACGCGCGTGGACCCCGTGCTGCGGCGATTCACCGCCAACGCCCGCGGGTGGCTCAAGATTCAGGATGGCTGCGACGAGCACTGCACCTTCTGCGCGACGACGCTCGCACGGGGGGCGAACCGGTCGCGCGGCATTCCTGAGCTGGTGGCGGAAGCACGGGCGCTCGCCGAGCATCACGCCGAGATCGTGTTGACGGGTGTGCATATCGGGACGTACGGGAAAGAGCGGGAAAGGGGAAACGGGAAAGGGGAAGGGTGTTCGCTGGGCGACCTCGTGGAGGCCCTCGTCTCCGCTGTCCCCGTCGTCCGCTTCCGGCTCTCGTCCATCGAGGCGACCGAAGTCGACGACACGATCGCCGGGCTGCTGATCGAGGCTCCCCGGAATCTCGCGGCCCATCTTCACGCCCCGCTGCAATCCGGCTCGAACCGCGTGCTCAAGCGCATGGGCCGCCACTGGTACACGGCCGAATCGTACCGGGCGCGTCTGGACTGGATCGCCGCCCGGCTGCCGACGTTCGGGCTCGGGGCGGACATCCTCGCCGGTTTCCCGGGGGAGACCGACGACGATCACGGGGCGACCATGGCGCTGGTCGCGGCCCTGCCGTTCACCTATCTGCACGTGTTTCCCTACAGCGAGCGTCCCGGGGCTGCCGCGGCGCGGCTGGGCGCGCCCGTCCCGCCCCGCGTGCTGCACCAGCGGGCGCTCGAGCTGCGCGAGTTGGGGGACACGAAGGCCCGGCGCCATCATGCGGGCCGCGTGGGCCAGCGCGCCGACGGCGTCGTGAGCGGGCACGGGGCGGGCAAGGTCGAGGTGCTCACACAAGACTACGTTTCGGTCTATCTTCCCACGCAAGAATGGGACGGAAGCGCCCGCTTCGAGGTGACGATCCGATAGCCATGCCGCGCATCTACATCGAGACGTACGGCTGCCAGATGAACGTCGCGGACTCCGAGCTCGTGCTCGGCGTGCTCGAGCGGGAGGGTTACATCGCCGTCGACGATCCGGGCGCGGCGGACGTCGTGCTGGTGAACACCTGTGCCGTGCGTGACCATGCCGAGCAGAAAGTATTCTCGCGCGTGGGGGAGCTGAAGCGCTACAAGCGTCCGGGCAGCGTGCTGGGCGTTGTGGGGTGCATGGCACAGCGGCTCGGCCCCCGGCTGCTCGAGCGCGTCCCGCAGGTAGACCTGGTGGTCGGCCCGGACGGGTACCGCGGGCTGCCGGAGCTCATCGCCCGGGCCCGCGCCGGCGAGCGCGCCGCCGAGGTGGAGTTCAGGAGCTGGGAGCACTACGAGGATGTACCGCCCGTGCGAGAGGGGGCGGCTGCATCGGCGTTCGTGACGGTGCAGCGTGGCTGCGATTATCGGTGCACCTTCTGCATCGTTCCGATGACACGCGGGCCGGAGCGGAGCCGCAAGTTGGCGGACGTGGTGCGGGAGGTCGAGCGCCTCGCCGGGACGGGCACCACGGAGGTGACGCTCCTTGGCCAGACGGTCAACAGCTACGACGACGGCGCGCACGACTTCGCCGACCTGGTGCGGGCGGTCGGAGGCGTCCCGGGCATCCGCCGGTTGCGATTCACATCGCCCTATCCCACTGATTTCAGCGGGCGTGTCGTGGCCGCGATGGCCGAGACGGCCGCGGTTTGCGAGCACGTGCACCTGCCTGTGCAAAGCGGCAGCTCGCGCGTGCTCAAACGGATGCTGCGGCGCTACGATCGCGCCCGCTACCTCGAGGTGGTCGCGGCGCTGCGCCGCGCCATGCCCGACATCGCGCTCACGACCGACATCATCGTCGGGTTCCCGGGCGAGACCGAGGCAGACTTCCAGGAGACCCTGTCGCTCGTCGACGCGGTGGCGTTCGACGACGCCTACACCTTCCGTTTTTCGCCGCGTGACGGAACGCCCGCGACGCGCCTCAAGGATGTCGTGCCCGACGATGTGGCGGGGGAACGGCTCGAGCGCCTGGTGGCGGCGGTCCGGGGGATCGCGCGGCGCAGGAACGTGGCGCTCGTGGGGAGCACCCACGAGGTGCTGGTCGAGGCGTGGGCCAAGCGAGGCGACCTGCTCCAGGGGCGAACGCGCGCCAACAAAGTCGCGCTGCTCCCGGGGCCCGACGAGTGGATCGGGTCGTACCGCATGGTGCGCTTCACCGGCACGACCGGCTCGACGTTCGCCGCCCGGCCGGTGGGCCCGACGGGGGGACTCGCCGTCGTGGGGTGACGAACGTGACGTACGAGGTGCTGCAGCGCGAGTACGCGAAGTTGCGTCCCCAGCTGCCCCGGTTCTGCGGCTGCGAGACGTGCCGCGGCGACGTGCTCGTGTACGCCCTCAACCGGCTCGCCCCCAGCTACGTGTCCACACCACAGGGCGAAGTGCTGGTGGAGCTGCGGCTCGACAGCGATCAGGAGAAGGCCAAGCTCGACGTCGCGCTGCTCGAGGGGTTTCGCAAGGTGGGGCTCGCGCCCCGCTGCGGCGCCCGGCCGGTGCAGCTGATGTAGCCCGCTGAGGCGGCCCCCTCGCCCGAGATGCGGCCGCCGATTCTCTTCCTTGCTATCGCGTTCGGGGTCGGGGTGTATGCCGGCCTCGAGTCGTTTCTGGGGCGTGGTACGTGGTACGTGGTTGTCCCGGTGCTGGGGACGGCCCTCGCGCTCGCGAGAACGGCTCCCCTCGGTGCCGCGCTCGGGATCATGGGGGTGGCGGGGACAGTGTGGGGCGCGGCGGCCGGCCGTGAACGAGCAGCGACGTGCGCGGGAACGTGGGGAAAGGGGAACGGGGAAAGGTCCCGCGCGGCCATCGTGCGCCTCGTGGATCCCGCCCCCGCGAGCGGCGGCGTCGTCGACGCGGACGTGGTGCCCGGCCCGTGCGGTGGTCCCGTGCGGCTGCGCTGGCCGGAGCAGCACCTCGCCCGTGGCGGGACGGAGTGGGTGGTGGCGGGGCGATGGAGCGGTGTCGCCGACCGCGGCGTGCTGGTGGTCCGCCGGCTGGTCCAGCTCAATGCCGTGCCACGTGGCCGGGGGGCGTTGCGCGATCGGCTCGCGGCCCGCAGCGCCGAGCTGTTCGGCGCGCGGGCACCGATCGTGGACGCGCTGGTGTTCGCCCCCAACGCCACGCTCGATCCCGAAATTCGCGAGCGCTACGTCCGCTCGGGCCTGGCGCATCTCCTGTCCATCTCGGGTCTGCACGTCGGGTTCCTCGCCGCCTGGCTGGCGCTGCTGCTCCGCAAGTTCCGTCTCGCGCCCGGCCCTCGCTTTGCGGCGACGGTCCTGCTGCTGGGCGGTTATCTCTGGCTACTCGGATGGCCACCGCCCGCCGTCCGGGCCGGCGCGATGTTGCTCCTCGCCGAGCTGGCCCGGCGGTGTCAGCGGGTGGTCGCGCCGCGCGGCATGATCGCGCTCTCGGCGCTGGGCGTGCTGCTGGCGGATCCGTTGGCGTTGCGCTCGGTCGGCGCGTGGCTCTCGGTCGCGGGCATCGCCGCGGTGATCTGGGCCGACCGGGCGTGCGCGCGTGAGGGGCGCGTGGTGCGACTGATCGCGCCTGCGCTGGCCGCTACGCTGCTCACGGCGCCCATCAGCGCCTTCACGTTCGGCACCGTGGCGCCGATCGGCGTGCTCGCGAACCTGGCGGCGATTCCGCTGGCCGGGATCGCCGTGCCGGGCCTCGTCCTGGCGCTGGCGCTGTCGTGGGTGGTCGCAGGTGCCGCGCGTCTGGTCGCCGCGGGGGCCGGGTTGGGACTCGCGCTCCTCGACCTCGTGGCGGGCACGGCCGCGGCGGTGCCGGGCGGGCACGTCGTGATGGTCGCGGGGTGGGAGGCGGCGACGCTGTGGGCCGGGGTCGCGCTGGTCGCGTGGTGGCTGTGGAACTCGCCGCGCCGGCCGTGGCTGATCGCGGCGCGCATCTCGTTTGCGACCACGGTCTTCCTCGCGACGTCCTTCCGCGACGTCTTTACCCTCGACGCATGTACTTGCCTGACAGTATTTTTTCTCGACGTGGGGCAAGGTGACGCAGCAGTGTTACGCACGCCCCACAGTAGGTGGATTGTAGTGGATGGCGGCCCCCGTACCCCGGAGTCCGACGCCGGCCGACGTATCGTGGTCCCGTTCTTGCGGCGCCAAGGCGCGGGCCGGGTGGCCGTGGCGGTGGCGACCCACGGCGACGCCGATCACCTCGGCGGCATGCCCGCGGTGGTGGAAGCGTTCGATCCCGAGCTGGTGCTCGAGCCGGGGGAGCCGCTGGGGCGGCCGCTGTACCTCGAGTTTCTCGCCAGGGTAGAAGCCTCGGGAGCGCGCTGGCACCCGGCGCGCGCCGGCGACCGGATCGAGGTGGACGGCGTCACGCTCGAGGTGTTGAGCCCGGACTCGCTCTGGATGACGCTGCCGCTCGATGTGAACGAGCATGGGGTGGTGCTGCGCGTGTCGTACGGCGCCGTGCGACTGCTGTTCCAGGCGGACGCTGGACTGCCGGTCGAGGCGCGGCTCGCGGGGCGGGTGGGTCCGGTCGAGCTCCTGAAGGTGGGGCATCACGGCTCGCGCAGCGCGACCTCGGACGCGTGGCTCGACGAGCTGGCGCCGCACGAGGCGGTGATCAGCGTGGGCCGGCACAACCGCTACGGCCACCCGACGCCCGACGTGCTCGCGCGCCTTGCGACGCACGCTGTCACGGTGCTCAGGACCGACGAGCGCGGCACGATCACTTTCTCCACGGACGGCCACGGTGCAAGGCTCCGAAGTCATCACGATTGAGCGCTTCATCATGGAGCAGGAGCGGCTGCACCCCGAAGCGACCGGGGAGCTGTCGAACCTACTGTACGACCTGTGCCTGGCCGCGAAGATCATCTCCCGCCACGTGCGCCGCGCCGGGCTCACCGACATCCTCGGCTCGGCGGGCGCGGTGAACGTCTCCGGCGACCTGCAGCAGAAGCTCGATCTGTTCGCGAATCAAACCGTGCGTCAGAGCGTGCACTACACCGGCCGGGTGTGCGTCACCGCTTCCGAGGAGGACCCGGAGCCCGTCCCCGTGCCGCCCGGGAAGCCCGCCGGCAAGTACGTCGTGCTGTACGATCCCCTCGACGGCTCCGCCAACATCGACGTCAACGTCTCGATCGGCACGATCTTCTCGATCCACAAGCGGGTGACCAAGAAAACCGGCACACCCGGGTTGGCCGATTGTCTGCAGGCCGGCAAGAAGCAGATCGCGGCAGGCTACATCCTGTACGGCTCGAGCACGATGCTCGTGTACACCACGGGGCAGGGAGTGCACGGCTTCACGCTCGATCCCACCATCGGCGAGTTTCTCCTGTCGCATCCCAACATCACGACGCCCCTGGTGGGCCGCTATTACAGCGTGAACGAGAGCAACTGGAACCGCTGGGCGCCGGCGGTGCAGCGCGTGGTGGGCGCGTTCAAGAACGGGGAGGGCAAGGTGCAGCCCAAGAACGCGCGTTACATCGGCTCGCTCGTCGCGGACTTCCACCGTAACCTGATCAGCGGGGGCATTTTCCTGTATCCCGCCGCGACCAATTATCCCCAGGGCAAGCTGCGTCTCTTGTACGAGGCGGCGCCGCTGGCGCTGGTCGTGGAGCAGGCGGGCGGCCGGGCCACCGATGGCTGCCGCCCGATTCTCGACATCGTGCCCGGGGATCTGCACCAGCACACGCCTCTCGTCATCGGCAGCCGCGACGACGTCACCTTCGCGGCGCGCATCATCGGCGCCGAGGCGGCGGTGTCGGCGAAGTGAGCGAACGCAAGCCCGTGTACGGTCCGGAGGATTGGACCGGCGATCCGGCGCGCGAGCTCGGCGACGCCGGCGCGTTCCCGTTCACCCGCGGCGTCCATCCGACCATGTATCGCGGCAAGCTGTGGACCATGCGTCAGTACGCCGGCTTTGGGACCGCGGAGGCGACCAATGCGCGGTTCCGCCATCTGCTCGCCGCGGGTCAGACGGGTCTGTCGGTGGCGTTCGATCTCCCGACCCAAATGGGCTACGACTCGGACCATCCCATGGCCGAGGGCGAGGTGGGACGCGCGGGCGTCGCGATCGACACGGTGGACGACCTGGCGCGCCTGTTCGAGGGGATCCCCCTGGACCAGGTCTCCACGTCCATGACCATCAACGCCACGGCGGCCGTGCTGCTCGCGATGTACGTGGTGGTCGGGGAGGAGCAGGGTGTGGCGCGCGCCAAGCTTCAGGGCACGGTGCAGAACGACATCTTGAAGGAGTTCATCGCGCGCGGCACCTACATCTATCCGATCGAGCCTTCATTGCGTCTCGTCACCGACGTGTGCCGCTTCGTGGCCGCCGAGGGGATGAGCTTCAATCCCGTCTCGGTGTCGGGCTATCACATGCGCGAGGCCGGAGCGACGGCCGTCGAAGAGCTGGCGTTCACGTTCGCGAACGGCCTCGAATACATGCGGCGCGCGGTGGCGTCGGGGCTGGACGTGAACCGGCTCGCACCGCGCGTCTCGTTCTTTTTCGCGGCGTTCACCGACCTCTTTGAAGAAGTCGCGAAATTTCGGGCCGCGCGGAGGTTGTGGGCGCGCCTCATGAAAGAGCGCTTTCAGGCGAATGACACGGCGTGTCGCCTGCGATTCCACACGCAGACGGGCGGATCGACCCTGACGGCGCAGCAACCCAAGAACAACGTGGTGCGGGTGGCGATCCAGGCGTTGGCGGCGGTGCTGGGCGGAACGCAATCGCTCCATACCAACGCGTACGACGAGGCCTTGGCGCTCCCCACCGAGCAGAGCGCGACCCTGGCGCTCCGCACGCAGCAGATCCTGGCGAACGAAACCGGCGTGCCGGAGACGGTGGACCCCGTGGGCGGGAGCTGGTACGTCGAGGCGCTCACCGACCGGATGGAGCGCGAGGCCCGTGCGCTGCTGGACGGGATCGAGCAGGCGGGCGGGGCGGCCAAGGCCGTGGAGCGGGGCGTGTTTCAGGAGGCGATCGCCAAAAGCGCATACGCCGCCCAGCGGGCAATCGAGGCCGGCAAGACGGTGGTGGTGGGCGTGAACGAGTACGCCGACGAACAGGAGATTCCATCGGTGCCCGCGCCCGACTACTCGGCGTTGGCGGCCGGGCAGCGGAGGCGGGTGGCGGAGATACGGGGGAAACGGGAACGGGGAAAAGTGCAAGGAGCGCTGCACGCTCTCGCAACCGCCGCGCGCGATCCCGCGGCGTTGCTCGTGGAGCCGATGCTGGAGGCGGTGCGGGCGCGGGCCACCGTGGGGGAGATCTCGGACGAGTTGCGTCGCGTGTGGGGCGTGTATCGACCCTCATGACGCCACGGCGTCGTACACACGCCGGAACTCGATCGAGCGCCCGCGGCCGTTGTCGAGGCTGACGATCACGAACAGCTGCTTGCCGTCCTGCGACCGCAGGTAGTCCTCGGTCACCTTGCCACCGCCCGACACTTTTCGCTCCACCACGAAATCATTCCCCTGCCAGCGCGCCTTGATCTCGACGTCGCCGCCACCGTCCACGGTCTGTTTGAGCTTGCGTCCGTCCGCGTACAGCACCAGGGCGGCGCCGCTGTCGGGGGTGAAGCCGACCGTCGAATCCGTCTCCGCGATGACGAGTGAAGGCGGCGCCTGGAACGCGAGCTGCGACGTCTGCCGCATGCGGGCGCGTTGCTCGTCCGACATGCCGCCGCCCCGGCCTCCGCCACCGCCATAGCCTCCCCGTCCTCCACCCCCACCTCCGAAACCTCCTCTCCGGCCGCCGAAGCCGCCGCGTCGGCCGCCGCCGCGGCCCGTTCCACCCTCCCCGCCCCCGCCGCTGTCCCGTCCCTGCGTCATATCGCGCGGGTTGTCGCTGTGCGATGAGTTGTAGGTCCAGCGTCCCGACAGGTCGGGGTGCTGGGCTTGAGCGGGCGCCCGTCCGACGCCGCCCGCGAGAGCCAGGCCGGCGAGTGCCATCTGCGTGGTCAGGTTCATGGTGCGCCTCCACCGCGTCCGCGTCCCCCAGACGCTGGGGATTTGAGCGCATCGGGAAGTTGTTTCCATTGCTCCGGCGTCAGCAGGGCGCGCGCCCGTTCGAGCGCCTTGCGGATGTTGGCCCGTCCCGCCTGGAGTCGTGGCCGCATGCGGGCGAACAGGATCCCCGGATCGGGGCGGTCCCCCGCCCGCTGCACGTCGGCCTGGAGCGAGTCGCGCACCGCGGCGTTCTGCGCGTCGAGCGAATCGGCGATGTTCTGCAGCGCGCTCATCTGAGACTCCGTGAGCTTGAGCGTGTCCTTGAGTCCCACCATCACGCTGATCGGGTTGGGCAGGATCTGCGCGAAGCGCGCGGCGAACGCCGCGCCGCTCGAGTCCGCACCCAACAGGCCTCCTCTGCCGCCTCGGCCGCCGCCGAATGCGGAGCGCAGCCGGTGGCGGGTGCGGTCGGGGCCGATGGCGAGGTGCGCCTGGATGCCGAGCTGGAACGGCACGGTGACGCCACCGTTCGCCCCCGCGATGGCACCGAACCGCTGGTTCACGGCGTAGCGGAAGCTTTGGGACGTTGGATCGAACCCTCTGAGGTATAGGAGCACCGGATCGGGCGCGGCGCTGAAGCCCCAGCCGCGCAGGTTCGCCGTGCCGTGCAGCCATTCGTCCAGGCCGCCGAGCAGGTTCACGGTCACCAGGGAAATCGTCAGCCGCCGGTCGAGCCCGAGCCAGGCGGGGCGCCAGTTGAGCTGGAGATCGAGCGACGGCTGCCAGGGGCCGCTGCACGAGTTGCGGGCGGCGACTTGGTCGAGCTGTGCCTCGAGACAGCTGCGCACGCCGGCCGGGGCGCCGGCGAGCAGCGTGCGCATCGCGTGTGCCACGCTGGTATCGGCCGTCACGGCGGGGTCGAACACGAAGGCGCGGTCGTTGCGCGCGCCGTCGCCGTTGATATCCGACGCCACGCTCGGTGTGAACGGTGTCCCCGACGTGACGCGCCCGATGGCGGTGATCTCGACGGCCGCGGTGATCGGATACGTGAGCGTGCCGAGCAGGGAATGCCGCCGCTCGAAGCTCGAGGTGGCCCATTCGCGCGTGTTCGGGTCACCGGCGGTGCTGGCGGCGGCGAATCCTTGGGACGAGGCTCCGGAAGAGAACGACGACTGGTCGCGCGCGCGGGTGTAGGTATACGACAGCTGGAAGCTCATGCCGCGCGCGGTGAAGCCGCCGAACCCGAGCGTCATCTGCTTCGTGTCGGACTCGAGGTCGGAGCCGATCACGAGCACCTGCCCGAACTGGGGATGGAGCCGCGAATCGGCGGAGCTGAGAGCGCCGGTGGCGGGGACGATCGAGTCGGCGGGCACGTACACGGGCCGGTTGTCCTCATCTGCGAGCATGAACGCCGGCGTGGTGACGAGGTTCAGGTCGCGGAAGCCGTACTGGCGCATGCCCCGGGCGTAGCTCGCGTCGAGCGACACGGTGTACGTCCCGAAGATGCGCCGCTGCACGCCGAGCGAGGCGCGCCAGGCGCGCGGCGCGGCGAACGCCGGACTGAACACCGTGACATTGGGACGGGGGGTGATCGTGACGGCGTTGGCCGTGTCGCTGCACTGGGACGGGATGGTGGACGGATCCTGCAGATATGCGGACCAATCGGGCGCGGGCACGGCGGCGCCGATGCACACGAGCTGCTCCTCGGCACTCGACAATCCCGGGGCGGCGAGCGCCGCGCTGTACAGGCCCGTAGGCGTGAGGCTGCGGAAGTCGCCGACGCCTCCCCGCACGATGGTGCTCGCGGGGCCGTCCGAGCCGGCGACCATCCAGGTGAATCCCACTCGGGGCGAGACGTGCAGCTCGGTGGGGATGTGGTCGGTGCGCAGCCCGAACAGCGAATCGACCGTCGGATTGTAGGCCGGCGCGCCGTTGAAGCGGGCCGCTTCGACGCGGGCGCCGTAGGTGAGCTGCAGGCCGCCGCCGGCGCGCCACGTGTCGCCCAAGTATGCGGCCGCGTTCCAGGCGGCGCCCTGCCGCTGCAGCGGGCTCAGGGTCCGGGTGAAGGTCGCCGGGCTGTCGGCGGCGAACGCGGCGAGCGACGGGAAGGTGAACGTGCCCAGTTGATTCACGCCCACATTGTCCCGCAGCTCGGTCCCATTCAGGTACAGGCCGAGCTTCAGCCGGTGCGCGGTGCGTCCCGGCAGCCAAGAGAATTCGTCGGTGATCTCGAGCGCGTGATCGTCACTCGTCTGCGGGAATCCCGTGTTGCCACCGAAGCTCAGGTTGGTGACGCTCTGGCCCGAGTTGGTCAGCGCCGACGCCACCTGCACCCGGCCGGCGGGGAGGGTCACGTACGCGGTGTTGTCGCGCCGGGTGGAGGACACGTAGCCGCGCGCCTCGTTGATGAAGTTCCCGCCGAAGTACGAGGTGAGCGACGCCATGACGCCGCCACCGGTCTGCGACATAGTGCCGCCGGTGGGGGGCAGCGCGAGGGCGCCGAGCCGGGTAGGCTGCTGCGACGTCCAGCGGCCGTCCAGGCGCAGCATCACGGTCTGGGCGTCCGACACGTTCCAGTCGATCCGCACGAGGCCGGCCGTGTTGTCCGTGGCGCGGTCGTCGGGGAGTCCGGGCACGGTGATCGGTGTACCGCTCTGCTGGGCGAGGCCGATGAAGCGCGCCACCGAATCGGGACTCACGCCCAGACGCGCCAGCGTCGCCGCGTCGGCGCTGGCGAGCGACGTGAGGCCCTGGGTACGCCAGCGTCCCTGCAGGGCGCCGAATACGAACAGTTTGTTCGCGATGATCGGTCCGCCCATGCCGCCGCCCAGTTGGTTCTGCGTGTACCCCTGCCCGAACGGCGACGCGGTGGGTCCGCCCCACGCAAGGTCTTTGTCGCGCAGCGTATAGGTGTACGACCCCTGGGGCACATTCGTGCCGCTGCGTGTGGTGGAGGCGACGAGCCCGCCGGAGAACTGGCCCCGTGCTACGTCGTAGGTGCTCGTGACCACTCGCGTGGACCGCACCGCGTCCTGGGGCACGCTGCCCGCGCCGAACGACATGCCGTCGAGGGTGATGTCGTTGGCGGTGGTGCGTTGGCCGGCCACGGAAAAGGCTGCGTCGGTGGAGTCGCTGCCGGCGATCCCCACGACGCCCGGGGCGAGCGTCGCGATGGTGTTCAAGTCGGAAGCGTCGATCGGCAATCGCGCCAGCAGCTGCGCGGACAGGTCGCGCTCGAGCGAGCCGGGCGTAGGTCGGTCGCTGTTGCGCGGGGTGCGGCGGGCGGTGACCGTGACCGGCTCAAGCGGTACGGCGGCGAGCCCCATGTGGAAGTCGGCGACGAGCCGGTCCTCGTCGGCCTGGCGGGCGATGGTGAGGCGCACCGGGGCCATGCCGATGTAGCGCGCGACGAGCTGGTACTGGCCTCCGCCGTCCGGGAACACGATGGTGAACCGCCCGCGCGCGTCGGTGGTATGCTGGCGGGAGATCTGGGTCTCGAGTGACATGGCCTGGACCACCGCGCCCGCGAGCGGCTGGCTGTCCGGTCCCGTGACCGCGCCGGTGATGATGTCGGTCGTCGCACCGACCTGAGCCGTCGCCCGGCGCGGGGCCGCTGCCACTCCCACGAGGATCAGACTCCAGATCAGGGATCGTCCGGCAGCCACGCGTGCGTGTCGCAGGGAGAGGGCACTCTGGTATACGCGGCTCGTGGGGGCGATGCTGAGGGTGTCCTTGCGCGTCTCGGTGTCTCGCCCGCAGCTTACGTGCGTTCCATATGCGCACGCTCATCGCCTCCATCGAAACCGAATACCGTCGCTACAAGGCCCTGGCCGAAGGCGCGATCAACCAAGTGGCGGACCCCGCGCTCGCCGAGGCCGCGGGCACCGACAATTCCATCGCCACCATCGTCTGGCACATCTCCGGTAACTTGAAGTCCCGCTTCACGGACTTCCTCACCTCCGACGGTGAGAAGCCG
>Ga0209160_1002142_pt1 | contig 16519 bp, 15 predicted proteins | sample GraSoiAngelo_153_FD_186167 | JGI IMG/M metagenome (GOLD analysis project Ga0209160, IMG submission 186167) | Grasslands soil microbial communities from the Angelo Coastal Reserve, California, USA - 14_1009_12_40cm (SPAdes) (version 2) | ecosystem: Environmental > Terrestrial > Soil > Grasslands ... | reverse complement strand
CGTTGATCTGGGCGCTCAATGGCCACCACAAAACTAAAGCAGGGAGCTGCAAGCTTAGTCAGCTTTGTAGCTCCGAGCTATTCCGGCGGATTATAGCGTCGGACGTTCGTAGTTTCTCTCAGCCTAGGATGGATCCCGACGAAGAACCGCGATCTGAGAGCTGCGCGCATCTCAAACACCAGTATGTGAGCTCGGAGCTACGAAGCTGACTAAGCTTAAAGCTCCCTGCTTTAGTTTTGTGGATGCCAATGGGCTAGATCAACGGCCTGCATTGATATTCCTTACCGTACACTTCTTGCGAACTCCCGTGCCATGCGCGACGTCGTCCCGATTTCGGTTGGAGCCGCCGCAAGCGGCCTGATTCTCCGCGAGCACACCATGCGCAGCCGCGCCGAACGCTTGAGCGCGGCGACGATGGAGACACTGCTCAATACAATCGATGCCAACGACGCCGTCACGGGTGATCATGTGCGGCGCGTCGCGGACTACGCGCTCATCCTCGGCGAGGCGGCCGGTCTCGATGAAAGAACGCTGCACAGCGTCGAGCGCGTAGCATTGTTCCACGACATCGGCAAGCTGCACGGTGCTCTGACCGACATCTTCCATGAGTCTTCGAAGCTCACTCCCGAGGAGCGCCGTGCCGTCATGACGCATCCGCTGCGTGGAGCGGAAGTGCTGGCGCCGCTCAGCGCTTTTTATCCGGAGCTTGCAAAGGGCGTCGCCGCTCACCACGAGCGATGGGACGGAACCGGCTATCCACGCGGTCTCAAGGCAACAAAGATTCCGCTCGAGGCGCGCGTTGTCTCAATCGCCGACAGTTTCGACGCGATCACGCATCGCCGGCGGTACAGTCACGCGCGCAGCCTCAACGCTGCCGTGAAGGCAATCTCAGAAGGAAAGGGAACCCAGTTCGATCCTGATCTGGTCGACCTGTTCCTCAGTCGCCCGGTGCTGGCCCGGATCGAGAGAGCGATGCGCCGTGCGAACTCGCCTCAGCGAAAGAGCGCGAAACGCCGGCGAGGCCAGAAGAATGCCGCGCCGGACATCACTTTCCGATGGCGGCCGCGATCTCTCGGGTCGCAATCTCGGGATCGTCGGCCTTGAAGATGGCGTTGATGACGGCGACGCCGATGGCGCCGTGCACGGTGATCTGAAGCGCCCGATCGGCGGTAATGCCGCCGACTGCAACGGCAGGATGCGGCACCAGCGCGGCCAACCTCTCGAAGCCGTTGACCCCAATCGCGCTGCCGGCATCGCTCTTTGAGTCCGAGCTGAATACCGGGCCGATTCCCACGTAGTCTGCATCCTTCGCGTTCGGCAGCTCGGCGTCGCTCCCCAACGACGCGCCGATGATGAAGCCAGAGGGCGCGAAGCGGCGTATTGCCGCGACTGGAAGATCTGCTTCGCCGACGTGCACTCCCGCTGCACCGGCGGCGAGCGCGATGTCGGCGCGGTCGTTGACGATTACCGGAACGTCGACTCGCGCAATGATCGCTTTCGTTATTTCGACGACTTCGCGCGGGGCAGCGCTCTTGAGCCTCACCTGAACGCTGGTCGCGCCGCCGCGCACGGCGGCCGCTACACGATCGACCAGCGTCGGCCGATGATCCTCGGCGTCGTCAGTGATTGCAACGAGACGCAGGATCTTTGGATCGAGCATTGGTGGATGCTACCGGCCGGTACCGGTGGTTCCGGACGTCCGCTTCTTGGCAGTTGTGCTCGTCTTCTTCGTCGTCGACTTCGCGAGAGTCTTGGCGCTCGTCTTCGCGGAGCTCGATTTGGCGGTCTTGGCGGGTGCCTTGCTCGTTGTGCGCGACGACTTGCTGGTCGCGCGCGGCGCGGTCTTGGCGCTGGCCGATGCCGACTTGCTTGCCGATGACGGCGTCGCCATCGCCAGCATGCGAGTGGGCGGTCTCTTGGGCATCGTCGCCCGCACTTCTCTCACCGCGTCGGTGTGCTGCTCGAGCGTCATGCGGAATTCGTGGTGGCCGTCCCGGGTCGCCACGAAATACAGATACGGCACATTTGCCGGGTTCGCGGCTGCGGCGAGGCTGGCGACGCCGGGCGAAGCCACCGGGCCAGGCGGCAGACCTTTGTGCACGTAGGTGTTGTACGGCGAGTCGATGGTGAGGTCCTTGTAGAGGACGCGTCCAACATGATGGCCAAGCGCGTATTGCACCGTCGGATCCGCCTGCAGCAGCATGCCTCGCTTGAGCCGATTGTAGTACACGGCGGCGATGACGGGTCGTTCTTCGGGCAGACGCGCTTCTCTCTCGACGATGGACGCCATCGTCACCAGATCGTTGCGGTTGATCTTGAGATCGGCGACACTGGAATCCCAGTCCGGTCTCCAGCGTCGCTCAAACGAATAGACCATCTCGCGCACCGCCTGTCGCGCAGTCGTGCCAACCGGGAACGCATAGGTGTCGGGGAAGAGATAGCCTTCCAGAGTTTTGTTGGGGACGTCGAGGCGCGCCAGCAGCGCGGTGTCGCTGACCGCCGCAGTCACCGAATCCGTCGGTACCTTCAACGTTTTCGCCAGCAGCGGAGTGATCTGGGCGATCGTGTAGCCTTCCGGAATCGTGACCGTGTTGACCAATCCGTGGCCACCATTCAACGCGCCGATGATGGCGTTCCACGGTGTGCCGTGCTTGAGGAGATAAGTGCCCGGCTTGATGTTGCGGTCGCCGCCCGTGAGTCGCCCATACAGCCGGAACGTTTTCGGCCAGCCGACCAGCCCACCCCTGGCGAGTGAGTCCGTCGCCTGTCCGAAGCTTGCTCCGCGCGGAATTATGACGCGTGTCGGAGTGCCGTGTGGTTGGCCCACGCACGCAGCACTCACCACGCACATAGCGACCAGCGCGATGCGCTTCTTAACTCTCAGCATTGAGGGCTTGCTGGAGCAGAATCGTCGCCGCGAGCGAATCGACATCGCCCTTTCTGCCGCGGGTTGATTGTCCCAGCTCTTTGACTGTTCGCAAAGCTGCCGCCGTGGTAAAGCGTTCATCATAAAAACGAACAGGCATGGCGGTACGTTTCGCGATTTCGGCACCCAAAACACGCACTTCGGCCGTCCATTCGGTCTCGTTGCCCTCTCCGTCGAGCGGAAGGCCTATTAAGTACCCCCGGGCACCAAGCTCAGTTGCGCGCGCGATGATTTTTGTGATCGGGGGTCTCTTGCCTTCACGCCGCGCGATGAACCCGGCTGGCGATGCAATCATCCCCGTGGGATCGCTGATGGCGAGGCCGATTCTCTTGCGGCCGTAGTCCACCGCGAGGAAGCGGGCCAGAGCCGGGTTTGCCAATCCTACCCCTGCGCCATCTGGGTGAAGAATTCCTTGTTGTTTTTCGACTTCGTCATCTGCCGCAGCAGGAACTCGATTGCTTCCGCTTCAGGCATGTCGGCCAGAAATTGCCGCAGCAGGATCACGCGATTGATCTCAGCCTGACTGAGCAACAGTTCCTCTTTGCGTGTGCCGGATCGGAAGATGTCGATCGCCGGATAAATGCGACGATCGGCGATCTTGCGATCGAGTACGAGCTCCATGTTGCCGGTGCCCTTGAATTCCTCGAAGATCACGTCGTCCATGCGCGAGCCGGTCTCCGTAAGAGCAGTGGCGACGATGGTGAGTGATCCACCTTCGTCGATGTTGCGAGCCGACCCAAAGAATTTCTTCGGTTTGTGCAGCGCTGTGGCATCTACTCCACCCGAAAGAATCTTGCCCGACTGAGGCGCAACGGTGTTGTGTGCGCGGGCAAATCGCGTCAGCGAGTCCAGCAGAATCACCACGTCCTTCCCGCTCTCGACCAGGCGTTTAGCCTTCTCCAGCACCATGTCGGCAACCTGGACGTGACGGGCAGCACCCTCATCGAACGTCGAGCTCACGACTTCCGCGCGTATCGTGCTGGCAATCATCTCCGTCACTTCTTCCGGCCGCTCGTCGATCAACAACACGATGATCGTCACTTCGGGATGGTTCTCGGCGATGGCGTTGGCGATCTTGTGCAGCAGAATCGTCTTGCCCGCGCGCGGCGGAGACACGATCAGCCCGCGTTGCCCCTTGCCGATTGGCGTCATGATGTCGACGACGCGCATACTGAGATCGCCGTCCTTGGACTCGAGGCGCAGCCGCTCGTCGGGATACTGCGGTCGCAGGTTGTCGAATGGGATGCGATCCTTGGCCTTCTCCGGATCGTCGCCGTTGACGCTTTCGACCTTGAGCAGCGCGAGATACCGCTCCCACGGCTTCGGCGGGCGAACCTGTCCGCGCACTTCATCGCCCGTTCTCAGCCCGAAGCGCTTGATCTGCGACGGGGAGACGTAGATGTCGTCCGGACCGGGCAGATAGCTCCAGTCCTGACTGCGCAGAAATCCGTATCCCTCGGGAAGAATCTCGAGGACACCGTCACCGTGCAGCATGATATCGGTGTCGAGAAGATTCTGCTCGATCTGAAAGATGAGATCCTGCTTCCGGAGACCTGACGAGCCGTCGATCTTGAGGCCGTCCGCCATCTCCTGCAGCTCAGTGACGGATTTTCGCTTTAACTCTGCGATATCCACGGGCGCGGGAAGAAAAGAGGGGAACTACTGGAAGGAGTTACGAAGAAGCGGGAGGGATCGCTGAGCGATTCGCTCAGGGAAGCAGGTGCGTGCGGGAGTTAAGTCGGACGGAGGGAAAGAAGGAGGGAATTACCGCGTCAGCTCGTGCGCCGGATTTACTCGAAGGTAGTGGCCGCGAAAAATGCGGTCAAGTCAGAATCTGATGTAGCGCATCGGGTTGTTCATGATGTCGTTGATCAGTTCGCGCAAAAGGATGTGCTGACGATCGAGCTGGCGAGCGAGCACGCTGTCGGAATGCACCGCCGCGATCGTTCCGACGGGACTCTGAACCAATGCCCGCAGCGTATCGATCTCGGCAAGCACGTGTTTCGCTTTCGTCACGAGAGTCGTGTCGCGCCGGAAGCGACCGATACTGCCCTTCTTCGACGACACCAGCATGCGAATGGAATCGGCCGCTGCCATCGTGTGCGACGCGCGCGCGAACAGGTTCGTTCGAGCCAGGCTCGCCAGCGATCCGTTTCCTCGCGTGGCCCTCGCGTTCAGGCTCGAGATGCCGGCCTTGACGTCCGGGAAATCCTCGAAGCCATTCGCCTTGGCATTTCCCAGTGTTCCTACCGGGCGATCGATTTTGTTGGCCAACTCCGTAGTTGCCGCGCCAAGTGATTTGATTTCGGGACCGATTGATCCGATGTCTTCAGTGAGATCGCCGATCGCCGCTTTGGGTCGCGCCCGGATTGTGTCGCCCTCACGCAAACCTGGCGATGCCGTAGTCCCCGGCGAGATGTACACTACCGGAGTGCCAATCAGATTGGCTCCCGGCCGGATCTGAGCGTAGGAATCCCGGCGCACACTTGGCAATGCCTCCTTCAGCAGCTCCGTCCTGATGAGAATTCGCTCGGAGTTGTCCACTGACGGCGGCCGGAAGGAGACATCCTTCACCAACCCCTCGTGTTCTCCCGCGAGCCAGACTTCCGTGCCTGCCAGCACACCAGGCGCTTCGTCCGTTACGACGTACAAGGTCACTTTCTTGCCGTGAAGCGCGCCCACCCGCGCGAACGCCAGAATGATGAGGGTCAACATGGCTATCGCGACGGCGGCGATGATCCCGCCGGTGAGCTCTCGCCAATGGTGTTGGTGGGGCATTCCGCGAATATAAACACGGGCTACTATGAGCGCTTATCTTATGGCCCATACCATGACCGGCTTGAAACCCAGCGCATGCTGATCGGGGTTCCGCGCGAGATCGCGAGTGGCGAAAGACGAGTCGCGCTCGTTCCTGAAGTCGTTCCACAGCTCACGGGCGCCGGCCATCGCGTGACCATCGAACGTGATGCCGGCTTGCGCGCCGGTTTCACCGACGACGCCTATCGCGCCGCCGGGTGCGAGATCGTGGATTCCCCCGCAGAGATCTACCGGGTCGCGCAGATGATTCTGAAAGTCCAGCGCCCGGGGCGAGAAGAAAACAGCGGCGAAGCCGAGCTGGACATGCTCAAAGAGGGCACAGTTCTCATCGGCCTCCTGCAACCGGCTGGTGATCCATCGCTCTTCCAGCAGCTCGCCGAGCGGGGGATCATCGCCTGCAGCATGGAGCTCGTCCCCCGCACGACGCGGGCGCAGATGATGGACGCCCTGTCGTCGCAGAGCACGGTCGCCGGATACAAATCGGTACTGCTTGCGGCAAACGCCCTCCAGAAATTCTTTCCGATGCTCATGACTGCCGCCGGGACTGTGCGGCCCGCGCGGGTGCTGGTGATCGGCGCCGGCGTCGCCGGACTCCAGGCCATCGCCACTGCGCGTCGTATCGGTGCAGTTGTCGAAGCCTTCGACACGCGTCCCGTCGTCAAGGAACAGGTGCAAAGCCTCGGCGCGACCTTCGTCGAGCTCGACGTGCACGTCGAAGATGCACAGGACGCCGGCGGCTACGCCAAGGAATTGAGCGAGCGGCACATTCGGCGCGAGAAGGAGCTGATTCACAACCGCGCGCTTCAGGCCGACGTCATCATCACCACCGCATTGGTACCCGGAAAGCCGGCGCCGATGCTGGTGAGCGCGGAGACGGTTCACGCCATGCGTCCCGGCTCGGTGATCGTTGATCTCGCCGGCGAGCAGGGCGGCAACTGCGAGCTGACGGTGCCCGGCGAAACGGTCGTCCGTCACGACGTCACCATCATCGCTCCACTTCATATCTCGAGCGATCTCGCTTACCACGCCAGCCAGATGTACGCCAAGAACCTCGCCGCGTTTGTCACACTGCTCGCGCCCAAGGGTGAGCTCAATCTCAACTTCGATGACGACATCATCAACGCCGTTTGCGTCACCGCGGACGGTGAAATCCGACATAACCCGACCCGTCTGAGACTCGGCATGTCGCCACTCCCAACCCAAACCACGGGGGCAGCAAGGTGAGCCAGGAGCTGGTGCTGGGGATCTACGTCTTCATCATGGCGATCTTCGTTGGCTTCGAGGTGATCAGCCGAGTGCCCTCGGTGCTGCATACGCCACTGATGTCCGGGACGAACGCGATCCACGGTATCGTCGTGCTGGGAGCGTTTCTCGTCGCCGGATCGGCGGACTCACCGCTGCTTCACGCGCTCGGCTTCATCGCCGTGGTTTTCGGTGCCGCGAACGTGTTCGGCGGATTCGTCGTCACCGATCGCATGCTCGAAATGTTCAAGAAGCGGGAGGCGGTGCAGGGAGAAAAGAAGGATGCTTGATGTGCGCGGCTCTGCTATCGCTGTCAGTTACATCATCGCCGCTGTTCTTTTCATCTTCGGGCTCAAGCAATTGAGCTCGCCCTCGACAGCGCGCGCCGGAAATCGTACGGCAGCAATCGGCATGACGATCGCCCTCGCCGCGACGCTGCTCGACCGCCAGATCATCTCGTTCTGGACGATTGCAATTGGAACCCTGATCGGCGCGGCGATGGGCATCTACTTCGGCAGGACGGTGCAAATGACCGCGATGCCGCAGATGGTGGCGCTGTTCAACGGCATGGGCGGAGCGACCGCGGCACTCGTATCGGTGGCGGAATTTCTGCGACTGACGCGCGTCGGTGATTCGATCGGGGTTGGAGAAGCGACGTCTATCGTGCTCGGCACCGCCATCGGCGCGATTTCATTCACTGGCAGCATCATCGCCTTCGGCAAGCTCCAGGAGATTCTGCCGGGCAAGCCGTTGCAGTTCCCGTTGCAGCGCGTTGTCAACGGGCTGATCCTGATCGGGGTCATCGTCCTCGGCGCGATGGTCGTCATGAGCGGCGGCACTGCGATTCTCTGGGCGCTGTTCGCTGCCGCGTTGCTGCTGGGCGCGATGTTCGTGCTGCCGATCGGCGGCGGCGACATGCCGGTGGTGATCTCGATTTTGAACTCGCTTACGGGGCTTGCTGCCGCGCTCACCGGGTTCGTGCTGCACAACCAGATGCTGGTAGTGGCGGGTGTTCTCGTCGGTGCATCCGGTACGCTACTAACGCTGCTCATGAGCACGGCGATGAACCGCTCGGTGGCGAACGTGTTGTTTGGTGCATTTGGGGCGACGAACAGCGATGCCGCCTCCAGCGCGTCGGCCGTCGGTCACACGGTGCGGCAGACGACGCCTGAGGACACGGCCATCGCGCTGGCGTATGCGCGCAGTGTTGTGATCGTTCCTGGTTACGGCTTGGCGGTCGCCGAGGCGCAGCACACCGTGCGTGAGCTGGCCACGGATCTGGAGGGCCGTGGTGTCGACGTGAAGTACGCGATCCATCCAGTGGCGGGCCGCATGCCCGGTCACATGAACGTGTTGCTCGCGGAGGCGAACGTCCCCTACGATCAGCTATTGGAGATGGACCAGGTCAACGGGCAGTTTCCACAGACCGACGTCGTACTCGTCGTTGGCGCGAACGATGTGGTGAATCCCGCTGCTCGCGACGACCCCTCGAGTCCGATCTACGGAATGCCCATTCTCGATGTCGACCGCGCGCGCAACATCATCGTCCTCAAGCGCAGCATGGGACACGGCTTCGCCGGCATCGACAACGCGCTGTTCTATCACGAAAAAACGCGCATGCTTTTCGGCGACGCGCGTCAATCGCTCACTCAGATAGGTCAGGCACTCAAGTCCGCGTAGTTTCCAGACGCGCGCTTCTTACGCATCTCCTTGGGTCGAGTCGAGGGGCATTCTCTGAAAAAAACTCGCCCGCCACCTCGGCGAAGGCCGTGCGAGTGGCGATTAAGCCGGGCCGGGCTGCGGATTTTTTCAGAGAACGCCCCTCGCCTCTCCCTCCGCGACGTGTAACTGCGCGCCTTCCTCAGAATCGCGAGCGCGCCGCGGCGTTCACGTTGGCCGGTCCGGGAAGGAGGTGCGGTGCGGGGTCGACGGAGGTCGCGCAGCCGCGCCTCAACTCGGATCGCCACTCACAATGACTGCGGACAGGGCGCGGCGAGAAGCTCCGGCGACCCCGCACCGCGCCGACTGACCGCGCCGAGATCCCAGAATGCCAAGTGCGCGCGGCGGGACTCGAACCCACGACCTTCGGCTCCGGAGGCCGACGCTCTATCCAACTGAGCTACGCGCGCAAAGAACAACTTGCCAGAGGGTTTAATTTCCTCTGATGACACCAGCAAAACGAAAGATAACGGTACTACCGGGCGATGGAATCGGCCCGGAAGTCGTCGATTCCGCCCTCGCCATCATAAACGCAACCGGCGTCGCCGTCGAGTTCGAGAAGTGCGAAGCAGGCGCCCGCGCATTCCAGAAGGGCATCGTCACCGGCATTCCGAAGGAGACGATTCAATCGATCGAGCGGACCAAGGTCGTGCTCAAGGGTCCACTCGAGACGCCGATCGGCTACGGCAATCGCAGCGCAAACGTAACGCTGCGCACGTTGTTCGAGACCTACGGCAACATCCGCCCGGTTCGCGAGCTTCCTGGCGTCCAAACCGCCTTCACGGGTCGCGCTCTCGACATCGTCATCGTACGTGAGAACATCGAAGATCTCTATGCCGGGATCGAGTACATGCAGACCCCCGGTGTCGCCGAGAGTCTCAAGCTGATCTCGCGCGAAGGCTGCGAAAAAATCGTCAAGCTCGCCTTCGCATTTGCAATCGCCGAAGGGCGAAAGGCCGTCCACTGCGCGACGAAGTCCAACATCCTGAAGCTCACCGAAGGACTGCTGCAGCACACCTTCGAGGAGCTCGCGCCGCAGTATCCGTCGATTACTTCGAAGCACATCCTGATCGACAACGCCGCGCACCAGCTCGCCATGCGACCGGAGCAGTTCGATGTCATCGTCACCACCAACATGAACGGCGACATCCTCAGCGATCTCACTTCCGGTCTCACCGGCGGACTTGGCTTCGCGCCATCTGCGAACATCGGCAATGATGTCTCGATCTTCGAGGCCGTCCACGGCTCCGCGCCCGACATTGCCGGGAAGAACAAAGCGAATCCGACAGCGCTCGTGCTCAGTGCCGCGATGCTGCTCCGTCACATCGGCGAGGGCAAAGCGGCAAACGATGTCGAGCAGGCGGTGCTCGTCACCCTCGAGAGTGGACTGCGCACCAGCGACATGATCGGTGTCGAGAAGCCGGCCTCGACGACAGAGTTCACCCAGGCGGTGATCTCAAATCTCGGCAAGGCATCGAAGCTCAGCCCGCCAAAGAAGTACACGAAAGTGGAGTTGCCACCGCCGCAGCTTGGCGTGAATGTCGTGCCCGCCAGCACCAGGAAACTCACCGGAGTCGACATCTACATCGAGTCCGACCTCGAACCCAAAGCACTGGCGACCGGCCTCGAAAATGTCACCGCGTCCTCGCCTCTCGTGCTGCAGATCATCACCAATCGCGGCGCGATGGTTTTTCCCGGCAGCGGTCGCCGCGTATCTCTCGTCGACCATTACCGCTGCCGATTTGTTCAGCGCGATGGCGCGACCCAAATCGGTGACCCGCAGATTCTGTCGCTACTCGGCGCCGTCGGCAGCAAGCACCGCTGGATGCACATCGAGAAGCTCCAGGAATTCGACGGGGAGGAGGCCTACTCGAAATCTCAAGTGTAGTCCGCCAGATTTTGTTTGTAGATAGAGATCGCGACAACTGCAACTGAACGGGTGCGAGGTGCGAGCAGCATAGCTGACAGCTTTCAGTTCACGACGTCGTGACGTCACTGGCGCGATTCGAAACACAAGCCACTGCCTGTGCGATCAGGCCAGTAGAGGCGTCCCGACGTAGTGAACTTGTAACTGGGAACTACGCTCCTCACACCTCGCACCCGTTCAGTCGCAGTTGAGTCCTCCCCTTCGAGGTGCCAGATGTCAGCTTCGCTCGATCGCCGCTCCTTCATGAGTTACTTCGCTGGCGCCGGCCTCTCAACGACGCTCTTCCCCGGCGTCCTCTGGGCCAAGCTCTCCGCCGGCGCCGACATCACCGTCGAGACGATCGCCAGCGCCGAGGAAGTCGCCGGCCTCCACTTCGATCAGGCCGAGCGCGAGCTGATGCTCGACGGCCTGAAGCAGCAGGAGCAGCGGATCGAGGCACTCCATAAAGTCCCGCTCGCGAATTCCGTCAGCCCGGCAATCGTTTTCCACCCGCTTCCCCCGGGAAAGAAAATCCCTTCCGAGCCGCGACGACCGATGGTGCGCAGCAGGGTGGCGCACCGCGCCGTCCCGGCCGACATCGACGAGCTGGCGTTCCTCCCCGTGACCGAGCTCTCCGAAATGGTGAGGCGCCGCCGGGTTACTTCGCTGGAGCTGACCCAGATGTACCTCGCCCGGCTCAAGAGGTACGATCCTGTCCTGCGTTGCGTTATCTCACTCACCGAAGATCGCGCGTTCAAACAGGCTTATGCTGCCGACGCCGAGATCAGACGCGGTCGGTATCGCGGACCGTTGCACGGAATTCCGTGGGGCGCCAAGGATCTTCTCGCTGTTCGCGGCTACAAGACGACGTGGGGCGCCGGTCCGTACAGGGATCAGGTGATCGATGCCGATGCCACCGTCGTCCAGCGACTCGACCAGGCCGGAGCCATCCTCGTTGCCAAGCTCACACTGGGCGAGCTGGCGCAGGGTGATATCTGGTTTGGCGCGACGACCAAGAATCCGTGGAAAGTCGATCAGGGATCGAGCGGATCTTCGGCCGGCCCCGCATCAGCGACTGCCGCCGGTCTCGTCGGTTTTGCGATCGGCAGCGAGACACTCGGCTCGATATCGTCGCCATCGACGCGCTGCGGCACGACCGGATTACGACCAACTTTCGGCAGAGTTCCCCGCACCGGCGCGATGGCGCTGTCGTGGACGATGGACAAGCTCGGCCCGATCTGCCGCAGCGTCGAAGATTGCGCCATTGTGCTCGACGCGATCTACGGCCCAGATGACCAGGACAACAGCGTCATTGCCGCTCCGTATCATTGGAACGCGAAGCTTTCGCCCAGGAAATTGCGGATTGGTTACGTCAAATCAGCGTTCGATCTTCCCCAAATCGATCCCGCCGACCCGAAGCGGACCTTGCACGCTACCAAAAAGTTCGACGATGCCGCGCTCGATGTCTTCAAATCGATGGGCATCAATCTGATTCCGGTCGAGCTTCCCGATGCTCCGTACGATCCGATGCGGATCATCCTCAGTGCCGAAGCCGCGGCCGCGTTCGATGATCTGACCCGCTCAGATCGCGACAAAGAGCTGGTCCAACAGGGGAAATTCGACTGGCCAAACTCATTCCGTACGTCGCGCTTCATCCCCGCCGTCGATTACGTGAATGCGAATCGCGCGCGGTCGATCGCGATCCAGAAGTGGGATGAGCTGATGAAAACCGTCGATGTGATCGTGACTCCGACCGGTGCCTCCAATCTGTCGCAGCTCGTCGCCACCAATCTCACTGGACATCCGGCGGTGATTCTGCCGAACGGCTTCCGCGACGATGGAACTCCGGTCTCGCTGACTTTCCTCGGCGGGATCTTCGAGGAAGCAAAAGTGATGGCGGTCGCACGCGCTTATCAGGATGAAACCGGGTTTCATCTCAAGCATCCGGTAGTTCCCCTCACGCCACCGACGCCGACCCCGACGCCGCCGCCAGGCAGTTGAGTGGCGAGGCCTGCATAAAGAGAAGGGGGTTGCTTCGGAAAGCACACCCCCTTTCTGAACCAAAAGCTACCGCAACCACTTTAGGGCGAAAGAGAGAACTCGAGCTTGAGGTAGGCCGCGTTGTCTCTGCTCGCGAAGGCGGAGCCACCAACGGTCTTGTAGCCGACGACGCCCGTCGTTCTAAACTGTGGAGTCAAGGCCCACTCGAGTGTGGGTCCGACCTGGAAGGAGTTAGTGGTTATGGTGTTCTTGCCACCGCCCTGACCGACGACTTCCAAACCCAGGCGTGCGGGATGTCTGGCGGAGTAGCCGAACGGCCTTGATGCCCGTCCGCGCGCCCAAATGTAATGGCTGCCGAAGTTGTAGTTGGCGAGGAGCTGGGTGTGCATCGCCCGTCTGCCGTACCCGTTAGCGTAAGCGCCGAAGCTGGCAGTCGCACCGTTGCTGCCGCCCCCCTCAGCCCCGGGCGCGGCCGGATTGGGGTTATGAACCCAGGTGTAACCGCCGCCAAAGGACACTCCGCTATTGCGGCCTGCATACGCCAGTCCGAGCGTCGGCGATATGGCGGACATCGTCGAGGTGACGGTGCTGTTTTGGTTCGGCCGAAGGTGCAGCGCCCAAGCGTTGCCGTTGAAATACGGCGACCACCCAAGGCCTCCCACACCGAAGTACATGCCGACCAAGGCGAACTGGCTGTGTCGAGTATCGGCCTCGCCGGAGCCATAGAATGAAGGGTGCAGCGTCGGTATCTGGGCGTTGCACGCGTGGGAGAAGGTTATCATCCCCGTCGCGAGCACTAGCGTCAGAACCACGTTCCGATGTGCTTTTAGTCGCATAGTCCGTCTCTCAGTTTGTTAGTTCTAGAGCCCATCACTTCGCGCTAGAGAAATTCTCAGTTAGACGATTGAGAAAATGACCCGACACCTCAGCAGGAAACAGTTCCAGCTCGGCAAAGCTTTGGCAGCCGTCGCGTTGCCGTCGCGATTCTGGCGATCGCAATGAATCAGGACGATTTTTCGCTAGCTTTGGCCGTGCGTTGTCGCCTGCCACTTACTTCCGCGATCTCCTTTTTCGCGGTCTTCCTTTGCGCCACGATGACTGACGCGCAACAGCCTGTGACCATCGCCATCGTCAACGGGGCGGTGTGGACGGGCGACCTGACCAAACCGTGGGCGCAAGCGGTCGCACTCAGCGGCGAACGCATCGTTGTGGTCGGTTCCACGCTAGAGATTCGCCGTCGGGTCTCATCGCAAACGCGAATCATCGACGCCAAAGGCGGAATGGTCGTGCCCGGGTTCATTGACTCGCACGTTCATTTTCTCGCCGGCGGATTGAATCTCGCCTCCGTGCAGCTGCGCGATGCGAAGACACCCGCGGAGTTCATCGCACGGATCAAAGCTTTCGCGGCGACCATTCCCGCTGGAACGTGGATCACCGGCGGCGACTGGGATCACCAGAACTGGGGCGGTGAGCTACCGCAGCGCTCGTGGATCGATTCCGTCGCGCCGAACAATCCGGTCTGGATCAATCGACTCGATGGCCACATGGCGCTCGCCAACACTGCCGCGATGCGCGCCGCGAAAGTTCCGATGTCGGGCGGCGACATCTCCGGCGGCACTATCACCCGCGACGCATCCGGGACGCCGAGCGGAATCTTCAAGGACAACGCGCAATCCCTGATCGATCCGGCCGTGCCCGATCCCGCGCCGGCGATGCTCGATCGGGCGCTCGATGCGGCGATGACCTATGCCAACGATCGCGGCGTGACATCAGTCGACCACATGGGAACGTGGGGCGATCTCGCCGTGTTCGAGCGGGCGCACCGCGCGGGGACTCTACGCACGCGCATCTATGCTTCGGTTCCGCTCGCCACCTGGGCCAGACTGCGCGACACCGTCGTCGCCCGCGGCCGTGGAGACTCCTGGCTCCGCATCGGCGGGCTCAAAGGATTTGTCGACGGCTCCCTGGGCTCGCACACCGCTGCGATGCTGCAGCCCTTCACCGACGCTCCGGCAGATACGGGACTTCTCGTCAACACGCCGCAAGATCTCTACACGTGGACCTCCAACGCCGACAAGTCGAACCTGCACGTCATCGTCCACGCCATCGGCGACCGCGCCATCAGTCTCCAGCTCAACATCTTCGAGCGAGTGGAGCGCGAGGATGGAGAGAAGGACAGGCGCTTTCGCATCGAGCACGCTCAACACATCGCACCCGCCGACGTTCCACGATTTGGCCAACTCGGCGTGATCCCGAGCATGCAACCGTACCACGCCATCGACGATGGGCGGTGGGCGGAAAAAGTCATCGGACCTGAGCGGGCGAAAACGACCTACGCCTTTCGATCGCTGGAAGACACCCACGCGCGACTCGCATTTGGCAGCGACTGGCCGGTCGCGCCGGCAACTCCGCTCGAGGGGATTTATGCTGCGGTCACGCGACGAACGCTCGACGATAAACATCCCGGCGGCTGGGTGCCGGAGCAGAAAATTACCGTCGAAGAAGCGCTGCGCGCGTACACGACTGGTGCAGCCTATGCCACGTTCGAGGAGAACGAGAAGGGATCGTTGACACCGGGGAAACTCGCCGATGTCGTCATCATCGATCGCGACCTGACCAAAATTCGTCCCGAGACTATCCGGGATGCGAAAATCGAATACACGATCGTCGGCGGCCGAGTGGTCTACGACCGGGACGCAAAGCGCTAGCTGAAAGACAAGGGAGCATTAATGGCCGCAAAGAATGGCGTGAGCTTTTTCCGTTGGGACTCGATGAAAAAAGAGCGGGTGTCCGATATGCTGGAGCGTCGCCTCATTACCGGCGATCGCATGATGCTGGCTCATGTCTATCTCAAAAAAGGGTGCATTGTCCCGAAACATTCTCACGAGAACGAGCAGCTCACATATATCCTCGAGGGCGCTCTCAAGTTCTGGATCGGCGACGATGGCGCCGAGGAGGTCACCGTCAGTGCGGGTGAGGTGCTGCTGATTCCATCGAACGTGCCGCACAAGGCGGAAGCGCTGGAGGAGACTCTCGACGTCGATGTTTTCAGTCCACCGCGTCAGGACTGGCTCGAGAAAAAAGACGACTACCTGAGACGCTGAGTGGATCTCGGAATTCGCGGCAAGATCGCACTCGTCGCTGCGAGCAGCAAAGGGCTCGGCCGCGCTGTCGCCGAGGAGTTGGCCGCGGAAGGTGCGAACCTGGTAATGTGCGCGCGCGGCGAGGACGCATTGCGACAGGCGGCTGACTCGATAAGAAACCATTCGAACGTGACAGTTGTCGAGGTCGCCGCCGATGTGTCCCAGCAGTCTGGTCTCGATCGTGTCGCCAAAACCGCGCTGGACAAGTTCGGTAGAGTCGAGATCCTCGTCACCAACTCCGGCGGGCCTCCGAGCGGAGCGTTCGAGAGCTTCGGTCCCGAAGCGTGGGAATCGGCGACCCGCCTGCTGCTCACGAGCGCCGTCGGACTGGCGCGAGCCGTACTGCCCGGGATGAAGGAACGGCGGTGGGGGAGAATCCTCAACATCACTTCGATCGCCGTGAAGCAGCCGATCGATGGCCTAATGCTCTCGAACAGCCTGCGTGCCGCGGTTACCGGCTTCGCGCGCACGCTCGCCACCGAAGTCGCGCGCTACAACATCACTGTCAACAACATCATGCCCGGCTTCACGCGCACCGATCGGATGGAAGAGCTGGCTCGTCAGACGAGCGAAAAAACCGGAGCAACGGTGACAGACGCGATGGCCAAGTGGGAGCGCGAAATTCCAATGGGGCGCCTCGCCGAGCCTCGCGAGTTCGCTGCTCTCGCCGCCTTCCTCGCCTCCGAGCGCGCCAGCTACATCACCGGCAGCTCGATCGCCGTCGACGGGGGTTGGATCAGGTCGATACTGTGAAGCGGGAAGCGG
>Ga0209160_1002141_pt1 | contig 16526 bp, 12 predicted proteins | sample GraSoiAngelo_153_FD_186167 | JGI IMG/M metagenome (GOLD analysis project Ga0209160, IMG submission 186167) | Grasslands soil microbial communities from the Angelo Coastal Reserve, California, USA - 14_1009_12_40cm (SPAdes) (version 2) | ecosystem: Environmental > Terrestrial > Soil > Grasslands ... | reverse complement strand
AGGAGAAGGGGACCGAAAGCTAACGCGCCCAGCCATGTGGGACTACGGCCGGGCGCGTGGCCTCGCTGCGGTGAGCTCAGGGCTTGCGCCGGCGCAGCTCGGGGTCGCTCCGCTGGGGTTTGTCCTTGGGCGCGTCGCGCTTCGGCACGGCACGCGGCTCGCTCCTGGGCGGAGGTGGCGCGGGCTGCGCGCGCGGCGACCGCTCCGGGGCACGCGACTCGACCGGCGGGCGACTTTCCGGCTGGCGGCGCTCGCTTCGCGGTGCGCGCACGTCAGGGCTCACCCGCTGAGCGGACCGATCGGGGCGATCGGGTCGGTCGGGGCGATCGGACCGATCGGGCTGCCTGCGGCGCCCATCGTCGCTGCCGCGCTCGCTCGGACGCTGACGCTCGTCGCCCGTCCCACCCGGAATGTCCGGGCGCCGGCGCGGCGGGGGAATGACGCCGATGCCGCCCAAGTCGCGCCCGCTTACGCCGACCTCGCGCCGGCGATCGTCATTCACGGGCCGCTGCGCCATCCGCGTGACGAATGCGTCCGTGCGGCTGCGGTCCTTGAAGATGAAGCGCGGCTCGGGCCGGTACGGCCGCGTGAACACCACGCGGGTGCCGCCGTAATAGCGGTAGGGGTAGTAGTAGGGATCGTCGAACACGACGATGCGGAAGCGGACGCACGTGTAGTCGTAAACCGACCACAGGGGATAGCTCACATATGTGTGGCAATCGTAGCACAGGAACCGCGGGTAGTCGTAGTGGCGGTTGACGTAATACGGCGTGATGTCGTAGTCCCAGTCGCGGTAGTCCGCCGGCACGATCCGCTGCGCCAGGTCGGTGAGGGCGACGTACGGGTCGCCGTGCACACGCCCATCCGCGATAGCGCGATAATCCCAGTGGTCGCCGGTCTCGAAGGCGTCGTACACAAACGGGTCGGCCGAGGCGACCGCGAAGATGTAGCCGACGCCGGGATAGTCGTCGATCGAGAAGGCATCCCGGTCGTAGCCGCCTTGCACCTCGTACTCACGGCCGCCGCGCGCGAAGTTGTCCTCCCAGGGCTCGAGTGGGAACAGCACCCGCACGCGACCGTCGGTATCGACGCGCAGCACGGTCACGTAGGCATCGGCCTCGGTCCGGAAGAACACGCGAGCGCCTTGACCGCTGGCGTACGCATCGTCACCCCGGTTGGTCCAGACTTCGATGCGCGTGCGAGCGGCTGCATCCGGCCATGCGACGGGCTGACCGGAACTCGCGAGCAAGCTGAGCGCTGCCAGATGCGTCAACATGGTTCTCCTCCCGCGCGTGGGAGGAGCAGGCGGCATGCCACCCGAGCGACGGGCGGTGATCGGTTCAATCCATTGCCGGAGAATGGGTTACACGAAGGCGTGCGGGGCATCACGCCGTTCCGGTGTGTCCTCTACCCCGGACAATCCGCGGATTATTAGCTTCCGCCACGCATGGTCGACTCCCGACGCCTTGATCTCCTGGATCCCGCGGAAGTAGCGCGGCTCGGCGGGATCGAGATCGTGGCGCAGGGGGTCGTGGAAGGGTTTCTCGCCGGCATCCACCGCTCGCCGTTCCGCGGGTTCTCGGTCGAATTCACCGAGCACCGGGCCTACCAGCCCGGCGACGAGCTGCGCTACCTCGATTGGAAGATCCTCGCCCGCGCCGACCGCCTGTTCGTCAAGCAGTTCGAGGAGGAGACGAACCTGCGGGCGATGATCCTCCTGGACGCCAGCCGCTCGATGGCGTGGCGCGGCGACCCGGCGCGCCTGACGAAGCGGGGCTATGCCGACCGCCTCGTGGCGGCGCTCGCCCTGATCCTGCTGCGCCAGCGGGACGCGACGGGGCTGATGACGTTCGACGAGGCGGTGCGCCAGGTGATCCCGGCGCGGGTGAAGGCGGGCCAGTGGACGAGGCTGGTGCGCGGACTCATCGACACACCGGACGGCCTGGGAACCGCGGCTGAGGCGGCGCTGCGCCAGCTTGCCGGGCTGCTCGCGCGGCGTGGGCTCGTGGTACTCGTTTCCGATCTCCTCCTGGACCGCGAGCTTGCCCTGACCGCGCTTCGCTACCTGCGGCATCGTGGCCACCAGGTGATCGTGCTGCACGTGATGGACCCGGCCGAGCTGGATTTGGCGGGGCCGCCCGAGGTGCGGTTTCGCGACCCCGAGAGCGCGGCGAGCGTCGTCGTGCGCCCCCGCGAGCTCGCCGGGGCCTACGCCGCGACGGTGCGCCGGGAGATCGCGGGGTGGCGCACCGCCTGTCGGCGGCACGGCGTCGCCTATCATCACATCCGGACCGACATGCCGTTCGGCATGGCGCTGCGCTTGCTGGCGTGACGTTTCTCCATCCGCTGGCGCTGCTGGGGCTCGCCGCGGCGGCGCTCCCCGCGCTGCTGCATCTGCTCGAGCGCCGCACGCCACCCGAGGCCGAGTTCCCGCCGCTGCGCTACCTGCGGGACGCGGAGCGTCAGAGCGCGCGCCGCCTGCGGCTGCGCCACCTGCTGCTGCTGATCCTCCGGACGGCGCTCGTCGCCGTGATCGTGCTCGCGGCCGCGCGGCCGATCGTGCCGACGGGGCGCGGGGGGGGCGGGGGGGGCGGGGGGGGCGGGGGCCGGTCGGGAGCGGTGCACGCGCCGACGGCGCTCGCGGTCGTGCTCGACAACTCGTTGTCGGCGGGTGCGGTCGTCGACGGCCGGCCGGTGCTGGACCGGCTCAAGGCGCTGGCGCGGGCGTCGCTCGCGCAGGCAACGGCGGGCGATCGACTCTGGCTCGTGCTCGCGGACGGCGTGGCGCGCGCGGGCTCGCGCGAGGCGCTGCTCGCGAGCGCGGACGGCGCCACGGCGACGCCGCAGCGCCTGGAGCTGGTGCCCGCGGTCGAGCGGGCGGCGCGGCTCGTCGCCGCGGAGCCCTTGCCTGCCCGTGAAGTGCATGTGCTGAGCGACTTGCAGCGGACGGCACTCGGTACGGGCACAGTCGACGTGCCGGACGTCGCTTTGCTGGTGCTCGCGCCGCCCGAGCGCGTGCCCGCCAACCGCGGCGTCGCTGCGGCGCGCGCCGGCGAGGGAGGGCTGGGGCTGACGATCGCGGTCTCGGGAACGCCGGGGGCGGGCGCCGCGCCGCTCGTGGCTCGGCTGCAGGCGCCCGGCAACGACCCGGCGGGGGGGCGCGCACGGGAGGTGGGTCGCACGCTCGCGGCGCCGGGGCAGTCGGTCACGCTGCCGCTCCCTCCGCTCGCGCCGGGGTGGTGGATGGGGGAGGTGTGGCTCGACGCGGATGAGCTGCGCGGCGACGACCGGCGGCTGTTTGTGGTGCGCGTTGCGCCGCCCGCGAGCGTCGCGGCCGACGCCGGCGTCGGACCGTTCGTGGCGGCAGCCCTGGCGGTGCTCCGCGTGGCCAAGCGGGTGACGACGGGAGGGGGAGTCTCGATCGGCGAGCGGCTCGGCGCGGCCCACAGCGTCGTGTTGCCGCCAGGGGACCCCGCGCTCCTGGGGCAAGTGAATCGCGCGCTCTCGGCCCGCGGCGTGCGCTGGCACTTCGGGGCTCCGGGTCCGCCCGGGACGATCGCGAGCGCGGATCTCGCCATGGTCCGCGGGGTGCAGGTCAATCGGCGGTACCGACTTGAAGGGACCGAGGGCGATTCCGGCGTCGTGGCCACTGTGAGCGGCGAGCCGTGGCTGGTGCGGGACGGCGGCGTCGTCCTGGTCGGCAGTCGCCTGGACACGACGTGGACTGCCCTGCCGGCCGCACCCGGGTTCGTTCCGTTCGTGGACGCGCTCGCAAACCGGATCGCGAGGGGAGAGGCGCTGGTGGCGGAGGCCGTGGGTGTGCCTCGCGTGCAGTTCGTCACGCGGGGCGCCGACACGGTCGGCGCGACCGTGTTCGGGCCGGACCCGCGCGAGTCGGATCTCACACCCGGCACGCCCGACGAGCTGCACCGTAGTTTTCCCGGCGCGCGAGTGCTCGACGAGGCCGGGCTCGCTGCCGAGCGCTTCGCCGGAGCACGGCGAGCGGACGTGAGCGGCTTGCTGCTCGGTTTCGCTCTGCTGCTCGCCGCCATCGAGCTCGCGGTCGCCTCCATGAGCCGCTGATGCCGCTCGACTTTCTGCTCGACCGCTTCAGCGAGCTCTCGGACACCAGGGCGCTCGTGGAGCGACTTCCCCCGTCCGGGATGCGGCTCGCGGTGTCCGGCCTCCCGGGATCGGCGCCGGCCGTCCTCGTCAGCGCGCTCGCCCGGCAGCTGCCGCAGCGGGTCTTCGTGTGCGTCGCCCCGACGGCAACCGACGCGGAGCGTTGGCTCGCGGACGTGGCGACGCTGGTGGGCGAGGCGGCCGCGTTGTACCCGCAGCGCGAAGCGCTGGGCGCCGAGGAAGCCCATTTCGAGATCGCGGGGGAGCGCATCGAGACGCTGGAGGCACTGCTCCGGGCGCGGGTGCGCATTCTCGTGACAACCGCCCGGGCAACGGCGGAACGGACGGCGGTACCCAGCGCCCTGGCCGCCATGCGCATGGTCTTAAAGCCGGGAAGGGGGAAGGGGGAAGGGGGAGGGGGATCACTGAGTGACGTCGTGCGAAGGCTCGGCGAGATGGGCTACGCGCGCGTGCCGACCGTCACCGAGGTCGCGCAGTTCAGCGTGCGCGGCGGCATCCTCGACGTGTACGGCTTCGGCATGGCGGCGCCGGCGCGGGTCGAGTGGTGGGGCGACGAGATCCTGTCCCTGAGGACGTTCGATCTAGACACACAGCGATCCGGGGAGCCAGTCGAGCAGGTCACGGTACTGCCGGTGAAGAGCGAGGGAACGGGGAAGGGGGAAGGGGAAAGCCTCCGTACGTCGCTCCTCGAGCTGCTGCCGGGCGACGCGGTGGTGGTGCTCGACCAGGAGTCGGCGCTCGAGCAGGAGGTCGAGCGCACCTGGGCCGACGCCGCCCATCATCTCGAAGTGGCCCGGCGCTTGGGGGAGGAGCCTCTCCCTCGCGAGGAGTTGTTCCTCGAGCCCGCCGCCTGGCGGGCGCGGCTCGGAGGGTTCGCGCGCGTCGCGGTCAACGCGGGAGACGCGGCGGTGCGCTTCTCGCTCGCGCCGCCCGACGCCGTGGATCGCGACATGCGGCGGCTGCGGCAGATCGTGGCGGGCGCACCGCCGACGGTGATCCTGTGCGACAACGAGGGACAGCTGGAGCGCCTCGAGGAGCTGCTCGGCAGCGACCGCGCGACGCTCGCGATCGGCGCACTGGACGGCGGGTTCATCCTCCCCGGGCTCAGGATCCTCACCGATCATGAGATCTTCCGTCGCGCCCGGCGCCTCCGGCGGCCGCGGCGCTACCGCACGGCGGCGCCGACGGCGGCGACGCGCGCGCTCGAGCCGGGCGACTACGTCGTCCACCTGGAGCACGGGATCGGGATCTACCGGGGCTTGCAGACGATTCCGGTGGGCGCGGAGGGGGGCACGCTCGAGGTCGCGGTGGTGGAGTACGAGGGGGGCGACCGGCTGAACGTGCCGCTCTACCGGCTCGATCAGCTCGAGGCCTATCGTGCGGCCGGTGACGGCGACGCACCGCCCCCGCGGCTGCACCGCCTGGGCGCCACGACGTGGCAGCGCCAGCGCGACAAGACCCGAACGGCGATCCGCAAGATGGCGGCCGACCTGCTCGATCTGTACGCGCGCCGCCAGCTCGCGAGCGGCTTCGCGTTCCCGCCCGATACGGCGTGGCAGCGCGAGCTGGAATCGGCGTTCCTGTACGAGGACACGCCGGACCAGCGGCGCGCCACTGAAGAGGTGAAACGCGACCTGGAGCGGGCGCGGCCGATGGACCGGTTACTCGTCGGGGACGTGGGATACGGGAAGACGGAGATCGCGCTGCGCGCCGCCTTCAAGGTCGTGCAGGCCGGGAAGCAGGTAGCCGTGCTCGTGCCCACGACGATTCTCGCCGAGCAGCATGGCCGCACCTTCCGCGAGCGGCTCGCCGACTATCCCGTTCGCATCGAGGTGCTGTCGCGCTTCCGCGGGGGGCGGGAGTCGAGCCAGGTCGTCGGCCGGCTCGCACGGGGCGAGGTGGATATCGTCATCGCGACGCACCGGCTCCTCTCCGCGGACGTCACGTTCCACGACCTCGGGCTCCTGGTCGTGGACGAGGAGCACCGCTTCGGCGTCCGGCACAAGGAGCGGCTCAAGGCGCTGAAGCTCGCGGTGGACGTGCTGACGCTGACTGCGACGCCGATTCCGCGTACGCTGCACCTCTCGCTCGCGGGACTCCGGGACCTCACGCTGCTCGAGACCCCGCCGAAGGATCGCTCGCCGGTCCTGACGTTCATCGAACCCTGGGACGACGCGCTGATCGAGGAAGCGATCGCGCGGGAGCTCGACCGGGACGGCCAGGTGTACTTCGTGCACAACCGCGTCGAGACGATCGACACGATCGCCGAGCGGGCGCGCGCGCTGGCCCCGGCGCGGGCGCGCCTCGCGGTGGCGCACGGCCAGCTTCGCGAAGCGGACCTCGAAGCGGTGATGGCCCGCTTCGTCCGGGCCGATGTGGACGTCCTCGTGTCCACCATGATCGTCGAGTCGGGCCTCGACGTGGCCAACGCCAACACGATGATCGTGAACCGCGCCGACCAGTTCGGGCTGGCGCAACTCTACCAGCTGCGCGGGCGCGTCGGCCGGAGCCACCGCCGCGCCTACTGCTACCTGCTCGTCCCGGACCTCGTGGACGCCGACGCGGAGGAGCGGCTGCGCGTGCTGGAACACCACACCGACCTCGGGTCGGGGTACCGGATCGCGCTGCGCGACCTCGAGCTGCGGGGGGCGGGGAACCTGCTCGGCGGCGAGCAGTCGGGGCACGTGCAGGCGGTCGGATTCGATACCTACCTGCGATGGCTGCAGGAGACGGTCGAGGCGTTGAAGACCGGGGAGGGGGAAGAGGGACGGGGGAAGGGGATCGCCCCCGAGGTGATCCTCGACCTGCCGGCGCATCTCTCGGACGACTACGTGCCCGACGACGCGGCGCGGCTCGATCTGTATCGCCGCCTGGCGCGGGCGGAGCAGCCGTGCGAGATTGAGGCGGTGCGCGAGGAATTGCGCGATCGGTTCGGGCCCCTCCCGGACGCAGCGCAGCGGTTGCTCCTCGTCGCCGATCTCCGCGCGCTCGGCGCGCGGGCGGGGCTGGAAACGGTCCTTGTCCGCGGCGATGAGGCGCGGCTCACCTTCCGGCGCGACGCCCGCGTACGGCTCGCCGGCCTGACGGCGGCACTCGACGCGGTGCAGTTCGAAGCCGAGGTGCGGCGCCCCGTTCCCCTCTCGCTCCGGCTGCGCCGGCTGGGTGGCGAGGCGATCGGCCCGGGCTTGGTGCGGGCCCTCACCGCCGTCCTCCAGCACCTTCACGCATAGGAGCCGGGATGGATCGCTTGAGGTTGGCTGTGCTGGTCCTCGCGCTCGGCGGCTGCGAGCCGCTCCGCCAGGCCTTTTCGGCGCGGGCGAGCGTGGTCGCCCGCGCGGCCGGTCAGGAGCTCACGGTCGAGCAGTTCGCCGAGTGGGTCGGGCACAGCGCGAAGGTCCCGCTCCAGCCGGGCGCGCTGACCGGCCTCGCGAACGTGTACGTGGATCACATGCTGTTTGCCGCGGCGCTCGCGCAGGGGCGAGACCTGCACGACTCGCTGTTCGTGCTCGCCGCCGGTTGGCCGACGGTGTCGCAGCTCAAATGGGACCACTTCCACCAGCGGCTCCTCGCCGCCCGCACCCAGCTCAGCCCTACCCAGGTGGACTCCGCCTACGCAGCGGGCGGCGTCCGGCTGTTCCAGCACATCCTGCTCCAGCTGCCGGCGAGCGCGGCCCCGCCGCAGGAGCGGGCGAAGCGCACGCGGCTCGAACGGCTGCGTCGCGACATCGCGGCGCAGGGCGGGGTGAGCTTCGCGCAGTTCGCCAAGCGCTACTCGGAAGACCCCAGCTCGAAGGCGAGCGGAGGCTATCTCGCCGCTTCGCCGCCCGGCCAGCTGGTGCCGGCCTTCGAGACCCCGGCCTGGCAGCTCGAGCCCGGGGGCATGAGCGGGGTGGTGCGATCGTCCTTCGGGCTCCATCTCATCCGACGGCCACCCCTCGCCGAGGTGCGGGACTCGTTCCGCGCGGGCCTCGAGACCACGATCGCGGCGCGCCTCGACTCGATCTACGTGGACCACCTCGCCACCGCGTGGAAGCTGCGGGTCGCCGACGGCGCCCCGGCGCTGGCGCGGCAGACGGTGCAGGATCTGGTCGCCGCGCGCACGGACTCACGCACGCTCGTCTCCTACCGGGGCGGCGCCCTGCGCGTGCGCGATCTCGTGCGGTGGCTGTACGCCCTCGACCCGAACGACGTGCGCGCCATTCCCGGTGCGTCGGATGATCAGCTGCGGCAGTTCCTGAAGGTGGTGACCCGGCAGGAGCTGCTGATCCAGCAGGCCGATTCCGCCGGGGTGCGGCTCACGGCGGACGACTGGCGGCAGATCCGGGCCGAGCACGACTCGATCGTTGCGACGCTGGAACGCGTCCTGGGCATCACGCCCCAGCTCCTCAAGGACTCAGCGGCGACGCCCGACGCCCGCATACGGCTCGCGGCCACGCGCGTCGACGCGTATCTCGGCCATGCCTTCCAAGGGGCGGCCCAGTTCTACGCCGTGCCCCCGTTCCTGGGTGAAACCCTGCGCGCCGAGCTCCCCTGGTCCGTCGACCCGGGCGGGATCGGGCGCGCCCTGGAGCGGGCCCGAGCGATCCGCGCGACCACCGATTCGACGCGGCGCCCGCCGCCGGGCCTGCGTCCCGCGCCCGGTCCGCCGCCGATTCCGGCGGACACGCCCCGCAAGCCCGGAGGGGGGCGCCTGTGACCTGGGGGCCGGGGCTCTGCTCGGTGGCGCTGCTGCTGCTCGGTACGGTGCCCGGGGTCATCCGCGCCCAGGGCGGAGCCCGCAGCCAGATCGTTGACCGCATCGTCGCGGTCGTGGGCACCACGCCGATCACGGCCTCGCAGGTGGAGGAGCAGCTCGCCCTCATGCAGTCCGAGGGCCAACAGCTCCCGTCCGATTCGGCAGGGCGGACCGCCCTGCGGCGGCAAATCCTCACTCAGATGGTGGAAGAGGAGCTGCTCGTGCAGCAGGCGCAGCGGGACACGAACATCAAGGTCACGGACCGGGAGGTCCAGGACCAGGTCGAGCAGACGGTCCAGAACGTGCGCAAGCAATTCACCTCCGGGGCGGAGTTCCAGTCGCAGCTGCGGGCCGCGGGCTTCGGGTCCGAGGAGGAGTGGCGGCGCTGGCTCGCGGACAACCAGCGCCGCTCGATTCTGCGCGACCGGCTGCTGGACGAGCTGCGCCAGAAGGGCAAGTTGCGGCCGATTCCGCCGTCCGAGTCGCAGCTGCGCACCTTCTGGGAGCAGAACCGGAGCCAGCAGTCGAAGCGCCCAGCCTCGGTGTCGTTCCGGCAGATCGTCATCGCGCCGAAGCCCGATTCGACGGCGAAAGCACGCGCGCGCCAGCTGGCGGAGTCATTGGTCGTCGCGCTGCGGGGCGGGGCGGACTTCGCAGACGTGGCGCGGCGCTTCTCGAGCGACAGCGGCTCTCGGGAGGCGGGTGGCGAGCTGGGCTGGTTCCGCCGCGGCCGCATGGTGAAGGAGTTCGAGGACGTGGCATTTCGGATGCGGCCCGGCGACATCTCGGGTGTCGTGGAGACGGAGTTCGGCTACCACATCATCCAGGTGGAGCGCGTGCAGCCGGCGGAGGTGGAGGCGCGGCATGTGCTGCTCGCGCCCGTGATCTCGGCGGCCCAGCTCGCGCTCGCCCGGCGACTCGCCGACTCGGTGCACGATGCGCTCGCCGCCGGGGCGTCGTTCGACACGCTCGCCCGCCGCTATCACGACCCCAACGAGCCGAAGCTCGCCGACGCGCTGCCCGTTTCGCAGCTCCCCCCCGACTTCCTCAAGGCGATCGGGGACGACTCCGCGCCGGGCCTCAAGCCCGTGATCGCGGTCGCGGAGGGGACCGTGCGGGCGCGGTTCGTCGTGCTCGAGCTCATCCGGCGCCTGCCGGAGGGTGAGTTCACCTTCGAGGACGTGAAGGATCGGATCCGCGAGGCCCTGAGCCAGCGACTCGCGGAGCAGCACTATCTCGAGCTGCTGCGACGCACCACCTACGTGGACATCCGCCTCTAGCTCCGTGGCTCCGCGACCGCGCCTCGCCGTCACCCTGGGCGACCCGCGGGGGATCGGGCCGGAGGTGGTGGCGAAGGCCCTTTCCCTGGGGCCGCTCCCCGCGGACGTCGTCGTGCTCGGGAGCGGGGAGCGGGGAGCGGAACCCTCCGCTGCACCACCCCGTCCCGCTCCCCGCTCCCTGCTCCCGGAAGGGGCGGGCCGGATCGCCGGGGAGGCGGTCGAGGAGGCGGTGCGCCTCGCCCTCCGCGGCGAGGTCGACGCCATCGTCACGGGGCCGGTCCACAAGCACGCCCTCCACCTCGCGGGCTACCGGTATCCGGGCCTCACGGAAATGGTGGGCCATCTCGCCGGGGATGTCGAAACCGCGATGATGCTCGTGACCGGGGCGCTGCGGGTCGTGCTCGTCACGACCCATGTCCCGCTGCGGGAGGTGGCGGCGCAGGTGACGGCCGAGCGGGTGGTGCGGGTGGGCCGGATCGCCGATGCGGCGCTGCGCCGCTGGTGGGGCCTCGAGCGGCCGCGCCTCGCCGTGTGCGCGCTCAACCCGCACGCGGGGGAAGGGGGTCTGTTCGGCGACGAGGACGATCGCGTGCTGCGCCCGGCCGCGGCCCAGCTCGGCGCCGCGGGCCCCCTCCCCGCCGACACCGTCTTCGTGCGCGCCCTGAAGGGGGAATTCGATGCGGTGCTCGCGCCCTATCACGACGTGGGAATGACGGCGGTGAAGGTCGCGGGCTTCGGCAAGGGCGTGAACGTGACGCTGGGGCTGCCGTTTCCGCGGACCGCTCCGGACCACGGAACGGCGCTGGACATCGCGGGGAAGGGCGTGGCCGATCCGTCGTCGATGCGGGCGGCGCTCGACCTGGCGGTGGAGCTTGCGAAACGCAATCGCAAGCCGTGAGCCGCAAGCGGTAAGGTCTTGACTTACGCCTTAAGGCTGGCTTCTTGGAGCTTGGCCAACAGCCGCTGGTGCACCTCCAGCTTCAGCTTCTGACTCGCTCTGTTCACGATTACCACGGCGCAGACGTCCAGAATCCTCGCTCGCTCGACGAGCCCGTTCTCCCGCAGCGTGCCGCCCGTGTCCACGAGATCCACGATCCAGTGCGCGAGGCCGAGCAGCGGCGCCACTTCCACGCTGCCGCTCACCGTGATCACTTCCACGCCCAGCCCCGTCTCGGCGAAGAAGACGCGGGTCAAGCGGGGATACTTCGTCGCCACGCGCGGGGTCACGCCTCCCGGGAGGGAGGGATAGGGGACGTGCGTGGGGCTGGCGACGACCATGCGGCACGCCCCGAACCCCAGCGCGAGCGGCTCCAGCACGTCGGCCTCGGTCTCCCGCAGCACGTCCGTACCGGTGATGCCGAGGTCTGCGGCGCCCGATTCGACGTAGACCGGGACGTCGGCCGGCTTCACCAGCAAGAAGGACAGGGAGCCATCGCTCGAGGGAACGACGAGCTTGCGCGTGGCGGCGGCTCCCGCGGCCGCGGCGCCGATGCGTCCGAACAGGGCCAGGGCGGGCTCGAGCAGCCGCCCCTTCGCGAGCGCCACCTTCAAGCTCACGGCGTCGCCTCCGCGAGGCCATCGAGGTCGAGCGCGAGCCCGACGGCCGGCAGCGGCCGCCCGAAGCGGCCGATCAGATCGTCGTAGCGGCCCCCTGCGCCGACAGCGCTGCCCGCCCCGGTCACGAAGATCTCGAAGTGCATCCCCGTGTAGTAGTCGAGGCCGCGCACCTCGCCGAAGTCGTAGACGACGTGGCGGCGCTCCTCGTCCGCCAGGGCCGCGTCGATCTCGCGCAGGCGGTCAATCGCCGCGCGGGCGTCGGGCGCGACGCGCTGCGCGCGGTCGAGCGCCTCCCGTCGGCCGATGATGAACGGCAGCTCCGTGAGCGACCCGGGCGCCGCGGTGGCAAGGCCAGCGGCGTCCTTGCGGTCGATGAGCCGTCGCACGCGGGTCCGCTGCTCGGGCGGCAAGGCGTCGAGCGCGGGCGCCAGCGCGCCGACGTGCCCGAGGTTGACCTGGTATTCCTGCGGGGACGCGCGCCGGACCAGCTCGAGCGCGAGGCGGAGCACCTCGACGTCGGCGGCGCCGGTGGCGTCGCCCAACAGCTCGGCACCGACCTGCAAAATTTCGCGGGGCCGGCCGCCGCCATTCGCCCGCTCGGGGTCTTGGCGGAACACCGCGCCGCTGTAGCAGAGGCGGAGGGGCGTGGGACGGTCGGCGAGCTTCGTCGCCGCCAGCCGGGCCACGCTCGCCGTGAAGTCGTAGCGGAGCGCGAGCAGCTTGCCGTCGAGGTCGAAGAAGCGGATCAGCCGGTCGGCCAGGTCGGCGGCGCCGGCCGCGCGCACGAACACCTCCGCGTACTCGAAGGTGGGCGGGATGATCTCCTCGTAGCCCGCCGCGCCGAGTCGCTCCAGCGCGGCACGCTGCAGCGTCCGCCGCCGGCGCACCGCTTCCCCCGCGAGGTCGAGCGCGCCGGGGGGGATCGGCGCGATCGTGGAGCGGAGCTTCACGTCGCCGCCTGGGCGGCCAGCCGCACGGCGCCCACCCGGCGCCCGTCCATCTCCACGATCTCGAACACGGCGCCCGGAACCGCGACCTGGTCGCCCACCTTGGGGAGGCGGCCCAGCGCTCCGAACAGGTAGCCGCCGATCGTCGTGTAGTCGCCCACGTCGAGCTCGAGCCCGAAAGTGTCGTTCACGTCCCGGAGCGGCGTCGATCCCGCGAGCAGCGACGCGGCACCCGGCGTCGCGGCTTGCTTCACGGCCGCGGCGGGTCGGTCGTACTCGTCGTAGATCGGGCCGACGATCTCCTCCAGCAGATCTTCCATCGTGACGAGGCCCGCGGTGCCGCCGAACTCGTCGAGCACGATCGCGAGATGGATCTTCTGGCGCTTCATGTCGGTGAGCACGTCCTCGACCTCCCGGGTGCCGGGGACGAACACGGCGGGGCGGAGCACGGCCTGCAGCCTCCCACCCTTCGCCGAGCGCACCCCGGCGAGGATGTCCTTGGCGTGCACCAGGCCGACGATGTCGTCGAGCGATTCGCGGTACACCGGATACCGCGAGCGGCCCGCCACGGCCACCTGGTCGGCCGCCTCCTCGAGCGTCAGGTCGAGCGGCAGGGCGACCATGTCGGTGCGCGGGGTCATCACCTCCCGGGCCGTCTTTTCGCTGAACTCGAACACGCCCTCCAGCATCCGGGCGTCGCCGGCGTCGAGTCCGCCCCGCCGCCGGCTCTGGGCGACGAGCATCCGGATTTCCTCCGGCGAGTGGATGCGCTCGAGCTCCGCCGTCGTGCCGCGGATCCCGAGGAGGCGCACGACCCGGTTCGCGCTCCAGTTGAGCGTGTCGGTGAACGGCCGGGTGATCCATGAAAACAGGATCAGCGGCCGCGCGATCCAGCGGCTGGTCCTCTCGGGGTAGGTGATGGCCCAGGCCTTGGGCGCCTGCTCGCCGAACACGACGTGCAGGAACGAGATGATCGCGACGGCCACGACCGACGCGATGCCGCCGCGCGTCAGGAAGCCGAGCGCGGGCGGCAGCCGCGCGAACCATTCCCGGAACAGGTGGGCAACCGTGTCCTCCGCCACGTACCCGAGCAGAATCGAGGCGACGGTGATGCCGAGTTGGGCGGCCGAGAGCTGGCGATACAGGTCTTGCAGCGCCTGTTGCACGGTCTTAGCCTTCCGGTCGCCCCGCCGGATCAGCTCCTCGATGCGCGTGCGCCGCGCGGCCACGAGCGCGAACTCCGCGGCCACGAAGAACGCGTTCGCCGCGACGAGGACGAGCACGGCCGCGAGGCGCAGCGCGAGGGATCCCATGACTGGCTCAGGCATAAGGCCCGGAACCTAGCTTGTGCTGACCCGACTTCAAGCACCGCCCTACCACGTTCTCACGCCGCATCTTCCGAAGATCGGTGCGGCGGATCCCGCGACCGCAGAAGCCGTCGGTGCGATCCTCGCCGACGTGCGGGCGCGTGGCGACGGCGCGGTGCGGGAGCACGCGCGACGTCTCGACGGTGTGGATCTGGCGCCGGACGAGTGGGAGCTGTCCGGCGCCAGGTGTCGGGAGGCGCTCGGTCGGGTGCCCCGCCCGGTGCAGGCGGCCCTCGAGCTCGCCGTGGCGCGCGTCCGTGCGTATCACGAGAGACAGGTCGAGGCGGGATTCACCGTCCGGACGCCGGGAGCAAAGCTGAGGATGCGCGTCGTACCGCTCGATCGCGTCGGGATCTACGTTCCGGGAGGCAAGGCCGCCTATCCATCCACCGTAATAATGAATGCGGTCCCCGCGGCGGTCGCCGGGGTGGGCGATGTCGTCATGGCGACGCCGCCGGGAGGAGCGTCGGACGTGGTGCTGACGGCCGCGCGGTTGGCGGGCGTGCACCGGGTCTTCCGGGTGGGCGGGCCCCAGGCGATCGCCGCGCTGGCCTACGGCACGGCGACGATCCCCCGGGTGGACAAGATCGTGGGGCCCGGGAACCGCTTCGTCACCGAGGCGAAGCGTCAGGTCGCAGGCGCGGTGGGGATCGACATGCTGGCGGGGCCGACCGAGGTGCTCGTCATCGCCGACCGGACGGCCGCGGTGCGGCACGTGGCGGCCGATCTGATCGCGCAGGCGGAGCACGACGAGGACGCCTGCACCTGGTGCGTCACCACGAGCCGGGAGCTGGCAGATGGGCTCGACCCGGAGCTCGTGCGGCAGCTCAGTCGGGCGCCGCGGCGCGCCATCGCCGAGCGGGCGCTCGCTGCGCACGGCGTGCTCGTGCTGGTGCCCACGCTCGACGCCGCCGTGGAGGTGGCGAACCGCCGCGCGCCGGAGCACGTCGAGTTGCTGGTGGAGCGGCCGTGGCCGCTCGTGGACGCGATCCGCCACGCCGGTGCGATCTTCGTGGGGAGCTACACGCCCGAGCCCGTCGGCGACTACCTCGCCGGCCCGTCGCACGTATTGCCCACCGCGGGAACCGCCCGATATGTTTCGCCCCTGGGCGTCTACGATTTCGTGAAGCGCATCAGCGTGATCGCATACTCGCGGGAGCGGCTGCAGCAGGACGCGGCGCATATCATCGCGCTGGCGGAGGCGGAGGGCCTGCCCGGACACGCGGAGGCGGTGCGCGTGCGAGCCAGCGGCCCATGACGACTCTTCCTTTCGAGGTCCAGTGCACCCATCGCCCCCCGCTGCGCGCCGAGAGCCGGCGTCGCATGAGGCTCGTGCTCGGCATCACGGCGGCCGTGATGGTGGCCGAAGCGGTGGGAGGCTACGTCGCCCGCTCGCTCGCGCTGCTCGCCGACGCGGGTCACATGCTCACCGACGTGGCGGCCCTCGGCCTGGCCCTCGTCGTGGCTCACCTGTGCGAGCGCCCTGTGACCCCCCAGCGCTCGTACGGGTTGCAGCGGCTCGAGATCCTCGCCGCGCTCGTGAATGGGGCGGCGCTCATCGTGATCGCGGTGGGGATCGGCATCGAGGCGTGGCAGCGGTTGCGCACCCCCCCGGCGATCCACGCGCGCCTCTTGCTGGGCGTCGCGAGCCTGGCATTGGTGGCGAACGTCGTGAGCGCCCGGATTCTCCACAGCGACCACGACCACTCCCTGAACCAGCGCGGCGCGTACCTCCACGTGCTGAGCGACACGCTCGGTTCCTTCGGGGCGATGCTCGCCGGGGCCGTGGTGCTCCTCACCGGGTGGACTCCCGCCGACCCCCTCATCTCCGTCGGGATCGGCCTGCTGATCCTCCACGGCGCTTGGCGGCTCGTGAAGGAGAGCACGGACGTGCTGCTCGAGGCTACGCCGGCGCACATTTCGCTGAGCGAGGTGCACGACCGGATGGCCTCGATCCCTGGTGTCGCCTCGGTGCATGATCTGCACGTCTGGACCGTGACGAGCGGCGTGGTCGCCATGAGCGGCCACCTCGTGGTGCAGAACCCGCAGGATAACCAGCGCGTGCTCGAGGCCGTGCAGCAGCGGCTGGGGCACCTGGGGATCGATCACGTCACGGTGCAGATGGAGAGAGATCAGACGTGTGATTGAGGCGGTCAAGGGCGGTAGACCCTTGACCGCCCTCTACCCCCCCTCCTATACTGCGCCCCTCGATTGACGTCACCATCAGGACGTAGCCCCTTGCAGCTCCGCAATATCGCGATCATCGCTCACGTCGACCACGGCAAGACGACGCTGGTGGACAAAATGCTCCGCCAGGCCGGCGTGTTCCGCGCCAACCAGCAGGTGGACGAGCGGGTGCTCGACTCGAACCCGCTCGAGCGGGAGCGCGGGATCACGATCCTCTCGAAGAACGCGGCCGTGCGCTGGGGGCGGGGGGGGCGGGGGGGCGACACTAAGATCAACATCGTGGACACGCCCGGGCACGCCGACTTCGGCG
>Ga0209160_1002140_pt1 | contig 16528 bp, 15 predicted proteins | sample GraSoiAngelo_153_FD_186167 | JGI IMG/M metagenome (GOLD analysis project Ga0209160, IMG submission 186167) | Grasslands soil microbial communities from the Angelo Coastal Reserve, California, USA - 14_1009_12_40cm (SPAdes) (version 2) | ecosystem: Environmental > Terrestrial > Soil > Grasslands ... | reverse complement strand
CGAAACGGTTCGGATTCTAAGGGAGAGACATGATGGACAAGGTCGTCATCGTCACCGGAGCCGGGCGCGGCATCGCCCGGCGCGTCGCCCTCGATTTCGCCGCGCAAGGCTGCCGACCGCGCCGAAGAGCAGCTGCCGCGCGGTTCCGAACGCGTCGCCCGTCAAGACTCAGGGGAACAGGAACGTCGAGAACGACCTGAGGAACGTGCCGATCGCTCCTTCTGTGCGCGACAGACCGAAGAGAATCACGAGAATACCGACGAGCGCCCACTGAGCAACGGCCGGAGTGACAAGCCGACGGCCAGGCTTCCACGCGCTCGCGGAGCCTTGAAGGATCAAGTTATCAGTCGGCATGGAAACACAGTACGCTCGCGCACTGAGCCCGGCAACGTCCAGATTTCGATACAACCATTCAGCGTGAGGCCCTGATCAGGCGGCGCCCGGGAAGATAGACCTAAACGCGACTGAACCGCATCCTTGATTGGACATTGCCGAAGCGTTACCTTGTCGGGTAACACATGAAGCGTGGGCAAGGTCCGGCGAGGCGGCTACGTTTTCCTGTGGTGGAAAAGTGACCACCCGCCGCGACACGTTCACGTCTATCGCAGCGGCCGCTTGGTGGTGAAGTGGGACCTCGATAATGCGAAGCCGATGAAGGGTGCCGCATCGAAGGAAGTTCGCTGGCTGATTCGCCAGCTGCAGGCCGAGGAGCGGTTATGAAGATTCGTAAGGTCATCGCAAATCCGCGGCGGAAGACCGTGGAGATCACTACGGCCCGGCGGAGCTTCGTCTACCCGTTCGCCCGGTTCGAGCCCAGACCCACGAGCGACGACCCGATTCGCACGATCCGGGTCGATCGCGAGCTCGCGTCGGAGGGCTTCACATACACACTGGCATCCGGTCGCGAGGGCAGCGTTCACATCGAGCAGGTCCTCGACTACAACAAGGACCCGGATCACCTGCGAGATCGTTTGCTGTACTCGCTGACGCTCGAAGCGCAAAAGCGCGTCGAGAAGAGTCCGCTGTCGCGGCGCGAGATCATCCGGAGGCTGGGCACCTCTCCCGCGCAGTTTTATCGCCTCCTCGATCAGACGAACTACAGCAAGTCGGTCGATCGGCTCGTGACGCTGCTTCAGGCTCTCGACTGCGACGTGCGGCTTACCGTGCGCAGGCGACCCGCCTGAGAGCCGCGCAGGCGCAGCTTCACGCTCAGCGCCCTAGCGTAGCGAGGAACGTCTCCGCGTTCCGGCTCAACACCTTGTCCAGCACCTCCTCCCCGTACCCCTCGCTCTTCCAGTCGCCGAGCAGGCGTTCGTAGCCGAGCAGGGGATAGTCGGCGCCGAACATGACGCGGTCCTGCAGGCGCCGGCCGATCTCCAGCTTGAGGTCGGCGGCGAAGTAGCGTGGCGACCAGCCGTGCAGCTCGTACCAGACGCTGGTCTTGTGCAGCAGGATGGCGATCATCTCGGTCTGCCACGGCCACGCCGGGCGCGAGGCGACGATGATCATGTCCGGGTGGCTGGCGGCGACCTCGTCGAGATGGCGCGGATGGCTGGCCTCCAGCCGGACGCCGCCGCCGCCGGGCTGGCCGGCGCCCAGGCCGGTCGTCCCGACCATGATCAGCACCGGCGCGCGCGCCTCGATGCAGCGCCGGTAGAGCGGCTCGTAGCTGGGATCGTCGGCGGGGATGTTGAATCCTGAGCCCGGCACGCCGAGGCCGACCACGCCGGGCGCAGTGCGCAGACAGCGGTCCAGCTCGTCGACGGCACCGCGGCCGTGGCGCGGGTCGATGTGCAGCCAGTGGCCGAGGATGACGTCGGGGTGCGCGCGCTGGGTCTCGAACGCGTAGTCGTGCAGCGCGCGCGCCTCCTCGATGGGCTGGGACATGCGCACGCCGAGGTCGAGCATGACGCGCACGCCCGTCTTGCGGAAGTGCTCGGCCATCTCCGCTTCGCTCACGTAGCGCGGCTTGGATTTGAATACGCGCTCCTGCTGGGCCAGCTCCTCGGGCGTCCGGAACGGGTAGCCGCGACGCGTGCCCCAGTGCGAGTGCATGTCGAAAATCGTCATCACGAAGAGCGGCGCGCGAGCACCTGGCGCGTCAGCGCGTGGCGCTGGATCTTGCCCGTCGGCGTGAACGGGAACTCGTCGAAGATCTCCAGCTCCTCGGGCAGCTTGTAGGTCGCCACGCCGTCGCGCAGGAACGCGACCATCTCCGTCAGGCTCACGGATGTGCCGGGTCGGGGGATGACGCACAGACAGTTGCGCTCGCCCAGCCGGGGATCGGGAACGCCGACGATGGCCGCGTGCAGCACGCTCGGATGGGTGTAGAGGATCTCCTCGACCTCGCGCGGGAAGAACTTCTTGCCGCCGCGGTTGATCATCTCCTTGAGCCGCCCGACGATGCGGACGTTGCCCGAGGGCTCCATCACGCCGAGGTCGCCGGTGCGGAACCAGCCGTCGGCGGTGAAGAGCTCGGCGTTCGCCGCCGGGTTCTTGTGATAGCCGAGGTGAACCGAGGGGCCCTTGGCCGCGATCTCGCCCTCCGCGCCGGGCCGCACGTCGTGGCCGTGCTCGTCGATGAGGCGCAGCGCCATTTGCGGCGCCGGGCGGCCGATGGTGCCGGCGACGGCCTCCGGGTCGTCCTCGAAGCGCGTGAACGTGTGAAAGCCCGTCTCGAGCATGCCATAGAGCTCGATGAGGTGGCCCGGGATGCGGGCGCGGAAAGTTCTGATCGTCTCGACGGGGCACGAGGCGCCGCCCGTGATGACGACGCGCAGCGAAGAAAGATCGAAGCGCGCGAGCTCGGGATCGTTCAGCATCGCGATGATCGACGCCGGCGCGCTCGGGATGAAGGTCACGCGCTCGCGCTCGATCAGCTCCAGCGCCGCGCGGCCGCTGAAGCGGTCCAGCAGCACCGCGCGTGCGCCGGCCATGATGGACTGCAGCAGCGTGAGGTAGCCCCAGTTGAGGCCCAGCGGGAGATAGACGAGGAAGACCTCCTTGTCGGTGACGTTCATCGCGCCGTTGAGGATGTGGCCGGCGGGCAGCGTCGTGTCGAAGCTGTGGGTGACGCCCTTGGGGTTGCCGGTGGTGCCGGAGGTGAACGCCATGCGCATGACCGCGTCGGGCGCCATGCGATAGGGCTTAAACGGTGGTGGTGGCGTCGGCCCGTAGATCAACTCGCCCAGCGAGACCGTGTGGGCGTCGCCGCCGCCGAGCACCAGCACGGCCTTGAGCGCGGTCAGCTTCGGGCGTAGCGATCGCACCATCTCCACGTAGTCGAAGCCCTTGAACGTGGCGGGACAGACGAACGCGCGGCTCTCCGAGAACCGCACGATGTACTCGACCTCGCGGCTGCGGAAGTCCGGCCCGATCTGGTTGGCGATCGCGCCGATCCGTTCGCAGGCGAAGAACACGTACGCGAACTCGACCCAGTTCGGCAGCTGGATGGTGACGACGTCGCCGGGGCTGAGGCCCAGGCTCTGCAGCGCCGCAGCGGTGCGGTCCACGCGCGCCGCCAGCTCGCCGTACGTGACGCGGTGGCGGTGATCCACGAGGGCCTCGCGGTCGGGATGCGCCGCCGCGCGGCGGGCGAGGAAGTCGTGGAAGGTCACGGGGCCGAGGATAGCGCTCTCTGCGCGATAGCCGCCCGATTTCGTGGGTTTCGGCGATCCACCTGCGTGGATTGAGGGAGATCGTGACAAGGGTCACTGAAGTCCGCTATGGTGAGAGATGCCCGCTTTTCAGAGCAAGCCATGAGTGACGCCCCTCTCTGTGTGGTGTGCTCGAAGCCGATCCTGCCGGGCGATCGGCGTCTGGACGGAGAGGACCTGCATGCGACATGCGACCGGCGGAGGCGCGTTCGTGAGCCCGTCAAGTGCATCGTCTGCAATGAGCCGATTCGATCTCGGGACGGGGTCGCCCGGCTCGGTGACGTGTTGGTTCACGGTAAGTGCTACGTACGCGCCCGCCAGCCTGAACCCAAGCCGACTGATCCCGACGTGACCGCTCCCAGCGTGAATGGCTCAGCGCGGGACGACCGCTGGGCGAACAGGCTCCTGCGTCGGGTCTTCGGCTCGCGCACCGCGGCAGGGTCCTCCTAGAGCGCGCTCTACCGCTCGATCTCACGCCCCCTCGCTCCCGGCACCTCCGCGCCTATAATCGGCCCGCCATCAAGGAGGGCCGGTCATGAGGAGACGAGACTTTCTCAAAGTCGCCGGCGGCGCCGCCGTCGGCGTGAGCGCCCCGATATATCTGAGGACGGCGTGGGCGCAGGGTCCGATCAAGATCGGGATGCCGGCCGCGCTGTCGGGCAGCAACGCCCAGTACGGCATCCAGGCCCGGCGCGCCGCCGAGCTGTTCGCCAGGGACATCAAGGCGAAAGGGATCCTCGGCCGGCCCGTCGAGTTCATCTACGAGGACACCGGCGGCGATCCCGCCACAGCCGTGCGGAAGGCCCAGAAGCTGGTCGAGAAGGACGGCGTGAAGTTCCTCACCGGCGTCGTGCTCTCCTCCGAGGCCCTCGCCGTCTCCGCGAAATGCCCCGAGTGGAAGGTCGTCTTCATGTCGACGATCAACGGGGCGGGCGCGCTGACAGCGAAGGCGTTCCATCGGTATTTCTTCCGGGTGAACACGAGCGGCCCCATGGGCGCGCGCGCGGTCAGCCTCTATCTGGCCGAGTCGCCGATGAAGCGCTTCTTCGCGCTGGGCAGCGACTATGCCTGGGGCCGCGACAGCGTGGGCTCCTTCACGACGCAGATCACGGCGGCCAAGAAGGAGGTTGTCGGCACCGACTTCCCGCCCGTCGGCACCAAGGACTTCGCGAGCTACATCGCCAAGATCAGACAGTCGCGCGCCGACGGCGTCTACCTCGTCCTGCCGGGCCAGGACGCCACGATCTACCTGAAGCAGGCCCACCAGTTCGGCCTCAATCGCGAGGTGAAGCCGATCATGGAGATCCTGGAGCTGGAGAACATGAAGGCGGTGGGCGACGCGATGGTGGGGGCGATCGGCAGCTCGCGCTACCCGTTCACGGTCGACACGCCGAAGAACCGGGACTTCGTCAAGCGCTTCCACGATCTGCACGGCATCTACCCCGACATGTTCGACGGCGAGACGTACGAGGGCCTCGAGTGGCTGGCCCAGGTGATCGGCAAGGCCGGCACCGACGACGTCGAGAAAGTCATCGACGCCTGGGAGGATTCCTCCTACGAGGGCCTCGAGGGCCCGTTCTTCATGCGCAAGTGCGATCACCAGGCCGTGCAGCCCGGCTTCGCGGTCGAGTGCGTGAAGGATCCGAAGTATCCGCATCCGATCCCCAGGATCCTGGCGACCTATCCCGGCGAGAAGGTGACGCCGAAGTGCCGGACGGAAGAATTCTCATAGCCCGTGGCCAACCTGCTCGAACAGCTGCTCAACGCGCTGGCGCTCGCGGGGCTCCTCTTCCTGGTGTCCGCCGGGCTCTCGCTCGTGTTCGGGATCCTCCGCGTCGTCAACTTCGCGCACGGTGTCTTCTACATGCTGGGCGCCTACCTCGGCTTCACGACGGTCGCGCTGTCCGGCTGGTTCTGGCCGGCGCTCGTGGTGGTGCCGCCCGTCGTCGGCGTGCTCGGCGCGCTGCTCGAGTCGTCCACGCTGCGCTTCATCTACCGTCGCCCGCCGATCTATCAGCTCCTGCTGACGTTCGGGCTCGCGCTGATCCTGGAAGAAAGCATCCGCGTGCTCTATGGCCCGACCGCCAAGGGCGTGGAGCCGCCGCCTCTGTTGCAGGGCGCGATCGACCTGGGCGGCGTTCTCTATCCGCGCTATCGGCTCTTCCTGGTCGTGCTGGGCTGCACGGTCGGCGTCGCCGTGTGGCTGTTCCTCAGCCGGACGCGCGCCGGCCTGGTGATCCGCGCGGTCGCGCAGAACAGCGAGATGGCCGACTGTCTCGGCGCCGACGTCGCGCGCGTGCGCACCCTCGTGTTCGGCGCCGCCTGTGCGCTCGCCGGGCTGGGCGGCGTGGCGGCCGCTCCCATGACCACCGCGTACCTCGGGATGGGGATCAACGTGATCGTCGATGCGTTCGTCGTCGTGGTCATCGGGGGCCTGGGCAGCATCGGCGGCTCGATGGCGGGCAGCCTGATCGTCGGCGCCGCCCAGACGTGGGGGGCCTTCTACCTGCCGGAGACGGCCATGGTCATCATGTACGCGGTGATGGGCGCGATCCTCGTCTTCCGGCCCTGGGGCCTCTTCGGCGAGGAGGAATGAGAGCGCGGGTTCTCTGCCCGACCGTCGGGCGCCGGAGCCCTGCGCAGGCGCCCCGACGGCAAATCCAATGATCCCGTCGCGGTTGTGGGCGCTGGCGGCGCTGGTGGCGCTCGCGGTCGTGCCGTGGGTGCTCGCGCGCCACCAGCTCTCGCTCCTCACGGATCTGCTCATCGCCGGGCTCTTCGCGATGTCGCTCGACCTGATCATGGGCTACACGGGCATGGTCTCCTTCGGCCACGCTGCCTACTTCGGCCTCGGCGCCTACGCGAGCGCCCTCGTCCTGCTGCACTTCGCTCAGCCGGTGCCCGTCGCGCTCCTCGCGGGAGCGGTGCTGGCGGGGGCGGTGGCGGTGCCGGTCGGCTGGTTCTCGACCCGCGCCACCGGCATCTACTTCGCGATGCTGACGCTGGCCTTCGCCCAGTTCCTCTACACGGTGGCCTACAAGTGGCGTGATCTCACCGGGGGCTCCGACGGCATCGCGGGCGTGCCCAAGACGCCGCTGTTCTGGGGCGGGCCCAGCCTCGCCTCCTCGCGCGCGTTCTACTTTCTGGTGGCCGCCTGCGTCGTGCTCTCGCTCTTCGTCTGTCGGGCGGTCGTCCGATCGCCGTTCGGCCGAGCGCTGCAGGCGATCCGCGAGAACGAGCGCCGGTTCACGAGCCTCGGGCGCGACCCGCGCCCGTTCAAGCTCGTCGTCTTCGTCATCGCCGCGGTGTTCGCCGGCCTGGCCGGCGCGCTCTTCGCGCCCTTCCGCGGCTTCGCCTCGCCGGAGGTCATGTTCTGGGTCTTCTCCGGCCAGGGACTGATGATGGTCATCATGGGCGGAATCGGCACGCTCGTGGGCCCCGTCCTCGGCGCGATGCTCTTCATCCTGATCCAGGAGGTGCTCTCGAGCTACACGGAGCACTGGATGATCTTCACGGGCGTCGTGTTCGTCCTGATCGTGATCTTCCTGCCGGGCGGCCTGGTGGGCACCGCGCGGCGGCTCGGAGCGCGCGGGTGACGCCGCTGCTCGAAACGCGTGGACCGACGCCGCTGCTGGAAACACGCGGACTCGGCCGCGCGTTCGGCGCCCTGCAGGCCGTCGCCGGCGTCAGTCTCGCGGTGCAGCCCATGGAGCTGCGGGCCGTCATCGGACCGAACGGCGCCGGGAAGACCACGCTGTTCCACCTGATCTCGGGCCTCCTGGCGCCGACGGCGGGCCACGTCCTCTTCCGTGGCGACGACGTCACCGCGCTCGCGGCGCCGGCGCGCTGCCGGCGTGGCATCTCGCGCACCTTCCAGATCACCAGCATCTTCCCGGAGCTCTCGGTGCTGGAGAACGTCCGGATCGCCGTTCAGCTCAAGATCGGCGACAATTTTCGCCTCCTCGGCGGCCGGGCGGTCCTCGAGGCGAGCGAGCAGCGTGCGCGCGACAGCCTCCGTCTGCTCGGCCTCGACGACCGGGCCGATGAGCTGGCCTCGACCCTGCCGCACGGCGACCAGCGTCTGCTCGAGATCGCGATGGCCGCGGCCCAGGAACCGGCGCTGCTGCTGCTCGACGAGCCGACGCAGGGCTTGTCGCCGGAAGACACGGCGGCCACGGTCGCGGTCATCCGGCAGGTCGCGCGCGAGCGGAAGCTGACGATCATCCTCGTCGAGCACGACATGGACGTGGTCTTCGATCTCGCGGACCGGATCAGCGTGCTGCACTTCGGCCAGCTCATCGCCGAGGGGACGGCGGCGGAGATCCGCGCGAACGCGGAGGTGCAGAAGGCGTATCTCGGAGGTCTCGACTAGGCGTGCTGCTCGCCGTCGACGCGCTCCACACCTTCTACGGCAAGAGCCACGTGCTGCGCGACGTCTCGTTCGCGGTGCCGGCGGGCCAGATCACGGTGCTGCTCGGGCGCAACGGGGCAGGCAAGACGACGACGCTGCGCTCGATCATGGGCCTGACGCCGCCGCGCGGCGGCGCCGTGCGCTTCAAGGACCGAGACATCACCGGCGAGCCGCCGCATCGAGTCTTCCGGCTCGGAGTGGGGTACGTACCCGAAGGCCGTCAGATCTTTCCGCACCTCGACGTCGGCGAGAACCTTCGCCTCGCGACGCGGCGCGCCGGCGAGAGCACGCGCTGGACGCTCGAGCGGATCTTCGAGTACTTCCCCGTGCTGCGCGAGCGCTGGCGGCAGCGCGGCCGGAGCCTCTCCGGGGGCGAGCAGCAGATGCTCGCCATCGCCCGCGCCCTGGCCGGCAACCCGGAGCTCGTGATGCTCGACGAGCCCTCGCAGGGCCTGGCGCCGCGCCTCGTGCGCGAGCTCGAGGCGCTGATGGTGCGCCTCAAGGGCGAGGGCGTCACCATCCTGCTCGTCGAGCAGAACGCGCGCATGGCGCTGGCGGTGAGCGATCAGGTGCTCGTCCTCAGCAAGGGCACGGTGGTGTTCGCCGGCCCCACCGCCGAGTTCCACCGGCGCGAAGCCGAGCTCAAGGGGCGCTACCTGTCGGTGTAGCCCTTTATCCCAGGCTGCCGCGGCGTACGATCGTGCGCCGCAGCGTGCCCTCGCCGATCAGCTCCCGCGCGTTGTGGGCCTCGACGCGAAACAGGAGCTTCCGGCCCTCGACCTCGAGGAGCTCGGACGCGACCCTGAACGATTCGCCGACCGGCGTCGCGCGCCGATGGCGCACGCAGATCTCGTAGCCGACCGTGGTGTGGTCGTCAGGCAGGAACGGCTGGGTCGAATCCTGCGCAGCCAGCTCCATCTCGAGGATCATCCAGGCGGCCATGAGGACGCCCGGCCCGCCGGCGTGGGTCGTCGCCATCGCCGGCGTCACCACCGCGCGCCGCTCGCCCCGCAGGCCGGGCACGATTCCCGCGACCGGCGCGGCGCTCACGAAACGCTCACCACTTCTTCACCGCCACCACCGCCGCGTCGTCCAGCACCGTTCCCCGCAGCGCGAAGCGGATCGGCTCGCCCACGCGGACGGCGGTCCGCACCGTCGGTGATGTCGCCTGGAAACGGAAGCTGGTGGTACGCGCGGGCAGGAGGCCGCGGATCTCCTCGTGGGTGACGACGAGGAGCTGCGGGTAGACGGCGCGCACGACGCCGCGACCCTCCCATTGCTGCTCGCCGGCGCGGGCGCCGGCGGCGCAGGCCACGCGCTCGCGCTCGAGACGCTCCACCTGGGCGCGGGCGGCATCGACGTCGCGATCGAGAGCAGCGGCGCGGCGGCCCCACCCGGCGTAGCCCAGGCCGAGGCCGACGGCGAAGACGAGATTGAGGACCAGGGCCACTTGCCACACGGGCATCATCGAGCTCCTCCGCGTTCCATCATTCAATGCACGTGATCGTCGGGGAAGGGCGGCGGGCTCTTCTCCGCGTTGAGCTTCTCCACCTGCGCCTGGATCGCGTCGCTGCCGGCCGACCAGATCGCGCGAACGTAGCCCTGGCGGTCGATGAGCAGCTCCGCGTGTGGCCCGGGGGCGAGCATCCGGTAGGTCGTGACGACGTCGGCGGCGCCGTCGGTCACGACCGGAAATAGGATGGGCGGCGCGGCGCCGAGCTCGCCGATGGCATCGCGCGTGGCGTGCGCGGGCACGGCGACGACCTCGACGCCCGTGACCCACAGCACGTCGTACATGCGTGCCAGCTCGCTCATGCGCGCGCGAGAGCTCGGCAGCGTATAGAGAACGAGCAGGACCATGCGCCGGCCCCGGTAGTCGCGAAGCGCGGTCGGCGCCAGGGGCCCGACCGCGACGGTGAAGTCGGGCGCGACGAGCCAGGCGCGGTCGGGCTCGACCTCCCCTCCGAATGTCTTGGCGCTCTCGGCGGCGCCGAGCGCCCGGATGTAATTGATGACGTCCCAGCGCTGCGTTTCGGCGAGACGGCCATCGAAGGGCGGCATGCCGCGGCGCGGGACACCGTGGGTGACCAGCCAGAAGAGCTCGCCCGCGTGACGGCGCGCGATGGCGGCCGAGCGCAGGTCGGGCAGCGTCGGCGCACCGACGCCGGTGCTGCCGTGACAGCCGGCGCAATGCTCGCGGTAGATCGCGGCGCCCGAGGCGATCGAGCCGGCGTGATAGGTGAGCAGCGGGCGCCGATACGAAGTCGGATAGGCGCTCACGACGATCGGCGGCAGGCCGATGCCGACGCCGAAGACGACGAGCGCGACGGCACCGGCCAGCACCTTCGCGCGGCGGCGGATGAGCATCGAGACGAGCAACGCGATGAAGCCGCCCACGACGAGCTGGGTGCCGATCAGCACGCGCCACCGGATGGCCGGGACGTCGAGCACGACGTCCAGCGACAGCCGGAACGGCAACGGCCACGTGGGCGGCGCGTGGCGCGCGGGCGTGGTCAGCGTCATCGCGGCGGCCAGCACTAATAGGAATAGAGCCAGACCGGCCTCCACCGCGACGAACGCGGCGAGCCGTCGCATCATGCGCGGGGCCGCCACCGCCGGCAGGATGCGTGTGCGATTGACCACGGCCAGGGCGAGGATCGGGACGAGCACGACGAGCTTGGCGAGCAGCAACCGGCCGTGCGTGGTGCCCATCAGCGCCGCGACGCTCTCGACCTGCGCGAGCGCGTTCAGCACGCCGGAGGCGACCAGCACGAGCATCGCGATCAGCGCCACGCGTGAGAAGCGGCGCGCGGCCAGCACCGCATAGGGCCGCGCGTCGGCGCCGGCGTCACGGCTCGCCAACCACAGCAGCAGGGCCAGCGGGAGGAGGCCGCCGAGCCAGAGGCCGGTCCCCAGCAGATGCGCCACGTCGCTGGCGACCGCCTGAGCCGTGCCCGGCGAGAGCGCGGCGGCGTGACTGGAGGCGCTGCCCAGCGCCAGCGCCAGCGAGGCCAGCAGCAGCCCCTCGCCGCGGACGGCGATCCAGTTGCGCCGCTCGGTGACGTCCGGGCCGACGGCCATGAACGCGCCGAGCACGATCAGCAGCCCGTGACGCGCCAGCCACACGAGCCCGGGCCACGTGTCGAGCACGACATGCCACACCGCGCGGGCCTCGAGCGCCGCGTCAGGCCGGTTCTCGAACACCGCCGTCCGCGCGAGCAGCCAGACGACGCCGGAGACGATCGCCGCCAGCACGAGGAGGCGGCACCAGGCCGCGATCCTCTCGTCCCAGCGGAACGCGGTCGGTGTGCGCGGGCAGCCCGCGAGCAGCAGGAAGCAGCACGAACCCATGAGCAGCACGCAGGCGGCCAGGTGAGCCCAGAGCGCGGCCAGCAGCGTCGCGCTCATTCGATGCGGAACGTGAAGGTGCCCTCGGTCACGTCGCCGTCGATCGAGAGCACCCGCCATAAGACCTTGTACGTGCCCGGCGGCAGCGGCGGCAGCGTCGCGCGCAGCAGCGCGGGGTTCGCGCGGTCGACGCGGCTGTCGCGGCGGTCCACCTGCTCGCCGAGCTCATTCACGACGCGCAGGGAGCTGTACGCGGGCTCGAGCCGCTCGGTGAAGTACAGCCTCGTCTCGTCCGGCGCGCGCTTGAGCCGGCTCTCGACGCGCGGCTCCGAGCGCTGCAGGACGGCATGTCCGGCCGCGAAGCTCGCGGTCAGCCCGAGCGCGGCGAGCGCGAGGCCGACACGCCCCGCGCTCGCTCGCCCACGACCCACCGCGGAGACTCGCCTAGGCGAGTGCCGCCTTCGTCTTGTAGTAAGCGACGATGTCGCTCGTCTTGAGCCAGAACAGATCGTAGGTCGAGCCGGTGCCGCCCGACGTCGAGACGGGCCCGGGCCCGCGGTCGTAGCCGGCCGACCAGATCATCTTGTCGCCGCCGGCCGTGAACATGGGGCACGCGCCGTCGACGTTCGCCTGGTTGAACGGCGCATCGACGATCGGGCCCTTCCACTCCTTGGTCGCCGGGTCGTAGTGCACGAACACCATTCGGTGGAACTTGCCGAAGTCGTGAACGGATACCACACCGAGCACGAGCCCGTCGCGGGCCACGGCGTTGACCCGGCACTTGAAGCCGATCGAGTCGAGCAGCTTGCTCTCGTATCGCTTCGCGGGCTGCCACGCGCCGTTTTCCATCCGGCTGGTGTAGACGTCGGACGCCGACGGCGTGCCGTTCTCGCGCGGCCGTAGCGAGATGAAGACCGAAGTGTTGTCCTCGCCCGGCAGACCGAGCGGCATGAAGCAGTGATCGACGTGCTCGGAGTTGACGTTGGGGCCGACGTTCTGCGCCTGGGTCCACTGGCCGTTCGGCTGCTTCGTGCTCACCCAGATATCGGCGCCCCCGCGCCCGCCCGGACGGCGGCTCATGAAGTAGAGGGTCTTGCCGTCCGGCATGATCCGCGGCTCCTGATCCATCGAATCGCTGTTGACCGTGTCGGGCAGCCGCTCGGGCGGCGTCCAGTCTGCGCCGGTCCCGGGCCACTCGCCGCTCTGGCGGACGCGGTGCGTGACGAACAGGTCGGTCGTGGTGCTCAGTACGCGCTTGTCGCCGCTCCCCGCAAAGCGCGCGAAGTAGATGGTGTTGCTATCCGGGGTGATCGACGGCTCATAGCTGCCGAACTCGTCGTTCGGCGGGAAGGGCAGCTTCTTGGGGATCAGCTCCTTGTCCGCGGCGCGCGCCCGGCGTGACGGCAGCACCGAGGGCGCCACTCCGGCGGCAACGACCGCTCCCGACGTTCGAAGGAATTGGCGGCGCGACAGCATGCTCATGGTGGACCCTCCTATCGGGGCGCCTAGGTTATACACCGATCGCCGCGCGAACGGGGGGTCGGCGTGGTTCAACCGCGCTCGAGGCGCACGAAGTTCTGGTTGTACGCCGTGCCGGTGCCCGCGGTGTAGCGCGGCTCCGTCAGCACGTTCAGCCCGCGCTCGTGCTTGGCCCACTCGCCTTTCGGCACGAAGATGCTGTCGACCCGCAGCGCGTCGTCGCACTCGAGCCTCACGCGCAGAGTCCCGCGCGGCGACACGAGTCTCGCAACGTCGCCGTGGCCGAGGCCCCGGGCGTTCGCGACCGCCGAGTGGACGCGGGCGGTGAGGTAGGCCCCGTGCTGGCGCTCCTCGGGAATCTGCGAGTTGATCGCCTTGTCCGAGGCCAGCGCGATGAGGTGCAGCGGAAACTCCGCCGACGGCAGCACGGGGTCGTCGTCGAACGTGGCCGGGAAGGCGAAGCGGCGCGTCGGCGTCTTGAACGTGCCGCCGGCCCACGGCACGCGCGGCGTGCCCTCGGGCCAGAGCCGGCCGCCGGCGGCCTGCAGCGACGCGTGCGAGACGCCCTGGAACGTGGAGGTGAGCTGGTCGATCCAGTGAGCAGGACTGCCCGCCATGTCCGGCCCGAAGCCGAGGCGATCGGCGAGCGCCTGGAGTATCACGAGATCGCTGCGTGACTCCCCCTGCGGCGCGACCACCGGCTGCATGAGCTGCATCCACAGGTGGCCGTAGCTCGGCAGGAAATCCTCCTCCTCGAGCATCGTCGTCGACGGCAGGAAGACGTCGGCGCACTCCGCGGTGTCGGTGAGGAACTGGTCCACGCACACCCGGAAGTCCAGCTTCGCCAGCTCACGCTGCGTGCCCAGCGTGTCGGGCATCTGGTTGACGAGGTTGGTCCCCATGAACATCGCCAGCGTGATGGGCGGGTCGGTGGTCGTCTGCAGCGCCTCCGCCAGCTTGCTCACCGGGACCGTGCGCACGGGCACCGTGCGGCGTTCCAGGGCGACGGGCTTGTGCATGATCGCCCACGGCCAGTTGCCGAAGTTCACGCCGCCGCCGGGGACGCCGACGTTGCCCGTGAGGATGCCCAGCGCCGCGATGAGGCGATAGGTCTGCGCGCCGCGCGTGTACTGCTGCAGCCCGATGCCTTGCAGGATCGTAGCCGGACGCGTGTTGGCGTAGTCGAGCGCGAGCGTGGAGATGGCCTCGCGCGACAGATCAGTCCGCCGCACGATCTCGTCCATCGACATCGCGTTCACGATCGACAGGTAGTCGTCGAAGTGATCGCTGATGGCGGCGACGCGCGCGCGATCCACGCCGGAGCCGGCCAGGATCACCTTGGCCATGCCGATCGCGAGGTGACCGTCGCTGCCCGGCCGCGGCTGCACGTGGCCGTCGCAGTAGCGGACGGTCTTCGTCAGCGCGGGATCGATCACGATGGCACGCGCGCCGCGCGCCCGCGCCTCTTTGAGGACCGGCATCATGTGGATGTTGGTCACCGCGGGGTTGCGGCCCCAGATCAGGAAGAGGCGCGTGTGCTCGGCGAGATCGAGCGGGTCGTGGATCTCGCACGCGCCGAACGACTGCGTCGTCCCGTAGTCGGCCTCGCCGCCGCAGAACCGGCCGACCGCTTGCGTGACGCCTCCGTAGAGGTTGAAGAAGCGCTCGCCCATGATCTTCAGCCCGGCGAAGGAGCCGTTGCCCTTGTGGTAGAGCACCGACAGCGTGCCGTGGCGCGCCTTCGCACGGGTCAGCTTCTCCGCGATCAGGTCGAGGGCGTCGTCCCACGCCAGCCGCTGCCAGCGGCCGTTCACCTTGCGGAGCGGATGGAGCTGACGGTCGGGATGGTAGAAGCGATCGCGCAGGTAGTGGTTGACCTTGTTGCAGAGGGCGCCGCGCGTGATCGGATGCTCGGGGTCGCCGCCGATCCGCACGATGCGGCCGTCCGCGACCTCGGCCACGATGCCGCAGGCGTCGAAGCAATCGAGGGAGCACGCGGTGCGCCGGATCTCCGTCGTCGCCATCGCCGCCATGCTGTCACGGACTCTGCGGCCGATCAAGGCGGCGACTTCCGGGCAGGTCGGTCAGCTCTTCACGCGATCGCGGTTCAGTCGCCGCATGATCCGGCTCACGTAATCACGCGTTTCCCGAGAGGGCGGCACCCCTCGATTCTGGAGCACCGCTCGCTCGCCGGCGTTGTAGGCGGCAAGGGCGAGCGGAAGGTCATGGTTGAACCGGTCCATCAGCGAGCGGAGATGCCGGACGCCGCCGTCGATGTTGTCCCGCGGATCGAAGGGATCCCGGACACCCAGCGTCGCCGCTGTCGCGGGCATGAGCTGCATCAGGCCCTGCGCGCCGCGGCGGGAGACGGCGCGCGCGTTGAACCGGGACTCGGCTTCGATGACGGCGGCGATCACGTCCTCGGAAATGGCGTATCGGTTCGCCGCCTCCTTGATATGCGCGTCGAAAGGCGCGTTGGCGACGCGAACGTGAGACGCCATGTACCCGGGGACGAGCGTCAGGATAAGAACGCCAAAGCCGAGTATGCGCCGAGCCAAGCGTCGATTTCTCACGGGGAGATGGAATCGCAAATCCGGTACCGAATTCAGAGGCCTGCAATCTCAACTACTTACACGCTCCGTGGTCAGGAACCGGCCGGCGAGTTTCTGATCGCCTCAGGGCGACGACTGCACGGACTCCAGGAAGCTCAGGATCCGCACGATGTCCTCTTGCTTGAGGATCTCCTTCCACGGAGGCATGCCCTTGGCGCTCCGTCCCAGGGTGACCGCCTCGTAGAACACCGCCGTCATGCGCTCGCCGTAGCGGATGCGCAGGCGCCGCAGGTCGCGCGCCGGCTCGGGACTGTGAGCGTTCGGCGAGTGGCAGTGCGAGCAGTGCTGGTTGAACGCGCTCCGGCCGGCGGCGACGGCGTCGGTTGTCGACACCGGCGGCACCGCGGTGAGGTCGACGGCGGCGGCGAGCGGAAACCCATAGTGCTCGGCCCTACGCCGGATCTCGGGCGCGAGCTGGGCCAGCGCCTCGTCGATCCGCCGCCGGAGCGTCTCGTCACCCTTGCGGACGCCGATGCCGATACGCCACTGCAAGCCCTCGCCCGCGACGGGCACGATGCGATACGCGCCGGCGAATTTCGTGACGTTGAGATAGCCCGCGATCGGCCCCCACACGAACGCCGCGTCGACCTCTTGCCGTCCAAGGGCCTCGACGGCTTCCTCGGCGGACCGGAACGTCGAGACGTTGAAGCCATCCTTCGAGGCGAGGAGTGACTGGGCCGGCGTCCTGAATTCCACGGCGAGGCGGCGCGGCTTCAGATCGTCGAGCCGGGCGAAGGCCAGCGACGGCGGCGCCACGATCGCGTACCCGACGTCGAGGAATGGCCGAGAGACGGCGACGCGCCGATCCATGTACCCCGCCTCGGCGGGCAGCCCCACGTAGGCGTCGCAGGTGTCGGCCAGGAGCGTGTTGCGCACCGCGCGGGCGCCGTAGAAGCTGCGCCACCACACCACGTCGGTCGTCATACCCAGATGGGCGGCCACGAGCGCGCCGACGTCGAGATAGAAGCCACGCTCGGGCCCCGTCGCGCTGCTGAAGGGCAGGTTGTCGGGATCGGCGCACA